>Ga0213922_1000042_pt1 | contig 76252 bp, 81 predicted proteins | sample McNCre2917MG_FD_165060 | JGI IMG/M metagenome (GOLD analysis project Ga0213922, IMG submission 165060) | Freshwater microbial communities from McNutts Creek, Athens, Georgia, United States - 29-17 MG | ecosystem: Environmental > Aquatic > Freshwater > Creek | place: USA: Georgia | collected... | reverse complement strand
CGCGAGTATTGCGCTTATTTGGGTGACTAGTACGGTTTTTGTGTGGTTGGATGCTAAACATGAGCTTGAGGAAATATTCCACAAGTTGGTAGATCATCAAATAAGTCTTACTCAATTTAACCAAGAGAAAAATGAATTACTAGGCTCTCTTTTATGGGGGCTCATTTGGCCTTTAATGTTGGGTTTGCCAGTTCTTTTTGTGGTGGTGTATGGAGTCATTTCTTGGGCAAATAGATCTTTATCTCAAGTCAAACAGGCTATTTTTGAAAGAAGGGCAGATTCGTTAGACCCTATTAAGATTCAAGGATTGCCGAATGAAATTTCACCGATTGTGGATGAATTAAATGATTTATTGGGTCGAGTTAAGAAATCGATTGAGCATGAAAGAAGATTTACCTCTGATGCGGCTCATGAGTTAAGGACTCCTTTGGCTGCCATTAGGGCCCAAGCTGAAATATTAAAAATAGAAAAACAATTTAACTTTGAATCGATTAATAATTTAATCGAGAGTTCTGATAGGGCTAGCAGGTTAATCGAACAGCTTTTGGCGCTATCTAGGGTCGAGTCTGCGCATGTCATCTTTGATAAAGATTCATTAAATTTATCTGAATTTGTTAAAAAACAAATTGCTAATGCTTACCCAGATATTGAAAAAAAGCAGCAAAAAATACAGTTCCTTGAAGATGCCGTGTGTACAGTTCGCGTGAATGAAGGCTTATTAAGTATTTTGTTGAGAAATTTATTAGATAACGCTATTCGTTATTCCCCAGCTAAGGGGTCGATTGATGTTTCAGTAAAGCAAAAAGATGGCAAGGTCTATTTGGCAGTTGAGGATAGTGGACCGGGCCTTACCAAGCAAGAAATCAATGACCTGGGTATTAGGTTTAAGAGAATGAATCAGTTGGATTCGTTCGGCAGTGGATTGGGGTGGTCGATTATTAAGAAAATTGCGGAAGTGCAAGGTTTAAGTCTCCAGGTAGAGCGGTCTCCAGAGTTGTCTGGTTTGATGGTTACTGTCCGATTCAGTCTGTAGTTAAGATCTCCAATTAAGAATTCTCGCTTGTCACACGGGTTTCATATATTTCTATATAATTGGAAATATGAAAAATATAGATGCTATTAATGCTTTCCTGGCCTTAGGGCAGGAGTCCCGTTTGAATATATTTCGCTTGATTGTCCAGCGAGGAGATGTGGGTTTGACCCCTAGCGCAATTATTGAAAAGCTAGGCATTCCAAATGCGACGTTAAGTTTTCACTTAAAAGAGTTGGTGGCGGCCAATTTGCTATTGGTGGAGCGCCAAAGTAGAAATCTTATTTATCGTCCTAACGCGTCATTGGTTGAACAGTTGAGTGATTTTCTGTTGGATAACTGTTGTGGTGGGAAAAGCTGTATGCCTACTAAAGGAAAAAAGAAGGAGCAATGTTCATGAAAAGATTACACGTTCACGTTGCTGTTAAGAGTATTGAGAGCAGCATTCCTTTTTATTCCAAAATGTTTGGTTGTGAGCCAACCATCATGAAAAGTGATTATGCAAAATGGCAATTGGAGGACCCTAGGGTCAATTTTGCTATATCAGCTCGTGGAGCTCCAGTTGGGCTGAATCATTTGGGTATTCAAGTTGAGAATGATGCTGAGCTTGGTGAAATGAAAAGCCGTTTAGATGCCATCGAAGGTGACATTGTTGAACAAGTTGGAACTGCTTGTTGCTATGCTAAATCAGACAAATATTGGGTAAATGATCCTGCCAATATTCCTTGGGAAACTTTTCATACTTTAGACACAATTCCTGTATTCAATGACACCGCATCAGCAGGTTGCTGTGTGCCAGAGCTAGTTGCTGTTAAAGAACCTCAAAGTAGTTGTTGTACCCCAAGTACAGCATCATCAAAAAAATCTTGTTGCTAAGGAGTAAATGTGAAGCAATACAACATCCTTTTTTTATGTACCCATAACTCTGCTCGTTCAGTTATTGGTGAGGCTTTGGCATCAACACACCTTAGCGGTAAGTTTGTAGGCTATTCAGCTGGTTCAACACCAGGCGATAAAGTTAATCCATTTGCTAAGGAGTTGGCACTAGAGTTGGGCTATCCAGAAGAAAAGTTGCGCAGCAAAAGTTGGGATGAGTTCGGTTTGTCTGATGCGCCTCAAATGGATTTCATCATTACTGTTTGTGATAACGCAGCGGGTGAGGTATGCCCATACTGGCCTGGGCAACCTGTGACGGCACACTGGGGATTTCCTGATCCATCACAAATACAAGGTTCTGATGAAGATAAGAGATATGCATTTAAAGAAGTTTTATATGGATTAAAAAAGCGCCTTGATCTTTTGGCTAATATGCCACTTGAAAAGTTGGATTCATTAAGCCTTAAAGAAGTGCACGAAAAAGTATGAGCAATATCACACAAAAATTATCGTTTTTAGATAGATATCTAACTGTCTGGATCTTTGCTGCAATGGCGGTTGGTATTGGTTTAGGGTATTTCTACCCAAGTGTTGAAGGGTTGATTAATCAATTCCAATCAGGTACGACCAATATTCCTATTGCGATTGGCTTGATACTGATGATGTATCCGCCATTTGCCAAGGTGAAGTATGAAGAATTGCCGGATGTCTTTAAAGACAAAAAAGTATTTGGTTTGGCGATTTTATTAAATTGGATTATTGCGCCAACTTTGATGTTCTTTTTGGCCATTACATTGATGCCTCATCAACCAGAATATATGGCAGGGTTGATATTGATTGGTATAGCGCCTTGTATAGCGATGGTGATTGTTTGGAACGATATTGCCAAAGGTTCCACGGAATATGCCGCAGGATTAGTGGCATTTAATGCTGTTTTCCAAGTATTGTTCTTTAGCTTATATGCTTATTTCTTCCTAACTGTATTGCCACCTTATTTTGGTTTTGCTGGTTCTGTTGTCAATATTACTATTGGTGAAATTGCTACAACAGTTGCCATCTACTTGGGTATACCTTGTGTGGCAGGGTTCTTGACGAGATTTGTCATGCTCAAGTTTGTTTCCAAAGATTGGTATCAAGATAGTTTTGTGCCCAAAATAGGCAAAATTACATTAATTGCTTTGCTATTTACGATTGTCGTCATGTTTAGTCTAAAAGGACAATTGATTCTTCAATTACCTATGGATGTTGTGGCGATTGCTATTCCGTTGTTGATTTATTTTGTGGTGATGTTCGCATTGACATTCATCATTACTGGAAAAATGAAGGTAGATTACAAGCGATGCTGCACTTTATCGTTTACAGCAGCTAGTAATAATTTTGAGCTTGCTATTGCTGTGGCCATTGCAGTATTCGGAATTAATTCAGGAGCAGCTTTTGCCGCTGTCATCGGACCTCTCGTAGAGGTGCCTATTATGGTTGGATTGGTTTCTGTTGCTTTATGGGTGAAAGAGCGTTTTTTCTCTAAAAACACATAACTCAGTGAATGCTGAGTTAACTAGGCAGAAATCAAAAGGCTGTAGACAATAAAAAAATAGCCACTGATACAGTGGCTAAGTAGTTATTTCTTTTTCTTATCCTTCTTCTTATCTTTTTTCTTGGATTTTTTCTCTAATTTTTCTTTATTGCCGTTGGCGTAAACACACCATTTTTTGATTTCTTCAAGAAGCTCTTCTAAATCATCGTAAGGCAATGCTTTGAAATCCATCAAGCTAATCGAGCCAGATTCTTGTAATTGCTTAACCGCTTCTTCGTATGTGTACATGCTAACTCCTTTGATTGGGAAGGAGTTTCGAATAATCAATTCTCAAATACAAGAGAAATAAGGCAAGTCACAAAAAATTCATTAATTAGGGGAGGCATATAACGATCTTCATTCCCTAGTCATGCTAATTAGCCTAAAAATTATTCAGAATTTAATGAAATATATAATGATTTAAATAATTGATTAATAATGATATTTTTATAATTTATCAAACCATTGGTAGTTAATTGTGATTGTCACAAAACTTTCATAATTACTCGGTATCTTTCTCATTGTCGCGGTGTTGCGACGCTTAATGAGGAACGATATATGAAATCATTTTTTACCAAGACATTAGTTGCTAGCGCGATGGCGCTTTCAACTGTAGCAATGGCTGCTGATATGACTGGCGCTGGCGCTACATTCCCATACCCTGTATACGCTAAATGGGCTGAGGCTTATAAAGCTAAAACAGGTAATGGCTTAAATTACCAATCTATTGGCTCTTCTGGCGGTATCAAGCAGATTAAAGCTAAGACAGTTGATTTTGGCGCGTCTGATAATCCAGTTAAGTTTGAAGATCTGCAAGCTGACGGCATGGTTCAATTCCCAGCGATCATCGGTGGTGTTGTGCCTGTGATTAACGTTGATGGCGTTAAACCTGGTCAAATCAAATTGACTGGTGATGTGTTGGCACAAGTTTTCATGGGTGCTATTACTAAGTGGAACGATAAGAAAGTTGCTGATTTAAACCCTGGTGTTAAATTACCTGATGCACCTATTACTGTTGTGCACCGTGCTGATGGTTCAGGTACAACAGCGATTTTTACTGACTATTTAGCTAAAGTAAGTCCTAAGTGGAAAGAAACAGTTGGCGCAGGTGCTGCAGTTAAGTGGCCAGCAGAATCTTCAGTAGGTGGTAAAGGTAATGAAGGTGTGGCAGCAAACGTAACACGCGTTAAAAATGCGATTGGTTATGTTGAGTATGCTTACGCTAAGAAAAACAACATGACCTTTGTTAACTTGAAGAATGCAGCAGGTCATTTTGTGGCTCCTGATGATGACACATTCGCGGCTGCAGCAGCAGGTACAGATTGGTCAAAAGTTCCAGGTATGGGTACATTCATTACCAATGCTCCTGGTGCTAAATCATGGCCAATCACTGGCGCATCATTCATCTTGATCTATAAGAACCCAGAGAATAAAGCGAATGCTGCTGAAGTATTGAAGTTCTTTGATTATGCTTTCAAAGAAGGTAAGAAGATGGCTGCGGACTTAGATTACGTGCCAATGCCTGACGCTACAACTGATTTCATTCGTAAGAACGTTTGGACTCAAGTTAAAACGAAGTAATTAAAAAATAAAAACTGTTGAATAGGTTACAGCCCACTTGTGGGCTGTAATCATGAAAACTAGGATAGATATGAATACCAGTCAGTCTTCTGATATGTTGACGCCTCGAGCTGAAAAGATTTTAAAAATTCAGCGCATGCAGGATTTTTTATTTCATAAGACAACGCTATTTTTTGCTTTATCTGTATTAATAACTTTATTGGGAATTATTGTTTCTTTAGTTATTAATGCTTGGCCAGCTTTGAAAGCTTTTGGCCTAGGATTTTTCTTTACGGTTGAGTGGGACATTATTAACGGCCAGTTTGGCGGCATGATCGCTATTTTTGGTACGGTTGTTACTGCTTTAATCGCGCTTTTAATTGCAGTGCCTCTTAGTTTTGGCGTTGCAGTGTTCTTGACTGAGACTTGCCCAATTCCTTTGAGGCGGCCACTTGGCACCGCTGTGGAATTGTTGGCTGCTGTACCTTCTATTATTTACGGTATGTTCGGTCTCTTTATTTTTGCGCCACTGTATGCTGAATATATTCAGCCGCTATTGGCTGCTACTTTAGGTCAGATTCCAGGTTTACATTACTTATTTGCTGGTGCCTTTAATGGTATTGGTATTTTGTGTGCAGGTTTAATTTTGGCCATGATGATTTTGCCCTTTATTGCCTCTGTGATGCGCGATGTATTTGAGATTGTGCCGCCTGTATTAAAAGAGTCTGCATATGGCATTGGTTGCACTACTTGGGAAGTGGTGAATAAGATTGTGTTGCCATATACCAAGACAGGCGTTATCGGCGGCATTATGTTGGGTCTTGGTCGTGCTTTGGGTGAGACGATGGCTGTAACGTTTGTGATTGGTAATGCGCATAAGTTATCAGCATCTTTGTTTGCGCCAGGTAATTCGATTGCGTCTACTTTGGCTAATGAATTCGGTGAGGCGGAACCTGGCTTACATTTCTCATCCTTATTTGCTTTAGGCCTAGCACTATTCGTTATCACTTTTATCGTTTTGGCTTTAGCTAAGTTAATGTTGGCTCGCATGGAAGCCGGTCAGGGTAAAAAGACATGAGTATTCATTCAAACATGAACCCATCTATTTATGGGGCGCGCAAACGTGCCAACTTCATTGGCATGGCTTTGTCTATGTTCGCTATGAGTTTAGGCATGATTTTCTTATTGTGGATTTTGGGCGTACTTTTATTTAAAGGGTTCTCATCCGTTAATTTGCAGATGTTTATTGCTAGTACGCCAGCGCCAGGTTCTGAGGGTGGTGGTCTTGCCAATGCGATTATGGGTAGCTTGTTGATCGTGATTAGCTGTACTTTAATTAGTACACCGATCGGCGTTATGGCTGGCATTTATTTATCTGAGTATGGCGCGCGTAGTAAGTTTGCATCCGTTACACGATTTGTAACGGACATTATGTTGTCAGCACCGTCGATTGTGATTGGTTTGTTCGTTTATGCCATTTTGGTAGCGCAAGTACGCCATTTCTCTGGATGGGCGGGAACGATTTCATTGGCTTTAATTGCTATTCCAGTGGTGGTTAGAACTACTGAAAATATGTTGCAATTGGTGCCTGGTAGCTTAAGAGAAGCTGCTTATGCTTTGGGTGCGCCTAAGTGGAAAGTAGCATTTAGCGTGACTTTAAAGGCCGCCCAAAGTGGTGTTGTCACAGGTATTTTGTTGGCGCTAGCTCGTGTGAGTGGTGAAACTGCACCTTTATTGTTTACAGCACTTAATAATCAATTCTTCTCTATGAATATGAATGCGCCAATGGCTAACTTGCCAGTGGTGATTTTCCAGTTTGCTATGAGCCCTTATGAAAATTGGGTGAATTTGGCTTGGGGTGGTGCATTGTTAATTACATTCGTTGTATTGGGATTAAACATCATTACTCGTGTGATGTTTAGAAGCAAAGTGCAAGGGTAATCATGCGACTTACTTTTGCTGAGGAAAAAAATCAAGGATCTATGATGACTGAAACTAGCCAAGATACATTATTAAAAAATGCATTAGAAATTAAAAATCTTAATTTCTATTATGGGTCTTTTCAAGGCTTGAAGAATATCAATTTAGATATTGCTGAAAAGCATGTCACAGCTTTTATTGGACCATCTGGTTGCGGTAAATCAACTTTATTGCGTACGCTCAATCGTATGTATGATTTATATCCAGGTCAACGCGCTGAGGGCGAAATCAATTTTTATGGCCAAAACATTTTGGATCCTAAGCAAGACTTGAACCTTTTGCGTTCTAGAGTGGGTATGATTTTCCAAAAGCCAACGCCATTCCCGATGTCTATTTATGACAATATTGCCTTTGGGGTGAAACTTTACGAGTCACTATCGAGAGCAGAGATGGATGAGCGCGTGGAGTGGTCTTTGACAAAAGCTGCTTTATGGGGCGAAGTAAAAGACAAGCTTAACCAGAGTGGTTTGTCTTTGTCTGGTGGCCAGCAACAACGTTTATGTATTGCTCGCGGTGTCGCGGTTAAGCCATCTATTTTGCTATTAGATGAGCCAACATCTGCGCTTGATCCTATTTCTACAGCTAAAGTAGAAGAACTTGTGCATGAGTTGAAGAAAGACTATACGATTGCTATTGTGACGCATAACATGCAGCAAGCTGCTCGCGTTTCAGATTTCACAGCTTATATGTATTTGGGTGAGATGGTTGAATTCGGTAAAACTGATGAGTTATTCATTAAACCAAAACGTAAAGAAACAGAAGACTACATTACGGGCCGTTTTGGTTAATCAGCGTACCCATTGAATATAGGAGAGTAAAAAATGCCAGATAAACATCTTTCTTCCCAGTTTGACGCAGACCTTAATGGTATTTGCGGCAAATTACTTGAAATGGGTGGCTTAGTTGAGTCGCAAGTATCCATTGCCATGCGTGCTTTTGCGCAGTTAGATCCTGAGTTGGCGGATCAGGTGATGGCTCGTGAGCGTGAAGTGAATGATTTTGAGATTTCTATTGATTCAGCTTGTACGGAATTAATCGCGCGTCGCCAGCCAACCGCTAGAGATTTACGTTTGGTGATGGCTGTATCTAAGGCGATTACTAATTTAGAGCGTGCAGGGGATGAAGCAGACCGCATCGCTAGAAGAACTAAGCACATTATGGAAGATAGCGCTTCTCATGGCATTAATACTGCAGAGATTCGTTTGTCCGGCCAGATGGCAGTTTCGTTATTGCGTCGCAGTTTGGATTCTTTTGCACGTCTTGATACAAAAGCTGCTGCTGAAGTGGTGCATGAAGACAAGCAGATTGATGAAGAGTTTCGTGCGTTTGTGCGTAAATTGGTTAGTTATATGTCTGAAGACCCAAGAACTATTTCTGTAGCTTTAGATATGTTATTTATTGCTAAGGCAGTTGAACGTATCGGTGACCATGCTAAGAATATCGCTGAGTTTGTTATTTATATCGTGAAGGGTACGGATGTACGTCATTTGCCACACGATCAACTTTCTCAAGAGGCCAATAGTTAATGGCTAGTAGCATCCTAATCGTTGAAGATGAACCATCGATTGCTGAATTGATTTCAGTCAATCTTAGTCATGCTGGTTTTTTGCCTGTAAGAGCCTTTCAAACTGATCAGGCTTTGCAGTTGATGAAAGAGGTATTGCCTGATTTAGTTATTTTGGATTGGATGCTACCTGGTAAATCTGGCATTCAGTTTGCGAAAGAGTTGCGAGCTAATGAGAGAACGAAAGATATTCCTATTATCTTATTGACTGCTCGCAGTGAAGAGATGGATAAGATTGCCGGTCTTGAGGCGGGTGCTGACGATTATGTTACCAAGCCGTTTTCGCCTAAAGAGCTAGTTGCGCGTGTTCGAGCCGTTTTACGCCGCCGTTCACCTCAATTAGCGGATGAGGTGGTGCAGATTAACCATCTACGCTTAGACCCAGTGTCCCATCGGGTCACTTCCGTGAGCGGCTCTAACGAAATCAGCCTTGATTTAGGTCCAACCGAGTTTAGATTACTTCATTTCTTAATGACACATCCGGAGAGGGTTCACTCTAGAGGCCAATTGCTTGATAAGGTATGGGGTGATCATGTGTTTGTTGAGGAACGCACGGTGGATGTTCATATTAAGCGCCTAAGGGCTGCTTTAGCCCCAGCTGATTGCCAAAACTTTATTGAAACTGTTAGGGGTAGCGGTTACAGGTTAACTAAAACACCTAGCTCATCTTAAGTATTAAGAGCATTCGCTTTAAAGACTTGTTAAGATTCGTATTATGTTGTCTTTAAAAGCACGTATTCTCACGATTATTTTTTTAGTCGCCTGTATTTCATGGCTGTCTGGCGAGATATGGGGCGGCATTTATGCTTGGGTCGCCGCAACAGTTTGCTTGGCTCTGATGCTGGTTCACCAACTTTGGCACTCTAATCGGTTTAGCAATTTACTTTTGTCACCTAGTTATGGGGAAGTGCCCGTTGCTGTGGGCATTTGGGGAGAGATTTATTACCGTTTGCATAAATTAGTTAGATCGTGGCGTGATCAAGTTTTAGAGGTTGAGCAACAGCACAATCGATTTATTCAGGCAATTCAAGCGTCTCCTAACGGCGTCATCATGCTTAATGAGGACGATCAAGTAGAGTGGTGTAACGCAATTGCCGAATCCCATTTTGGCCTTAATGCGCGTAGGGATGCTATGCAACGTATTACGCACATCATCAGAAGACCTGCTTTTGTGCAATATATTCTTCGACAGAATTATCGAAACCCGATTCGTTTGGCGAATATGGGGCAGTTTGAACAATATTCTTTAGATGTACAGATTTTTCCATACGGCGATAAGCAAAAACTCGTACTATCCCAAGACGTTTCCCAAATTGAAAAAACAGATGCTATGCGACGAGATTTCGTGGCGAACGTTTCTCATGAGCTTAAAACGCCATTAACTGTCCTGTCTGGTTTTTTGGAAACTGTGCATGAATTTGAGCTTGAAAAAAATGATCGAGATCGTTATATCCAGATGATGCAGGTGCAGACTGGGCGCATGAAAACTTTGGTCGATGATTTGTTAACTCTAGCCAAGCTGGAAGGTAATCCTGAGCCACCTTCAACCCAACCAATTGGTATGGCGCAGGTGATTTCGCGTTTGCAGCTGGATGCGGAAGGGCTATCTCAAGGACAGCATCAGATATTTGTTGAAAAACATTCTGATAGTGATTTATTGGGGGATGAAGCTGAGTTGTACTCAGCTTTCAGTAATTTAGTTTCCAACGCGGTTAGATACACGCCTAGTGGCGGTCAAATTCACATAATTTGGTCTGATGCGGAAGATGGTGGTGTTGAGTTATCTGTTAAAGATACTGGGGCGGGTATTTCAGAGGAGCACTTGCCTCGATTAACGGAGCGTTTTTATCGAGTGGATCGCAGTCGTTCAAGAGATACGGGTGGAACAGGCTTAGGTTTGGCGATTGTTAAGCATGTTGCCAATCGTCACCAAGGTGATTTAAAAATCACTTCTCAACTAGGGGTTGGCAGTACATTTTGCTTACACTTTCCTAAGCAGCGGGTGGCTTAAGAGATAGCTGCTACTCAACGACTCATTTGTTGAGTAGCCTATTGAGCATTTAACGAGTTAGCAAGTTCACTAATTCTTTTTGACCAATATAGCCAGTTGAGCCGGTTCTAGTTTTTGTTTGCTTATAGGTGCCATCGGAGGCCATTAGCCAAGCAGTAGCGTTATCTTTTAGAAGCATTTGCAAACCTTCTTTGATAACCCTTGATTTTAGTTTTTTATCTAAAACCGGGAAGGCCACTTCAACGCGCCTAAATAGATTTCTGTCCATCCAGTCGGCTGACGATAAATACAATGTTTCAACACCTGAAGAATGGAAGTAATAAATGCGATGGTGTTCTAGGAAGCGACCAATAATAGATCTAACTTTAATGTTCTCAGATAAGCCAGGAACACCCGGCTTTAATGCGCAAACACCTCGAATAATTAAATCAATTTTTACGCCAGCTTGGGAGGCTTTATAAAGCTCTTGAATAATGGTTGGCTCAAGCAGGGCATTCATTTTTGCCATGATGCGTGATTTACGACCAGCTCTGGCTTCACGAGCCTCTGCGCGAATATGCGCAATCAAGTTCTCATGCATCGTAAATGGCGATTGCCATAGTTGTTTTAAGTCAACACGACGACCAGTTCCCGTTAATTGCATAAATACATGATGCATGTCTTCGCAAATTTGAGGGTGAGAGGTCATTAAGCCAAAGTCGCTATATAGCTTGGCTGTTTTAGGGTGGTAGTTGCCAGTGCCTAAATGGGCGTAGCGTTTTAGAACAGTTTTAGCTTTACGTCTACCCTCTGCAGGGGTCGTCTCGCGTCGCACAATCAGAAGCATTTTGGCGTGGCATTTGTGACCTACGACGCCATACACCACATGCGCACCAACTTCTTCAAGTTTGGCTGCCCATGAAATATTCGTTTGTTCATCAAATCGCGCCAAGAGCTCAACAACAACAGTGACCTCTTTACCGTTTTTGGCAGCTTCCATCAAAGCATCCATCACCAAAGATTGGTCACCAGTTCGATATACGGTTTGTTTAATCGCTAAAACATTAGGATCCCGGGCTGCTGCTTTTAGTAAATCAAGTACTGGATCAAAGCTTTGGTAAGGGTGATGCAGGAGCACATCTTCTTTGCTTAAATGATCAAAGATATTATTGTTAGCAGATAAAACTAATGATTTCTTAGGGGTATGGTTCCCAAATTTCAAGTCTGGACGATCAACCAAGTCCGGAATTTGAACTAATCTGACTAAATTAACAGGACCATCTACGCGATAACAATCTTGAGACCCCAAGCTTTCCACATCCAAGAGGTACTCTCTTAAATGGTCAGGCATATCAGCAGTGATTTCTAGGCGAACAGCATCTCCTAAGTGGCGCGTAGGTAATTCACCTTGAAGGGCGGCTCTTAAGTCTGTGATGTCATCTTCTGATACAAATAAATCTGAGTTGCGAGTGACTCTAAACTGGTGGCATCCCGTTACAGTCATGCCTTGGAATAGTTCAGGTACGAACGCCTGCATAAATGACGATAGCAACACAAATCCATTGGGGGCATTGCTTAAATGCGGTGGCATTGGCACAACGCGTGGTAAAGATCTAGGTGCTTGCACGACTGCTAAGCTAGCTGTTCGACCAAAAGCATCTTCACCATCTAAAGTAACAAAAAAGTTTAAGCTTTTGTTAATTACTTTAGGAAAAGGGTGGGCTGGGTCTAAGGCAATGGGCGTTAGTAGTGGTACGAGTTCTTTATCAAAGAACTCTTTCGCCCAAGTTCGTTGCGCGGGAGTCCAGTCTTCTGCTAAATAAAACACAATTCCTTCTTTGTTTAATTTAGGAAGAATGTCTTCTTTAAGTAATTTATATTTTCTGGCAACCAAGGCATGCGCCTGTTCAGTAACTATCTGATACGCATTAGCGATGGTGAGGCCATCGGGCGTTTTATTTTTTGGATTATCTTTTAATTGTTCTTTAAGACCCGAAATGCGCACCTCAAAAAACTCATCCATGTTACTTGACACAATGCAGACAAATCTTAAGCGCTCTAATAGAGGTGTTTTAGGATCTTCTGCTTGCGCTAGTACTCTTGAATTAAACTCAAGAACACCAATTTCACGATTGAGTAGAGGGGTTTTTGTTTGCATGCCACCAGTGTTGCAAAAAAATGTGACAACTATGTGACATATTTGTGAACTTGAATTGTCATCATCTAGTCACATTTAAGTCATAATCTCTTGGTCTCAATATAAATCTAACTATTTCCTTGAAATCCCTCAATCAACCAACCAATAAAACCACTAAAACAGATGATTTGGTGGCTGCAGTTGATTTGGGGTCGAATAGTTTTAGGATGGTGATTGCCAAGGTTATCAATTCCCCATCTGGCATGCAATTGCAAGCGATTGATACCTTGCGAGAGTCAGTTCGTTTAGCAGCAGGCCTTACTGAAGATAAAAAGCTGGATCAAAAGTCGATTTCTAGAGGTTTAGCTGCGTTACATCGTTTTGGTGATCGTTTAAGAAATTTCGACCCTAAAAAAGTAAGGGTTGTCGCCACTAATACATTGCGAGTAGCTCGTAACGCCGATGCTTTTATTGTGGAAGCGGAAAAATTATTGGGTTTCCCGATTGAAGTGATCGCTGGCAGGGAAGAGGCTCGACTGATTTATATCGGCGCTTCCCATGATGCGCCAGCATGTGAAGGTAAACGATTTGTTTTGGATATTGGTGGTGGATCTACGGAATTCATCATTGGCGATGGTTATGAGCCTAAATTGTTGGAATCACTTTATATTGGGTGCGTTTCATTTAGCCAGCAGTATTTTCCCGGCGGACTCGTCGATGCTTACAGTTTTAAGCAGGCGCAGTTGGCTGCTAGACGTGAGATACAGGTTATTTCATCGCAGTTTAGAAAAATGGGCTGGAAGCAAGCCATTGGTTCTTCTGGAACCGCTAGAGCTATTGCTGAATTAATCGCTTTAAATGGATTTGATGGTTCTCCTCATGATTTACCGGTTAGTGGAGCTGGCGGAATTATCACCTTGGATGCATTGCATCAACTTAGAAAAGCCTTAATCGATGCTGAGTATATTGATAAGTGTTATTTAGAAGGACTTAAAAACGACCGTAGGCCTGTATTGCCAGGTGGTTTAGCCATCATGATTGCTGCATTTGATGAGTTAGGCATTGAGCGTATGGAGGTGACTGAGGCCGCTTTACGTTTAGGTGTTTTATACGATTTAATAGGGCGCTCGCAGCACCACGATATGCGCTTTGTAACGGTTGAACAGTTTAAGCAGCGGTATGGTGTTGACGTATCTCAGGCTAATCGTGTCAGTGAGTTCGCGGTACATTTTTTGAATCAATTTCCTAAGCCAAAAAATGAAGATAGAAAAGACAACATTCATATTTTGTCTTGGGCCGCAAAACTACATGAGATTGGTTTGAGTATTTCCCATAATGGTTACCATCGGCATTCCGCTTATATTGCATCTCATGCCGATATGCCTGGTTTTTCAAGGTTAGATCAGGCGAGATTGGCCGCTTTACTTTTAGGACATACTGGTAAGCTTGGTAAGATTTCTGTCGGATCAACTTACATTGATTGGCGGATGTTGTTTTGCTTGCGTTTAGCGCACGTGTTGTGTCGTCGCAGAGATAACGAGCCTATTCCAAATATCGCTGTCAAAGAAATTGATAATGGATATCTTCTTAAAGTACCTAAAGCTTGGGCCAATAAAAATCCATTAACCCAGTTTGGCCTAGAAAAAGAATCTGCTGATTGGGAAAAGATTGGCCGTACTTATCGGATTGAACTTATTTAATAAACTTTACCCATTAATAAAAAAGGGAGCCGAAGCTCCCTTTTTTATTAGGCAAAATATTAAGCTAAGAAGTGTTTAGCGTAACGAGGATGAATGTCACCTAAGCGGAGCATAGTTAGGAAATCTGCTGTATTAAAGTCAGGATCCCATGCTGGGTCGCCGCACACCTTAGCACCTAATCTTAGATAGCCTTTGATAAGGGCAGGTGGATCAACATCTAAATTGCTGTTAAGTTCTTCAATAGGTAATGCAAGTCGTGGGAATACACGATATTCAATATCAGTTAAGTGGTTGGCATTAAGCATCTTAGATAAGCTAGCAGCATAGTGGCCACCATCACCCATCTGAACGCTTGCACAACCTAACATGATTTCATAATCATTTTTCTTCATGTACTGACCAAGACCACTCCATAAAGCCATGATCACGCCACCAGAACGGTAGTCTCTATGAACGCAAGAGCGACCTACCTCAACCATTTTTGATCTTAAATGACGCAAACGTACTAGATCAAATTCTGAGTCGGAGTAAAAACATCCCATTTGCTTGGCTTGGTGAGGCGGGAGTACGCGGTATGTGCCAATTACTTTTAGAGTTTCGTTGTCGCGAACAATTAAATGCTCACAAAAATCATCAAAAATATCAACATCTAAGCCATCTTTATTAGGCTTTAAACGTGCACCCATTTCTTCAGCAAATACTTTATAGCGTAAGCGCTGTGCTTCACGTACTTCATCTTGATGGCGTGCCCAGCTCAATGAAATAGGGTTTTGTTTATTTGTGTGAACGGCTGGCGCTTCTTGCTTGCTAACTGAGTTATTCGCTGAATCATCCGCTTTTGGCTTTAGGCGAATCATTTTCTCTTGCAAAATTTTATGCAAAGGCGCGATTCGTTCAGATAGGGTTTTCTTGTCAGATTTATTTTTAGTTAGGGCATCAGTTAATGATGACCAAGGATTAGGTAACTCTCTCATATATTTATCTCTATGTTTATTCTGTTAATGCAGATAATGTAGATTTCCAATATGTCAGGCTAATGACGCCAATTTGACAGTTGTATGACCATTGGCTGGTTTTAAGTGGCTTAAAAATTGATGGCTAGCCACTTCCCATGAAAATTTTTCGGCATGACCCCTAGCAACTTCTCTAGGAATATTGAGGGCTGATAGGCACGCTAAACGTAAGTCATCATGCATGGCGCCAGCGCCGGAAGTTCCGATCACATCGATAGGGCCTGTGACAGGGTAGGCTGCGACTGGTAAGCCACATGCCATCGCTTCTAGCAATACCAAACCAAATGTATCGGTTTTGCTAGGGAATACGAATACATCTGCTGCTGCGTAAACAGCAGACAACTTTTCTTGTTGCAAGACGCCTAGATAATTAACATCTGGGTATTTTTCTTTGAGGCCATTAAGCGCTGGGCCATCACCAACCACCCACTTCGATCCAGGTAGTTTTAACTCTAAAAAAGCCTCGATATTTTTTTCAATCGCTACGCGACCTACATATAAAAAGATGGGGTGCGCTGTATTAAGTTCTTTAGATTCTTGCATCTTGAAAATATCTAAATCTACGCCTCTGGTCCAAAGAACCACATTTGTAAATCCGTAAGACTGAAGGTCTTTAACAACCACATCGGTTGGGGCCATGATGGCTAGAGATGGGTCATGGAACCAGCGCAGAAATTTGTAGGTAACTGCCAAGGGGATGCCTGTACGCGCTTTAACATATTCAGGAAATCTGGTGTGATAAGCCGTTGAGAACGGCAGCTTGTTTTTAAGTGCGTAAGCTCTTGCGGCAATACCAAGAGGGCCTTCCGTAGCAATGTGAATCGCATCTGGAGAAAAGTGATTCATTTTTGCGACAACTTTTTTCTTTGGGAACAAAGAAAGAGAGATGTCAGGGTAGGTAGGGCAGGGAATCGTTTTAAATTCTAAAGGGGTGATCATCTCAATCTCATGCCCCATTTTTCTCAATTCATGCATGGTTTGTTTTAAGGTTCTAACCACGCCATTAACTTGAGGTTCCCAAGCGTCCGTCACAATCATGATTTTCATAAGATCATCCCTTAGTTTTTTAAGAAGTAGGTGCCAGGCAGTCTTTAGAGCTGGCCAAAATGTGAGCAACGGGCTTTTCTAATTCATCTTTCAGAATGACTGGCCAATGTACAATTTTTAATTCGCCATTGGGTTCTTCAACCATGGCTGATAAGCTTTCAACCCAGTCGCCATCATTGCAATATAGGATGTCTTCAATCATCCTAATTTCTGCTTTATGAATATGGCCACATACAACGCCATCGCAATTTCTGACACGAGCTTCTCTTGCCATAATTTTTTCAAAATCAGCGATAAAGCTAACTGCATTTTTGACAGAGTGCTTGAGGTATTGCGATAAAGACCAGTAGTTCAAGCCTAGGCGAGCTCTGATTTTGTTGAACCAGCCGTTAATCCAAAGAATGAAGGTGTAAAGCGTATCGCCAACATAGGCTAACCATTTGGCATACTGCATAACGCTATCGAATAAATCGCCGTGCGTGATCCAAAGTCTTTTTCCGTCGGCTGTCACATGAATGACTTCATCTTCTATTCTGATATCGCCAAAAGTCATGCCAAAATACTGACGAACCATTTCATCATGATTGCCAGGGACGTAAATAACTTCACATCCTTTTCTAGCTTTTCTAAGAAGCTTTTGTACGACATCATTATGTGATTGTGGCCAAAACCAACGTTTTTTTAGTTGCCAACCATCGATGATGTCGCCTACTAAATAGATCTTTTCGGCATCGTTGTGTTTGAGGAAGTCTAGGAGATATTTAGCCTGGCATCCTGATGTGCCGAGGTGGACGTCTGAGATCCAAATTGCTCGATAATGATTCATGAGACCCTATTGGGCACGACGAATTTGAATCTAAGATGTCAATTTGATGTCATATTGATGACACATTCTTATGGCATCCTACTTTTATGAAAAAAATATGGCTGAGTTTGCATATAACAAGTGCTTTAGTGCAGAGCCTCTTTTTCCCATTGCTTCACCAAAAGATTAGAAAATATTTAATCAAAAAATGGTCTATTCGTCTTCTAAAAATATTAAAAGTGAAAGTGGTGTTGCAGGGTAATAGGGATGTGTTGCAACAACAAAGCGCATTTTTATTGGTGGCGAACCATATTTCTTGGTTGGATATTCATGTTTTGAACTCGATTAGACCAGTTACATTTGTAGCTAAATCAGACGTATCTAGTTGGCCTGTTTTTGGCTATATAGCAAAATCGTTAGGGACTATTTTTTTGAAACGAGAAAAACTCTCGGACATCAAAAGAGTCATTTATTTAATGAATCAAAAAATATCGTCTTCTGAAGTGGTGGCGATATTTCCTGAGGGAACTTCTTCTGATGGGAGAAGTGTGTTGCCTTTCAAAAGTAATTTATTTCAAGCGGCTATTGATGCAGAAGGACATGTCTTGCCAATAAGGCTTAGTTATAAAGAACACGGCGCCTATACAGATCGTCCTGCTTTTATTGGGGATATGAGTTTGGTGCAGTCTATTCAACATATCTTGGCTAGTAATCATCTTGAAATAGAGCTTCAAGTATGTGCACCGTTGAGTGGCTATTCTTCAAGACAAGAATTGGCGAAGCATTCTTATAACGCTATAGCAGCCAGTTTTAGCTAATAAAAAGTATCGATAGTATGGTGTGGTGTGTGGGAGGTAGGTTGGCTCGTGCTACATTAGTCCTATATGTTTAAAACAATATTTTCATTGCCTCGAACAGTTTGGTTAATTGGGCTAATTAGCTTACTTAATGATGCTGCTAGCGAGATGTTATATCCCTTGATGCCTTTGTATTTGACGACTGTGCTGATGTCGGGCCCTAAGGCGCTTGGGATTATTGAGGGAATCGCTGAAGCAGCTTCTAGTATCTTTAAGTTGGTCTCAGGTGTTATTGTTGATAAGACTAATAAGGCTAAATCTTGGATCATTGTGGGGTATACCTTGGCGGGGCTTGGCCGACCTTTGATTGCCTTTGCTAATTCTTGGTTGTGGGTCTTGGCTATTCGGTTTACGGATCGAATGGGAAAAGGGCTAAGAAGTTCCCCTCGTGACGCTTTGCTTGCTGAAAGCGTGGGTGCTCATCAACGGGGTATTACGTTTGGCTTGCATCGCTCCATGGACAACGCAGGGGCCGTCATAGGCCCATTGTTAGCATCTCTATTTCTTTTTTTAAATGTTCCATTGCAAGAGATTTTCTTGTGGGCCATTGTTCCAGGAGTTATCACAGTTATCTTGGCTTGTTGGATAAAAGATTTACCTAGAGAGCCGGTTTCTATCAACGCTAAATTTAGTTGGTCTTTAGAAGGGATGCCTAGCGAATTTAAACGTTATCTCTTGGCAGCAGGTATTTTTGCTTTAGGTAACTCATCTGATATGTTTTTGTTGTTGAGAGCCAAAGAGGTAGGTGTTCCTCAGGAGCAAATTCCATTGTTGTGGGCAGCTGTTTCATTAGTAACAACTATTTGTGGCACACCTTTATCTGCTTTATCGGATTCTTTCGGTCGTAAAAGATTTATTTTGATTGCATGGGTGGCTTTCGCATTCTTTTATATAGCTATGGGGTTGCCAGGTATTTCTGTTTATCAAATATTTGGGCTTTTTGTTGTTTATGGATTATTTAAAGCAGCTACTGAAGGTGTAGAAAAAGCCCTGGTCGCTGATTTGGCGCCTAAGGGATTAGCAGGAACAGCTTTTGGCTGGTTTAATTTGGTGACGGGGTTAATGCTTTTGCCAGCTTCTTTTATTTTTGGTTGGATTTATGAGTCGATTCAACCTTTTTATGCTTTTATGTTTTCAGGTTTATGTGCCGTAACCGCTTTTGTGCTTATGGCAGTTTGGGTATTTAAAAAGAGATAATAGGAAAATAGAAGCAGAAAAAATATAAATAAAAAAAGAAAAAATGAAAAAAGAGAGTGTTGTTAAAGGGATCTAAAAATAACAACTTACTTTATTAATTTCGATTGAGGTAATGATGTCTAATAAGAAATCAGTTATTTTGATTGGTGGCACTGGGTTTGTAGGGCGAAAAATTGCAGCTTTATTGGTTGCGAAGGGGTATAGCGTAGTTTTGCCTACAAGGTCGTTAACTTCAGTTAAGCCCCTTTTAGTTTTGCCATCGCTTAAACCAGTCCAGATGGATGTTCATGATGAATCCCAGCTTAAAAAACTAATCACGCAGGAGTCAAGTTGTGTGGCGGTTATCAATTTAGTTGGGGTTTTGCATGACTCACCGAGCACTCCATATGGAAAGAACTTTTCTAAAAACCATGTGGAGTTACCGAGAAAAGTAATTGCCGCCATGAGGCAATCCCCTATTAGAAGACTTCTGCATATGAGCGCCTTGGGGGCAGACTCTCATGGTCCATCGATGTATCAACGTAGTAAAGGAGATGGCGAGCAGTTGGTCAAGTCTAGTGATTTGGATTGGACGATTTTCAGACCTTCCGTTATCTTCGGTAAAGACGATAACTTTATTAATTTGTTTGCCAAATTGCTTAAATTAACACCCGTCATGCCCTTGGCAGGCTATAGCGCTAAGTTCCAGCCAGTTTCAGTGCGTGACGTTGCTCAGGTGTTTGTGAATGCTCTTGAAAATCCTAAAACAATTCATCAATCTTATGATTTGTGTGGACCTAAAGTTTATCGTCTCTGTGAGTTGGTTCGATTTGCTGGAGAAATGATTGGTAAGCAACGGCTTTTAATACCATTACCTAATCTGTTGGGGTACTTGCAAGCATTCTTTATCGAAAAAATGCCCGGACCCACATTGATGTCTAGAGATAATGTTTCTTCGATGTTAGTGGATAACATATTGCCCACAAATAGCCCTAATGCGATTCGTGAGGTATTTGGAATCGAGCCTGAACCATTGGAGAGCTTGCTTTGAAATGATTCAAAGCAAGCTAATTTCTTTTAATGGGCTAATACTGGCTCTTTAACCGATGATCGGATGAGGTAATCAAAGGCGCCTAAAGAGGCTTTTGCGCCTTCCCCCATAGCAATAATGATTTGCTTGTAGGGTACAGTTGTGCAGTCTCCGGCAGCGAATACCCCTGGCATCGATGTTTCACCTTTAGCATCCACGATGATTTCACCTCTAGGGCTTAAATCAATCGTACCTTTTAACCAGTCAGTATTTGGCAATAAACCAATTTGCACAAAAATACCTTCTAACTCTAGGGTGTGCGATTGATTATTGTTGCGATCTTCGTAACGTAAGGCGGTTACTTTTTGACCATCACCAATTACTTCCTTGGTTAAAGCGCTTTTGATAATAGTGACATTATTTAAGCTCGTTAACTTTGCTTGTAATACAGCATCGGCGCGTAACTGAGAGTCGAATTCAATCAAGGTGACATGTTGCACGATGCCAGCTAAATCAATGGCTGCTTCAACGCCTGAGTTGCCTCCACCAATTACCGCCACGCGTTTACCTTTGAAGAGCGGGCCATCGCAGTGAGGGCAATAAGCCACACCTTTGTTGCGATACTCGGTTTCGCCTGGGACATTCATTTCTCTCCAGCGAGCGCCAGTGCTGATGATGACCGATTTACTCTTTAATTTGGCGCCATTCTCCAATTCAACTTCTAAGCCTTGTTCATTAGAGCGTAAAGCCTTAGCGCGTTGCAAATTCATAATGTCGACGTCATAAGTCTTGACGTGTTGCTCAAGCGCCATTGCTAATTTGGGGCCTTCAGTTTCTTTAACGGAGATGAAGTTTTCAATGCCCATCGTATCCATCACTTGACCACCAAATCGTTCAGCAACAACACCTGTGGCAATTCCTTTGCGTGCAGCGTAAATAGCTGCCGCGGCACCTGCGGGACCACCACCAACCACTAAAACGTCAAAAGCATCTTTTGCGTTTAACTTAGCAGCATCTTTTTCGGATGCCTTGGTATCTAACTTCGCAACGATTTCTTCAACGCTCATGCGGCCTTGTCCAAATACAGCGCCATTCATGATCACAGTTGGTACCGCCATAATTTGATGTTGCTCTACCAAATCTTGGAAAAGTGCACCATCGACCATTTCATGTTCGATGTTGGGGTTGAGTACGGCCATTAAATTAAGAGCTTGAACAACATCAGGACAGTTGTGGCATGACAAGGATATAAATGTCTGAAAACTTAACTTGCCAGGCAAATCTTTGATGCTATCAATAATTGCTTGCTCCACTTTCGGTGGGTACCCGCCACTTTGCAAGATGGCTAATACGAAAGAGGTCATTTCGTGCCCCATTGGAAGGCCTGCAAAATGGATTCTAGCGTTGTCTCCTACGGCACCCACGCTAAAGCTCGGACGTTTTGTTGCTTGACCGTCTGTAGATAGTGTGATTTTGTTAGATTGCTCAGCAACTTCTTGCAATAAGGTGAGCATTTCAGATGATTTTTCACTTTCATCCAAAGAAGCGACCAATGCAACTGGTTTTTCTATTTTTTCAAAGTATGCTTTGAGCTGATTTTTAAGATTTGTATCTAACATGATTGTGTCCTCGTATATTTTTTTAAAAGCCTATTGGAGAATCTAAGATTTCTCCAATAGGCTCTCGATTGAGAGCCTATTAATTAGTGCAATTTAGATCTTGCCTACTAAATCCAAGCTAGGTGTTAATGTTGCTGCGCCTTCTTTCCATTTGGCTGGGCAAACTTGACCAGGATTTGCTGCTGTGTACTGAGCAGCTTTTAGCTTGCGAAGAGTCTCTGATACATCGCGAGCGATTTCGTTTGAGTGGATTTCAGCAGTCTTAATCACGCCTTCTGGGTTGATCACGAATGTGCCGCGCAATGCCAAACCTTCTTCTTCAATGTGTACGCCAAAGCTTCTTGTCAACGTGTGTGTTGGGTCGCCTACTAATGGGAATTTAGCTTTACCAACTGCTGGTGAAGTCTCATGCCAAACTTTGTGCGAGAAGTGAGTGTCAGTTGTCACGATATACACTTCAGCGCCCATTTTTTGGAATTCAGCATAGTTGTCAGCCGCATCTTCAATTTCTGTTGGGCAGTTAAATGTGAACGCTGCTGGCATGAAAATAAGAACAGACCATTTGCCTTTTAGAGTTTCATCGCTAACAGTGATGAATTTGCCGTTATGGAAGGCTTGAGTTGCGAATGGTTGAACTTGTGTATTAATGATCGACATGGTGTTTCCTTTCTGGTTAAAAATGATTGATGGGTGAATTTTGGGGGATATTGATATATTTGTATAGATAATAAATATGATAATATTTATCGAATATTTCGATAATAGGAGCCGGTATGATCGCTTTGCCTTCTATGCGCCAGTTGCGCTATCTGATAGCCGTCGGGCAGTACCTTAACTTTACTAAGGCGGCTGAGCATTGTTTCGTGAGCCAATCGACTTTAAGTGCTGGCCTTAAAGAATTGGAGGACAGTTTGGGCATCCAGCTTATTGAGCGTGACCGCCAAAATGTATCGGTAACACCTATTGGCCTGGAGATGATTGCTCGGGCCAAGCAATTATTAGCTTCTGCCGAGGATATGGTTGAGTACGCTAAAGCGGCCTCTCAAGCTATGACTGGGACGATTCGATTGGGGGCGATTCCAACTATTGCACCTTTTGTTCTTCCACAGATATTGCCGGTGATTCGCGAGCGTTATCCCCATTTAAAAATTGGACTTCGTGAGGATCTATCTGCCAATTTAGTTCAGAAGATTCATGAACATCAATTGGACTTCGCTATTATTGCGCTACCTTATGAGACCGAAGGCCTTTTGGTTAAAGAGCTTTATGGGGATGAGTTCTGGTTGACTGCTAAACCCGATGATCAGGCTTTAGCTGGGAAAACTGTGACCGTACCTGCCAAAATGGCTGAGCGATTGTTGCTCTTAGAGGAAGGGCATTGTTTGCGTGAGCATAGCTTGAGAGCTTGCCGCCGTTCTGAGACAGCTAATGTAGATGGCTTGGAGGCTACTAGCTTACTAACCCTAGTTCAAATGGCAGACTCTGGCTTAGGTATCGCGTTATTACCAGAGATGGCTATTAGAAATGACATTCTTAAAAATACTGATTTAATTGCTAGGCCATTAGCAGCACCCGCACCTAAGCGTGGGATTGCATTGATTGCCAGACAAACGACCTCACGAATTGAAGAATTTATGGCAATCGCTAAAGTCATGCTGGATGTCCATCAGGCTGGCCAAGTTAAGTCATCAGCCAAGCAATAATAGTGAGTAGAAAAAGCTTAGCCTATAGTATTTAGCGCGTGTTCGAGATGTTTAACTGTTCTATCGATATTTTGTAATTTTTCTAAGCCAAATAAGCCAAGGCGGAAAGTTTTGAATTCTGGACCTTCGTCGCACTGCAAAGGTACGCCAGCAGCCGTTTGTAGCCCAACGTTGATGAATTTCTTGCCAGATTGAATGTCCGGGTCAGTGGTGTAACTTACAACCACACAAGGTGATTGAAAGCCTGGGGCTGCTACGCTAGAGAATCCTCTATTTACTAAAAGACTTCTTACTTTATTACCCAAGTCTTGCTGAGCTTTTTGTAATTTTTCAAAGCCAATACTTTGAGTTTCTTTCATGACATTTCTAAGGACCTTAAGGGCATCGGTAGGCATGGTCGTGTGGTACACGTGATTGCCACCTTCGTAAGTTTCCATGATTTGCAGCCATTTCTTTAGGTCACAAGAAAAGCTCGTACTCGTTGTGCCATCAATCTTTTGTCTTGCGCGTTCACTCAGTCCAATAAGGGCGCAACAAGGAGAGCTACTCCATCCTTTCTGTGGTGCAGTAATAAGCAGATCCACTTGACACGCTTGCATCTCGACCCACATGGCGCCAGAGGCGATGCAATCAAGAACAAATAGGCCATCTACTGATTTAACGGCTTCGCCAATCTTCTTGAGGTAGTCATCAGGCAAAATCATCCCGGCTGATGTTTCAACGTGTGGGGCAAACACGATGGCAGGTTTCTCGGTTTTGATGAAGTGAACAACCTCATCGATAGGTGCTGGAGCAAAAGGTGCATTTGGAGCACTATCAACTCTTCGAGCCTTGAGTACATGAATGTCATTGCTAATGTGGCCGGTTTCAAAAATTTGAGTCCAGCGATAACTAAACCAACCATTTCTGATAATTAGACACTTCTTGTTGGTGGCAAATTGACGGGCAACTGCTTCCATCCCATAAGTGCCGCTGCCTGGAATCACGACGGTTGAATGCGCCTTATAAACATCTTTCAGAATAGATGAGATATCAACCATCACACGTTTAAATTCATTAGACATATGATTCAGAGATCTGTCGGTATAAACGACGGAGAACTCTAATAATCCATCTGGGTCTACATTAGGTAATAGGCCAGGCATAGCAACTCCTAAGAAGTAATTTTCATAAGCATACAGAAAATGCCCGTTTAAATGTTCTCGAGATTAAAAATAAAGTAACTGTTTAAGTATTTTGATTTTGTGGTTAATATCTACACGTGACTAAATCTAATAAGGAGACATTGGCATGAAGCAGGTATCAAAATTATTAGCGGTATTGGGTTTGACTGTATTTGTTAACTCAGCAGTCTATGCCCAAAACACCATTAAGTTGGCTAATTTGCTTGAAATGAGCGGTAGTGGCGCAACGGTTGGTATGAATATGAATGATGGCGTGAAGTTGGCTGTTAAGGAAATTAATGCTTCTGGTGGTGTATTGGGTCGTAAATTTGAGGTGACAACTTATGACACTCAAACCAATCCTGGTATTGCCAAAGGGTTGGCTCAAAAAGTGGTTGATGACAACGTTTTTGCAGTTATTGGACCAATTTTTTCAGGTTCAATTCTTGTGAGTATGAGTGAGACACGCCGAGCTGAAATTCCTAACTTTACTGGCGCTGCATCAGCTTTAGTAACGCAGCAGGGCAATCAATATGTCATTCGCACTAACTCCACTCAAGTGGGTACGATGCCTAAGGTAGTTCGTTACATGAAGGAAACTTTAAAGGCGAAAACGGTCGACATGATTTGGGTGAATAATGATTTTGGTAAGGGCGGTCGTGATGAAATTGTAAAAGCCTTGCAAGCAAATGGCATGAAGGTTGGTGCAGATATTTCTACAGATCAAGGGCAGGTGGATTTCTCTAGTGCAGTTGTGAAGGCTAAACAGGCAACTGGTGATGTTCTTTTTGCTTATGTTCATGAAGAAGAGTCAGCTCGTTTATTGAAGGCGTTGCGCAACCAAGGTTATAACAAGCCAATCATGGGTGAGACGACGATTGTGAATCAGAAAACGATTGAATTAGCGGGGGCTGCTGCTAACGGTGCTCTTGGCCATGTGCCATTAACAGCTGATGCGCCACATCCTGCGATGAAGGCGTTTAGTCAAAAATTCTTTCAAGAATATAAATACCGCCCAGACCATAATGGTATTCAGGGTTACATGATCCCGTACATTATTAAAGCTGTCAGTGAAAAAATTGGCAAAGTCGATTCGAAAGAATTTAATAAGGCTTTAAGAGGTATGCGCTTATATGTTAAAGAATATCCTGGTATTTTGTTGGACATGAAATATGACAATAATGGTGATGCCGATCGCTCTAGTTATATTGTTGAGATTAAAGACGGTAAACAACACGTGATTGCTGTTGTTCCTCCGGCAGTGCCTTTCTGAGATATTTTTAACTGAAAATAAAAAACCACCTCTGCGGTGGTTTTTTATTAAGTAATTTTTGGAGATGATTTGTAAAGATTGATTAGTCGGCGTTTGAATGGGATGGATATTTGTGCGAAGCGTAGCGAACTACACCATTAGCTATCGCTAACAGAAGAATCGTCCCTCCAAGAATCAATATTTGCCAGCTGACTTCATGGTTGATATTCACCAAGTCAATAATTAAGCGTGTAACTGCCGTTATAGCAACATAAATCAAAAAACGAACAGGCATATGGTTGGTTTTAAAGTAAATGCCGACCATGGCCCCAATTTCAAGGTAAATAAATAGTAGCAATAAATCTTGTATTCCAGCGTGTGACTGATGTGTCATTTCATAAAAAGAAATAACAGCAGACCAGACGGTTGCCGCGCCAATAGCAAACAAGGCTAGTTGATGAAAGATGGTGACTAAGAGGTTGCCTAGAGGATTGAATAAATTCTCAAATTTTTTCTCAAGAGAATCTATTTTTGAATCATGGTCAGACATAGCTTTACCTCATCATGTTTGTACTCAGGGTCAAAATAATTGGGCTTTATATGCTTAGCGATTTAATCATCTCATATTTATGTATATTTTTATGATTTTCTTGGATTGGCGACAAATTCTTTAAATAGGCATAAAATGAAAAAGTGAGAAAAATTTGTATAACTCTGTGCTTAAGCTTGTTCGCAAGTCTAATCCATGCCGCAGTGATGCCGATGGGCGGTGCTAGTGTTATCTCTCACTCTCAAACAATAGCATTCCAAGAACTAGAAGCGCATGAGAGCCATGATTGCGATGGGGCATTTATGTCAACCAACGTAGAACATGTTCATTCAAGTACTCATGTAAAACAGTTATGTCATGGCGATAACTATCAGTGTTGCCTAGGTTTGGTGGTGTCCCCATCTTTAAATGCTGGTTTATTTACGCTGCTAACAGAGCAGTTGGTATCGATTCATTCTTCATGGGTAACGGACCCAGTTATCCAATTCATTTATAAACCTCCAAAATTAATTATTTAAATTTTTAATATTAATTAAATTTGTGACTAATTATTAAGTCGCATTACATTTGGAGAATCACGATGAATATGACTCATTACATGGAGTTATTGGCTGCTAACCAGCCTTGGAACCTTATTATTTTTATGGCGATCCCAGTTATTTTGGCTGAGACTTTAGCTATTACTGAACTTTACTTGCTATTTACCAGAAAATTTAACGGAGCTGTTTATTACCTTAATAAATTTTCTGGCATTGCTGTGGGCATTTACTTTGTGGGGATTATTTACTACATCATGACTCGTGCTGTGATGCCTATTACGCAAGCAGGTGAATGGCGAACAGTGATTGATATGATTGCAGTAGGTACTTATGTGATTGCTGGTCTGCCATTAATCTGGATTGCTTTGCAAGAATTTGGTTTGGTGAACAAAGCGTTAGATCAAATGGGTAAATTAAAAGTGCATGCAATTTGTATCGCACTATTTTTAGTTTTTGGTCATATTGCTATGATTGCTGGAATGTTAGACCCGTCTATTCTTGGTTATCAGGGTGGGGTATCTCATGGTCATCAAATGGAACAGGGTGGCCCATCTGTTTCTGCTAATGATATGAGCAATAAAATGGGCGATCATCAAAAAATGATGGACGATCATCAGAAAATGATGAGGGATCACATGTTTAATCAGAGCATCAAGCCTGATAGTAATATCCACAAGCACTAATAGAAAACCACCCCAAAGGGTGGTTTTTTTATATCAGCTGAATGCCAAAATTTTTCAGGATGAGTGCGAATAGACCAAAGCAGATAATAGTCAGGGTCATGCTGGCACCTAAGGTTAGCCAAAAGCCTATTTTGGGTAAAAGATAGGGGAATAATAAAAACATAGGTAGGGTAGGAATGACATACCAAAAGGTGTAGTAGGCATGATTGGCTATTTTTTCATCAGTTTGATTTTCAATAAAAAGCCAAGTGAGCGTTAAGAGAGTCATTAGCGGAAGGGCTGCAATAAACCCACCTAACTTATCGCTACGCTTGGCAACTTCAGAGATGAAAACAACCATGCCTGCTGTTAATAGGTATTTAGTAATAATCCAAGTCATAGAGCTTATTTAGTGAAATATCGTTTAATGAAATAAAACACGGCGCCATAAAAACAGCCAATGGCAAAAGTAATGCCAATCAAGCCAAATGCAAGCAAGATGTCAAATGGCTGAACTTGGAATGGTGAGTTGAGCATGTGTAGCTTAAAAACAATATCCATCAGGGGTTGAGCCCAGCCTATGGCCACCAACAAAGCCCAAAACATATGAAAGCTAGCTAAACATAGCCCGCCGACGATAGATGTGCGAAATAAATTCATAAAATACTCCTTGTAGGATGTCTTTATATTAAGCCTATGAAGGGTTTATAGCAATTGACCAAAAAATGATTGCTGTTACAGTTTCGATAGCTATCCATATCAACCACCACCTATAGATCATTATTAATGAGCGATAAAGTAGTTTCCTTTCTTGAAAGATGTACGTGGTATTCATCCTTAGATGCTCATCATGCTCATTTAATTGTTTCTAATGCCACCTCTAAACTTATTAAGAAACAAGAGATTTTCTTTAAAAGAGGAGATCAGCCCTTGTCTTGGTGTGGTGTGATGAGTGGTTTAGTGAGGGTCAGCTCATCAAATTTGGATGGTAAGGTTTTTAGCTATGGCGGGTTGATCGAGGGAGGGTGGTTTAATGAAACACCCATTTTAAAAAATTCACAACTGCAATATGAAGCCACGGCTTTGCGTGATACCGAGATTGTTTTAATTCCTAGCCATGTATTTAATACATTGGTTAAAGAGAGTTTGCCTTTCAATCATTACTTGGTGAATTTCTTAAATCAACGAGTGATCGCTTATTCATCATCTTTAAGAAATCAAAGAACCGCAACGGTGGAACTCAGCATAGCTAAAAATTTGGCAGCCATATTTAACCCAGTCTTTTATATGGGGGATAGAAAGGCTGTAGATTTGTCTCAGGAAGAAATTGGCTATTTATGTGGTATTTCAAGGCAACGCGTCAACGTCGCCATGAAAAAGTTAATTGAGTTGGGATTGGTTAAGAGTGGTTATAGAACGGTTGAAATCATTGACTATGATGGTTTGAGATTTTTCTCTAACGATTAATCTACCGATTCTTAAAAATTATTTTTCTGGTTTCCCGTGCATAAACATGATGGTTTGTTGCATCAAAGCGCATAGCGTTGATTGACCATTTTTAATTGCAAATACCTCTCCTTTGGTGATGCAAAGGGTTCGGCCAGATTTAACAACTTCACCTCGAGCAATTAGTTTTTCACCATCAGCTGGCCTTAGCATGTTGATTTTGTATTCTACGGAAAGAATGGATGCATCTGCTGGGGCTACCGTCATGGCAGCATAACCAGCAGCGCTATCTACAATCATGCCAACAACGCCAGCATGCACATAACCATGCTGTTGTTCGATGCCTTCCCAGTGAGGTATGTGAATCTCAATCAGGTTTTCTTCAATAACTGGGAGCGTCGCTTTAATGAGATGCATAGCATTTTGTTTAGCAAAGCTATCTTGGATACGTTGGATTAGATCAGCATTCATATATGTAATTAAGCAATTTTGTTAGATTGGCGCCAAATACCTAGGTTATTAGCTTCTTGAATGAGTTGCTCTCTAAAGTCTGGGTGAGCAATATTAATTAAAGCCTCAGCTCGTTCCCAAGTGGATTTGGATTTAAGTTGTGCGATACCAAATTCAGTAACAACATAATGAACGATGGATCTTGGGCAGGTAACGATAGTTCCAGGAGATAGTGTCGGCACAATACGTGAACCAACCGTGCCATCTTTCTTGGTGAATGTGGAGTTAATACAAATGAGACCTTTACCGCCTTCAGATCGGTAGGCTCCCATGATGAAATCCAGTTGGCCACCAGTTCCAGATATTTGGCGAGCGCCAGAGGCTTCGCTAGCTACTTGTGAGAATAGATCGACCTCAATGGCGTTATTAATAGCGACTACTTTAGGGTTCTGCCCAATGACATAGGGATCATTGGTATAGGAGACCGGGAAGATCGATGCGACTGGGTTGTTATCCAAAAAGTCGTAGAGTTTTTTAGACCCAAGAGCAAATGTGTAAACCATTTTTTCTTTATCAATGGATTTTTTCTTGCCTGTAATTCGTCCTGCCTCATACATATCAACATAAGAATCAGCCAACATCTCAGTATGGACACCTAAATCTTTAAGGTCACTGTTGGCAATCATCGATCCCACAATATTAGGCAGGCCGCCAATACCTAGTTGAATCGTAGAACCATCCTCAATCAAACTCATCACCTGTTTCGCAATGCTGTGATCCGCTTCACTGGCTGGAATTTCTGGTAATTGCACGAGTGGTGTGTTCGGACCCTCGATGACATGGTTAACTTTTGAGATGTGGATTGCTTCATCTAAGCCACCTAGACATTTAGGTGCATGGACATTAACTTCTACAATCACTTTTTTGCCCTTACGGCAGTAAGCTGGCGTCATCGAGCAACTGGTTGAGAAATTAAAGAATCCATTTTTATCCATGGGCGCTACCTGTATCACAACGATATCTGGATCCTCGTACAAGCCAATATTTTGAGGGGCTTGGTGATAGCAGAGAGGGATATAACTCGCTAAACCTTTCTCCCCAAATTTTCGGCCTAAGCCAGAAAAATGCCAGTCATTCCAAATAAAAGATTCTCTTTTTGGGTCAGCTTCTACGCACTTCATAGGTTTTACGCGTGTAGTTGTTACAAGAATCACATCTTTAAGTTCATTTTTTCTTAAAGCTAAAGCAGCTTCAAATGCCTCTACACCTTGCGTGAATTCACCTAAAAATATCTTGTGGCCAGATTTAACTAAAGTCGCGGCTTGCTCAGCGGAGATGAGTTTTTCTTGGTAGGCTTGTTCTAGAGGCTTGGCCATGCTTATTTCCTTAATAGATATTTAATTCGTATTGGCAAGGTTAAAAATTACTTCCAACATATATAAACACACATTAAATCATGTGTATATGCGATATAACCCCATATTATTCAGGGGATTGCAATTAGTTCTAACTCGTACTAAAATAGTACTAACTAAAACTAAATGAAAAGGAAAATCAAATGAAACAAACTCAAAATGCATTAAATCTAGTTGGTCGTTTATTGGTAGTCGCTTTATTTTTGCCGGCCGGCTTGTCAAAAATTACAGGTTTTGCCGCAACCGTCGGTTATTTCGGTTTCTTGGGTATTCCTGCGCCGACATTGGCTGCAATTGTTACGATTGCAGTGGAAGTATTGGGAAGTATTGCTTTGTTAGTAGGTTACCAAACAAGAGTAACCGCGATTGTATTGGCTATCTTCACCTTAGTAGCCTCTATTGCAGGTCATGCTTTTTGGGCAGCGCCAGCAGATCAAGCGTTTGTAGCACAATTATTATTCTTTAAGAATGTGGCTGTGATGGGTGGTTTATTGGTATTAGCCTCTGCTGGTGCAGGTCAGTGGAGCGTTGATGGCAAGAATGCTTCTAAATAAGTTGTAAGAATTTAATCGTAAGAATGTTGGAGTGGAAATGAAAAAAGTAATTGGTGTACAAGGTAATAATCAAGGCCATTGGGTTGGTGATGGTTTCCCAGTGCGCACATTATTTTTTTATCAAAACTTGGGTCGACAAATGAGCCCATTTTTGATGCTTGACTATGCAGGTCCAGAGACATTTCCTTCCACAACTGCTAGACGAGGTGTTGGTTCTCATCCTCACCGTGGTTTTGAAACAGTTACCATTATTTATGAGGGGGAAGTAACTCATAAAGACTCTACTGGCGAAGGCGGTACGATTGGTCCTGGTGATGTGCAATGGATGACTGCAGGTTCAGGCGTGTTGCATGAGGAGTTTCATTCAGATCGCTTTGCAAAAGAAGGCGGTATTCTAGATATGGTTCAGCTATGGGTCAATTTGCCTGCGAAAGATAAAATGACTCAACCAACTTACCAAGCTATTTTGGATAAAGAGATTCCAGTCATTGATTTAGGGGATTCATTAGGTAAGGCGCGTGTGATTGCTGGTTCTTATCAAGGACATCAGGGACCCGCTAATACCTTTACACCCATGCATGTGGTGGATATCAAGTTGAAAAAAGGTGCAGTATTGGATATACCAGCCCCTGAAGGATGGAATACGTCTTTAGTAGTTTTAAAGGGGGCGGTTCAATCGGGAGAGGTTAGTCAAGAAGTGGTTGCAACGGATGCGCGTTTCTTGATGTTTAGTCAAGATGGTGAGGGTATTCAAGTGAAGGCTTTAGAGGATTCAGTAGTACTTTTGTTAAGTGGTGAACCTATTGATGAGCCGATTGTTGGCTATGGCCCATTTGTCATGAATACGAAGCAAGAAATCACTCAAGCCATTGACGATTTTAATCAAGGCGCCTTTGGCAGCATGTCATAACGACTAAAGTTATAAGCGAGAGGTGCTTATCCTTTTAAGGTTGTTGAGGGGTATTCACCAAATTTGGCGTAATAAGATTCGCTGAAATGACTTAAATGTAGAAAACCCCAACGTAATGCCACGTCTGTGACTGTGGCATTTGTTTTTTCTAATCTTGCAACCGTTAAGTCTTTTTTAACTAAGTCGAGCCTCAAATTTTTTAAAAAGTTTTTTGGGCTATCGCTTCTATATTTTTGAAAACCTGTATGTAGCGTTTTTAAGCTAATGCCGGCATGATTGGCGACATCTTGAAGCGTAATGGCTTCTGAAGCTTTATCCAGCATGTATTCCTCAGCTTTCTTGATGTACTGAGGCGTAATGATTTTTTCAGGTGTTAGTAGTTCTTGGGTATATTGGTTCTTTTGATTCAGCAATAAAGAACTAACAAGTAGTTGTTCTAATTGCTTGGTAATGATGGGGTAAAGTTTAGCGGACTCAGAAATAAATGGATTAGTCGCTAAAAGGTGAATGATGCTCTGATACATATCATTACCTTTAGCCATCTCCAGTGCTGATGCAAATTTCACATCATTTTTGATTGGATGGCCTAGCAAGGTTTCACAAGTTCTTTCAATAAGAGCTTTATTAATTCTGATAATTAATTGATTACAGTTTTCACCCCATTTCATGGAAAGAGGGTCGCTTGTATTAATGAGCGCTGCTACATTTTTATGAGCCTCAACCACACCATCTTCAACAGAGGCATGCATGACTCCAGTCATGGGCAACATAATCAATAAAAATTTTTCAAATGGGTCGCAAGTGATATTGACGCCAGCTCCATATCCCAAGGTGTTAACCGAGGTGTTATCTAGCTGAAGGTGATTCATATCTGCACTTAAGTGCTGCTGTTGCCCAAGCACTTTTAGATTATGGGGTACGAAAACTCCGCCAACTTTATGGCGCACTTCATCGACTTCGTCACCGCTGTGAAAAAGTGGATATTTATCTAACCATTGGGTTAGGTGGTTGAGTTCATTCGTTTTCAGCATTTTTTAATGATTTTTGCGCTGACCAATAGTTTCGGGACTTTTAAATAATATCGATATTAGGGTAAGTATTGATTAGGGTAACTATGAATAAAGCACTTAAAAATCAGCAGTTTTATTAGGGTATTCCTGTAGATTTTTTACCCATTTTTTTAAAAGTTCATTTCAAGGATATCGCCTACACGCTAAGGATAGGATTGGTATTTGATTCCATGAATGATTGACCCAAATTAAACCTTATTTAGATGTAATTGATATAGGAGTCAATCTTGCAATTTAGCCCAACGGTTAAACCAATTCAACGAATCATGATCGGCCACGGCCTATTGATGATGTTCGTGGCATTAGCAATGGGACTTGTGTTGTGGGTGTCTTTGTTGGGTGGTTTTGAAATCTACCCAGGTTATATCTTGAATTTCAATCTACCTGGCACGCCTGAAGCATGGGCAAGAGCTCATCGCGGCATTCCTATGAATTCTTTAATGGTGATTGCGTTCGCATTTGCCATTGGTGGATTAGGTTTTTCTGGCAAGGTTGAGAACTTGCTTGCCAAACTTTTCATTTTCACAGGTTGGGCCAACACAATTTTTTATGTGGCATCTAACTTTTCTCAAAACCGCGGCTTGAGTTTTGGAGATAACCGTTTTGGAGCTGGCGATTTGTTTTCCGTGATCGCTTTAGCGCCTGCTTATGTTTTTGGAGTGCTCAGCATGGGTGCGGTTTTGTATGTCGCTATTAAGTGCTTAGCTGGTAATCAGAAAAATTAATTAGAGAAAGTAACTGAGGGAGTAAATATGTCAAAACTTGATCGATCATTATGGTATGACGTTGCTAGAGATACCTGCTGGACACCTACATATGTGAAACAGGAAGAATTATTTCCGGATCAAATGTGCGGTGCTATGGGAATTTCTCCTGAGGCTTGGACTGCTTACGATGAGCCTTACAAACAAACATACCCTGAGTATGTAAAAGTTCAGCGTGAAAAAGATGCGGGTGCTTATTCAGTTAAGGCTGCGTTAGAACGAAGCAGCATTTATGAGAATGCTGCGCCATCATGGCAGTCTGTTCTTAAGTTGCACTATGGTGCGGTACCTCGCGCCGAATTCTCAGCAGGTAGCGCGGAAGCTCGTATGGCTCGCTTTGGTCCGGCGCCTGGTATGCGCAACATGGCCACGATGGGTGCCATGGATGAGACTAGACATGGTCAGATTCAGTTGTATTTCCCACATGAGCATGTGAATAAATCACGTCAGTTTGACTGGGCTCATAAGAGTATGGATACCAACCAGTGGGCCGCTATTGCTGCGCGTCATTACTTTGATGACATTATGGTGACGCGTGATGCTGTCAGCGTGGCAATTATGTTGACGTTTGGTTTTGAAACTGGCTTTACTAATATGCAGTTCCTAGGTTTGGCTGCTGATGCTGCGGAGAATGGTGACTTCACTTTCTCAAGTTTGATTTCTAGTATTCAGACAGATGAATCTCGTCACGCTCAAATCGGCGGTGCTGCATTAAAGGTTCTTTTAGCTAACGGCAAAAAAGAAGAAGCACAGAAGAAGTTAGATATTGCTTTCTGGCGCTCATGGCGTTTATTCAGTGTCTTGACTGGCCCAGCGATGGACTATTACACACCGCTAGAACACAGAAAGTCTTCATTCAAAGAATTTATGAATGAATTCATCATTAATCAATTTATTAGAAATATTGAAGACCTTGGTTTAGAGAAGCCATGGTATTGGAATATCTTCCTCGAAGAGATTGAAACAACACATCACTCTATGCAGATGGGCTTGTATTTCTGGAGGCCAACTTTATGGTGGAACGCAGCTGCTGGTATGAGTCCAGAGGAGCGTGACTGGTTGGAAGAGAAATATCCTGGATGGAATGATAAGTGGGGTCAATGCTGGGATCAGATTGTTGAAAATATGGTCGATGGCAAGATGGAGATGACTTATCCAGAAACATTGCCATATGTCTGCAATATGAGCCAATTACCAATCGTTGGTGTTCCTGGCCAGGGTTGGAATGTTAAAGATTTCCCATTGGAATATAAGGGTCGTCTCTATCACTTTGGTTCTGAACCAGATCGTTGGTGTTTTGAGCAAGATCCTGAGCGTTATGCAGGTCATCAAACATTGGTCGACCGATTCTTGGATGGCAAGGTTCAACCACCAAATCTAGCAGGAGCATTGGCTTATATGAGCCTAGCTCCAGGTGAGATTGGTGATGATGCCGATAACTATAGCTGGGTTGAAGGATATAAATCCGCCCAATTCAAAAAAGCTGTTTAAGAGGAGGGTGTATGGCTTTATTTCCTTTATGTTGCAACTTTGAAGGTGACTTTGTGTTGCAGTTAGTGCCAGTTGACACAGATAACACAATGGATCAAGTAGCAGCTGCTGCTGCTCACCATTCTGTTGGGCGTCGTGTGAAAAATCAACCTAATAAAACTTTGCGTATTAGACGTCCAGGGGGCAGCTTTTTTGCTCGAGATATGAAAGTTGTCGACAGTGGTTTGAAACCAACTGAATGTATTGAAATTATTTGGGAATAAAAGATGGCGTTTAAAAAAGTTTGTTCCGTTGAGGATATCTGGGAAGGTGAGATGGACTCTTTTGATGTTGACGGTAAAGAAGTTTTACTGGTCTGCAAAGATGGTGGTGAGTTCACTGCATTTCAGGGAGTTTGTCCCCATCAAGATATTCCCTTAGTTGAAGGAAAGTTCGACGGCAAGATTATTACTTGTAGAGCGCATCTTTGGACATTTGATGTTTGCTCGGGTAAGGGCATTAATCCTTCAGATTGCGCATTGGCTGAGTACCCCGTGAAGATTGAAGGCGAGGATATTTATGTTGATGTTGAAGGTATTGAACCTTTATTTGCTCACACTTAAAAGATTAGGTTACTTATATGTCAGAAATGAATAACAGTGTTGGACCAGTTATGCGCTCAGGAGATTTGGCTTTTGCAGTAGCTGAAGCGGCTGAAGAGGATAACCCTGGTAAAGAAATCAGAGTTGATGACAAGCGTGCTTATTTGCGCATTGAAACAGACGGCGAAATGATTCTTAGAAGAGAAACCATTGAGCGTGCATTGGGTCGCCCATTTGCGATGAATGATTTAGAAGTTGACTTGAGTTCTTTTGCTGGGCAAATCGAGACTTTGCCTGATGCGATTCGCTTCTATTTCAATAAAAAAGTTTGATTTGATAAGGATAAATATATGTCAAACGTAGAAATGTTAAAGCCACTAAAGACCTGGAGCCATTTGAGCACCAGAAGAAGAAAGCCTAGCGAGTATGAGGTTGTAACAACTCGTTTGCATTACCACGACCGTGATCCAAATGCACCGTATGAGCAAGATCCGCATACATTCATGAATGAGTGGTATAAGAAAAATACCTACGGTAGCGCATTAAAACATGATGACTGGAATGCATTCCGTGATCCTGATGAAGTTGTGTATAGAACATACAACATGATGCAAGATGGTCAAGAAACTTATGTTTATGGTTTATTTGAACAGTTTGCTAAGCGTGAACACGATAAATCTTTCGAGCCTGGCTGGGTAGGGACATTAGGTCTACGTTATGCGCCAGCCCGTTATCTATTCCATACATTGCAAATGGCATCTGCTTATTTGGGGCAAATGGCGCCGGCCAGCACGATTACCGTATGCGGCTTCTTCCAGATGGCAGACTCATTCCGTTGGTTAACTCACACAGCTTATCGAACTAAAGAACTTGAATTGGCCAATCCTGATAAAGGGTTCACAAAAAATGAGCGTGCCTATTGGGAGAAAGAACCAATATGGCAAGGTTATCGTGAATTAATGGAAAAAGTGCTTGTGACATGGGATTGGGCTGAAGCTTTTGTTGCTCTCAATCTTGTGGCTAAACCAGCTATTGAAGAAGGTATTTTGAGAAATCTAAGTGATTCTGCAAGACACAATGGCGATGAGTTATTGGCTTTGTTATGTGATGCGCAAATGATTGATGCAAATCGTCATCGTCGTTGGTCAGAAGCCTTGGTCAAGATGGCCTTGGAGAATGAATCTAATCATGCCGTTATTCAGGGTTGGATTAACAAATGGGAACCTTTAGCAGATAAAGCCATTGATGCTTATTGCAGTGGCTTGCCAGATGTACCTGATGCTGCTGAAGATGCTAAAGAAGCGGTTCGCTCTTATAGAAAATCATTAGGATTTTGATCAAAGAGTTATCAATGACTTCTCAGCAAATCAATATCAACGGCGAAAAAGAGGTGTCATGCCAACACAGTGATGACACTGTGTTGTTGGCTTCTCTTAGGGTTGGCGTTGGTTTTCCTTATGAGTGCAACGCGGGTGCTTGCGGTAGTTGTAAATATGAGTTGTTGGATGGTGAGATTGCCTCACTATGTGATAACCCTCCCGCTTTGACTGCTAGAGATATCCGAAAGAATATTCATTTAGCTTGTCAAACTCGACCGCTAACAGATATTTCCATTAAGACTCGGTTGTCTAATGAGTATGTTCCTTCAATTAGTACTACTCGAATAAAAGCCAAATTTTTTGATTCATTTGACGTGACTCACGATATTAAAGAGTTTGTTTTTTTATCCGATCAACCTGCTGATTTTCAACCAGGGCAGTACGCGTTGTTATCTTTCCCAAGTCTAGGAATTAAGCGCGCTTATTCCATGTCTAACTTGCCTAATAGCAAGGGGGAGTGGAGATTTCAAATTAGAAAAGTGCCTAATGGGAAGAGCACTGATTTCTTATTCAATCATATTTCTCAAGCGGATGTGATTGAGATTGATGCGCCATATGGTATGGCTTATGTGCGTGATAACGCTAGAAATATTGTCTGCGTAGCGGGCGGCTCTGGCTTGGCGCCAATGGTTTCAATTGCTAGAGGTGCCTCTGAGCAAGGCTTGTTAAAAGATAAAACATTGCATTTTTTCTATGGCGGTAGAAGCTATAGAGATGTGGGTGTTGAATCGCAAATTTCTAATTTGCCTGAATTTGGCACGCAAATCTTCTTCCACCCAGTGGTCTCTGATATGTCGGAGGATAACTTAAAGCACTGGTCTGGTGAATTTGGTTTTGTTCATGAGTCAGTTGAGAAGAAGTTAGGCGAAGGAATTAAAGGATATGAGTTTTATTTTGCAGGGCCACCACCGATGACTAAGAGCTTGCAAGAAACCTTGATGCTGAAACATCAAGTGCCATTTGAGCAAATTCATTTTGATCGTTTTTTCTGACATTTATTTATTAACAACAAGTAGGGGGGATGTATGAAGCCACTAATTAAAGGGACCTTGCTATTAGCATTAGTTTCTAATTTGGCATTTGCTGTAACCAATGAAGATATTGAAGCTTCATTTAATCCTTATAAAAAAGGATTGCCAACTATTCCTGGATTTACTCCTGGAATGGTTATTAACAAATCTAACGTTAATAACTTTAAAGACTATCTTGACGCTGCAACATTTGCATTAGTGTCAGATGGTTCATTAGAGTTATCAACTGAGCAGCCTCATTCCGTGGCTTTGCACCCTAACTATGTGGCTGCAACGCAAAAGAATGCTAATAACGTGAAGTTAGGTTCTGCTCAAGGAACGATTGAAGGTTATGTGGCTGGTCGACCATTTCCTATGAATCCTCAGAAGAATGACCCAAGAGCTGGTGAAAAATTAGCGTTTAACTATAAGTACTCACAAGTAGTGGGTGATAGCGGACGTATTTTCCCGTTCTACTGGACTTATATCGATTACAAGACTGGTAAGAAAGAGAAACGTGTTGAGTTTGACTTTAACTTCATCAGTTTGAAGCACAGAACAACGCAAGCCCCAACTGAAGATTTAACGCCTAACCCATCAAATATTTATAGAAATATTTATTTGAAAGTATTGGCGCCACAAGATTTGAAAAATACTCAGTTATTGATTCAACGTTTTGATGATGACACTAAGCAAGATGACTCATTCTTGTACCTTGGTTTCCAACGTCGCGTACGTCGCTTGCCAACAGGTCAAACAACTGACTCATTCTTGGGTTCTGATTTGATGATTGAAGACTTCGAGGGCTATAACGGTCGCGTGTTGGATGCTGAATGGAAATATGTTGAGTCTAAAGTGATGTTGACGCATTTCTATCGCCATAGTGAGTTAAAAGATACAGAAGCTAAAGACTCTGATGGTTATGGCATGGCAACATTTGGCGGTAAAAATGGTTGTTTTGCTAATGCACCATGGAGCCCACGTTTGGTACACGTTTTAGAGTCAGTGCCAACTAATAAATCTAGCCCAATTGGTAAACGTGTGATGTATATGGATGCTCAAACATCGATTTTCCCGATGATTCTGATCTATGACAAAAAAGGCTCATTGTGGAAACGTTGGGACGTAGGTTTCAGTGACTCTGCTTACCATGCGCCACAAAATAAAAATGCGGGTATCGCCATTTATACAACAGCTTCTATGTTGGATACGCAGAATCAACATTGCACAGCTTTACAGTTGAAGATGGTCAGTGATCCTAAGTTAAATCCTCCAAGCATGTTCAATGTTCAATATATGAGGGGTGGAGATTAATTAAGAAATTGTTTTGTAAGAGCGTTTATTTCGTTTTCACTCTTACATTCAATCGCCTCGAGTGCTTAACGAGGTAGTGGTCTCATTAATACGGGAAATGGGATCAGTTGTAACCCCCTCTCTTCGCGGAAAAGGAGAGGGGGATTTTTTTTGAATTCTTTAAAGGTAATCAATATGGCGCACTATAAATTGTCCGGTGGTTGTGCTTGCGGTAGCGTGCATTATGAATTTGATGGCGAGTTGGCAATGGCAGTTCATTGCCACTGCAGGGATTGCCAAAGATCGAGTGGTTCTGGTTCTGCAGCAGTCTTTGCAGCGAGTCGAGATAAGATTAAGTTGACTGGTAAAACTTCTGCTTACCAATACAAGGGAGATAGTGGTAATGCAGTTACAAGACATTTTTGCCCTAATTGTGGATCTCCATTATTTAGCGATGTTGAAATTCTTCCTGATTTAATGTTTGTGAGAATTGCTAGCCTTGATGATCCTTCTCAAGTTAGACCTAGCATGCATATTTATTGTGATAGTTCTCAGGTTTGGGATAGACCGAATGATCCTTTACCAAAGTTCGGGAAAATGCCTAGTTAGTGGGGGAAATAAATTGCTTTAATATGATGCCCTTAACTAATTAATGCCTAAGGAAGTTGATATGTCTGAAAAAACGAAATATTTGTTAGATGAGTCTCAAATGCCAAAGTCTTGGTACAACATTCAGGCTGACTTACCTAAGGCGCTCCCGGCTGTTTTACATCCGGGCACCATGAAACCAGTAGGTCCTGATGACTTGGCACCTTTGTTTCCTATGGAACTCATCATGCAAGAGGTTACTACTGAGCGTGAGATTGAAATTCCGCAGCCTGTGCAAGATGTTTATAAATTATGGAGACCGGCCCCTTTATTTAGGGCGCATCGTTTAGAAAAGGCATTGGGAACGCCTGCTAAAATTTTCTACAAATATGAAGGTGTTAGCCCAGCAGGTAGTCATAAGCCTAATACGGCGATTCCGCAGGCTTTCTATAATGCGCAAGCAGGTGTGAAGCGCTTGACGACAGAAACTGGTGCAGGCCAGTGGGGTACGTCCATTTCATTCGCAGGTAATTTGTTTGGTTTGGATGTAACTGTCTTTCAGGTGAGAGTTTCTTATGACCAGAAACCTTATCGAAGAGCAGTGATGGAAACTTATGGTGCTAGATGTGTAGCATCACCTTCTCAAGAAACGGCTTATGGTAGACAGGTTCTTGCAGAAAGGCCTGATCATCCTGGTAGTTTAGGCATTGCGATTTCTGAAGCTGTTGAGTTGGCTGTGCAAAGAGATGATACGAAATATGCATTGGGCTCAGTTTTAAATCATGTGCTATTGCATCAAACTGTAACGGGCTTGGAGTCTATTGAACAATTACATATGGCTGATGTAGAGCCGGATGTGGTGATTGGGTGTACTGGAGGAGGCTCCAACTTCGCTGGTATAGCGTTCCCATTTATTGGCCAAGGGTTACGTGGTGGTCATATGCCAAGGATTGTTGCTGTGGAGCCTGCAGCTTGTCCATCTTTGACAAGAGGTAAATATGCGTATGATTTTGGCGATACAGCTCATATGACGCCGTTAACGAAGATGCATACATTGGGCTCAACATTCACGCCACCTGGTTTTCATGCTGGTGGATTGAGATACCACGGCATGGCGCCATTGGTTTCTCATGTGAAAGAGCTTAATTTGATCGAAGCCGTCTCTTATACTCAAGTTGAATGCTTTGCGGCTGGTGTTTTATTCGCACGTGCTGAGGGGATTGTTCCTGCGCCTGAGGCGAATCATGCAGTGAAGGGGGCAATTGAAGAGGCTTTGAGATGTAAGCGCGAAGGTAAGTCGGAGGTTATTCTTTTTAATTTATGCGGGCATGGTCATTTTGATATGGTTGCTTACCAGAAATATTTTGCTGGTGAGTTAACGGATGAGTCTTATGATGAAAAAGAGTTGGCTATGGCTTTATCGGGTCTTCCATCGGTACCTAAAGAGTACTCCTAAAACACAGCTATTTTTATAGAAAACCACCTTCGGGTGGTTTTTTTACGCCTGAACACAGGATTAAATATCAATTAAATCATGTACTTATAAAGAGTAATTTTGATAATATATAAATTTATTACATAATATTAATTTATATACTATACTTTAATTAAGTAATTTAAAAGGATCTTGTATGAGTCAAGAAAGTTGCACAAAAGAACCGCAAGCCTATTGGCATCCATTGCTTGCGGGATTAGCGCTAGGTGCTGTTTTGTTAACCACCTTTGTAGTGACTGGGCATGGTTTAGGCGCTACTGGATTTACAACGCGTTTAGTTGCATGGGTTGGCATGACCGTTGCGCCATCTATAACTGAAGCCAATGATTATTTAGGTGGTCTAGTTGAAGATGGCAAGCCTTTGAGTTCTTGGATTACTTGGCAAGTGATAGGTGTGGCAATTGGCGCAATTATTTCTGCATGGTTGGCTCATCGTATAAAGATTCAGATTGATGGTAAAAAATTCTTAGGTGGTTCAAAGCGTTCATTAACAGCATTAGTTGGTGGCATTGCTGCTGGGTTTGGTGCACGTGTTGCTGCTGGGTGTACTAGTGGTTTAGGTTTATCTGGAGCAGCAACACTCAGCTTGGCTGGTTTTACATTTTTGATTACTTTTTTTGTGACTGGTTTATTAATTAGTCGCTTGATGAAACAGGAGCCAACAGTATGAGCACAATTATTTCAGGATTGTTATTAGGCGCTGGGTTTGGTTTTGTTTTGGAGCGCGCTGGGTTCGGTAATCCTAATAAGTTAACAGGGCAATTCAGATTAACGGATTGGTCTGTTTTTAAGGTGATGTTTACTGCGATTGTTTTTGCCGCGGTTGGGTTGATGCTCTTAGAAAAAATGAATTGGATTGACGCTGAAAACTTATTCGTGCCACCCGCATTTTTAGGAGCGGCAGCATTAGGTGGCGCTTTAGTGGGCGCTGGTTTTGCTATCGGCGGCTATTGCCCAGGTACTTCGGTCGTTGGTTTTATGTCTGGAAGACTGGATGCAGGTATTTTCTTAGTGGGGCTATTGCTAGGCACTTGGTTATTTGCCGATGTATTTAGTGCTATAGAAAGTGTTGTCAGTTTGGGTGAATATGCATCTGCGAACACGTTGCCTGAGTTTTTCCATGTGTCGGATTGGTTAGTGAATGCCATCATGATTGGCATGGCGATTGTGGTTTTTGTGTTGGGTTCTTGGGTGGAAAAGAAGTCACAAAATTCCACAGAGACGTCAAAAGTTAATTAAATAAAGGAGTCAAAATATGTCTAATAAAACTACAGTAGTGGCATTAGCAGTGGCTTTAGCTGGTTTATCAGTAACACCTATGGCTTATTCAGCAGATGCGGCGAAGGGTGATGAGTCTAAGGCTGAACAGAGAAATCCTTGTGGCCCGAGCAAGAAGGGTTCATCTAATCCTTGTGCGCCTGCTAAGAAAAAATCAGCAAATCCTTGTGGACCTGCAAACCCTTGTGCTCCAAAGAAGCGTAAGTCTGCTGATTGATTAAACGTGCTATGACAAATCCATCGATTCAGCAAGCTGCAGAAGAGGTGTTAGCTATTCAGGCTCACTATGCAGAAAGAGGTTTGTCGATGGCTCAAGTCGCATTGGCTGGATCTGGTGATTTTGTGCAGTTTCACCATTACCCTAAAAATGATTTAGTTGACATAGATAGTGGCTATGAGATGTATTACCACGCACATCCATTAGATGAAAGTGGGAAGTCTAAAAATCTAGAGCATGGGCACTTTCATTTGTTCCAAAGAGATTTAGATCAGCCTAATAAATTTACACACTTGATAGCTATTTCTTTAGATCAACAAGGTTTGCCAATTAAGTTGTTCACAACGAATCAATGGGTGACTGGGGAGACAATAAAAGAAGTGAAAAAAATAAGACCATTGTTAGGTGGTTTTCAAATAAATGCAAAAGGGCGTATGGCTCCTTTGGCTAGGTGGGTTACTGGTTTGGTACATATTTTTCATGATGAAGCAATTGATTTGCTGAAAGTGAGAGATCAAAAGATACAAAAATTGGCTGTATCAGGCAAGAATAAGGAAAGATTTTTAGAAGATCGAAAGCATCATGTTTTATCTGAGGTTCGGGTGAACTTAATCAATAAACTTGAATCATTGGTGGGTTAATTTTAGGAGGTTGTATGCGATTAATTAAATGGTGGTTGTTAACATTAAGTGCGGTTACAGGTTTGGCTCAGGCAGTCGATTTACCTGGCCCTGTTGTGAGTGCGGATTGGTTATCTAAAAATTTAGCGAATGTTCAGGTGGTTGAGGTGCGCAGTGATGTGGCAACTTACGCGCGTCAGCCTGAGTTTGAGGTTGATAAGAAAACTGGTAAGAAAGTGTTAGTGGAGTTTGGCGGTCATTTGCCTGATTCTGTTCTATTAGATTTTAAAAAAGTTCGTGCTGAGCGTTTGATCGATGGTAAGAAGATTAAATATTTGATTCCTGAAAAGGCTGATTTTCAGAATTTAATTCAGTCATTGGGTGTTAATGCTGATAAGCCAATTATTTTGGTGCCAGTAGGTCAAGATATTTCTGATGTGGATGAAGCTTTGCGTGTGTACTGGCAATTGAAAGTTTATGGTGAAACCCACATGGCCATTTTAGATGGGGGGTTTGCTGGCTGGTTAGCAGAAGGACGCGAGTTCACTGTGGCGACTACAAAAAAAGCAACTGGTAATTGGCTGGCTACAGCTAATCATCAAGAATTGATTGCTAGTTCTGATGATGTTGCTAAGGCTTCTAAATCTGGCAAAGTTCAGTTAATTGATGGTCGTCAGCCAGCGCAGTATTTAGGTACCAATAAGCGTGACTATGTGATGACTTATGGCCATATTGCTGGCGCTAAAGACTTAGCTCCTGAGTTGTTAACTAAATCAGGTAATGGGGCGCTTTATTTCTTGAATAAAAATACTTACACCGCATTATTGAATGCCAGCGGTATTAAACCAGGTGCTCCATCGATTAGTTACTGTAATAGTGGACATTTAGCCGCCGGCCCTTGGTTTGTGATGTCAGAGTTGGTGGGTAATAAGTCGACTAAGTTATATGATGGCTCACTTTATTTATGGACGTTAGAAGGTAGGCCAACTGTTGGTGTTCCTTTGAATTAATGAGTTGTTAATCAATTCAAGCATATGAATAAGCCACCTTAGGGTGGTTTATTTTTTGTCATTTAAACTGTTGTTTTATATTTTTTAAGGCGCATTAATGTCTTTGTCTTTATTTGTATTGGCTTTAAGCGCCTTTGCCATTGGCACAACAGAGTTTGTCATTATGGGGCTTTTACCTGAAGTGGCGACTGATTTGAGTGTTTCTATTCCGAATGCTGGTTGGTTGATTACTGGTTACGCCTTGGGGGTTGCAGTTGGAGCTCCTTTTATGGCGTTATTAACTGCACGCTTGCCACGTCGTCAGGCTTTAATTATCTTGATGGGCATCTTTATTTTGGGTAACTTATTGTGTGCCTTGGCTTGGGGATATTCATCTTTGATGTTGGCTCGCGTGGTGACATCTTTATGTCATGGCGCTTTCTTTGGTATTGGGGCGGTGACAGCCGCTAATTTGGTGGTGCCTGATAAACGAGCCTCTGCTGTGGCAATGATGTTTACTGGGTTAACGCTGGCTAATGTCTTAGGTGTTCCTTTAGGGACTGCCTTAGGACAAGAGATGGGTTGGCGCTCAACGTTTTTGGCTGTAGCTGTTATTGGGGTTATCGCCTTATTCGGTTTAGTTAAATTTTTACCGAAAGGAGCTGTTGAGGAGCCTGTTTCTATTCGTAGTGAATTTGCAGCATTACGTCATATAAAGCTATGGATTGCTTTATTCACAACGGTGATGTTTTCTGCATCGATGTTTGCTTTATTTACGTATATAGCGCCTTTATTGCGTGATGTGACAGGGGTGTCTCCTAGATGGGTTACTTTGACATTGTTTTTAATTGGTATTGGTCTAACGATTGGTAATGTGGTGGGTGGCAAGTTAGGTGATCAACATTTAAAGGCAACTTTATCGGGTGCATTTTTAACTTTAGGTTTAACTGCCTTGCTGTTTTCTTGGACGAGTTATTCATTTATTCCGGCTGAGGTTAATTTATTCTTGTGGGCCGTGGCGGCATTCTCTTTGGTACCGGCTTTACAGATTAATGTAGTTAATTACGGCAAGGATGCACCCAACTTGACCTCCACACTTAATATTGGGGCATTCAATGTTGGTAATGCGTTGGGTGCTTGGGTAGGTGGGATTGTTTTAAGCTTGGGTTATGGGTTAACAATAGTTCCAATTGCAGCGGGGTTGTTAGCTTTAGTAGGGTTTGGTTTGACAATCATTGGTAGACGCTAAGGTCTAATTTCCTTAATAAGAGCCGCTTAACGTAAAATATCAGCTATGTTCAAAAAGCTAAAATCCTGTTTAGTTCACTGGATAACTATCGTGTCGATAGTCATGGCTTCTCTTGCGCCAGCAATTTCTCAAGCGGTATCTGTTGCGCAACATGGCCAAGGTGTTTCTGTAGAAATTTGTACGACTACTGGCATGAAGGTAACAAAAGTTATTGTCGATGATGAGCAAGGGCAGCAACAATTAAGTAATGAATCTTGCCCATATTGCCTAGTTCATCAAGTATATGCATTGCCATTAAATAGTCAGTTGAGTTTTTCAGAGCCAGAAGCTTATCAGCTATACCCAAAATTATTCTATCAATCACCCAAGCCTATCTTTGCTTGGGTATCGCTACCATCTAGAGCTCCACCTCAACTCGCTTAATTAAGAAAAGCTCTAAACCATCAGTGGTTTAGTAATAGCACACAGTGTGTGCGCTTATTTATTTGCGAGTTATGATGAAACAAAAAAACAAAACATTCATTCATGTTGTTGCTATTGCAGTTGCCATACTAAGTGCGTCATTGGCTAAAGCCCATGTTGTTCTTGAGAATCAAACTGCCGAGGTTGGTAGTTATTACAAAGCCATTTTCAAGGTGGGGCATGGTTGCGACAATTCACCGATTACTAAGATTAGCGTCATCATCCCAGAAGGATTTCAGGGTGCTAAGCCAATGGCTAAGCCTGGATGGCGTATAGCGGTCAACAAAGGAAAATTGGCGAAATCGTATATTAGTCATGGCAAAACGATTAGCGAGGATACGGCTGAAATTATTTGGGATGGCAGTGTATTAGCCAATGGGTTTTATGATGAATTTGTCGTGGTTGGAAAATTGCCTGATCAGGCGGGGAAGTTATATTGGAAAGTTACTCAAATATGTGAAAAAGGTTTAATTGAGTGGAAAGAGATTCCTGTAGCAGATCAAAAAATTAAAGACCTTCAATTCCCTGCAGCTGAGTTAAATGTTATTAAGTCCGAAACTGTAGATCGTCACCATGGACATTGATGGGGAATGATGATGAAAAAATATTCTATTGTTTTAGCGGTATTGACTATATTAGATTCTTCATTAGTTCTAGCAGATCATGAAGTGTTATTGGATCAGGTCGCTGTTCGTGGCACGAAGACTAATCAGGTTCTACCTACATACCCTTCAGTTACTGCATCAGTTGATGCTAAAGACATCTCTGAAACAATTAATGCTGTTGATACGCCAGATGTACTTAAATATTTGCCTAATATTTTTGTGCGTAAAAGAGATTCTGCAGATTACACGGGCGCACCAATTGCTTCAAGAATTTGGGGGGCTAGTTATAGTGCTAAGTCAATTGTTAATTTGGATGGGGTACCTATCTCTAATCAACTATTTAATGACAATACTTATGGTACGCCTAAATGGTTCATGACCTCTCCTGAGGAAATCAGAGTGGCTGAGGTGATGTATGGCCCTTACTCTGCTGCATATGGCGGTAATTCAATGGGGGCTGTGGTTAATATGGCTACCAAAATGCCTACCGAGTTCACGGCTGTGGTTAGTGCAACGGGTGCATTGCAAGATTTTAAAAAATTCGGCACAAGCGATAGCTACTTTACTGGTCAAGCACATGCTTTAATTGGTGATAAGGCTGATCATTTATCTTGGCGAATCAGTATGACGCATCAAGATGCCGAAACTCAGCCGCGTGCGTTTGTGACGAAAAAAACAGGTGATGTGGGATATGTTCTAACACCTTATTCGTATCTAAAGAAAGATGATTCAAATGGTGGTGTCTATGAGGGAGCCTCTAGTCTTATTCATGGCGTGTCGGATAGCATTAATCTAAAAATTGCTTATGATTTGACGCCTGATTTGAGGCTGATTGTGTCTCCTGGTGTTTGGATAGGTAACACGGACGCTTCGACTAAGTCTTATATGGGTAGTTATGCCGGGTTCCAATCTCAAACAGGTCCTGCTGCCTATACATTAGACCAGCAACATTTTATGAATTCAGTAGCTTTACAGTCGATTGGCAAGAGAGATTTTTCTTGGGAGTGGGTGGCAAGTAATTTTTACTACGACAAAAATATTCAAAGATGGTCTGACGGATTAAATGCTGATGGATCTCTAAAGGCTAGCGAGACTGGGCAAATAGTTGATTACCATGGAACTGGTTGGACTAATGTGGACTGGCGAGGTAATTACAAATATGCACCTTCGCATACTGTGAGCTTTGGCGTGCATTACGACTTTAATAAACTAAATGTTCGACAAGGGAGTATTGCGGCAGGTCAATGGTTGAATGCTGAATCTGGAGCTGGTACGACTTATAGTTTGGCGCAAGGAATTACTGAAACAAAGGCATTATGGTTGCAGGATGCATGGTCTTATTCTGAGAGTATCAAGGTAACTGCTGGGGTGCGTGCGGAGAATTGGAATGCTCATGATGGTTACATCTATGCATCTAATACTGGTGGGGCGCAGCCTACATCTAGTTTTAATACTGTTTCTCCTAAGCTGAGCCTTTCTTGGGATGTTGGCCATAATTGGTTAATCACACCATCATATGGCAGAGCTAGTAGATTCCCGACGCCAGGAGAACTCTATAACGTCGCATCTTGCACGACTGTTGCGGGCGGTAATTGCACAACGCCTTCTAACGCCCCTAAGATGGTTCCTCCTTCTGCCTCTATTAAGCCTGAGACAGTTGATTCTGTGGAGTTAAGTTTTGAGAGATTGGAGGGTGAAAATACTCATCGAGCAACTATATTTGCGCAAGATGTTAAAGATGCCTTATTAACTACCTTAGGCGTGCTTAATTCAAACTACCCAACGGGCTATTACAGCTATTGGCAAAATGTAAAAAAAGTACGCAATTATGGTATTGAGTTTTATGCGAACCAGAAAAACATATTGACTCATGGCTTTGATCTAACTGGTAGTGTTACTTTTGTGAAGAGTAATATTTCTGATACATATAGCTTAAACAAGGATAGTTTGGGGCATAGTATCGTGGGGCATCCAGTGCCTTATGTGCCGCCTGTGCGAGCCACTCTGATGGCGACCTATAGACCTGATGGGAGGTTTGTATATACCCTGGCAGGTCGTTACCAACAGGCTGGCGCATCTAGTTTAGATAACAATGACCCTAATCCAAATACATATGGAGGGTTTGCTAGTTATTTTGTGATGGATGCCAAGGTGAGCTATAAAGTTGATAACCACTGGCGAGCATCGATGGGGGTGGATAATTTGCTTAATAGAGACTATTTTATTTATCACCCATTCCCACAAAGAACATGGATGGCTCAATTGAAATATACCCACTAATGATTGTTTTGTTTATTAAGGATTGATATGAAAAAAATATATGTAGTTTTCTTGAGTTTATTCATGGTTGCCACATCTGCTTATGCTGATCAAGAAATTAAGTTTGGTAAGTTAAAGATTGAAGATCCATACGCGAGGGCAACAGTGCCTGCGCAAAAAGCCGGCGGTGCATTTGTCAAAATTAAAAATACAGGTGCTGCTGATAAATTGATTGCTGTTAGTTCACCTGTTGCTAAAGAGATGCAACTTCATACCATGAGCATGGAGGGCAATGTCATGAAGATGCGTGAAGTGAAGGCGATTGATATTCCGGCTAATGGAACGGTTGAGTTGCAACCAGGTGGTTTTCATTTGATGTTGATTGATTTGAAGAGTCAGTTAAAGGCAGGAGATCAAATTCCTGTTAAGTTAAAGTTTGAAAAAGCAGGGGAGCTTGAGGTGAAATTTCAAGTGAAAGATATGAGGCCTGCCCATGGACAGCCTGGACATGATCATTCGAAGGATCATCAGTAACTTACTAAGATTTAGTTAACTAAATTAACTAAATGAAGCCACCTGAATGCTATTAGGTGGCTTTTTTCATATGCGCCTAAAATAAGCCATATGTCAAAACTTGCATCAAGTTCTCATCTACCTAAAACTTCTTATTCAGGGGTGTGGTTTTTATTGGGGGCTTTGGCGTGTTTTGCACTGATGGATGGCATCAGCAAGCACGTTTCTCTTGAAGTTTCCATTAGCATGATCATATGGGCTCGTTATTTAACACAAGCTCTTTTGGTGAGTGCTTTTACCTTGCCTAAACATGGGAAAGCAATCCTTCGAACCTCTAATTTAAAACTACAGTTATTTCGGGGTTCTTTATTGGTCATCACGACCAGTCTTGCGGTGGCTAGTTTGACATTTATGCCTGTGGGAGAATTTACCGCTATTGTGATGACGACCCCTTTATTTGTTACTTTATTGGCATCAAGGTTTTTAAATGAAGAGGTGCCTTTAATTAAAGTGCTGCTAGCTTTGGGTGGCTTTATCGGCACGTTAATGATTGTTCGTCCAGGTTCTGAATTATTTACTTGGCACTTGGTTTTCCCGGTTTGCTTGGTTTTAGTGAATATTGTTTTTCATTTGGTGACAGGAAAAATATCTAAGTTAGAAGACTCTTTAACGACTTTGTTTTATACCGTTTGGACTGGTGCTTTCTTGACCAGCATTCCTTTAATTTGGTTTTGGTCAACGATTGAGTATGGGCATTTATGGTTAGAGCTGATTTCCATTGGTGTTTTAGGAGGCTGGGGGCACTTCTTATTTATTAGAGCATTTGAGGAAACTCCGGCTGCTAATTTGATGCCGTATATGTATGCGCAAATTGCTTTTGGGATATTTTGGGGTTGGGTTATTTTTAAACATGTCCCGGATCATGTCTCTTTATTTGGAATTGGTTTGATTGCTATTTTGGGTGCAGTGGGTAGTTTATTACCTCGTATTCAGGCCTGGTTGGATGGTAGAAGAACATGAAACATACAAAGTGGGATGCTGTGATAGCTGCGCCGTTTGGTAAGTTAGGTATTCAAACAGAAGTGGTTGATGATAGTTTGATGGTGAGTCAGATTGTTTACTTAGAGCATGGCGAAAAAATAAAGCCTGCTAAAACCGATTTGGCTAAAGAAGTTGAGACGCAATTTAAGCAATATTTTAAAAATCCCGACTTTGTTTTTGATCTACCTCTTAAGCCATTTGGGACAGCTTTTCAGCAGCGAGTGTGGTCTGAGATAGAGAAAATATCTCGGGGAGAGGTGAAAACTTATGGTGATTTGGCTAAGGCGATTAAAAGCGCTCCAAGAGCTGTAGGGCAAGCTTGTGGCTCAAACCCTTTTCCTTTGGTGGTGCCGTGTCATCGGGTGATATCCGCTACAGGTATTGGTGGTTTTGCTCACCAAGCTGGCGAGGGGTTTCATCGAAATGTTAAAGCTTGGTTATTGCATCACGAAGGCGTCCAAATAAAATAAACGCCTTCTAGAAATATTTTAGTGATGTTTTTTTACTAAAAAGTGATGACTCATCCAGGCGGATGTGCCACATAAAGCCATCATGAATGCTAAAGGCACTCCCGTATTGTTATGTAATAGTCCAACTAGTGAGCCAACGAGGGTTGCAAATAAAAATTGTAGAGCTCCCATTAGTGCTGCTGCTGTGCCGGCTTGTTGACCATGTGTAGCTAGTCCTGACGCCATGGCATTGGGGATGATAAATCCTAAGCTTGCCACAAATAAGAAAAAGGATCCTACTGTCCAATAGAGATTGGCGTAGCCCATTAGGGTGATACTTAAGAAAATAACGCTAACTATGGCGGGCACAAAAAGAGCCGCTCTTAAAATGCTAGTGGCGGCATGTTTTTTGAGTAGATGAGCATTCAGTTGGCTGGACGCAATTAGACCAAATGCATTGGAGCCAAAATACCAACCGTAATCTTGCGGCGCCACACCATATAAATTAATCAGAACAAAGGGTGAACCTGCAATATAAGAGAACATGCCTGCCATGGCCAATCCGCCACCTAAGGCAAATCCCAAGAATGGCTTATTGGTTAATAGGTAGCCGTAGTTTTTTAAAACAGACATTAGTCTAAGCGGCGGCTCATGTTCCGTATTGTGGCTTTCCTTTAAGCCAAATTTCATGGCGATTAAACAGCCAACCGAAAAGAGGGTGAGTAGGTAAAAGATACCTTGCCATGAAAAATGTGTCAGAACCCAACCACCTGCTAACGGTGCCAAGATGGGGGCTACACCCATGACTAACATCAATATGGAAAAAGCGCGCGCACCTTCTTGAGCGGTCGTTCTATCTCTAACAATAGCACTTGGCAGGATGATGCCTGTGCATCCCCCTAAGCCCTGTAGGAAGCGCCAAAAAATAAGTGCTGGAATATTGGGTGATAGGGCTGCACCTAATGAAGCGACGGCGTAGATCGTAAAGCCAATGTATAGAGGAGGTTTTCTACCAAAGCGATCGCTTAGAGGGCCATAAAATAATTGACCAATGGTGAGTCCAATGAAAAAACTGCCTAAGGTTAATTCAACGCTGCCTGGCCACCCCATTAGATCTTTTTCAATCAAGGGGAAGCTAGGTAAATACATATCAATGGATAGGGGTGCTATGGCCGTTAAGATGCCTAAAAGAATGAGCCAGCTAGGTAGCCACTGTTTATTTGTTGAGTTATCCATTGTGTTTGAGCCTTTTAGTGGGGGTCTAGGATAAAGCTTTTTTAGAATTTTTTTTGAACCATAAAAAACACCCACCGAAGTGGGTGTGAAAAGTATGTTGTAAACATACGAGGAGACATGGTTGCATAGCAACCAAACCAAATCATAAGGATGAAACGGGGAGGCGACAGTCATCGCATTGACTATCTTCGTTATTATTAGGGAAACCCACTAACTAATTGTTTTTTGCCCATTTCCAGGATGCTTTAAACCTTGATATCGACTAATCCAATTAGGTTTGAGTAAACTATCACAAATGTCTAAATCATCAAAAACCTTATTAATGCTACTTTGCATATGCTTATTTGCATTTAAGGTGGTGTCATCTCAGAGATTTATTGAGAATGGGATGAAGCGCGCTCAAATTTATGCTACTTATCATGCCCCATTCTCAGGTGAGGAGAGTCAAGTAGAGATTAAAGCCTTTCAAGGAAAAGATTCTTCTTTATCTTTTCCTGTGCCCATTTTTTTATCGGCAATTTTAATGGCTAGTTGTTTATGGATGGCTTGGGGTAGTTTGAGAGCCTATTTACGACCTATTGTTATTGAATTGTTGTTATTTTTCTTCTGTCAAAGAATCTTTAGGCCTCCTAGATTTGTTCATGTGTCTAACTAAACTTTTTTAATTATTTATAGAGAATATATAAGGATATATATGTTGAACTTATCAAAAATCGGTCTTATTGTTTGCTTAACAGCTGTGTTGGGAGCTTGTAGTACAACTTCATTAGATTCAAATAAAGTGGCATCTGTGGATGTGAGTTCTCAAGCAGGCTATGACCCTATTAATGATCCAAAATCAAGCGTCTATGGAAAGAGAAGCATTTACTTTGATTTCGATAGCTATACGGTTAAGCCTGAGTATCAGTCTGTTATTTCAGCGCATGCACAGTATTTACGTGCTAACAAAGATAAAACAGCGGGTATCGCTATTCAAGGTAATACAGATGAACGTGGCACAACAGAGTACAACTTGGCTTTGGGTCAAAGACGTTCGGAGGCTGTGAAGAAAGCGCTTGTGTTGTTGGGTGTTGATCAATCACAGTTAGAGGCAGTTAGTTTTGGTAAAGAAAAGCCAAAAGCTAGCGGCAGCAATGAAGAGGCTTGGAAAGAAAATCGCCGAGCAGATATCGTTTATAAGTAATAAGTGCTTAATAAAAAAGCCGGCATCCAAAAGATGCCGGCTTTTTTCTTGAGATGATTAAAGCGCTCGCTTTAATCATTCTTTAATTACTTAACTTGAAACTCTTTCAAAATAGCATTCAATGTTGCGCTTGGACGCATCACTGCTTTACATTTCTCAGCATCAGCTAGGTAATAACCGCCGATATCAGCTGGTTTACCTTGAACTGCATTCAACTCAGCAATAATTTTTGCTTCGCTATCCGTCAACTTCTTAGCTAGAGGTGCGAAGTGAGCTTGCAGTTCTTTGTCATCTGTTTGAGCAGCTAATGCTTGTGCCCAATACATGGCCAAGTAGAACTGGCTACCACGGTTGTCTAGTTCGCCTGTACGTGAAGAAGGAGATTTTCTATTCTCAAGTAATTGACCAGTTGCATCATCTAATGTCTTAGCCAAAACTTTTGCTTTGGCATTATTTTTCTTAATGCCAACATCTTCAATTGAAACTGCCAATGCTAAGAATTCACCTAGTGAATCCCAACGCAAGTGGTTTTCCTCAACAAGTTGCTTCACGTGTTTAGGAGCAGAACCGCCTGCACCTGTTTCAAACAAGCCGCCACCAGCCATCAATGGCACGATAGAAAGCATTTTTGCGCTTGTACCTAATTCCATAATTGGGAAGAGGTCTGTTAAGTAATCGCGAAGAATGTTACCTGTCACAGAAATTGTGTCTTTACCGCGCATCACGCGTTCTAATGTATAACGCATCGCACGAGTTTGAGACATGATCTGGATATCAAGACCTGTTGTATCGTGGTCTTTCAAATAAGTTTTTACTTTCTTGATTAATTCGGCTTCATGTGGACGGTACTCATCAAGCCAGAATACCGCTGGTGTATTTGATAGACGCGCACGTGTGACTGCCAATTTGACCCAATCTCTGATTGGAGCATCTTTTACTTGGCACATACGCCAAATGTCACCTTCTTCAACATGCTGCTCAAGCAATACTGTACCGTCGGCTGTAACAATGCGAGCAACCCCGTCTTCAGGGATCTCAAACGTTTTGTCGTGTGAACCATATTCTTCTGCTTGTTGAGCCATGAGGCCAACGTTAGGAACCGTACCCATGGTGACAGGGTTGAAGTTGCCATTTGTTTTGCAGAAATTGATCATTTCTTGGTAGATACGAGCAAATGTACTTTCAGGCATGATCGCTTTAGTATCTTTTGGACGACCATCAGCACCCCACATCTTGCCGCCGATACGAATCATTGCTGGCATAGACGCATCCACGATCACGTCGTTAGGTGAGTGCAAGTTAGTGATGCCCTTAGCTGAATCCACCATCGCCAACTCTGGACGGTGTTCGTGGCAAGCGTGTAGATCTTTGATGATCTCTTCGCGCTTAGACTCAGGTAATGTGCTGATTTTTTCATAAACGCTACTTAAACCATTGTTAGCATTTACGCCTAATTCAGCAAATAATTTTGCGTGTTTCTCAAATGCATCTTTGTAGAAAATCTTAACCATGTGACCAAACACGATTGGGTGTGATACTTTCATCATGGTGGCTTTAACGTGGAAAGACAACATCACGCCAGTTTTGCGAGCATCTTCAATTTGATCTTCGTAAAACTTGCAAAGAGCTTTTTTGCTCATGTACATGCTATCGATAATCTCGCCCTCAAGTAGCGAAACTTTTTCTTTAAGCACAATGGTTTTGCCGCTCTTGGTGACTAAGTCCATTTTTACATCACAGGCCTTAGGCACAACCATTGATTTTTCACTAGAGTAGAAGTCGCCACCGTGCATATGCGATACGTGCGTACGAGATGCTTGGCTCCATTCGCCCATAGAGTGAGGGTTATTGCGAGCATAGCGTTTAACAGCTGCTGGAGCTCTGCGGTCTGAGTTACCTTCACGTAAAACTGGATTTACTGCGCTACCTAAACATTTTGAATAGCGCTTACGAATCTCTTTTTCCTCATCTGTCTTTGGATCGTCTGGGAAGTTAGGGATCTTGTAGCCGCGAGTTTGTAATTCTTTGATAGCGGCTACTAATTGAGGCATAGCTGCGCTGATGTTAGGAAGTTTGATGATGTTGGTATCGGGCAATAAAGTTAATCTGCCTAGCTCTGCCAAGTTATTAGGAACTTTTTGTTCTTCAGTTAGGTAATCAGGGAATTCGGCTAGGATACGACCCGCAACAGAAATATCACTTGTTTCTACTTCAATATCCGCTGGCGCAGTAAATGTTCTGATGATTGGCAAGAAGGCGCAAGTTGCTAATGCTGGTGCTTCATCAGTCAGCGTATAAATAATCTTTGATTTTTCTGTTGCCATTGATATGTCCTCTGGTTTTAATAGATTTATTGATGCCAATTTATAAGTATTTTTACTGCTTCGCGCCTGATTTTAAGTCGCCAATCTTTGATTATCCTTACCTAAGGCGAATAAGTGAAGGATTTCTAAGGTTTACGCTCGATTAAGAGGCTAGTAATTTCCCTGAGGAATGGTTAAATCAGCCCTTGGAGATGTTTTAACTATTTAATAATAAAAAATATAATAATTAGTAAGAATTAGATGAAGTTAACGGAAGTTATTGGAAAATATAAATCTAATAGCCCTAAGGATAATATTGATATTTGTAATAAATATTTCATTTACAATTTAAATGTATACAAATAAGGAAGTATTTAAAAAAGAGGAGAACCTTATGAAAAGTAAGGAATTGCAGGACATCTATTTTAGATTTTTAAACTTGGTTCGCTCAATTGAGGAATTGCCTGATTTCCCCAAATTAGATGCTACTGAAAACGAATTACTGAATATGGTTGCCTCACAGTGGAAAAAGGGTGAGCGTCTTTTGGTGAGTGATGCAATTGCGATGCGCCAAATTGGTTCCCCAGCTACTTTGCATGCGCGTTTGAAGCAGTTGCGTGAAAAAGATATGATTAATTACGTTATTGAAACTGATGGCCGTAAGAAATATATTGAGCCAACAGATATGGCTTTGAAATATTTTTCACAGATTTCGGATTGCATGGTTCAAGCTTCTAAGGCTTAATAGTCTTACAAAGTTATTAATAAAAAGCGCTATCTAGGTAGCGCTTTTTATTTATCTGAATCGATATTTTGCTATTAAGGCTGGTTAGCTAGCTAAAACTTTGCCTGGGTTCATCAGTGAATGAGGGTCTAGTGCTTGCTTGATTGATTTCATGACTTGCACAGCGATATCGCCTCGGTGACCAACTAGATAATCTACTTTTTGTTGGCCCACGCCATGCTCTGCAGAAATTGATCCATTGTATTTTTCTACTTCTTTGTAAACCAAAGCTTGGATTTCTTTAGAGTATTTGGTGAAAAATTCCCCCGTCTCTTTTGAGCTAGCGCCCGCAATGTTGTAATGCAAATTGCCATCCCCGAGGTGCCCATAGTTAATTACTCGAACGCCTGGATATTCGCGGCGTAATAGTGTGTTGCAGGTCTCAATAAAATTGGGAATGGCAGAAATAGGGAGTGAGACATCGTGTTTGATATTTTGACCATCATCTGCTTGAGCTAGAGGAATGTGCTCTCGCATATCCCAAAATTTTTGAGCTTGCGATAGGCTGCTAGCAATTGCCGCATCTGTGGCGCAGCCAGATTCAAGTGCTTTTTCCAGAATGGTCTCCATTAGCTGCATGGCATGCTCTTCGCTTTCATAGTCGGAGATTTCAACGAGTACTTCGTAGGCGTTAGGGCCATCTAGAGGGCTTGCCAATGGTGGGTAGTAGTGTTTTAAGAGCGCTAAACTTTCATCAGACATCATTTCAAAACCAGTGAGTTGGGCAGATGCACCGGATTGAAAGAGATTGAGTAACTCAACAGCACCTTGCGCATGAGGAACGGCAACCAGTGCTGTCCATTGGGCTACTGGTGTTGGAAATATTTTGATCACAGCAGCTGTGATGATGCCAAGGCTGCCTTCTGCACCAATAAATAAATCTCTTAAGTCGTAGCCTGTGTTGTCTTTGCGTAAACCTCTTAAGCTGTTTAAGATTTCTCCAGACGGGAGGACTACTTCTAGACCTAAGCAAAGTTCACGGGTATTACCGTAACGTAGTACCGCTGTGCCACCCGCATTTGTGGAAAGGTTGCCGCCAATTGTGCAACTTCCCTCAGACCCTAAGCTAAGAGGGAAGTAGCGATTGGCCGCCGTGGCAGCTTCTTGAACATTTTTTAGAATGCAACCAGCTTCAACCGTCATGGTTTGGTTGGCGATATCTATAGACCGTACTTGATTCATCCTTTGTAAAGAAATAACTACTTGGCGACCGGTTGGGTTCGGCGTTGCTCCACCGCACATGCCTGTGTTGCCACCTTGAGGAACAATTGCAATCTGATTGGCTGAGCATAGTTTGACTATCTCAGATACTTCTAGAGTATTGGCGGGGCGTAAGGCAGCTAATGCTTGCCCTTTGTAGCGCTTGCGCCAATCAATCAGGTACGGTTCTAAATCGCTTGGATGAGTGATGACTTGTTCTGCGCCAACAATTTTTTGTAGTGCGCTGATAAATGCTGAATCAGATAAGCTCATGATAGATTCGATTCCTCTAAAGCTTTTTTAAGTTTGGCTTGTTTTTTGAGGGGTTTTAAATAAGCTAATAAGGCAACATAAGCAATTAGGCTAAGCATAACCTCTGCGCCTGCTAGGTAAGCTGAAAAGCCGGGGTCATTTAGGCGCGTGACACCCTCAATGAAATACAGCATGATGAGCATAGAAGCCCATTGCATGGTGTAGCTGCGAGCTTGCCAAATGCCTTTTAACGCAAATAAAAGAGGCACCACTTTGATAACAGCCCATGAGCCACCGGGTTTGATGGGGGCTAAAACACTTTCCCACAAAATGCACAATATGATTAAAGCAAACCAGGAAAACCATGCGCAGATGCGCCAAGATTCTTTAGGTGCGGGAATATCGCTAAGTGAGCGTGGTGTGGTCATGAGAGCCTTTAAGCCAATTTAAGGGCAATTTCAGCCAGGCGTTTACCTTGCGCAATGGCCAGTTTCTTTTCCTCAGTGGAAATGGGTGCTGAGCCATCTGTTTTTGCATAGTGTGTGACGCCATATGGGGAACCACCAGTTTGTGTGTTCATTAATTCTGGATTGCTATAGGGTAGCCCCACGATCACCATGCCATGGTGCATTAAAGGAATCATCATGGAAAGTAAGGTACTTTCTTGTCCGCCATGCATGCTGCCTGTGCTGGTAAATACAGATGCTGGTTTGCCTGCAAGAGCGCCAGATAGCCACTGTGAGGTGGTGTTATCTAAAAAGTACTTCATGGCTGATGCCATGTTTCCAAAGCGCGTCGGTGAACCTAATGCTAAACCTACGCATTCTTCCAAATCTTTATGTTCAACATAAGGAGGGCCTGAAGCTGGAATCTCTGGCTCAGTAGCTTCGCTTGTGGCAGAAACGGATGGAACAGTTCTAATACGAGCACTAGCCCCCGGTACGCTTTCAATACCTTCAGCAATGAGTTCTGCTAACTGGCGCGTCGCACCATTTCTTGAGTAATAAATTACTAAAATTGTGCCATTGATATTTTTAGTCATATTTATAGAATTTCTACCTATTTTCAGTATTTGCTTATGATAGAGCCGTGCAAGTAATTCATCATAAAGATTCTATCCTCGATTTTCTCCGCTATATGCGTCGATGCGCTAAAGGTGGCCGTATTAATGAGCTCGCCGCTAGCTTATCGTTTACGACTATTTTGTCGTTGGTGCCTATGGTGACGGTTGCCTTCTCTTTGTTGGCAGTATTACCTCGTTTCCTTCGTTTGCGTAAAGCCTTTCAGGAATGGCTTTCGGATAATTTGATCCCAGGCAATATTGGAGACCCTATTCTTTTGTATCTGAACCAATTTGCTTTAAAGGCAAAGAGCCTCACTATTTTTGGCTCCCTTGGGTTAATTATTGGTGTTTTTTTTACACTTTTAACTGTTGAAAATGCGTTTAATCGTATTTGGGGAGTCCAGCATCCTCGGCCATTTGTGAAGCGTATTGGTATTCATTTAATTGCAACCATTATGGGACCACTTCTTTTGGGGGGCAGTATTTATTTGAGCTCAATGGTGCTGAGCGCATCTAATGGGCTAATTGGTCCATTAAGTGCGGGTTTTGATTTTGTTGCTTCAGTATTTCCTATTTTGCTGTCGATCTTATCTTTTGGCTTGGTTTATAAAATTTTGCCTTACGAAAAAATCCAATGGCAAGATGCCTTTTGGGGTGGAGCTTTCGCAGCTGTTGTGTTTGAGATCGCGAAATTCGGTTTTGCTTGGTTCGCCACTAGCTTTCCTTTATACCGCACCGTTTATGGGGCTTTCGCCATCCTTCCTTTGTTCTTGGTCTGGATTTACTTAACTTGGTGGGTTACTTTGGCCGGCGCAACATTAGTCGCTAATTTGCCGATTATGAGGGCTTGGGAAAAGGGGCTGGAGACGCCCAAGCTGTAAGGGAGTGGGGTAAGCCCTGATGATGAGGCTCTAGCCACCCTAAGTTGCTGCTGATAGACTGATGTAATCGGATGCCAATAGTTTGAGGAGTGAGATATGAAGGTTAGTGATATTTTGCGTGTGAAGGGTAGTACGCTTTATACAGTTTCTCCAGAGACGTCTTTATCAGCTGCTGTGCATGTAATGGCAGAAAAGGATATTGGCTCTTTGGTGGTGATGGAATACTCTAAGTTAGCCGGCATTTTGACCTTCCGTGAGGTGATTGATACTTTGGCTAAAGAACATGGTACTTTGGGACAAACCAATGTGCGTGCCGTGATGGATCAATCTCCTTTAACAACCACACCTGATACCGATTTGGATGATGTCCGTCGCATGATGTTGGAAAAGCATGCGCGTTATTTGCCTGTGATGGAAGGCTCAGTTTTGATGGGAGTCATTTCTTTTTACGATGTGGCTAAAGCGGTGGTCGAAGCTCAAAGCTTTGAAAACACCATGCTTAAAGCTTATATTCGTGATTGGCCTGCTGAAGAGCCTCAGGCTGAATCTAAATAAGCGATTTGCTAAAAAATCAATAAGTGAAGGTCAAATTAGACCTTCATGCCTGACCAATGCCATAATGTAGGTATGGCAGGAAGCTCACTCGGACATTTATTTACTATCACCACCTTTGGTGAATCTCACGGACCAGCGATTGGTGCCGTGGTGGATGGTTGCCCTCCCGGTATGTCTTTATCGGCAGCGGATATTCAAGGCGATTTGGATCGACGCAAGCCTGGTACATCTCGGCATGTAACTCAAAGGCAGGAAGCGGATCAAGTAGAGATTCTTTCTGGTGTTTTTGAGGGTAAGACAACAGGTACGCCAATCGCTTTATTAATTCGTAATACAGATCAGCGTAGCCAAGACTACGGCGATATTTTGGATACCTTTCGGCCTGGCCATGCTGATTACACTTATTGGCATAAGTATGGCATTCGTGATCCACGTGGTGGTGGCCGTTCGTCAGCTCGTTTAACCGCGCCTGTGGTTGCAGCAGCAGCCGTTGCTAAGAAATGGTTGGCTGAGAAATATGGCATGGAGTTTTATGGCTATATGACCCAGTTGGGTGAGGTAGAGATTCCATTCGAAAGTAAGCAAGAGATTGGAAATAATCCATTTTTTGCACCTAATGCCAATGTTATTCCTAAGCTTGAGAGTTACATGGATGATTTGCGTAAAGCAGGGGATTCCTGTGGAGCGCGTTTGACTGTGGTTGCTAAAGGCGTACCTGTCGGTTTGGGTGAACCTTTATTTGATAAGTTAGATGCTGATATTGCCCATGCCATGATGGGTATCAATGCTGTGAAAGGTGTTGAAATTGGTGCTGGCTTTAAGAGTGTGGCGCAAAAGGGTAGTGAGCATGGTGATGAAATTTTCCGTGATGGTTTTGCGACCAACCATGCTGGCGGTGTTTTAGGCGGTATTAGTAGTGGTCAGGATGTGGTGGTTTCGATTGCCATTAAGCCAACCTCATCGATTATGACGCCTAAGCAATCCATTAATCGCGCTGGACAACCTGCGGTAGTTCAAACTAAGGGTCGTCATGATCCTTGCGTAGGGATTCGTGCAACGCCGATTGCTGAAGCAATGTTGGCGTTAGTCATCATGGATCATGTGTTGCGCTATCGTGCGCAATGTGGCGATGTGGTAGTTAACACGCCACGTGTTCCAGCGCAGCGTCCTTAATCTCGGAGTGCCCTTATGACCGGTCTAGTACGGCTGGCTTTTGCGGCATTTTTCTTTTTTTATTTCACATATATTGGATTAATGTCTCCTTATGCAAGCTTGTATTTTGCAAGCTTGCATTACAGCGCTATTGAAATTGCGGCATTGATGTCGATGTTCCAAATTACTAGAATTTTGGGACCATTTGCTTGGGGCTGGCTAGCAGATATTAGAAGAGATCGTTTGGGCATTATGCGCACAACTTCTCTTTTGGCCTGTTTTATTTTTTCCGCCATTTTTTATCTTGAAAGTTATTGGGCGCTGCTAGTTTGGATGTTTTTATTGAACACCGTGATTAGCAGTTTGATGCCTCTGGGGGAGGCTGCCACAATTCATGCTTTATATAAAGACAATACATTTGATCAGCGTTATGGACGTTTAAGGTTATGGGGGTCTATTGGATTTATTGTGATGGTGATGGGGGCTGGCGCTTGGTTTGAGGCTTATGGCATACAAAGCCTACCTTGGTTTGGAATGGGGGCGCTCATCATTTTGGCAATCTTAGCTAGAACTTTGAGAGAACCACCGATGGAAGTCACGCATCATGTCACAACAAGTTTTTGGCATGTCTTAAGAAATAGCCATGTCAGATGGTTTTTGTCAGCCAATTTTTGGATGATTTTTGGCCATGCCGCTTTATATGTTTTTTACTCTCTTTATTTGGATCGTTTGGGGTATTCAAAAGCAGAGATTGGTTTATTTTGGATGCTAGGTGTTCTAGCTGAGGTGGTATTTTTCTACTTTCAGAATAGTTTTTTCAAAAGATTTACTGCCCAGCATATTTTGATGGCGTCTTATCTCATCATGGCATTACGTTTTGTAATGATTGCTTATTGGCCTAATACGGTTGTTTTAATTGTGGCACAAATCATGCATGCGGCGACTTTTGGCGCACATCACAGCGCTAGCTTAAAGATGTTGCAGACCTGGTTCGGGGGACATTTGCAGGCTAGGGGGCAAGCGCTTTACACCACAGTTTCCTATGGTATTGGCGGGACTCTAGGTGGTTTAGTCGCCGGTTGGGTTTGGGAAGGTTTAGGCCCTGAGCATGTTTTTGGTTTGGCGGCATTAAGTGGCCTATTGGGCTATTTGTGTATTCGCAAAGTAAATACTTAAACTAACTTCTCCGCTTAAAAATTAAAACCCATATTTTTTGAATCTAAATATATCTGTGATGACGGGTTGTTGGGTATCAACTTTAACTTGAACAGCTTCGACTAAATTCGCTCCAGGCACAATCATGCGCAAGATATTAGGAACGGTAGCGCTATTTGAATCTTTTATGGGCTGATCCACTTTGAACTGGTGTGAATCCCCTTGAATTAATAGGATAGGCTTTTTATAACTTTTTGCTAGCGCTGTTATTGTTTGGATAAAGTCTTTAAAACCTGATTCTTTAGGTACGTAAGCGTCAAAAATGTCAGATTGCATAGCAATCACAATCGCTAAACTATTTTTATTATTGGCATCGTTGAAGCTGTCTTTTAGCCAAGCCATATTGGCGCCATTCCTTTTTTTATATTCTTCTATGGCGCCAGGAATATTCGGGTCTAAATTATTGTTAGATCCTACTTGATGAATCGTGATGAATGTAATTTGTTGAGTGGTCCAGCGAGCATTCTCAATATAAGCGTTATAGGTGGGAGCAATATCTCCTTGCCGTTCGAGTTTTATCTTTTTTTGCCCTAGGCTTGTGGATTGCTCAAAAAATAAAGTGCGTAACTTTTGTAGTCTTTCCAATTGATTGTAGGAGCCATTGGATGTTCTATGACAATCAGTCCATTCATTGTCGCCAGGCGTGTAAATCAGGGGTTTGGAAAACTCATCAAATAATTTTTTAACTGATAAAAAACGTTCATCGCTACAGGTGGTGGAGCCACTTTTGATATCGCCCACATGGATTGTGAGTTGAGATGAGGTGTCCGCATTTATTTTTCTAATTAAGGCACTAAAAGCCTCATCACTGAAGTAAGGTTGATCACCAATAGCGGTGAAGGTGAGTTCGGTCGCGTGAAGGGGAAAGCTGCAGCTTGCTGCAGCGATCCAAAACAATAAATATTTTTTTAACAAATTCTAAAAAAGTTATTAGTTAAAGGTGGATAAGTGTTGGGGCAAAAATTCCTAGACCACTTAATACCAAAGAAATAACTCCTAGCCCGCCAGCTACTAAGCTTAGAGCGCTCACGCCTGTAATGATCGTTGCTGATGCTAGAACGATGGCCACTTGCAAAATACCCGAAGCAATTTCAACAAAATGATATTTGTGCATATAAAGATCGCGAACCGCTTCCGCTTCTTTGGCTCTTGCCGCTAATTCTTTGCGACCTTCGCCTGTTTCTGGTTCTGAGTCGTAACGTTTGGCGGCAGCATCCCATTTTTCAAGTGCTGATGCTGTTTTTGGGTCGGAAGTTTTACCTGTTAACTGTGTTGTTTCAGCTGTTAACTTAGTGACTGTTGAACGGATAGTCTTGGCTTGGAAGAAAGACCATAAATTGGAGGCCTCAATTTGTTTGGTGAGAACTTCTGTTTGATACGCTTTGCTCATTGTTTCGCTAATCGCTAATAACAACGCAAGGATGGAAATTAATAAAGCAATCTTTTTATTAGATGGATCTACGTGACCATGACCTGACATAAAAGCTCCTCACGATTAATAGTTAGGTATTTGTAAAAATGACTTCAATTTCTTGAAGCCACTAAATTTAACTCAAATTAATTACATGCCCGAATAATTAGGGCCACCGGTTCCTTCTGGCGTAACCCAAACAATATTCTGGGTTGGATCTTTGATATCGCAAGTTTTACAGTGCACGCAATTTTGTGCATTGATCTGTAGTTTCTTACCATCATCGGATTCAATGAACTCATAAACGCCAGCAGGGCAATAACGTTGTTCTGGGCCAGCAAAGACTGCTAAATTTGTTGCTACCGGCACAGCATCATTTTTTAGCGTTAAGTGTGCAGGCTGATTTTCTTCATGGTTTGTATTTGAGATAAAAACGGACGATAGGCGATCAAAGCTAATTTGCCCATCTGGTTTTGGATATTGAATAGGCGTGCATTGAGCAGCTGGCTTAAGACATTCATGATCAGCGTGCGTGTTATGAATAGTCCAAGGCACGTTGCCACCTAATAGTTTTTGTTCAATTCCTACCATTAAGGTGCCAAGGTATAAGCCTTTGGCCATCCATGGCTTAAAGTTACGGGCTTTATTAAGCTCTGTATGTAGCCAGCTTTTCTTAAAGGCTGCTGGGTATGCGGTAAGCTCATCGGCTGCTCTACCAGAGGTAACCGCATCAAACGCCGCTTCAGCTGCCATCATGCCAGTCTTAATTGCTGCATGGCTACCTTTGATGCGTGAAGCATTTAAGAAGCCGGCCTCGCAACCAATTAACGCGCCACCTGGGAATACTGTTTTGGGTAAGCTATTTAAACCACCAGCAGTGATGGCGCGTGCGCCGTAACTAATACGTTTGCCACCCTCAAAGAATTGACGAATCGTTGGGTGTGTTTTGTAACGTTGGAATTCTTCGAATGGGCTGAGGTATGGATTGCTATAAGAAAGACCCACCACAAAGCCTACTGCTACCTGATTATTTTCCAAGTGATATAAAAATGAGCCGCCATAAGTGTCAGATGTGAGAGGCCATCCTGCTGTATGTATGACGAGACCTTCTTGATGTTTAGCAGGATCGATTTCCCAAAGTTCTTTGATGCCAATGCCATAGCTTTGTGGATCCTTGCCTGCATCTAGGCTGTATTTTTGAATGAGCTGTTTGCCAAGGTGGCCACGTGAACCTTCAGCGAATAAAGTGTATTTCGCACGCAGTTCCATGCCAAGTTGGAAATTCTCGGTGGGGGCTCCGTCTTTGCCAATACCTAGGTTGCCAGTTGCAACGCCTAGTACTTCGCCAGCCTCGCCATAGATAATTTCTGCTGCAGGAAAGCCTGGGAATATTTCCACACCCAGATTTTCAGCTTCTTGACCTAGCCAACGGGTGAAATTGGATAAGCTAACGATATAGTTGCCATGATTTTGGAAGCAGGCAGGTAGCATCCAATTAGGTGTTGTTAACGATTTCTTTTCAGTTAAGAACATGAAGCGGTCTTCTGTTACTTCTGTGTGAAGAGGCGCGCCTTTTTCTTTCCAGTCAGGTATGAGCTCATTGATGCCGATAGGGTCCATGACCGCGCCTGACAAAATATGGGCGCCCACTTCAGAGCCTTTTTCTAGGACGCAAACTGAGATTTCTTGACCTTTTTCAGCGGAGAGTTGTTTTAAGCGGATGGCTGCAGACAATCCTGCAGGACCACCACCTACGACAACCACGTCGTAGTCCATGGATTCTCTAGGACCAAATTGCTCAAGAATCTCTTTGCTTGTATTCATTCATACTCTCCAAAATTGTGCAGTATCAAACCGCTAATGCGCTGTTTTGACACATTAAATACATTTCTAAAACATACTATAACGACATGGTAATGGAGACAGTCGTGTTGTTTACTATTCTTCTCTCTTGGGCGAATTCTAGGTGAATCCTGCGGTGGGGGATTTCATGCAATTAGAATATAGATATATATGCAATATATGAGATTTTCCTGATACCCCTTTTTGTATCAAGTTAATTGATTTATATGGGAATTTTGGTGAGTTGGCACGTAGCTTGCTTAATTAAAAAGCGGGCTATTTTTAAATCAATAGGGAGTTTTTAATGAATAAGGTTTTCGGTTCGGCAAAAGAGGCCTTGGCTGATATCGTCAAAGACGGCCAAACTTTTGCTGTGGGTGGATTTGGTTTGTGCGGTATTCCAGAAGCCTTAATCGCTGCTCTGCGTGATACAGGTGTTAAGAATCTAACCGCTATTTCAAATAATGCTGGTGTTGATGGATTCGGTTTGGGGCAACTGCTAGAAACGCGTCAAATTAAAAAAATGGTTTCATCATATGTTGGTGAGAATAAAGAATTTGAGCGTCAGTATTTAGCTGGTGAACTTGAGTTGGAGTTCACGCCTCAAGGAACTTTGGCTGAAAAACTCCGTGCAGGTGGTTGTGGTATTCCTGCTTTTTTTACTAAGACTGGTGTTGGCACCATTGTTGCTGAAGGTAAAGAGATTCGAGAGTTTGATGGCGAGAAGTACGTCATGGAGCGATCTTTAGTGGCTGATATTGCTTTAGTGAAAGCTTGGAAGGCTGATAAGGCAGGTAATTTAATTTATCGCCATACTGCTCGTAACTTCAATCCTATGTGTGCTATGGCGGGTAAGTTAACGGTTGTAGAAGTGGAAGAGATTGTTGAGAACGGCACATTTGAGCCAGCGGATGTTCACACGCCAAGTATTTATGTGCATCGCATTGTGTTGAATAAACATCCAGAGAAGCGCATTGAACAGCGCACAATCACTAAGGTTTAAGGAGTAAGAATCATGGCATGGACTCGTGATGAGATGGCTGCGCGTGCAGCGAAAGAATTAAAAGACGGTTACTACGTTAACTTGGGTATTGGTTTGCCAACTTTGGTGGCGAATCATGTGCCTAAAGATATTGAAGTATGGCTTCAGTCTGAGAACGGTTTATTAGGTATTGGTCCTTTCCCAACCGAAGATAAGGTCGATGCTGACTTAATTAACGCTGGCAAACAAACAATTACAACTTTACCGGGGTCAGCGATTTTCTCTTCTGCAGATTCTTTCGGCATGATTCGTGGCGGAAAAATCAATATTGCCATTCTGGGCGCGATGCAGGTTAGTGAAAAAGGTGATTTAGCTAACTGGATGATTCCGGGTAAGATGGTGAAAGGCATGGGCGGCGCCATGGATTTAGTAGCTGGTGTTAAGCATGTTGTGGTGTTGATGGAACATGTAGCCAAGAAAAAAGATGGCACAGAAGACATTAAAATTTTGAAAGAGTGCAACTTGCCGTTAACGGGTGTGGGTGTAGTGAATCGCATCATCACTGATATTGCTGTGATGGATGTGACGAAAGAAGGTTTGAAGTTGATTGAGTTGGCTCCTGGCATCACAAAAGAAGAGGTGATTGCTAAGACCGGTTGCCCATTAGATACCAGCGCTGTTTAAAAAGGTTATTGATGAGTGCTCACCACGCTAGCCACTTACATGCTCATAAAAAAGGGGATGCGCAACATTTGCATTACCGCGAAGAGCGCCAGTTAGGAATTCTCTTAACGGCGCTTTTGCTAACCTTCTTGTTTGCAGGCGTTGAGGTGTTCGCTGGTTTTTGGGCGGAATCTTTGGCGTTGATTTCAGATGCGGGTCATATGGTGACCGATGCGGCATCGCTCGGCTTAGCCTTGTTGGCACAAATCATTGCAAAGCGTCCGCCGTCTGAAAAACATTCTTTTGGGTTTGGCCGCGCGGAATCTCTAGCTGCTTTTATTAATGGTTTAGCGATGTTGTTATTGGTTGTGTGGATTGCTGTTGAAGCGTTAAGTCGTTTTAATGCGCCACATGATGTTCAAGGACAGACGGTAACCATTGTTGCTGCATTGGGATTGTGCATCAATATTGTGGTGGCATGGGTTTTATCTAAAGATAAGAAAAGTGTTAATACCCGTGCTGCTTTAGTTCATGTAATGGGAGATTTGTTGGGTTCGGTTGCTGCATTGATTGCAGGCTTGGTTATTCAGTACACCGGTTGGATGCAGATTGACCCAATTCTTTCTTTATTCGTTTGTGTCTTGGTATTACGTTCAACTATTGAGGTGTTGAAAGAGTCTTATCATTTTTTGATGCAAGGTGTGCCTCACCATATTAATTATGTTGCAGTAGGCGCTGATTTACGTGCAGTGTCGGGAGTTTTGGCAGTTCATGATTTGCATGTTTGGGAGATGACGCCTGGTGAGCCAGCTTTAATTGGTCATGTGGAAATTAGAGATTTGCAGGATTGGCCTGAGACTCTAAGAAGAATTCACCTAGTGCTAAGAGAGAAGCATCAGATTGATCATGTGACGCTTCAGCCAGAGATGCCTAGTTAATTTTTAATCAATTTATATAGCTTTATCCCATTAATTATTCTTGGAGTTATTTTTCATGAGCATGTTAAAAGGCAAAACAGCATTAGTGACGGGTTCTACTAGCGGTATTGGGTTGGGGATTGCAAAAGCCTTTGCTGAGCAGGGCGCCAATATTGTGATGAATGGTTTTGGTGATAGTGCTGCTGCAATCTCTGAAGTAAAAGCGCTGGGTGTTGAGGTTGAGTACCACGGTGCTGATATGAGTAAAGCTTCTGAAATTGAAGATATGATGGCTTTTGCTCAAAAGCGTTTTGGTGCAGTTGATATTTTGGTGAATAACGCAGGTATTCAGCATGTGGCCAATATTGAAGATTTTCCAGTTGATCGTTGGGATGCGATTATTGCGATTAACTTGAGTTCAGCATTTCATACGACTCGTTTAGCGCTTCCTAAAATGAAGGAGCGTAATTGGGGACGTATTATCAATTTGGCTTCTGTTCATGGGTTGGTGGCATCTGCTCAGAAGTCTGCTTATGTAGCAGCTAAACATGGCATCGTTGGTTTGACAAAGGTAACAGCTTTGGAAACTGCTCAAACGGGTGTGACTTGTAATGCGATTTGTCCAGGTTGGGTACTAACACCTTTGGTGCAAAAGCAGGTGGACGCGCGTGCCGAGCGGGATGGCTTAAGTAATGATGACGCTAAGAAAGCTTTGTTATCTGAGAAACAACCCTCTGGTGAGTTTGTGACTCCAGAACAGTTAGCTGCTTTGGCTGTATTTTTCTGTAGTCCTGCTGCTACGCAGATTCGCGGTGTGGCTTGGAATATGGATGGTGGTTGGGTTGCTCAGTAATGCTTAAAAAACTGCTGAAACGTCTTTTTGGTTTTAAAGAGAATATCTCAGAAGAGACTCCTCTAGCCGCTGGCGTTGTTGCAGAGCTTGTACCGGATCCGTTGCCAATTGTTATTGAAGAAAACGAAGATGCTCCAGATCCTCAATCTCGAACGGGTTACATTCAGTGTGCAGGTCCATCAGGGTTACATAAGATGGCTTATCACGAATGGGGTGATTCTAATAATCCGAACGTATTGATTTGCGTCCATGGTCTAACTCGTCGAGGAAGCGACTTTACTGTTTTGGCGCGAGCAATGAGTGATCATTACCGTGTAATTTGTCCAGATATTGTTGGTCGTGGTGATTCTGATTGGCTACCAAATCCTATGTTGTATGGCATCCCTCAATATGCCTCTGACATGATGGCGCTAATTGCACAGCTTGGATTGAGTAAGGTTGATTGGTTTGGGACATCTATGGGCGGTTTGATTGGTACATTTGTGGCCGCTCAAGAGCATTCACCGATCCGTCGCATGATTTTGAATGATGTGGGGCCAAGAATTGAACCAACAGCTTTAAGCCGTTTGGGGGATTACGTTGGAAAGCCTTTACGCTTTGCAAGTAAAAAAGAAGGTCTGATTTACTTAAATCGAATTTGTGCGCCATTTGGCACATTTCCACCTGAGCAATGGAAGGCTTATAACGGACCTCATCTTGTGAAACGTGGAGATGCTTGGGTTTTGCATTATGACCCTAGCATTGCAAAACCTTTTGAGGCATTGAGTTCTGCCACTGCTGTGGTTGGCGAAATGATGACTTGGAAAGCCTATGACGCAATTAAGGCTGATATGCTGATTGTGCGTGGTGGGGATTCAGATTTGTTGTCAGCTAAGACGGTCGCTGAAATGTGCCAACGTAATCCACGTGCAAGAAGTATTGAAATTCCTGGTGTTGGTCATGCGCCGGCATTTATTACACCAGAACAGGTATCCTTAGTACGTGAGTTTTTTATCTAATTCTGATCTTTTGTTCGGTGAGGATGCTCATGCCCATGCTTTGGGCGTGGAAGCGATTCTGACTTCTTTAAGGCTAGACGATGCTAGCTGTATCGCTGCTCGGCATTTGGATTCTCAACTTGGTAAAGATGCATTGGAAAAGCAGCTGGGATCTGAAGTTGCTCAATTGATTTTGGGTTATCGAGGATTGCGTGCGGCGCAATTAAAAATTGCTAGGCAGCCGGCAAATAAATTAGGTCAAAGCGCACAGATGCAAGTGGAAGTTTTGCGCAAAATGCTATTGGCTTTTGCGCATGATTTACGCGTGGTGTTATTGCACCTAGCTTCTGTGCTTCAGACGCTTCGTTGGGTTACGTCTCAAAGAATTGACGTTAGGACTGATTGGGCGCAAGACATCCTAGATGTTGATGCAACCTTAGCTAATCGTTTGGGTATTTGGCAGATTAAATGGGAAATGGAGGATTTAGCTTTCCGTTGTTTAGCTCCTGATACTTATAAACAGATTGCCAAGTTATTGGATTCAAAACGTATTGAGCGCGAAGGTTTCGTCGCGCAAGTGATGGAGCGCTTGCAGCAAGAATTAACCCAGGCGCAGATTGAAGGTGATGTTCAGGGTAGGCCGAAGCATATCTATAGCATTTGGAAAAAGATGCAAGGTAAGGCTTTAGATTTCGCGCAGCTATACGATGTAAGAGCATTTCGTATTCTTGTTGATGATATAAAAGATTGCTATGCCGTTTTAGGGATTGTTCACCATGTGTGGCAGCCGATTCCTAAAGAGTTTGATGATTACATTGCAAGACCCAAGCCCAATGGTTATCAATCTTTGCATACGGTTGTGATGGATGCGAATGGCGTTTCTTTTGAGGTGCAGGTTAGAACGCATGAGATGCATCAGCAAGCCGAGTATGGTGTTGCTGCACATTGGCGTTACAAAGAAGCGGGTAAACAAGGTTACTCTGGAACAGTCAGCGCAAAAACTGAATACGATCAGAGAGTAGCTTGGGCTCGGCAATTAATTGCGTGGAAGGAAGATGCTTGGGATCAGCTTAAAGGTCAGGAGTTAGATGAGCAGATTTATGTCTTAACGCCTTTAGGTCAAGTAATTCCTCTGCAGCAAGGCGCTACCCCGATTGATTTTGCTTATTCTGTCCATACTGATTTGGGGCATCGTTGTCGTGGTGCGCGTGTTGATGGCGCGATGGTGCCATTGGATACTGCTTTAAAAAATGGACAGACTGTTGAAATTATTTCGGTTAAACAGGGCGGTCCTTCCTTGGATTGGTTAAATGCCGAGCGCGGCTATTTGGCAACGCATCGGGCAAAAACCAAGGTAAGAGCTTGGTTCAACGCTCAGCAAACCGACCAGGAAGATTTAAAAGAGACTCCCGCTGAAGAAGCTCCTAAGGCAGATTTGCCAGAAATTATTCTTCGTAAAAGTAAAGCTAAAACAGGACGTGGGGATGTGTTGGTAGTGGGGGTTGATTCATTATTAACTCAATTATCTAGGTGCTGCCATCCGGTGCCCCCTGATCTTATTAGTGGCTTTGTGACGCGCGGACGCGGGGTATCGATTCATCGGCAAGATTGCAGCACTTTTAAACAGTTATTAGCGCGGGCGCCAGAACGGGTGGTTTTGACGGAGTGGGGTGTGCGAGCTCCCCATCAATCAAAAGCATTATTCCCTGTGGATATCGCGTTGATTGCTCTTGATAGGCAAGGGTTGTTAAGAGATATCTCTGAGGTATTTTCAAGGTTGAAGATTAATGTGACTGGAGTAAAAACACAGTCTCGTAAGGGCTTGGCAAGTATGCAGTTCACTATAGAAATACCTTCTACAGATGGATTGCAAACGGCCATAGCAGCCTTGATGGAAGTGAAGGGCGTTACAGAAGCAAGAAGAAAGTGACCGATAAGTGATAAACTTGCGGTCTTAATAGGCTCGTAGCTCAGTTGGTTAGAGCGCTACCTTGACATGGTAGAGGTCGTTGGTTCGATTCCAATCGAGCCTACCAACGAATTTAGATGTAGATATAAATAGGCGCGGCAAGCCCTAGGTTCCAAAAAAGATCCCAGAGCACCGCGCTAATTTTTTGGAGTAAGTTCATGGTTGTTGTCACATTACCTGATGGATCAAAGCGTGAGTACGCTGCTCCGTTAACTGTGTCTGACGTGGCGCAAAGTATTGGTGCTGGTTTGGCTAAAGCTGCTTTAGCAGGTAAGGTTAATGGTCAATTGGTAGACACCAGTTATCTAATTAATAGTGATGTGAACTTGGCCATCGTGACGGATAAAGATCCTGAAGGTCTTGAAGTTATTCGCCACTCAACTGCCCACTTATTAGCTTATGCAGTTAAAGAGCTTTATCCGGATGCCCAAGTGACGATTGGACCGGTTATTGAATCTGGCTTTTATTACGATTTTGCTTATAGCCGACCATTTACGCCTGATGATTTGGCGGCGATTGAAAAGCGCATGGCTGAGTTGGCAAAAAAAGATGAGAAGGTCGAGCGTCGCGTTGTTCCTCGCGATGAAGCTGTTAAGTTCTTCAAAGGTTTAGGGGAAAGTTACAAGGCCGAGTTAATCGAAAGCATTCCCTCTAATGAGGATGTTTCTTTGTACTCTGAAGGCGAGTTTACGGATTTATGTCGTGGCCCCCATGTGCCTTCAACTGGAAAATTAAAAGTATTTAAGTTAATGAAAGTTGCTGGCGCTTATTGGCGCGGTGATAGCAATAATGAAATGCTACAGCGTATTTACGGTACGGCTTGGACTAAGAAAGAAGACCAAGAAGCTTATCTTCATATGTTGGAGGAAGCTGAAAAGCGTGATCACCGTAAATTGGGTAAGCAATTAGATTTATTCCATTTCCAGGAGGAGGCTCCAGGCCTTATTTTCTGGCATCCAAAAGGATGGACGATTTGGCAGCAGGTAGAGCAATACATGCGTCGCGTATACCAAGACAATAATTATTTGGAAGTTAAAGCACCGCAAATCTTGGATCGGGCCTTGTGGGAAAAATCTGGCCACTGGGAAAACTATAAAGACAATATGTTTACGACTGAGTCTGAGAATCGTGCTTACGCCCTAAAGCCGATGAATTGCCCTGGCCATGTACAAATTTATAACGCCGGTTTGCATAGTTATCGCGAGTTACCTTTACGTTATGGTGAGTTTGGCCAGTGTCACCGTAATGAGTCTTCAGGTGCTTTGCATGGTTTGATGCGTGTGCGCGGATTTACGCAAGATGATGGCCATATTTTTTGTACGGAAGATCAGATTCAGTCAGAAGTGGCTGCTTTTGATAAGGCTGTTAGAGAGGTTTATAACGACTTTGGGTTTACCGAGGTCGCTGTCAAATTAGCACTTCGACCTGCAAAACGGGTAGGGGATGATGCTATTTGGGATAAGGCGGAAGAGGCCTTGAGAAATGCATTGAAAGCATCTAATCAAACTTGGGAAGAGTTACCGGGCGAAGGTGCCTTCTATGGACCTAAGATTGAGTACCACTTAAAGGACTCGATTGGTCGTTCATGGCAATGCGGCACGATGCAAGTCGACTTTTCAATGCCTTTACGCTTAGGGGCAGAGTATGTTTCTGCCGACAATGACCGTAAAGTGCCGGTGATGTTGCATCGCGCGATTGTGGGTTCTTTAGAGCGATTTATCGGCATTTTGATCGAAAATCACGCAGGAGCAATGCCTACTTGGCTTGCACCAACTCAGTGCGTAATCATGAATATTTCCGGAAATTCAGCCGAATATGCGGAAAAAGTTCAGCAAATCCTCAAAAAACAAGGGTTTAGAGCTGAGTCTGATTTGCGAAATGAGAAAATAACGTTTAAAATCCGAGAACACGCTTTGCAGAAAATCCCTTATCTACTGGTTGTAGGCGATAAAGAGAGTGATGCAAATGCGGTGGCCGTACGTGCCAGAGGTGGTATTGATTTAGGCGTTATGTCTATCGATGACTTCCTTGCCCGACTCCAACAGGATGTATCCCAGAAGGTCGGACCCCAGCTAGCCTGAGGTGAGTAAGGTCTTGTTAAAAATTTTTGAAGGAAACGCGAAATAGCTACTGAGAAAACGCATCGTATTAATCGGGAAATTACTGCCCCCGAAGTGCGATTGATTGGCAACGACAGTGAACCACTTGGTGTGGTGAAATTAGCCGATGCTTTAAGACAGGCGGAAGAGAGTGAATTAGATTTGGTGGAGATTGCCCCAACGGCAGAGCCTCCAGTTTGTCGTGTGATGGATTACGGCAAATTTAAGTACCAAGAAGCTAAGAAAGCTCATGAAGCAAAGTTAAAGCAAAAGGTTATTCAGGTTAAGGAAATAAAATTCCGCCCTGGTACTGATGACGGTGATTACAACGTTAAGTTGCGCAATCTGATGAAGTTCTTAGAAGAAGGTGATAAAACAAAAATCACTTTGCGTTTCAGAGGTCGTGAATTAGCCCATCAAGAAATTGGTGTGCGTATGTTGGAAAGATTGAAAGCTGATCTAGAGCCTTACGGGCAAGTAGAGCAGTTTCCAAAAATGGAAGGTCGCCAAATGGTTATGGTGTTGGCGCCTATCAAAAAGAAGTAAGTGTGGTAACCCGCTGAATTAACTTTGTTAAGGAAGCGGAGATGGACGAAAGTCCTATAAAAAGTATGTCTGGGTAATAGAAGTGCAATCGTCGATTGCCACCTAAGTCGTACAAATTAGTGAAAAGGGAGCAGTTATGCCCAAGATGAAAACCAAAAGCGGTGCAGCTAAGCGTTTTAGAGTTCGCGGTAGCGGTTCTATCAAACGTGGTCAAG
>Ga0213922_1000036_pt1 | contig 79509 bp, 140 predicted proteins | sample McNCre2917MG_FD_165060 | JGI IMG/M metagenome (GOLD analysis project Ga0213922, IMG submission 165060) | Freshwater microbial communities from McNutts Creek, Athens, Georgia, United States - 29-17 MG | ecosystem: Environmental > Aquatic > Freshwater > Creek | place: USA: Georgia | collected... | reverse complement strand
ACGACAAGCAGGACGCTATCGACACCGCTCACGGCCAGCTTCAACGCTACGCCCAAGACTAACCCAGCCACAACCAACGAAGGCAAACCATGCAAACCAAGACCCGCACCCCCAAGGCCCAAAACAGCATCATCTACAGCGGCCCAAGCATGCTAGACGGTGCCCCCATTGTCGTCGTTGCCATTGTCACCAGCGGCAATATCAAAACAGGGAACATGCTGCAGACGCACATTATCAGGGCCGACATGGACCCAATGAAGGCCAGCAAGACCGGGCAGGACTACAGCATTTGCGGCAACTGTACCCACAGGGGCACACCCAGCACAGACCCAGCGAAAAAGACCGCACAGGGGCGCACTTGCTATGTGAACCTTGGACAGGGACCGAACCAAGTCTTCAAGGCTTACAGCGCCGGAAAGTATCCCACAGCGACAACGCCCGAGCAGATCGCAGCATTGGGCAGAGGGCGCATGATTCGATTAGGTACGTATGGCGACCCCGCAGCCGTACCCGCTGCAGTATGGGATGCACTACTAGCAGAGGCCAACGGTCACACCGGATACACCCACCAGCACGAACACGCCCCGGACTATTCCCGCATGATGTATTCCGCCGATAGCGCACAGGATGCACAGGCAGCGCATGCGAAGGGTTACAGGACGTTTCGGGTTATCCCGGTGCATGCATACACCCAGCAAGGAAAGGACGCACTACTCGCCAATGAAATCCTTTGCCCCGCCAGCAAGGAAAACGACCGGGGGGTGACCTGCAGCACTTGCAAGCTTTGCACCGGCAGCACCAGCAACGGCAAGTCAATTGCAATTGTCGCTCATGGTACAGCCCGAAATCAATTCAAGGGTTAACGCATGATCATCATTTATTGCATCATTGGACTGTATGCGGCACTGTGGGCGGTATGCTTTGCCGTATGCTTAACCGCTTACATCGTCGCCCGACTGAAGCGCCCATTCTATCGGCAAGGGTAACCCACCAGAAGAAACGCCCGGATTAAATGCCGGGCTTTTTTTCGTCTGGAATTGTCCAAGAGTCTCGCCCGATGCAGGATGGCAGGTAAGCGCACCGACCGATACAACCGCCGATTTTTATGACCCGATAGACCGTAAAAAAAATTTTCTCTCAGCCTTGCGTTTTAAATGAGTGGTTTATCATGGATTTTCTACGTCAAGATCAAACGGATATTTTAGAATCGTAGGGATAATCAAACATAGATGTAGCGCCTCCATCAAGCACCCCTGTCAAACTGCTGACCTTACAACTGCTACCACTCCAGCTTCCCTCATCAATTGTCATCAAATGTCTAAACAAGCGACAAACAACTGCACTTTACCTTAACCTAGCACTAGTATATAACCTTCAGAGGCTCACCAAGGTATCTAAAACAGGATATAAGCGGCTGTATTTAAGCTCACATACCTATCTAGTAGATAAACCCTTTATTGCATCCTAGGCCTTTTAAACCCTTTGATATTTACTAAAAGAAAAAGCCCCAAGGAGTTAACCAAGGGGCGAAATTATTTATATAAAATTTTTATTTTTTATTTTTCAGCTTTAACGGCTTTCTTAGCTTCACGTTCCTCTTTCTTGTGACGAGCCATGATGATTTCTTGTCTGCGTTCTAAGCGTTCAACGATTTCATCTGAGTTAAACCACATCTCTTTACCCATGAATACATCGGCTAGTTCTTGCTCAGTTAGGAAATCCTTGTATACATCAGACATTAGACTCTTAACTTGCTTATCTACGAAAGAAGCGTGAGAGATAACGTCAGACTGTTTACCAAAAGCACCGAACGTAGCAGCATGGATCATCATACTAGCATAGGGACTTACGCTTACACTAGGAGAGGCTAAAGCGATTAAGCTACCTGCACTAGCTGCAATACCGTCAATAGAGCAGTGAACAGTAGCGTCTGTATTTTGCATAGAGTTGATTAGAGCAATAGCACCGTCCAGATGACCACCATAGGTATTAATACTTAGTAGTAAGATATCTTCTTCACCTAGAGTATCAATTGCTTGAATCAATAGTCGGTAATACTTCGCTTCACGGACATTCTCATCGATAGCAGCTTTAATACATTGATTAGTCTTAGTACTACGAAAGAAAGCCAAGTGCTGATTAGGATTAGTAGGAGTATCTTCATCGTCATCATCGTTAGCTTTACCTACTCTAGTAAAATTTTTATAATTTTTAAGCTTTTCCATTTGGTACTCCTTTAGTTGTTTGAGTAATAGCCTTACCTAGTACTTCTTGATCTAGCTCTTCTTCAAAAGCAATTACGAACTCTTTGGTTAGACCTGAACGAACTACGTGCTCACGATCAAAGGTAGTAAAGCTGCAGTCATCGATATTGTATTTAGAGCAAATCTTCTCTAAGTATGTAAGACCGTCCATTCCTTTTTTAACGTCTGTTTGAGGTCCAGTATTATCTCCACAGAAAACAATCTGAGAGTCATTACCTACACGAGTAGTCAAAGCTTGAATCTCGGGAACGAATAAGTTCTGACTTTCATCCACGATAATGATACTTTCATTCCAGCTTCTACCTCGGATAGTCTCTAAGCTACAAATCTCAATAGTTTTATTTTTGATATGAATCTCAGTAGTAGCTTTACCTAGATAGTCCTCAAAATAGTCAATCATCTGTTGATAGAAAGGAAGTAGCTTCTCTTCGGCTGTACCGGGTAGGAAACCGATAGAGCGACCAGCTAAAGGCTGATATGCACGAATCAGTACAACTTTCTTGATGTCACCATAATGCAGTTTCTTGGCTGCATGCCATACGGCTAGTAATGTTTTACCAGTACCTGCACTACCACGAGCTACTACAAGTGTATTGTACTTCAGAGCTTCTAGTAGTTCACCTTGCTTGTCATTCATAGGGAACAAGTTCGGGAATTGCTGGCGTTGGAACTTTTCTTTCTGTACCCGTTGTACTTGGGTTTTTTGTGATCTTTTCATACTACTCCTAATTTATACTACAATAGGGATTTAAGCTACTTTTGGTTTGCGACCACGAGGTGAGTTTGCTGTTTCTTGGACAAGTTGAGCTTCAGAGGGTTCGTCAGGTAGTCCTTCAAATGGCTTACCAGTAGGAGCGACCATACCAGCTACCAAGAGAGAACCAAAGGCTGTAGGGAAATGATCATTGTTGTCAAAGTCGAATTTCCAACCTTCTAAAATGGCATTCTGTACTAGTTGACAGAATTCGAATAAGCTATAAGCTTCAATTTTTAAAGTACTCATGAGGTTCCTTTAGTTGTTGATGAAGTCTCAATTATAGCACACATTTGACGAAACATCAATAGTTTAAAAAATTTAGCTAAGTATTGACTTTGTCTAAAACGATGCTAGAATAATAGAGCTTAAACAAAAGGAGTTCATGTGCAACCGCTTAACCAACAGGATAAACCATCTACATGGATGCGTCTATCCAACGATCTCAAACGCAGGAAAGATTTAACTTCTAATGCTAAGTTAGTCTATACTCACATGCTAGACAAGTACGTATTCTTTAGTAGACAAGATAAAGAGTACTATGAAAATATGCAAGATATTGGTGAAGAGCTAGGTATGGCTAGACGGACCGTTGCAGATTGCATTAAAAACCTCGAAACTGCAGAATTACTGCTTGTGTCCAAAAAGAAGGTACATAATTCGGACAGATCAATTGTATCTAACAGCTATATTGTAAAGGACATATACAACTTATATGTACCAGCTAAGGTACTGCAAATGAAACCTGCAAGTAAAGTCTATAACGAAGAGGAACCGTTTTAACTATGGCGAAATTTGCACATACCTATGGCGAAAATTGCACATAGACTATGGCGAAATTTGCACACTAACTAGACTGACTAAACTATACTGAGAAATAATACTGAGGTTATAACGTACGTTACAAAACTTGCGTTGTCTCTGCCGAGTCATTTAGGATTAGATTAGTTGGATTAGTATTTAAACTGCCATACTGTTGCGTAAATACAACACTACATGATACTACATGTAATACACGCTAAGACCTAGAATTAAACACATAATATAACATGTATATGGTATTTACATATCAAGAACTGTACAAAGGAAACCATGCTTAAAGAACTTATAAACTATGATCCAATGCAAGGTGCATTCTTTCTCTTAAAAGACACTAAACCTTATAGGCAGATATTTCCTGATGATGAAGGGTATCTAATCTTTTATAAGAAAGGTAAGAAGTATAAAATTAAAGCTAACAAGCTTGCAGTAGAGCTAGGTAACAATCTTAGAGTACCTAAAGAGAAAGTGGTACTGCATAAAAACCTAGATACTTCTGATTACAGACTGCAGAATCTATCTCTAATCACTCGCAAGGCCTTTAATAGCGTTAAAGAAGCGCAAAGAAACCTTAGCTCTTACCTTAAACTTGTACCTCACAATCAAGATGTATTTTCTTATGTATTAAATTGGAGAGAAGAAGGTAAAGATAGAGTATTAGTAGTACAAGATATAGTCATTGCAAGAAGAATGTTTAATAAATTGCAATTAAAGTACGCTAAAATCTTAAGTAAGTACTGTGTATTTGACTAATTATTGTATATTTTGTTGATTTCCCTTGAAAATTACAATAATTCATGGTATAATTAAGCTTATCTTGTAAATAGAAGTATTAAGGCTAATGTAAATATTGGTTTTAAGCGCCAGTACCCTGCATTAGCAACAACCGTACTACTAACCTACAAGATAACAACCGTCTATGATTCGTAGTGTACTTTCCCTCCTTTCAACATTACCTATCGGTAGAAGATAGGAACCGTCACCTATTCCCGTAAGGGTAGTGTATCTCATAATGGACAAACTACTATATATTGACTATAATGAGATACAATTAGAACATATATTTGGGAACACTATGAAATGCATTATTTGCAATCAGTACTTTAAGCAAACCATCTTCAATAATACATATGAATGCGATGAATGCAGAAGTATTGTACTGGACGAAATTGATTCAGAGACACAAGTAGAGTTTAGTCTACTGCGTAATCCTTCTGGTAGAACACATGCTCATATCTATGATGAGAATGATACCGGGGATTCAATTTAAGAATATCGCTGGATTAGTTTAATGGTAAAACACTGGTTTTGTAGTCCAGTGATGAGTGTTCGATTCATTCATTCAGCACCAACATACTTTAGGATCATATGACAACAAAAGAGTATCACCGAGAATGGGCAATTAAAAATAGAGATAAAAGAAATGCCCTGAACAAAGCTTGGAGAGATAAAAGACAGTCAGAATACCTAGAATTTAAGAAGACATTAAAATGTAATCGTTGTGGATTTTCACATCCAGCTGCATTACAATTTCATCACACCGATCCATCTACAAAAGAAGCGTCTGTAAGTGCAGTAGCTAAATCTTGGTCATTAAAGAGGCTACAAGAAGAGATTGCTAAGTGTGAAGTCTTATGTGCAAATTGTCATGCAATTGAGCATTGTAAAGAGTAAGAAAACACACGGATATAGCTCAGTTGGTAGAGCATTCGCTTGATAAGCGACAGGTCATTGGTTCAAGTCCAATTATCCGTACCAAATAAATGTTGACAACGGCTAAAATGCTGTTACAATAAACTATATTGGCCCTGTCGTCTAGTAGGCTCAGGACATATGCCTTTCACGCATAAAAGTTGGGTTCGAATCCCAATGGGGCTACCAAATATTTACTGCAGACAAGTCGGGTTAATACCTCCCCTGCAGCTTTATATACGTGTATTCCGCAACTACGTTAAAAGTTCGGCTGCTCAATCGCCAACGGAAAGAGAAAGTGTACACATCCTTCGGACACGTACATCGTAAGGTAACAGTTGGAAGAATTTATTCCATTATAGCTCAGTTGGTAGAGCAAACGCCTGTTAAGCGTTGGGTCGGAGGTTCAACCCCTTCTAATGGAGCCAATTTAGAAGTATGGTCGAGTGGCTTATGGCAATGGTTTGCTAAACCATCGGTGGCGAAAGCTGCCCACAGGTTCGAATCCTGTTACTTCTGCCAGTTTGAAAGTTTAAATGAAACGCCCAGAAGTGGTTCGAAGTTTCACTTTCAATTTAATATCTCCGTAAAGTGTTATCAGGTTGCACTCGTGGTTTGGGGCCATGAGGTCTAGGTTCAAATCCTAGTATGGAGACCAAATATAAAGTTCCCTTTACTGATGGGCGGCGGAACAAATTATCAGTAAGAATATAGCGGGTAAGGTGGTCACTACTGCAGTCTCATAAGCTCGCAGCATCACTGGTTCGAATCCAGTACCCGCTTCCACTTATCGTTCTCCATTTCCGAATGGCGAATGCGCTATATTAGAATAGCAAACAATTTAGGGTACGTATACCGTTAAGGAGACGGTCTGGTCTGTAAAACCAGCGCTACTACAGCTCGTATGGATCGTTACCATAAGTGCCCACCAAAGAACCCACCTTAGGGCCGTTGTCGCTAACGGTTATCTACTTTGTAGAAGGCGTCCCTTGTAGCTTGTCAGCAAGGTAACACGAGGACCATCAATCCTTGGGTAAGTACCGCCAAGTACTTATGCAAAAGACAACGTGAGTTGATGAGCCGTTAGAACGAAATGCTAACCCTGAATTCGGTACTCAGGACTAATACACAGGAGATAATATGGCTTTTGAAAAAGGCAAATCGGGCAATCCTAACGGTCGTCCAAAGCGCAGCAGCGTTATAGATAAACCAACTAATCGTGATCTAAAAGAACGTGAACTGATCATGCTATTACGCAAGATTAAGCCTCACGTTGCTGAAGCTATCTTACAAGCTGCCAAAATCATGAAGAATGAAGAAGCTAGTCATCAAAACCAATTGAAAGCTGCCACTATCCTATTGGATAACTATCGCAGACTTACTTTGGATGTATATGACGAAGAGCATTCTGATGAAGAAGGTACTGAAATCCAACAAGTCAACGCACCTTTGTTTTCTCTCAAGGTAATTGAGCAAGAAGAAAAAGCTGCATAAGGAATTAAATGCAAGAGAAACAAGTAGTAATCGGACCAGCATCTAAAAAGCAAGAGTTATTTTTGAATAGCGATTCAACTATTACACTAGCTGGTGGAGCGGCAGGTTCAGGAAAGACTTATACCTCGTTGCTAATTGCTTTAAAATTCATGCAGCATCCTAGAGCTACTGGAGTTATTTTCCGTAGGACTTCTAAGATGCTGACAGCGCCCGGATCAGTTTGGCAAGAAGCTTGTAATCTTTACAGTGCTTTGTTTCCTAACTTGCGTATCCGTACAAGGGAATTAGAGATTATCTTCCCTAATGGTGCTTTACTTAAATTCAGTCACATGCAGCACTCAAGTAACATGTACGATCACAAAGGTGGTCAGTACAGTTTAGTTATTTTTGATGAAGCAACGGACTTTGAGGAAGAGATGGTCGTGTACCTCTTATCTCGTATGCGAAATGCTTACGTAGATTATAAACCTCAGATGTTCTTGATGACTAACCCAGATTATAACAGCTTTTTGAGAGCTTGGTTAGAAGATTTCTACCTTGATCCACAAACTGGTATTCCACTTCCTGAAAAGACAGGATACAAGCGTTACTTCTTCCGTCAAGGAAATGCAATGCTTTGGTATAATAGCCTAGAAGAAGCTGAAGCTGTACACGGTGCTGGTAACGAATCCGGTATCAGTTCATTTACATTCATTGGTGCTACTTGCAGAGATAACCCTCCACTACTCAAAGCACAGCCCGACTATATTAGCCGTTTAATGTCCCTTCCTCGTGTTGAGAAAGAGCGACTATTAGACGGTTCTTGGTTTGCTCGTCAAGAGTCTGCTGGCTTGTTTAAACGAGAATGGGTAGGCTTAGTAGATCATGCCAATGGTAGAGCAAGACAAAGAATCCGAGCATGGGACTTTGCGTTTAGTCTTCCTTCTGAACAATACCCTAATCCTGACTGGACTCGTGGTGTATTAATGTCCAAAGATGAAGCCAAAGTTTATACAGTAGAAGACGTAGTGAGTATTCGTAATCGAGTGCATGAAGTTGAGAAACTTGTATTTCAAACTGCAATTCAAGATGGTCAAGATGTAATTATTTCAATTCCACTAGACCCTGCTGCAGCTGCTGGTGCTTATGCAAAAGACTTGCAAAGAAAACTAGCTGAGATGGGATTTAGTTGTAGATTAACTAAACCAGTTAAATCCAAGATTACTCGTTTTGCTCCTTTCTCTAGTATTGCTCAAGCTGGTTTTGTAAACGTAGTTAAAGCTAATTGGAATAAAGATTTCTTTGATGAATTGGAAGTGTTTGATGGCGACCCTAAGAAAAAAGACGACCAAGTGGACTGCTGTTCAGATTGCATGCTTTTGCTCAACAGAGATACAACAATTCCTAATTTCACATTACCTGATTTTACAGGTTCTAATCCATTCGATAGTATGACAGGCTCAACGAGTAGTTTTCCTGCATTTTCAAGTATTATTAATTAAAGGAGCCTTGAATGGCACGACAAAGACGAGAAACTGTTAATAAAGCCACAATGGGCGATACACCTGAACGATTTAAACTTTCTGAAAGTGGTTATCTAGGTCTAAATATCTATGCTGGTGTTACTGATACAGAATTAAAGAAGGAATTAAACTTTCCTCAGTCAATTCAGACATTCAAGCAAATGTCTTACCACAGTACGATCAATTCAGCACTGACTTTATTTGACAACTTGATCAGTAAAGTGGACTGGAAGTTTAAAGCTCCCGATAATGCTACTGCTGATGAACTAATGCAAGTTAAAGCTATTAATGAAATGATGCAAGATTTGCAAGACCAAACTTGGTCTGAATTCATTAGTGATGCCCTCAGTGCTAATACCTTTGGTTTCTCAGTTCATGAGAAAGTCTACCGTAAACGCACTAGAGCAAATGGCTCTAAATACAATGATGGTCTAATCGGTTGGAAAAAGCTTCCAATTCGTAACCAAGAGACAATTGAGCGCTTTGTCTTCTCAGATGATGGTAATGACATTTTAGGTGTACGTCAAAATCTTTCTCAAGTTGCTGATCCTTACAATCGTTATGGTAATCGCAATATGAATGCTGTTGTACTTCCACGAAGCAAGATTATGCTATTTCGTGCAGGTAAACACAAAGGCGATCCATTCGGTAAGTCACCACTACGGGATGCATACTTAGCTTGGCGCTTCCTTACTGTAATCGAAGAGATTGAAGCTAACGGTGTAGCCAAGGATTTAGCTGGTCTTCCAGTTCTAAAGCTACCACCTCAGTATCTATCTAACGATGCATCTCCAGAGCAAAAAGCAATCCGAGCCTATTACGAAAACGTAATGCGAAACCTGCAGGTTAATCAGCAATCAGCTTTGATTTTACCACAAGCTTTTGATCAAGATACTCGCCAGCCTTTATTTAACTTAGAACTCCTAAGTCTTAATGGCGGTAAGGCAATGGATACAACTAAGATTAAAGAATACTATAAGAATTTAATTCTTACTTCTTTATTCGCTGATCTATTAACGATGGGTCAAACAGGTGGTGGTTCTTTTGCCCTAGGTCAGATTAAGAGTACTCTTTCTGGTTCTGCAGCTGAATCGATGCTTAACAAAATTACTGAAGTTATCAACAATGACTTAGTACGTCAGACCTATGAACTCAATGGTTGGGATACTTCCAGAATGGGTCGCATGGATTATGACAATATTCAGACCGAAGATTTAGAATCCTTTAGTAAGGCTATTCAGCGTTTCGCTAGTACTTCTGTACTTGAAGTTGATCGTGCTGTACTTAACCGTATTCGTGAATCAGTTGGTATCGATAGTTTACCAGAAGATGAAGAACCTAATGCAGCTTTAATTCCAGCCAAAACTTCTAGAAGTGGTGATGGTATGAAGACGGCTGGTGAAGGTACTGCAACAAGTCCTTCAGGTAATGATACAAGTTCAAACAATTTAGAAAACGCAGGTTAATTATGCCATATTCAAAATCAAATCCTCCACAGTGGGCCTCTAAGAAAAGTGACGCTGTACAAGAAGTAGCTATTCGTGTATTTAATCAGACGCTAAAAGATACAGGCTCTGAAGAGAAAGCTCGTATTGCTTCTTTAGCTGCTATGAAAAATGCAGAAGAGTCTTTCAAGAAGAAGGTTTCTAAAGCTGTTGAAGATATTATTAAAGGTAAATACAATTTATCTTGAATTAATAGTAATTTTGTGATATAATAGTTTACAAAAGCCCCGAGGTAACTCTCGGGGTTATTATTGTTTATAAGGAGAGTTTATGGCTTGGAGTGCAACTAACACTATTCCTGCTATGCAAGGAAAATCAAGTGCATTGAAAGAGTTGTTCGCTAAAGTAGCCAATGCTGCTCTTGATAAAGGACAAACAGAAGAGGAAGCTATTTTCTCAGGTTTGAGCGCAGTGAAGATTCAAGAGAAAAAGAATCAACCACCAAAACCAGTCAAACCTAAAGTACCAGCTCATCTTGCAGCAGTCAGGAGCATGTCTGGAAGCCCCTATGAGATGACTTCTAAGGCAGCTAACCCTCAGGTAGCCACCAACGTTTTACCACCGTCTATACAGGCTGTAGAGTTCGATAATGAAGGTCATCTGGTTGTATTAATGACAGATGGCAAAAGAATTGTAACTAAAGGTACTGCAGGAAATCAGGTAATTGACCAAAAGATTGGTATTTCAGTTAATCCGGTTTTTGATCATGTCCAGATGAATACCACGGCTCATTATACTTCTGAGGATTATGTTCCCGGAATGATTACATGGAATGAGTTTGAAGATTGTTTAGATGTAGTTCAAAATGATGGCTCTATTCTTCAAGTAGGTCTAGAAAATTATATTCAAGTTATTAATAATACTGGAGCAGTATTAGAAAATGGAACTATTGTAAAGTTCTCAGGTGTTGCCTTAGAAGAAGTGCCAGAAGTGAATCCTATGATTGCAGATGGTTCAGTAGAACCTCTATATATTGTAGGTGTGTTAACTAATACACTTATTCCCGGTCAAGTTGGTCGTGCGACAATCTTAGGTAAAGTTCGTCAGATTAATACCACTGGTTCAGATGTAGGAGAAACATGGCAACGAGGTGATCTACTTTGGGCACATCCTACTCAACCCGGAAAATTAACTAAATTTAGACCAACAGCTCCTGCAGTTTCTGTCTCAGTTGCAGCTGTTTTAAAAGCTGACGCTGCGCTTGGTATTTTATTAGTAAGACCAACTATCTTTCCTCGACTATTTTATGGAACTTTCTCAAGTTCAACTACACAATCTGCACCAACTATAAATACACCACATCAAGTTCATTTTGAAAATACTGAAATTAGTAGCGGAGTGAGGATTTCAAACGGCGGTCAAATTGTAACAGATCATGCTGGTCTTTATTCTTTTGATTTTAGGCTCCAGTTAACATCTTCAAATTCATCATCTAAGAATATTTATATTTGGGCCAGAAAGAATGGAACTGATATTCAACGCAGTGCCTCTAAAATTACGATAGTAGGCAATGGTGTAGAACTTGTCCCTTCTTGGAGTTTTACAGTAAGTATGCAACCTTTAGATACATTTGAACTAATGTATGCTGTGGATGATACGGCTATTTTAATTAACGCTCCAGCTCCTACAGCTTTCTGTCCTGCTACACCATCGGCTACCATACGTGTTAGTCAAATTAATCTATAAAAGGCACATATGAAACCAGCACACTTAGACTTAGAAGTATTTAAAGGTTCGACTTTCTTAAAACAAATTCAATGGAAAACTGGTACTCCAGCTATTCCGGTTAATCTTACAGGCTATAAAGCAAGAATGCAGATTCGTAAGTCTGTCAATGATAGCACAATCTTGGATTCACTTACAACAGAAAACTCTAGACTTTCTATTTATGCGCCTACAGAAGGAAGAGTAAGTATTAGCATTGCTGCTGATATCTCTTCTGCATATACTTTCACAAGTGGAGTCTACGATTTAGAATTGGTCGCTCCAGATGAAGTCACAGTCTATCGAATCCTAGAAGGCTGTTTCTCAGCTAATCCAGAGGTGACTAGATGATTGAAACAACTGTAAGTGAAACAATTATTGAAACTATCGTAGTTTCAGAAGATACTGAACCTCAGGTAATTATTGTTACTATAGATGAACCTCAGGTAATTGTTGAAGTTAACGAACCCGGACCACAAGGTATTCAAGGTGTACAAGGCGAAGCAGGCTCTAGCTCAATTGAAACTTTAACAGATGTTGATACGACTATCAAACTTAACGGTTCAATTTTAGTTTACTCAACTGTATCAGAAAAATGGGTTGCAACAACCCTTCTCGAAAACCAGAGTGTTGAATCTGGACATTATTAAATCAAGGAAAAATTATGGCTTCAATCGTAAGAATTAAACGCTCTGACGTATCAGGTAATCCCGCTACACTCGGTCAAGGTGAATTAGCCTATTCAGCTTTAGCTGATAATGGCTCAAACGGTGGTGATCGTCTATACATTGGTATGGGAACAGAGACAGCGGGTAATGCTGTCAATCACATTGTAATCGGTGGTAAATTTTTCACTGATGCTATTACTGCTGCTACCAATGCCAATACTGCCTCTACGCTAGTTAAGCGAGATGCTTCTGGTAACTTCTCAGCTGGTACAATTACTGCAGCTTTGACTGGTAATGCCAGTACTGCTACAAAATGGGCTACTGCTCGTAATCTATCTCTTACTGGTGACGGTACAGCTACTCTATCTTCAGTGGATGGTTCTGCCAACGTTTCTGGTGCTTTGACTTTAGCTACTGTTAACTCAAACGTAGGTTCTTTTGGTGGCTCTACTGCTATTCCGGTCATTACAGTTAATGCTAAGGGTCTTGTAACTGGTGTAACCACTGCAAGTATCTCTTCAAGCTTGACAATTGGTACAACTACTATCGCACTAGGTGCTACACAGACAGCTCTTGCAGGTCTAACAGAGTTAACCGTAGATAATTTGAATTTCAATGGTAATTCTATCACAGCTACAAATGCCAATGGTGATATCGTTATTAGTCCTAATGGTACTGGTACTGTAGACGTTGCAGCCCACAGAATTACAGGTGTCTCATCCCCTGTCAATGCAACTGACGCTGCTAACAAAGCTTACGTAGACAATGCTATTTCTGGTCTAGATTGGAAAGCCTCTGTAAACCTACTCGCTTCAACTAACATTGCTCTCACAGGTGCTACCAATTCATTAGTTATTGATGGACATACTGCCTTAGATTCTACAGATAACGATTACCGTATTTTACTAACTGGTCAAACAGTTGCAGCAAATAATGGTATCTATGTTTATACTGATAACGGAAGTACTTACACCTTAACCAGAGCTGTAGACGCAGATACTTATCAAGAGCTAATTGGTACTTCAGTGTTCGTACTTGAAGGTACAGTTTATGCTAATACTGGTTGGGTTCAGTCTAATCACTACTTAACAGATTTCTCTGGTCAAGTATGGACGCAATTCTCAGGCGCTGGCTCTTATGTTGCTGATGGTGGTTTAACGCTTGTTGGTAACGTATTCGCTGTAGGTCAAGGTCTTGGTATTACAGTTAATGCTAATGATATTGCTCTTGCAAGTTCAGTAGCTGGTGCTGGTCTTACATACACAACAGGTGTTCTCGCAGTTGGCGGCACTGCAGATCGCATTACAGTTAATGCAGACTCTATTGATATTGCATCTACTTACGTAGGTCAATCAAGTATTACTACACTTGGTACAATTACCACTGGTGTTTGGAGTGGTACTACTATTGCTACTACTAAAGGTGGTACAGGCTTGACAAGTTATGCAACTGGTGATATACTATATGCTAGTGCTTCAAATACTCTAAGCAAGTTGACAATTGGAGCAAGTGGTCAAGTATTACAAGTTAATGGTTCAGGTATTCCTACTTGGGCGGATATTGACGGCGGTACGTACTAATTAAACAAGGGCAGTTTTTACTGCCCTTTTCCTTTATTAAGGGTCTATATGGCAAGCAAGATTATTCTTAAAAAGTCCGCTGTATCTGGTAAGGTTCCAGTTCTGGCTGATCTCGAATTTGGTGAAGTAGCTTTGAATTATGCAGATGGTGCATTATTCTATAAAAAAGCTGATAATACTATTCAGAACTTAATTACCTCTGGAGGTGGAGGTGGGAGTAGTGTTTCTAGTTTTAATACCAGAACTGGAGCTGTGACACTTACCTCATTAGATGTAACTACAGCTTTAGGTTTTACTCCGGGAGTTGGAGATGTAACATTAACTACAACACAGACGTTAACCAACAAGACAATTAATTCTGGTATTTATTCTGGAACTATTGATTATTCAGGATCACAACGAGCGAATACAACTGCAATAGCAGCCCTAGATATTGATGCAACATTAGGTAATTTCTTCACTAAAACTATTACTACTAATAGCACATTTACTTTTAGTAATGCACCTGCATCAAAAGTATATAGTTTTGTATTAGAGTTGACTCATACCAGTGGAACTATCACATGGCCTGCAAATGTAGTGTGGCCTGCAGATACAGCGCCAACTTTAACAACAGGAAAAGTTCATCTATTTGTATTTATTACAGACGATGGTGGAACAAAATGGCGGGGAGCTTCTCAAATTAACTATGGGACTTAATATATGAACAATGTTTCTAATAATTTATTAATGGCAGCAAGTTCTAGTACTACACCTGTGCCCTATCAGAATTGGGTTCGTAGAACCTATTCACCGTTCGGTGGTAGTGCAATTTCAAACTATTATTATGATTCTGTAACAAATATTAATTTCTTCCTAGGCGGTGCTGCTGTAAGAACTACAAATCCTACTACATGGTTCGATTGGGGTAGCTCTAGTTTTGCAGGAACCTCAATTTATTCAATTGAAAAAATAAGCACAAAATATATTGGAGCGGGCTCTTATAGCCTAGAGGCAGCTATTTCTGAAAGTACCGATGGAATTACTTGGACAAATAGTGCTGCAAGTCCGTTCTACACAAAAACTGCAACAGCAGCTGCTTATTCTCCAGAGTTAAATTTACATATAACTGTTGGTATTAAAGGTGCAGTAAGAATTACTGGTGATTTTATCACATGGTCTGTAATTCCACTCCCTATTAATCAAAATTTTTATGATATTGTATGGACAGGGACTCAGTTCGTTATAGTTGGAGCTTTAGGTAGTATTGCAACATCCCCTGATGGAATTAATTGGACAGCAAGAGCTTCAGGAATAACTAATGATCTTTATACTGTACAATACGGTAATTCTATTCTTGTTGCTGGATCTTCAAGTTCAGATTCCTTAGTTAGTTCTGATGGTATAACTTGGGCTGCATATATGTTTCCTGTCGGAAGTATAGCAGTGAATTCAATTACGTGGTCAAGTACATTAAATAAATTTTTAGCCGCTACAACACGAAGCTCAGTTGGTGGATTGTACTCATCAATAGATGGTCAAACGTGGACTTCTGTTTATACCTTTGGTGTCGGTATTTCTTATATTCTATGGGCTAATGGCCGATTTGTGGCGGTTGGATATGGGGCTATAAATTATAATATTTTAACAAGTACAGATGGTATAACATGGAGTGTTTATGGTGCCCCTACAGGTGCAAATGCTGTAGGTTGGTCACCCCTATATAATACATGGGTTGTTGGAGGTAATACTGTTCTTTACACAAGTCCAGATGGTACAACTTGGACTACAGGTGCCACTGTTAATTATCAAGCTGCAGATTTTAATTGGATAAATGGAAAATTCTACTTAATTTCCACTACTGGTTATATATTAAGTAGTCCTGATGTGTCTACTTGGACTATTATTCATAGAACAAGCTACGGTGCTTTTAATGCTCTTGTAAAAAATAATACAGCATTGGTTATTACAGGTACAAACAGTCCATCTTTCGTATATGACGCTGATACTGGAATATGGAGATATACTAATACATGGAGAAACATTAACTCTGTATGTTACTCTCCTTCAGGATATATTGGTGTTGGACCTGCAGGTGTAGTTTACTCTAGTTCAGATGGTCTAAATTGGACTCAAATTGCAAGTATAACAACTGATGATTTATACTCTATTATTTGGACGGGTGATCAATTTATTACTGTAACCTCTAATGGTAAAATTTTCACATCAACTAACTCTACTACATGGACTCAGAGAACTTCATTTACAACTTACTCCTTAAAATCAATTGCAAAATCAGATTCAATGTACGTAGCTGTAGGACAACTTGGAGCACTTGGGTCAAGTCCTGACGGTATTACTTGGACAGCAAGATTCTCACCTATAACGTCTACTTTAAGTTCAGTAAAGTATAATTCAACTTTAGGTACATTTATAGTTGTAGGTGATAGTGGAGTAGTTTTACTAAGTTCAGACGGTATTGATTGGAATACTGTTGCAGGGAACTATACAATATCTGGTTTTAGTTCTGCTTATTCTCCGTCTTTAAATATGTATGTTGTAGTTGGAACTGCAGGTATGCTTCGTAGTTCCTACGATGGTATCAATTGGACTACAAGAAACTCTGGAACTACTACTGCATTTTCTAGCGTAACTTACGGTAATGGAATTTTTGTTGCTGTTGGAAGTGCAGGTATGGTTCGTACAAGTACAGATGGTATTACTTGGACAGCAAGAACTTCTGGTGTAGCTTCTGCTTTATCTACAGTAACATGGGATGGTAACTTATTCATTATTAATGGAGCTTCTGGTATTACCCTGACTAGTTCAGACGGTATTAATTGGGCAAATAGTGTATTAAATCCTACACTGAGTGGACTAAGTTCAGCTTATTCTCCATCTTTAAATATGCACGTATTAACTGGTACAAATAGCTCACTTCTTACAAGTACTGATGCAGTGAACTGGAGAGCTAGGCTTTTGTATAAATCTGCAGAAACAATTTCAGGTAGTATTTGGGCCTCAACAAAATTTATAGCTCCTGTTGCTGCTACTGCAAGTACTTATTATAGTAGCACCGATGGTGTTACTTGGGTGAATCATGCCGCAAATACTGCTTTATCTGGCAAGGCGGCATATTCTCCAACTTTGAATAGGACCGTAGCTATAGGGGCTTCTGGAACAATTATTGTAAGTTCAGATGGTCTTCGTTGGAATAAGATTCCACCGTTAAATAGTCTTGCTTTTACACAGGTAATATGGGGTGGTAGTCAATTCATAGCTATTGCTCCATCTGGTACAATTATTACTAGTAGTGATGGTTTGACTTGGACGGTAAGAACTTCAGGGACAGTTAGTACATTAAGTGCTATAGCATATAACGGAAGTAAATATGTAATTGTAGGCACAAGAACTCTTTTAACATCAACAGACGGAGTTACATGGACTGTTAATACACCCATGTCAACTGATTTTTTCACAATTGTTTGGAATGGCAGTCTGTTTATAGCTGCAGGACTTTCAGGAGCAATTCAAACATCGCCTGATGGAATTACTTGGACAGTTAGAACATCTGGTACAACTAACCAATTTTCAGGTAGTGCTTATGGTGTTGGATTATCTGTCCTTACAGGTTTAACTGGAACGATTAAAACATCTCCTGATGGCATTACTTGGACAACTAGAACATCTAATACTACATCAACACTGAATGATGTAGTATTTTCTGGGAGTTTGTTTGTGGCTGTAGGTGCTGCAGGCGTAATTAGAATATCTAATGATGGACTTAATTGGACTACTGTTACATCGCCAACAACTCAAACTTTGAATACCGTGGTATATACTGCAGATATGTTTATAGCAACAGGTGCTGCAGGAACTATTATCACTTCAACCGATGGTTCTACATGGGTAATTCGTAGTTTACCGGGTAGCGTTACAGGTCAACTTAGTACAGCATGGAATGGAAGTTTAGCTGTAGTAGTTGGCAGTGGAGGCTCAATTAGAACAACTACTGATGGAATCACAGCTATTGCAAGAACTTCAGGAACTTCTGCCGTTTTAAACTATGTGATATGGGGTGGCAGTCAATTTGTAGCTGTTGGAGCTTCTGGTACGATTCTTACATCACCTAATGGTGTTACTTGGACTGTACGAACTTCGGGTACAGCTAATGCTTTATATAGTGTGGCATGGACTGGAACTCAGTACATAGTAATGGGAGCGTCAGGAAGAGTTCTTTCCAGTGTAGATGGCATTACATGGACTGGTATAACTATTTCTGATACTAATACCTATTATTCTGTTCAATGGGATGGTTCAAAATTCGTAGCAGTAGGTGGAACAACGTCTGCCAAAATTATTACCAGTACAGATGGCATAACATGGTCAGATGTCACCCCAAGCTCTATTTCAAGTTTGAACGGTTCTTTGTATAGTTTAACATATACAGGTACTAAATACGTTGCCGCAGGCAATTGGGGAATGATTCTAACCAGTACGGATGGTACTAATTGGACAGTTCTTTCTAATGGTCTTCGAAATATCACTACTACTTTTTACGGTACAGCTAAAGGTATTAACCAATCCGTCACTGTTGGAGGTACTGGAACAGTCCTTCGAACTATAGATCAAGCTACAAGCTTAACTATACCATCTATTACTACTAGTGCACTTTATGATGTAGTTTGGAATGGAAGTATCTATGTAACTGTTGGAGCGACAGGTGTAATCTTTACATCTCCAGATGGCATTACTTGGACATCAAGAGTGTCCGGTACTACCGGAACTTTTAATAGTATTACATGGACAGGTTCAGAATTTATTGCAACAGGTACTTCGACAAGAAAAAGTACAGATGGTATAACTTGGACTGCAGGCCCCAATCTTAGTACTATGTACAGTGTACGAACATATCCAAATTTGGTATTAGCTGCTGGTCTAAGTTACTCAATTTGGACTGCAATTTAAAAGGAACATATGTACGCATATATTGAAAACAACAAGTTTATTCGATGGGTTGATTTGAAAAAAGATTACCCAAATATTTCATTTCCTTCTGTCATTACTTCATCTAATTTACCAGATGGTGTTGTGATGGTTGAAATGAACAACCCACCTCTCATTCCAAATATCGATGAAAATATTATTAGAAAAGATGAGCCTATTCTAGTAAATAATACTTGGAAATTGGACTATGAGTTTCAAAAGAAAAGTCCAGAAGAGTTTCAGATAATTATTCAGGAAGTATCTAATCAAGTAAGACAGACACGTAACGAATTACTCTCTGAAACCGATTGGACTCAACTATCAGACTCACCTGTGGATAAAGAGGTTTGGGCTATCTATAGACAATCTCTTCGAGATATTAGCACTCAGGAAGGATTTCCTTTCAATATTTTATGGCCTATTAAGCCTTAATAGTAAAGAAATCAGGTGGAACTAATAATTTCACTTGATTTTCCTACAAAAATATGGTATAATTATGTTTAAATATGCATTTTAATGGAGAGCTAATGGTACAATTAAATAAAGCTAATAGCTACGCTCCTACAGAAGCTATGCGTAACAATGCTCGTAGAGGTTTAGCCTTACGTGAGAAGTGGAATAGGGGTGGTTTAGATGCCTCCCAAGCTAAGTCTGAAGGTGTTGGTTCTGGTGTTGCCAGAGCAAGAGACATCATCAATGGTAGCCTTTCCCTAGATACAGTCAAACGCATGTATGCTTTCTTTAGCAGACACGAAAAGAACTATGCACCTAAAAAGAAGATGCCCGATGGTGGTCCGACTGCTGGTACTATCGCATGGTTACTTTGGGGTGGTTCTTCTGGTCTAGCATGGGCACGTAGTATTTTACGTGAACAGCAGATTCTGAAGTCTTACATTAAAGAGATTACAGAAGATGAATTAAATTCTGAAGATAGTCTACTTGGTGTGAAAATGCCAATTACAAAAGCTACCGATGAAGAATTAAAGCAAGCTACGTTTATCGTAATGGCTCCTGATGAAGTTGATCTTCACGGTGATATTACTACAGAACAAGAAGTTCGTAAAGCTTGTCACAACTTTAATAAGTATAGTATGAAAGCTAATCTGTTTCACTTAGTTGAGACAAATACTTTTGAATTCTGTGAAAGTTATGTGTGCCCTTCCGATTTTGTCCTTGGTGATAAATTCGTCAAGAAAGGTACTTGGGTAGCTACAGTACAATGTTTAGATGATAGTTTATGGGCACTGATTAAATCAGGAGATATTAACGGTCTAAGTATTGGAGCATTAGCTGCAGTAGAAACAATTGAAGAGGAAGATTAATGGCTACACGTAAAGCAAAAAGAAAACTCTCAGATATTTCATTTGAGAAAGAAGGCGCTCACGTAGCGTTAACATCTAAAGAACAAGGCGGTCCTGCTAATGGTCACGATTATGCCTTAGTTCTGAAGGCAAATAAGTTTAGTGAAGAATTTGTACAAAAAATGCAACAAGTTCGAGTCACTATGGAACTACCGGACTTTCTATCTAAGTTCTTTGGTATGTGGTCTGAAGATGCTAAAGTACTAGCAACTATGATGGGTTATGTTGAACCTGCAGACACACAAGCAATGGAAAACGAAGAAGCTCAAGCTGAAGTTCAAGACTGGATTAAAGCTCGTATGGAAGCTTTTGAAATCCTCAAGTCTGCTCACGAAGCTGAAAGCCTAGCTGAAGTTCTTTCCGAATTAGATGAAACCGAATATCTAGCAATGCTAAATGACCAAGCTCTAATTGAGAAGGCATTTAATAAAGCTAACGAATCTACAACCGATGCTACTGCACAGGTTGGCGATACCTCACCCGCATGCGAGGTTATTAAAGAAGAGGTATCCACCTCTGTTGTAAACGTAGAATTGGAGAAATCTAACATGGATGAAGACCTAAAAGTCGAAACCGTTGAAAAAGCTCAATTCGAATTAGTACAAAAAGCTCTTGAAGAGCAAAAAGTACAGCTCGAAAAAGCTATGGAAACAATTGCTCAGTTTGAAGCCGAGAAGAAAGCTGCTGTAGAAAAAGCCCGTAAGAGCGAACTAGTAGAAGCAATCAAAGACGAAGCTAAAGCTGAAACCCTATTTAAAGCTGTTAAGGACGCTTCTGACGAAGACTTCCAAGCAGTTGTAAAGACTCTAGCTGACATTCAAAAGTCAGTTGAGGAATCTGCTCTATTTAACGAGCAAGGTGCTTCTACTCAAGAAGAACCTGTTATTCAAGAATCCGCTGTGGCAAAAGTATTAAAAGCCAAGCTCACTAAATAATTTTATTAATTGGAGAAATAATTATGGCAAATCCATTTGCAACAGAAGCAAAACGTCTTTCTAACGTTGTTAAACAAGAACTATGGCCTGAAAGTGGCTATACCCGTGCAGTTCTAACTGTTACAGGTACAGACATTGTTCCCGGTACTCTATTAGATGCTGATGGCGTTGCTGCTGTAGCTGCTGATGTAGTTGGTATCGCTATGCAAGAAGCAAGCGGCACTAACGTTAAAGTTCTAGCCCTCGTAAAAGGCCCAGCTATCGTATCTAAGGGCGGTATTGTTCTAGGTGCTTGCGTAGCTGCTGATGTATACGCTGCTCTAGAAGCCAAGGGTATCGCAGTTAACGATGCAGTCTAATCTGCATTTATCTAACAACTTATAAGGAATATATAACATGGCACAAGTACGTAGCTTTGAAAAACCATTTGAACTCGTTGATTATACACAAGAACTACTTTTAGTTCCTAATAAATGGGGTCTAATCAATGAACTCGGCATCTTCCGTGACGAATCTGTATCCCAGCATTCTGTTACCGTTGAAGCCAGCGAAGGCACACTAGGTCTAGTAACTGACCAAGTTCGTGGCGCTCGTAACACTATGAACAAGGACGACACACGTAACCTACGTTCATTCGCTATCCCCCACTTCCCTCTAGATGACGCTATCAAGCCACAGGACATTCAAGGCAAACGTGCCTACGGTTCTGCTGACATGGCTGAAACTGAGGCTGCTGTTATCGCTCGTAAGCTAGAGCGTATCCGCATGAACCACGCTGTAACTCTAGAAGCTGCTCGTGCTTATGCCCTTACAACTGGCGCTATCTACGCTCCTAACGGCACTGTAGCTGGTAACTTCTACACTGACTTTGGCGTAACCCGCAAGTCTATCGACTTCGTTCTAGGCACCAGCACAACTGACCTAACAGCTAAGTCTGAAGAAGGTATTGCTCACATTCAGGACAACATCCTAAGTGGCGAAGTAGTTAACGAAATCATCGTTCTCTGCTCACCAGCTTTCTTCGGCAAGCTAATCAGCCACGCATCTGTTAAAGAAGCTTACAAGTACTACACCAGTACCCAAGAGCCTCTACGTAACCGTCTAGGTTCAGGCGTATATCGTCGTTTCGTACACGGTGGTGTTACCTACATCGAATATCGTGGCAGCTACAACGGTACAGCTCTAATCCCTGCTGGCGAAGCTTACATGCTACCTACAGGCACTAACGATATGTTCATCAGCTACTTCTCACCTGCTAACAAGTTCACACACGTTAACACTCTAGGTGAAACTGCTTATGCATTCACATACCGTGATCCTAAGGATTCAGAAATCACTATTGAAACTGAGTCTAACTTCTTGAACCTAGTTCGTCGTCCCGGCGCTCTAGTCAAGCTAACAACTTCTAACTGATAGTTGAGATTGCCCCCCTCACGGGGGCTTTCTAACATAAGCATTGCATTGTAACATACCGAATGTTAGATTCAGTTCTTATGTTAGGAATATAAACAAAGGAAACATTATGACAATTCACGCACTTCGTATGGAACTAGGTGACACTGATGTTACTTTGCCTATCATGTCAGATACAGAATATCGCTACTTCTTAGACAAAAATGATTGGTCTATTCGTAGAGCTGCCTTAGATGCTGCTAAAAGTATTCTCCTAAAACTATCAATGCGTTCAGACGAATCAGTTGATATTTTTAGTGTAAAAGGAACTGGTACAGCAAAGCAATACATGCAAGCTTTACAGATGTACATTAAAAATCCTGATCTAAATCAGAACTTACAAAACCTGCAAGGTTATGCCGGTGGTGTCAGTATTAGTGACATGCGAGCAAATGATGCTGCAACAGATAATAACGTTATTGTACAACCTTCTACTTCCCCAAGTTTTCCAACTAGCTTTTTCGGAATTTGAGGTACTAGATGAATCAATTCTTAATCTCAAGCAAACGATTGATTGAAGCTCACGGTGAGTCTATGGTTTACTCTGTAGTCACTGAAGGCGAGTACGATGTAGAAACTGGTCAAACTATTAATACAGAAACTGCATATACAGTTAAGATGTACAAAAAGCATATTAATGCAACTCAGTATAACTATCCTAACTTGGTTGGCAGAACGTCTGCAATGTTCTATCTAGTTAACACTGATATCGCTTTTGTTCCCTCTGTCAACGACAAGATTACAGTTAACTCTGAGACATTCGTTATCAACTCTATTGTAGAGCACAGAGCACAACACGAACTTGCATTGTATCGTATTATTGCAATTAAGGGTTAATCATGATCAAGTGCGATACTTCCAAATTAGAACAACAATTAAAGAAGTTCCACGAAGAGGCCATCAAGAAACTTGAAGGCATGGTAAAAAGATTTACGTTTTCAATAGTAAGCAAAGCAATCGATAATACTCCAATTGGTAGTTTAGAGGCTAATTTAGATTTGTATTTAAAACGTCAAACAGACTCACAATGGCAATCTTACGGATTACAGCCTATTCCCGGTTTTGCTAAAGGCTCTTGGCGTGTATCTCTCGATGGTACATTAGAGATGCAAGAATTATACGGAGTCGCTGCTGGAGAAACAGCCGGTGATTTATCCAGAGCTGAAATGAGTTCCTACAAGTTAGGTGATACTGTCATGATCAGTAACTTTGGCCCTTATATTCGTAATATCAATAATCCATCAGACAGAGCAAGTAAACAAACGCAAGGTCAAGGTGTACTGCCACCTACGTTGGATGCTATTATGAACATCTATCAGTATCGTTTGGACGACTACTATGTGATGAAACGTGCAGATGGTTTTTAATAAGGCAAGCTAATGGCAATTATAGAAGTTAAAAGAGCTGCTGAAAGGCACTTAAAGAATTTAACTCCTGTTGTATCTACAGCATGGGAAGGTGTTAGTTTTACGCCTCCATCTGATCTATACCAGAGAGTTCAGTTTATGATTCAAAGGCCCACTGATCCAGTATTAGGTAGAGGGTTTCATAGAGAAAATATTACAATGCAAGTCTTTATTGTAGGAGCTACAAACAAAGGAACTGCAGAAGTAATTAATCGTGCAGAATTAATTCGAGAGCATTTTAGCAAAGGCTTTACGGCGCTAGAAGGTAACGTAAGAATTCATGTACTTAGCACACCTCAGATTGCTGGTAATTCAGTAGTTTCAGATCGGGTTATTTGCCCTGTGTTAATCGAATTAGTTGCAGAAGTTTATTCTAACTAATCAACGGGTTTTCTGATACCTTTAAATCAGTCATTTTGCAAAATGAATTAATTGGAGAAATATATATGGCAATCGCAAAAGGCACAGCTAAACAAGTTGGCTACAAAAAAGAAACTACTTGGGGTACTATTGCTGGTGCATCCGGTGGTAAATTACTTCGCAGAGTTACTGCTAGTTTCAACCTCAATAAAGAAACCTACGAATCAAATGAAATTCGTACAGACCGTCAAGTAGCGGACTTCCGTCACGGTGTACGTAGTGCAGCTGGTACTCTAAATGGTGAACTATCTCCTGCAACCTACTCTGATTTCATGGGTTCTATCGTTGGTAAGGACTTCGCAACTGCACCTTCCGCTGTGACTGTTTCAGTAACTATCGCTGCTTCTGGTACATTATACACTGTAACTCGTGCTGCTGGTTCATACATTACTGACGGTTTCCAAGTTGGTATGGTTGTTCGTTTAAGCGTAGGTACTCTAAACGCTGCTAACATCAACAAAAACCTATTGATCGCTTCTATGACTGCCACTGTCCTAACAGTTGCTGTTGTAAACGGTTCTACAATGGTCGCTGAAGGCCCAATCGCTGGTTGCACTGTAACTGCTGTTGGTAAGTCTACTGCTGTTCCATTAACAGGTCACACAGACCAATCCTATTCTATCGAAGAATGGTATGCTGATATCGCTCAGTCAGAAGTTTACACTGGTATGAAAGTTAATAGCGTAGCTGTTCAACTTCCTGCGACTGGTCTATCAACTATTGACATTGGCTTCATGGGTAAAGACCTTGGCCTAACTGGTACTACACAATACTACACATCACCTGCTGCTCAAAGTACTAACGGTATTTTTGCTGCTGTAAACGGTGTAATGCTTGTACAAGGTAATCCAGTTGCTCTAGTAACTTCTGCAGACTTCACTATTGAACGTGCTTCTGAGAATGCTACTGCTGTTGGTTCTAACTCTGTTGCTGACATTTTCACTGGTCGTATCCGTGTTACTGGTAATATGAGTGTTTACTTCCAAGATGCTACTTTCCGTGGCTACTTTGATACAGAAACTCCAGTATCTCTAGTACTTGCTTTGACTTCAAACTCAACTGCAACCTCTGAGTTCGTTACATTCACCCTACCAAAAGTTAAGCTATCTAGCTTCAACGTAGATGATGGTGAACTAGGTGCTGTAGCTTCTACTAGCTTCCAAGCTCTATTGAACGATGTAACAACTGCCGGTCTACCAGCAACTACAATTCAAATCCAAGATTCTCTAGCTTAATAGTTATTGAAGATAAGGCCTCCAGTTAACGCTGGGGGCTTTTTTATTTGTATTTAACATCTTGATTTTCTTAGAATAATATGCTATAATTGTAATTCAATAGCGGGATAAATCCCATTTTTCATAACATTGAAAGGAAATATTATGTCATTTGACCTAAGTAAAAACAATTTTGCAGAGTCTGCAGAAGCCGGTTACGAATTCGAACTAAAGCTTCCCGGTACTGGCGAAGGCACTGGTGCTTTTATTACCATCCGTGGTGATCAATCTAAGACCGTTAAAGCCTATGCTCGTAAGAAGTATGCAGAGTTTAAACTAAAAGAACAACAAGCGAAACGCCGTGGTAAAGAAGCCGAGGACATGACGCTAGACGAAGCCGAAGAATTAGCGATTGAATCAGCTATCGTTCGTGTTATCGATTGGAAAGGTATTGCCGAGAACGGTAAAGATGTGCCTTTCAGTAAAGAAAATGCAGAACGTATCTTCAAAGAACACCCTTGGATTCGTGAAGCGGTAACGGAGGAATCTGGTCAACTCTTGAATTTTCGCCCCAAGTGAACTAGATGAAGCAGTTGCTTATGCAAAACAAGAGTTCAACTTTGGTAGGAAATCTAAAGATGGGTCAACATTGCGTGATCAACTGCAGTCTGTATGGAGGCAAACAGGGCATAAGCCTAAAGAATTAGAAGACTTATTAGAACTACCTGAGAGTTGTGTTTACGTGTGGAAATGGTTTATTGACCTACATAATGCACGAGGTTCGAGTGGTTTTGGTATTAATCCGATTTCTTATGTAGAAATAAAAGCTTATTTTGATTTAATCGATACCCAACCAGAAGAGTGGGAAGTTAATATCATAAAGCGTTTTGACAACGAGGCTTTACTGGCTTATGCTAAAGAAGCTAAAGAGGCCGAAAAAAGAAATCAGCAACAGAAGTAATAAGTAAATTGGCTAGGGTAGCTCCCGAAAAGTTCATTATCCACTGAACCTGCCTATTTATGTTAGTGGATATGTTAGGGATAACATGGAAAAAGTTTGTTCTAATTGTAATCAAATAAAATTGTTCTCGGAGTTTCATAGACGTAATGATAGTTCAGATGGCTATGCTGGAAGATGTAAGCAATGTAAGAAAAAGCAAGATTCATTCCAGTATTTAAAGACAAGGGATAGACGTCTAAGATATCAAAAGACTTACACTGAAACTAATATTAACTCTGTAACTGCATATCAAAAATCTTGGTATAAAAATAATAAAAGTAAGGCAGTAGCCTTATCAAATAAAAGAAGAGCAAGAAAATTACATGCAACTCCAAGATGGCTAACTAAACAAGATTTACTTAGCATTGAAATAGAGTATGAACTTGCACGTTGGTGCTCTACAGTAATGGGTATACCCTATGAGGTAGACCATATCGTTCCACTACAGGGTAAGACTGTTTGCGGACTGCATGTTCCTTGGAATCTACAAGTATTACCTAAAACATTAAATCGGCTGAAAAGCAACAAATTCTAACAGTAAGCCTCCTAACCGGAGGCTTTCTTATATGTATTATTCGTAGTAGATATAAGAAAGATTTATACTGTATAAATACAAAACTGGAGCATAATATGGCACTAAATTTAGAAGAACTACGTTTTGTTGTTGATACAACAGAATTAGATGCTGCCGCTAAGAAGATCAGTGCATTAGGTGATGCACTTAATAAAGTTAATAAACCTGTAAAAGAATCTGCGATTAATGCAGAGAAACTGGCACAAGCTCAAGCTAATACGGCAGAAGCTACAGCCAAAGCAGAACTAGCTGCAACTAAGGCTGCTCTAGCCGCTGAGAAGCTAGGTAAGGCTCAGGATACTGCTACAGACTCTTCTAAGAAGGGTATGACCATTCTAGAACGCCAAGTTACAATCTTAGAGAACATGGCTAAAGGTTATTCTAGAGGTGATGCTTCTATTTTAGCTACAGCTAAGGCTATGGGTGTAGCTAATGAAGAACTAGCAAAGATTGGTGAAACTCGTCAAGCTCAACGAGCACTAACAGGTGCTGACCCATTCGATAAAAGTCAAGGTGCTATTGAAGCATGGACTAATAAACTAAAAATTGCAGCTGAGATGGATAGTCTTTATGCTCAAGGATTAGGTTTAACAAAAACACAACTTAAAGAACTTGCCATTGAAAAGCAACGCTTAATTACGTTAGCTGATATGGAAGGCAAGACACTTAAAGATGCAGAGACTGAGTATAGAAAATTAATTGGTATTGCAGCTAATCTTGCTCAACAAGAAAATGCCTTAACAACCTCTTTACGCCAGAAAGATAAGGCATTAACAGATTCTGCAAAAGCTGCAGCTTATGTTGCAGATGCTGACGCTCGTTTAGCTGCAGCTTTGGACGTATCTAATGCAAAACTTGATAAAGCTGGCAGTGATGCTCTCGTTAAATATGAGAAGAATTTACGTTTAATGGGCCTAAGCTCAGATGAAGCCGCTGCTAAATTGGCGCATGCTAAGACTCAATTTGATGCTATCGCAGATAAGAAACAAGCTGATAAACTCCAATACCTTGCTCGTGCTATCTCTGTGCAAATGGGCGACGTTGGTATCTCCTTAGCTTCTGGTATGAATCCGTTGTTGGTTATGATCCAACAGGGTGATCAGATTCGTGGTGCTATTCAACAAGCCGGTGCTTCAGGTAAAGAACTTGAGAAAGCCATGAGTGGTGCTGCAACTCAGATTGCTACATCATTTATGCAGACTGCTCAAGCAATGGGTGGTTTCTTTGTTAGTGCAATTAAAAGTGCAGGGTCTGCTGTTATTGATGGTCTGGTAGCACCTTTTAAAAGACTAGGAGAGTCTAGAGAAGCTTTGAAACAACTAGATGAAGGCATAATTTCTACTCTTAGATATTCCAGATTAATGGAAGTATCTGGAGGACGAATGCTTCAGTCTTTTATAGCTTTGGGCACAGTTATTGCAGTTGTGGCTGTCGCAGGTTTAGTTGCATATGGTATGGCTTTAAAGGAAGTAATCAAACAAGAAGCAGATCTAAGCAAAGCTGCTAATCTTTCCGGTGGTAGTTTAGGTTTAACAACTAATAAAGCACAAGAGCTTGCTAATGCTTTTGCCGGTGTAAAAGGCAATGTGGGAGACTACATGGGAGCTATTACTGAGGCTGCTAAAGCTGGTAATATTACCTCTGACAATTTACAAACAGTTACCTCTGCAGCTATTAATTTGAATAAAGCTGCGGGAGTCAGTATTGAATCTACAGTTAAAGAGTTTAGTAAATTAGCTGATAAACCTACAACAGCCCTTATTGATCTAGCTAAAACTACTGGTCTAATCGACCCAGAGATTTTAAAAGTAGTAGACAGTTTAGAAAGACAAGGTAAAAAAGCTGAAGCTGCAGCAATTGCTACACGAGCTTATGCTGATGCACTAAATAAAGCATCCGGTACTATTCAAAACGACATGGGATATTTAGAAGGATTCTTTAAAGGTATTGCAGAAGCTGCTACTTCTATGTGGAATGCTATTCTTAATGTAGGTAGAAAAGGTACGCTTACTAGTCAACTAGAGACTGCTAAGAAAGAACTTGAAGGTCTAAAAAGTGGTGCATGGTTTGAAGGTGGTATAGCTGGTACTGGTATCATGACAGAGCAATACCGTAAAAACTCTATACAAGTCCAAGAAGCTGTTATTGCTGGTATTGAAAAAGAGATTGCAGCTCAGAAAAAATTAGCTGACGAAAAAGAAGCAAATAATAAAGCTGCAAAAAAGATAGAAGAAGATATTGCTAAAAGACAAGCAATGGGTGGTTTTACTGCACCAAAAGATTTAAAACTTGAAGAATTAAAAACTAATTATTCTAATACTCTTAAAGAGATTGACGCAGATACTAACAAACTTCTTACCGAAAGTAAGAACCGTTATGCTTTAGGGTTAACAGATACTGGCGATTTTCTTTCAGAAGAACTAACTTTAATTCGTGATCAGAACAATAAAAAATTATCTGAAAATGATAAATATATTGCAGCCTTAGAAAAAGCTCGTTCTGATCAAGAAGCTAAGATTAAAGCAGAAGGTGCTAGAGCTATCTTTGTGGGTGGTGTAGCAAAGTCTGATGCTGAAACAAAGAAAATGAAAGATGCACTAGATCAGTTAAATGCTATTTATAAAAACTTAATAGAGACAGTAAAAACTAGTAATTCTGTTATTGCAGATAAATCTGTAGAGCAGCAAACTAAAGCATTAGATAATCTTGGTCAATATACTAAAAAAGTTATTGAAGGTTCTAAAGAATTTGCAAGAACTTTAGAAGATACTGCAACTAAGCGTAAATTGCAGATTGATCTTGAGAATCAGTTAGCTGGTTTATCAGGTGGAGAACTTGCTAGAGTTAAGGCACAGATTGAAGCTGAACAAAGTCATGTAGCAAAATTATCTGAATTGCAAGATGCTGCTTTAAAAGCTGGTGTTGCAATGTCTAAATTGACATTATCAGGTCTTGATCCTTCTAGCTCAAGATATAAAGATGCTGAACAAGCAGTTAAAAATGCTAATACAGCGTTGGAAGAAGCTAAGGGTAAATCTCGACAAGAAATTGTTCAAGCTGGTATTGATGCAGAGATGCTATATTATGCTCAAGAATATAATAAGCTAAAAGCTAATATTTCTGATGCTTTAGTAACTGCTCTTATCGATGGTGGTGAAGCCGGTGGTAAAAAATTAAGAGATATTATTATTGCTGAATTAAAGAAGCCTATTACTATTGTAGTAAATGCAGTTGTTAATTCCCTATCTGGTATGGTTAGCTCAGGTCTTAACAGCATGTTAGGTGGCACTGCTGGTAGTTCACTCGGTAGTACAATTGGCAATCTATCTATTGGCGGTACAACTCTCGCAGCTATTGGTGCTCAAGCTCAAGCTTTTGGTGCTGGTATTGTAAGTGGCTTTGGACCTCTTGCAGGAATGCAGTCAGGTGGTTTAGCTACTTCAGGTGCTTATAATATGGGGGCTGCTGCAGCTCCTGCTGCTGGTGCTGTTGGTGGTGTAATGCTTAATAAAGGTATTAGCAGTGGCTATGAGATTAATAAGACACTCACTGACTTACAAAATGTAGCAACTGTTGCTGCAGCGTTTATTCCGGGTTTAGGTCCACTAGTATCTTTAGGTATTGGTGCAGTAAGTGGTTTAGCTAATCGTGCCTTTGGTATGAAAGCTAAAGAGATTACTGGAGAAGGTATTGTAGGTACTTTAAAAACACAAGGTGCTGATGTACAAGCTTTCGAAGACTGGTTCCAAAAAGGTGGTTGGTTTAGAAGTAATAAGTCAGGTAGAAACTTATCTAAAATTTCAGATTCGCTCCAAGAATATTTAGATACTTCTTTACTTGGTTTGAATGTTACAACTAAAAAATACGCTGATGCATTAGGTATTGACGCTTCTGGTTTAGGCGATGTTACAAAAGCTATCGAATTAAATCTAAAAGGTTTATCTGCTGATGAACGCAAGAAAAAAGTGGATGAAGCTCTAGGTGGTTTTGGTGATGAACTCGCTAAAAAGTTAGGTTTAGAGTCATACGATGCTTTACAGAAACTTGGTGAACAAGTTCTACAACAGCGCTACGATCTTGAAACACAGCTTCTAACACTACAAGGTGATACAGTAGCTTTACGTGAAAGAGAACGTGCTAAGATTTACGAGACTAATCAAGCCTTGTACGATCAGATCAAAGCTCTTGAAGATAAGAAAGCTGCTGATGAAGAAGCTGCTAAAGCTCTTGAGAAATTAACTTCTATTACAACAACGATTGTAACAGAGATTAATCGCCTACGTGGTGTCAACACTTCACAGACAGGCTTAGAGTCTCAGTTTGCAATTATCACTGCTCAGGCTCGTTCTGGTGACTTAGAAGCACTAGCTAAACTACCTTCTATCACGCAAGGTCTAGAACAGATCGCTGGAGCTACTGCAGTTAATGCAACTGATATTGTCATGGCTCGTGCCCGTTTAGCTCAGTCCTTGCAAGATACTTTAGGCTATGTAGGAGCAAGTGGCTTTACAGCTTCACCAAGCGCAACATCTGCAGTTAGTTTAGCTTCTGTATCTGCTATGGGTACAGGTGCTACAGCTACTGTTAGTGCTACCTCAAGCAATCAAGAATTATTATCTGCGTTAGTTACTGAAGTTCAAGGTCTACGTGCCGAAGTAAGAGCTGATGTTTCTCACAATGCTAAGACAGCTAAGATTCTAGAACGTGCTAACCAAGATGGTGAAACACTAAGTGTATCAGCTACTATTGATGGAGGTGTCGTTTGACAACTACTTTACAATTAAAACGAGGTACTAGGGCTAAGATAGATGCTCTAGCCTCTTCAGGGGGTTTACTGGAAGGTGAACCCCTTTTTATTACCGACGAAAATAGGATTGCTATAGCCAGTTCTGCATCTACCTATAGTGCAAAAACTTTAGGCGGGGAGTGGGCAGCTAAGATCGGTCAAACAAGTTGGGTATCTGATTATAAGTTTAGATATAATCGAGGTCAAGGTAACGGCTCAAGTTTAGATTGGGTATCCTCTACAGATGGCATCTACGTTTTAAAAACTGGTCTTTATATTTGTAGAGCTACTGCTAGAGGTACAGGCGGTGGTGATACTTTCATTGGCCTTGCTGTTAACGGAGGCCGAAGCTTTCTTGAAGACAGGACTGCAGGAGCATGGGAACATAATCACACAGGCTACAATGCAGGTTATACTGAATCAAGCTATTGGGGTTATTTATACGCAGGAGAATTAATTACTGCTGGTGCTCCAGCGGGTAATCAAACTAATATAACTTATTCAACGGCTGGGTTTGCAGGTTGTTTGAGAATTATGAGGATTGATTAATGCCTAAATATTATTTAAAAGACAAACAACGCTTTGCAATTCCTCTTGTAGATACTCTTGAAAATTATGTAACTATTTCAGACATTGAATACTCTAAGTTAATTGAAGGTGTTCAAAATGGAAATAGGGTTGAATGCATAGAAGATAGTTTGGTTTTATTACCTAATGAAATTCCAGATAATTCGGCAACAGAGTATCAATTATTACGTGCTCAAGAGTATCCGCCTATTACAGACTATATTGATGGTCTTGTAAAAGGCGATCAACAACAGATAAGTGATTATATTGCTAAGTGCTTAGCAGTTAAAGCAAAATATCCCAAACCAGAATAAGAAAGATAAACTATGAACTTAGTAAAACCAGAGAGTATTACAACTACTGGTGCTATTACTAGAAGTACTATCGGTACTTATTTTGATAGCACAGGTATTATGCAGACAGCTGCTATCGATGCTGTACGTGTTAATTATGATCCATATACGAAAGAATTTTTAGGTGTATTAATTGAAAACGCCGCCACTAATCTAGTATTTCAATCTCAAGATTTTGATAACGCTTCTTGGTCTAAAACAAGGACAACTGTAACAGCAAATGCTACTACGGCTCCTGATAGTACAGCTACCGCTGAAAAATTGATTGAAGATACTTCCGTTACAACTTCTCACTTTATTTCTCAAAACCAAACATTAACTGCTAATTTGTTCTATACAATGTCTGTTTATGCTAAGGCATCCGAACGATCTAGAATTGTCCTCAGAGTAGGTAATAGTGCTAATTGGACTACTGGTACCCCTTCTGTCGGTTTTAATCTTTCTACTGGTACTTTATTTAGTGTATCAGGTGATAGCACAAGCTCAGGTACAATCCAACCTATTGGCAATGGATGGTATCGATGTTCTATCACTGCACAATTCGGTACAACAACTGCATCGGGGGGTTTAGTAATTAATCTGGATAATTCTACATCTATTAACTATACTGGAGATGGAACTTCAGGTGTTTATATTTGGGGTGCTCAGATTGAAACTGGTTCTCTTGCTAGTAGTTATATTAAAACTACTACTGCTGCTGTAACTCGTGCTGCAGATGTTATCACAGGTTCAGGTCTAGTCTATACTAATGTTACAAACGCCTATGCAGAATGGTCTTCTGGTACAACATATGCACTAGGTACGTCTGTTTCATATGGTATTTATGGTACATATGTAAGCTTACAAAATAGTAACCTAAATCAAAATCCATTGACTGCTACAACGTATTGGGTTCGCTCAGGGCCAACTAATAAGATGGCAGCTTTTGATGATCAAATTAGTAGTGTATCCTCATCAGCCACTGACATTATTTTTGCAGTTACAGCGTCATCAATTGATACTGTGGCACTCTTAAATGTAAATGGTAGTCGGACTGCTATAGCTGTGGCAGATGCAAGCTTAAAAACTCCGATCTATCATAATACTCAACAACTTACCGGTGGTGATTCTGTTGACTGGTACGGTTATTTCTTCTATGATGCAGATACTGTTAGAACTACAAGTATTTATCTAGATATTCCTACAGCATCTAATGTATTAATTTCAGTAAAAGTATCCGGTGTTGGTACAACTAGTATTGGTACATTTGTAACAGGTGTGTTAAAGAATCTAGGTAATACTCAATACGGTGTTAGTGCAGGTATTATTGACTATTCAAGAAAAGATACGGATGAATTTGGTAATGTAACTTTCATTAAACGAAATTACAGCAAGCGTATTAATGCCAGTGTTACTCTGACCAATGCTAACTTAAATAAAGTACAACGTATTTTATATCAATTAAGAGCTACACCTGTTCTTTGGCTTGCAAGTACAGACATTCAATTTGAAGAGCCATTAATTACTTATGGTTTCTATCGTGATTTCTCAACTGAGATATCTTACCCAACGCACTCTATCTGTAATCTACAGATCGAAGGTCTAATTTAATAAGGAAATATTATGGCTATTACAGCTTTACCAACGCCACCAAGTCGGCAAGACCCTACGAACTTTAATGATAGGGCTGATGCGTTTCTAGGTGCGTTACCAGTTTTTGCAACAGAAGCAAACACTCTTCAAACCAATGTAAATACAAGCGAAAGTAATGCAGTTGCTGCTGCTGCCGCTGTTTTTGCTGCAACTAATATCGTAAAATGGGTTAGTGGAACAACCTACGCAAACGGTGCTGTTGTTTGGAGTCCCATCAATGGTCTATCTTATCGTAGAATTACAGCCTCTGGTTCTGGTACGACCGATCCTAGTTTAGATACTACAAATTATTTACAAATTAATGGCACAGGTAATGTTTCTACAGTAGGTGATCAATCTATCGCAGGAACAAAAACTTTTACAAGTACGATTGTAGGAAATATCTCTGGAAATTCTGGTACAACAACCCTTGCAGTAAAGGCATCTACAGTTTCTTCTGGCGGTGGTAATGGAACAGCAATTCAATTCACTTGGTCAGGTCTTGGTGGACAACCTACATGGCTTTTTGGTGGCGATACCCCCGGTAATGTTAATGTATATAATCCAAGTAATTTCAGCGTAAATTATGCAAACTCATCAGGGGAATTAGTTCAAAACCAATATGCAGGGCCTTACTACTACACACTTGCGAATACTAATGGCAGTAAAGTTGTTGGAACCGGTTTTACAAAAGTTGGTGGTCGAATTAGAGTATCTATCGCTGGCTCCGTTAGAATTAAACTAGTAGGTGGTTTTGATCCTTATGGTTGGTCTGGTTATTTCAAAATCTATCGAAACGGTGTTGCTATAACTGGTGACTTATATTCAAATCCGGAGCTTACTTGGGAGGGAGACTTTTCTTGCGGTATTGGAGACACATTTGAGGTTTATGCTAGGACCACTAACTATACAAACACGGTTAATGTGATTCTTAGTCCGGGGTTTAGTGATGTGCATTACAGAGCACCAGCTGTCAGTTGGATCTATTAATAAGGAATATTAATGTATAAAGTAAGTATTAATGCGGACAATGAGATTGTCTGTTTATATGATGACGCTATTTATTTAGATGAGGGCGTAGAAGTATATCCAATATCTAATGAAGATTTCGATAAAATTTGGAAGAGTGGTTATAATTCCGATTGGGTTTATTCTAACGGTTCAGTAGAATATAAACCAAAAGTTAAGATTCCAGTTAAAGTAAAACAACAACTACCGGTGGAGATTCTATGAACCAACCAAATATTTCTGTAGGATGTGTTGCTAATCTATACTCAAGAATGATGCATTTTGAAAAAGAAGGCGATATTGAAATAGGGCACACTCATCAGTTTGATCATTTAACGCTCTTAGCTAAAGGACGTTTAAAAGTCACAGTAGAGGGTAAAGAGACTATTTTTACCGCACCACAGATGATTTATATTAAAGCAGATAAAGTTCACGAGCTTGTTGCTCTAGTTGATCAAACTGTTGCATATTGTATCCACGCATTAAGAGATAAAAATGACGATATTCTCGATCCAACTATGATTCCTGATGGAGTTGATCCACTAACTTTAGCAGGGCCAATCTGTAATTAAACCTTGATTTCTATCGAAGTTAATGATATAATAGTAGTTATCGCAATAGGCCACCTTCGGGTGGCTTATTTTTATTTGTAATTTAGAGAGTGGAAGACGTAGTATGCCAGAACAGATTGAACACCGTGTTATTAAACTTGAATTAAAAGTTGAAGATCATGCAGAAGAATTGAAGAAACTTCAGGATATCTCTACTGACCTTCGCAATTCTCTCACAGGTATAGAAAAGACATTAAACCAGATTAAGTATCTAGCAATGGGTGCGGTATTAGTAGTACTAACTCAGTCAATGGGTATTACTAATGTATTAAAAATGATTGTAGGCTTGTAATGAAACTCTACAGTAACTGGAAAGATATCGTTAAGAAAGCATGGAGTATCAAGTTCATTATTCTAGCAGGTATTCTATCTGCATCAGAGGTTGTTCTTCCACTATACTTTGATTATTTCGATAGAGGTACATTTGCAGCCTTAACTTTCGTATCAGTTACTGCTGCTTTTATTGCTCGTATCGTGGCTCAGAAAGACATAGAATGAAAATTAAAATTAGAACATTAGCTGCCGGTTTAGTACTATCTTCTGGTGGTCTAATTACAATTGCTACAAATGAGGGATACCGAGATAATGCTTACATTCCAGTACCCGGAGATGTGGCTACAATCGGTTTTGGAGAGACAATTAACCCTGATGGTACTCGGGTACTACTAGGTCAAAGAACAACGCCAGAAAAGGCTTTAAAGCGCCTTGGTGAGCATGTCGAAGTATACGAGGAAGCTGTGAGAACTTGCGCTCCTGTTCCTATGTACCAATATGAGTTTGATGCCTACGTATCTCTTAGTTATAATATTGGAACAAATGCATTCTGCAAATCAACTATAATTACAAAGTTAAAACTTTATGATTATGCTGCAGCTTGTAAAGAGATTCTAAAGTGGGATAAATTCAAAGGCAGGGCATTACCCGGACTGACTAAACGCAGAACAGAAGAATACAAAATCTGCATAGGAGAGTAAGATGCAAACAATGCTATCTGTACGTTGGATTGTCATTATCAGTATCATTATTGGTGCTTTCTTTTGGCATAAGTATGAAGTTAAAGTAGCTGTCAATGAATATGCCGTTACTCAACAAATAAAGTACAATAAAGAATTAACAAAATTAACTGAAGCTAATCTAAAAGTTCAAAGTGCATTAGAAACTAAAGTTAAAGTACTACAGGAGAATAAGGATGCTGAAATCAAAACTATTAATGCTCGTTATGCTTCTATCATTGCAAGCTTGCAGTACCGTCCAAGCCGACAAGAGTCTCAAGGTAATAGCTCCAACAGTACCAGCAATCCAGAAAGCCCCAAAGGAACTACTGGAGCAGGACTATATAAAGAAGATGGAACTTTTCTTGCAGGGTACGCTCGTGATACCGAAAGACTTAAAACAGAACTAATCCAGTGCTATAAGCAATACGATGATGTTCAAACTACCGTTAATAACTTTGTTCTAAAATACAAATAAGAAAACCGGGATATCCTTTACAGGACTCCCGGCTTTTTTACGTCTGTATTATTTTACAAACTCTTCTAATTGTTTAGCTGTCATAGAACCAGTGTGGCGTTTTACCACCTGCATATCTTCCATGAGCAATACCGTAGGTACACCTCGAATTGCATACTCTGCAGCAGATAGTGGATCGCTGTCAATATCAATTGTACTGATAGGAATACCAAGATCAGTAACTGATAGTACTTTTTTCAACTGTTGGCAAGGATTACACCATGTGGCGCTATAGATTACTAGATTTTTCATTTTGTTCCTTTAAATATTTAATTGCATTTGTTAATATATCTATATCATCTTTTGCCATACCTAACATCGAATTGCACGATCTACATAAAAGACCTCGAACTATGTTTGTGGTATGACAATGATCTACATACAAATATCCGTGAGTATTTTCATCTTGGTGTGTATGGCAAATTTTGCAACAAAAGTTTTGCTCTGTAAGCATTGCCAAATACTGTTCTTTCGTTAGGTTATATTTATTGCCAATCATCCACCATCGATTCGAATCTGCCTTTTTATCTTTATTAGCAAGATGCCACTTATCGTTGTAGAGTTTTTGACAAGCTTTACATCCAGCTTTCTTTCCGTCTTTTGAGTGTTTGTAGTTTGAAAATTCACTGAGTGGTTTTATCTCGCTACACCTACTGCACTTCTTACTTAGCCCACACATCTTGCCAGTCACCCGTTAAAGCGCCTTTAGCGTAATCAGTAACTCGTTGCTCAAAGAAATTACTGTGTGTAGTCCCAAGCATTCCATCAACCCAAGGTAACGGATTCTTTTTGATCTTAAAAATACCCTTTAGTCCTAATGCAATTAATCTGCGATCTGCAATATACCGAATGTATTCTTTGACTTCTTCTTTAGTCAAACCTTGCATTTCATTTACACCGAAAGCTAAGTCAATAAATTTATCTTCAAGATCAACCATTGTTTGAGCAATAGTATACAACTGAGACTTTAATTCGTCATTCCAGATATGTTTATTCTCTTTAACAAACTCTCTGAATAGCTTAATCATGCTTTCTGTATGTAGTGATTCATCCACTTGACTCCAAGCAATGATCTGACCCATGCCTTTCATTTTACCAAAGCGGGTAAAGTTTAGTAGCATTACGAATGAACTAAACAGTTGCATACCTTCTGTGAAAGCGCTGAATACAGCAACTTGTTGAGCCACTGAGTTTTCATCTTGAACAATGAAAGATTCGATATAGTCGTGTTTAGCTTTCATTTCTTCATACTGCAGGAACTCGTTGTAGGTTGTTTCAGGCATACCTAGCGTTTCAATCAAGTGCGAATAAGCAGCTACGTGAATAGCTTCTCGTGCAGCAAAACTTGAAAGCATCATCCGCACTTCTGGAGCTGGAAAATTTGGCAAATAGTTATTAACATAAGCCCCTGCCACATCAATATCCCCTTGAGTAAAGAAACGAAAGATATGCGTCAGAAACTGTTTTTCACCCTCTGTTAACTTATTCTTCCAATCGTTAATATCTTCAATCATTGGAACTTCGGTGTGCAACCAATGCATCTTTTCAGACATTAGAAATGCATCATAAGCCCAAGGATAGCTAAATGGTTTAAAATAATTACGTTGATCTGTCAGTTTTAATTTTGTTTTCATTTTGTCCTTTAAATAAATAAGAAGCCACCGAAGTGGCCTCTATTATACATCAACCTTCACAAGCAATGCAAGTTTCGTTGTTAACTAGTGCAATCATATCAATTTCATCTTCAATACGCTTACGTTCAACTTTTTGACCTACTTTATCAGCTTTTCTTAACTTCGCACTTCGGACATAGTACAAAGATTTTAAACCTTGCTTCCAAGCTTGAAAGTGAACGGCATGTAGATATTTAATATTTACATCCGGTCTGAAGAACAAATTAGTACTAATCGCCTGATCTACAAATTGTTGTCTATCTGAACAGTGCTCAATAACCCAACGTTGATCAATTTCTGGTGCAGTTTTGAACACATCTTTAGTGTGATCTTCCATCCACTCTAAATGTTGTACAGAACCATCATTAGCAATAATACTTGCCCATGTATCATCATACCATGATTCATCCTTACCAATTGCAGTTTCTTTAATGATCTTATCTAAAAATCTATTCTTATTTAGAAAAGCTCCAGAACTAGTGTCTTGTCTGTAAGCATTTGCAGAATATGGTTCAATACTTGGACTTGTATTGCCCATAATAATTGAACTTGATGCATTAGGAGCTACAGCCATCACATGACTACATCTCTTCATAATATTAAATTCTGCAGCATCAGGACATGCCCCACGCTCTGTAGCTAATTTAAAATTAGCAAAATCTAGTTCAGTACGAATGTGTTTAAACATCTGTTTGTTCAAGCTTTTAGCGATTGGACCTTCGAATGCAATATTCTTTTTCTGCAAGTAAGCATGAAAACCTAAAGCGCCTACACCTACACTTCTTTCACGTTGTGCGCTGTACTTTGCTCGTTTAATTTCATCTGGTGCATTTTGAATGAAATATTCGACAACATTGTCAAGCATTTCAAGAACATCTTGAAGGAATAATTTATCATTTTTCCATTCATCATAGTATTCCAAATTCACAGAAGATAAGCAACAAACTGCAGTACGTTCTGCTGAAGTGGCTAATGAAATTTCACTGCATAAGTTGCTGCCATGATTTTTTAATCCAAGTGCTTTCTGATAATCAGGTAATCCTTCATTTGCACGATCAATAAACCAAAGATATGGTTCGCCAGTTTGCATGCGCAATTCTAATAGTTTCATCCATAAGGCTTTTGCAGATACAACTTCAGTTACTTTACCACTGTGGGGTTGAATAAGTTCCCATGAATCGTCAAAGGTCGGATCAACCATGCATTTCTCAATAATCTGCATAAATTTATCAGGAATATTTACACCATGATTTAGATTCAATGTTCGCATATTCTGATCACCAGTTGGTTTACGCATTTCTAAGAACTGGATGATATCTGGATGACTAATGTCTAGATAGGCAGCGTAAGAACCCCTACGAGTAGTTCCTTGTTTATAAGCTAAACTAGAAGAATCATAGACTTTTAAATGCGGCATAACACCTGCAGATTTTTCATCGCAGCCACGAATTCCTACATGAACCCCTACACCACCGCCCATCATGGATAACCAATTAGTTTCTGATAGATTATTAACTAAGCCTTCGGATGTATCATCCAGATAGTTTAGATAACAACTAATAGGTAATCCACGTTTATTTCGACCGAATGAAAGGATAGGCGTAGAATATGAAAGCCAGTGACCGGATGCATAGCCATATAATCGTTGGGCGTGTCCTTCGTTAGAAGCAAAAGATTTAGATACAAAAGCAAAGCGATCTTGAGGCGACACTTCATCCTCTTTCATATAAGACTCTTTAAGACGTTTTAAACCTAACTCGTCAAATAGTGTATCTTTTGTGTAATCTTTTTTAATCTTCATTATTCATCCTCTGTGATTGTATTGTATCGATCTCTAGCTTCCAAGATAGCTTGTGCATCTTCTGTTTCGTATCTTGCTCGATAGAGGTCTTCTGTTAATTTACTGCCACTTGCTTTATCAATTGCTGGTTTACTTGCGTAACCACCATAAATCCAAGCTTCATCAATTCTCTCTTCACCTACCCATCGACTGCATACAACGATTTCATTTAAACGGTTTCTGTGCTGTAGACCATCTTGGCGCTGATATGGTTTGCTGATATCCATACCTAGTGAATACAGAAAGCTTTTAAACTTAATCTCTTCGTTTTCAAACTCTGCTGAATAGTTTGGCATTACTTTAATGATTTCTGATTCAGAGATAATGCATAGTGCAACAATAGCACTTGGTCGAGGTGGGAACTTTAATTTTTTGTTCATATACTACCTTTAAAAATTAAGAGAATAGTGATTATATCACAGGGATTTCGGTAAAGCAAGGTCTTTCTGCAGCTCAGGGTTATACATAAACTCTAGCAAGAACATCGCATTAACGGCTACAGCAGACATATGACTGATAGTTGGGTCACTGCTATCTACGTCATAGATTTCACCCCTTCTAATGGCCTCAAAATGCCTCATAAGGGCATCCATATAACGTTGCTCTGCACCTTCTACTTTCTGCCAGTTGTTTCGCTCTTTATATTTTTTCAAACCTTCTGTTAAATTACGTGCAACTTGCTGTAATGCATACGGAGGTACTAATGTATATTGCAACTTACCTTGGTCGTATTTAGTACCCGGAACTTGAGTATTAATTTCTCCGTTTTCCCACTCTTTGATTTCTTGTGTAATTGATTTCATATCTTCCTTTCTTAACCAGAATATTTTATTCTCAAAACAATAATATTCTTCTTGCATACGCTCACAATCTGAACCATTAAAAGCACATGTATTATTTCCACAACTATGATCTGGGTCTTTGAATGCTTCGTACTTTACATTCTCATCGATGGTAATATCGTGTACGATACTCTTAATATGTGTCAAAACCATTCTCCAATAGTTCCTTAGGAATGCAATTAGATAGATCGTTGGATTCAAAATCAATCGGTTTCATAACCTTATCGTGCATATTCTTAATGACAAATAAGTCATATAAAGAATTATATTCTACCATAACCATAATACCATCTGCTTCGTACATTTGAGCAGTTTGAATTGCAGTCAGTTCTTTAGCAGGGAATTTGGTCAGGTTATTATAAGCAGTGTCTCGCATTGCTTTGTTCATATCTACTCCAAGATGTTCAAGCTTTTGAGCCAATCCTAATGCAGTGACTAAAACATCAACTACACCGTCCACAACTTCTTTAGCGTTGTTCTTATCGATACCTTTTTCTTTAATCTCTTTGGTTTCTTCATAGATTAACTTATACTGAAAGTCGATATCTTTCAAAGTAGTTAGATCGTGCTTACCTGCGATCTCATTGAAGGCATAGCAATCCATTTGAAAATCTGAAATATTGTAGGTACTAATCATAGGTCTTCCTTTTTAATGTCTTTAATTGAGATGATATCAGAAATTGCATCTTCCATTGATTGTTTCAGATAGACCAACCAATACAACGGCAAGGCTAGTAGCCAAACAAGATACACGATGAATTTTAGATTACGACTAACCAGCCATTTAACCCAAGGTTGCATAAGAAGCTCCTTTCAAGAGACAAAAAATCCCCGGTTATTAGCCGGGGTGTTAATTTAAATTGTTATTAACGAAGTGCTGTTACGCTATTATAACACAGATTGCATTATGCAAGCAAGCTATTTCGCTTTTCTTTACTGGTAATTGACTTGCGATGACGATGAACTGCACCGCACTCATTACAGCGAACTTCTTCAAATACGTTCAAAGAAGTCTCAGTAGTTCGACCAGTGAATTCTACATCAGAACTACCGCATACACGGCATCGAGTCAAATTATCGTCAAAATAAAGAGCAGCATTGAAGTCTGAACCAGCACGACCTAGTTGTCGAGTACGCAAGTATACATCATACAGTAGATCAACGTCTTGTTCACAGTACGTTACCATGTCTTCCATAGCTTGTACATCACCTTCTTGCACTCTACGCCATAGTGAGATACCTCCAGTTGAAATCTTACGACCTAAGCCGAAGAACTCCCCAATAGCATCTAAACGATTGCTAGGCAGCTTTAAGTATTTCTTGACGAGTTGTAGTGTGTCTAGTACTTTAACCTGAGGCAGTGGAGGGAAACCACTGGCAATAGCACGAGTCTGTACAACTTTATGATCAAATCCTTGAGAGTTATGAGCTAGTACAGCGTCAGCTTCTTCATAGAGTTCAAACAGTTTAGCTACAATGCGACTATCGTCTTTCTCAGCTACTTCAGTTGGTGTCAAGAAGATACGATGTGTTTCATATTCTCCTAACCAGCGCCAGCAAGCACAAAGAATCCAACCACCATTATCTAAGATGTTATCTTGAGATAGGTTAACTTTGAATCGACCGAACGTTAAAGCTGTAGCTGCTGCAGTCTCTGTATCGAACACTAAAATCTTTGGTCCAGTCTTCTTAAAAGCTACGTCACGAGGATCGTATTGTAACTGTCGATCACGTTGCAAGAGGTCATTGACACCTGATTTACTGATGTTCAAAGCATTTGCAATAGCTCTGGAAGAGAAACCTTCAAACTTCATTTGTAGGATTTTATCAATTGTCTCATCTGTATATTTCATAGGTTTCCTTCTGTTACTGTTGCATCTTCTTTAGCAATCCAATTTAAACAATTGAACTGACCATCACGTTCTCTACTCCAATAAGCTTTATCGTCAATGAACTCTACATTGAATTCTTCACCGACATGCTTAGAGTACCAGAGAATTGGATTGTGGCATTTAATTACTTTAATTTTCATCAAGCATCCTTTGCTGAGTTGATAAGAAAGCAGATTGTATCATAACTGTACTTGCGTGTCAATATAGCTTTCTGAAATGCTTTCTTGCGTTCTGTTCCATTCTTACAACTATGTTGATCTAAAGCTACTAGTACAAAATCTTTTTGTGATTCTTTTAGCTTATTAAACATAGTGTTAACTTTTTTAATCCAACCGGGATGTCGCCAACGCCGATCTGGTTGTCTTTCGATGTACTCAGCGCACTTACGTAAGAACTCAGGTAAACCATCTGGATACCAATACAGGTATCTTACCGCTAAGTTCTCTAACTTACCTAAGGCTGCGTTTGCTTGCTTATGTGCTGCACCTCGTACAAGCTGTTCATCGTCGTGCTTGTGATCTAGTGCAAAATTATTACTAGCAGTTGGTATTCCTGTAATTGCACATAAGCCTTGCTGTTCTTTGATAAGTTGTTCACGCACTGTCTTTACATCAGCTGTATTGTATAGATCAATTGTCATATAAATTCACACCTCTTTCCATTGCAAACTGCATAAAGCTGCTAGGATCATCCCAACTGCGTTTCATGTAAGCACAATCCCAATACAACTGCAATAGATCGTCCCACTCGGATTCATGCTCTGTGCCATGAACATCTGTATAAACTACAGGATTGGGGTATAGACGCTTGTATTCGCTGATGAGCACCTCCAGTACTGCCTTCTCTGTATTAGCCTCTTCTAGCGCCTTTACAGCCTTCATAGGCCCGTACTTGAGTTCAGACAGATGGTAGCCACAATAAGTATCGGCTGTATCTCCTACAAGAGTTTGATAAGCTAGGAACTTTAAACCATCACCTTTTACAGTAGTCTTTTCTTTCCAGAGAGTACCAACGTCAGGGATAAGCTTAGATTCCCAAGGGTCTTTATCCCAATTGAGTACTTCGATACCTTGCGACTGTTGAGCATCTTTATCCACTGATACCAAGATAGGATAATTACCTTTGGCTTTCTCTTCGTAGGCTCTGATCGTTACAACATCATCTACTTCTAGTTCTTTTACCAATTGAGCTTTGTACTTTGTCATTAAGTACTTTCTAGCTTCTTGTAATTGTAGTGGCTTTAGTAGATCATCTCGTTTGTCTTTATATGGAGTAGGTAATGCTAACTTATGTCTGAATGTCTTACCTGTACCTAAATACAATTCTACTCTATCTGCCCATGTATGCTCTTTTAAACCCTCTAAGATACCTTTTATGTTCTTTAAAGCAATCTCTACAGATGCTGCAGTCTGTACGTCTTCAATCTCGTAGTCTTCTGCTTTAAATTCAATATCCTTTTCTTTTAGGAAAGTCTTTAGTTCTGTCCTTGTCTTGAAGATTTTCTCTTTACTTGATTTTATATGCTTGGCAATGATAGTTCGTTTCTCATTCGCAGCTGCATATCTGTACGCAATCAAATCAGCGTCAATGATTAGCACTCGTTCATTCATAGTGTCCCTTAAAAGAAAAACCCGTAAGCTTTCACCTACGGGTCTTATTTTGATTAGCTACGTGCGATTTGGATAGCTTCTAGAGTAGATTCTGATTTTTCGATTAGTTCATCTACTTGACCTTTAACTACTGCTTTTGCTACAGCACTGAGAATCGCAGGGTTTAGACCAGAAGCTTTAGCCTCGTCTTTTACCTCTTTGATTTCTTCAGCAAGTGATTGCTCTTGTGTGTATAGTTTTACCAGTTTTGAAATTGCTTCTTTACTTTGCATTTAGCTTCCTTTTGTTAGATTGGGTTTGTACATCCATGTTAGGTTCATTACGACTACAGCTAACCAGCTATAGAAAGTGTAAGGAATACTTAGCACAGGAAACAATGTGTTGAGTGACCAGATAATTGCCAATGGACCGAAAGCGATCAACAGACCTGCAAAAGTCAGTACAAAAAGAACGGTAAGAATGTCTTTTGTGGTTTTTGTCATTAAATTCTCCTAGGGGTTAAAGGAGGGGCCGAAGCCCCTATGATTAAAATGGCGAGTCTTCTTCAGCTTCGTCTTTGGCAGGAGCAGCCTTAGCTTTTGGCTTTGCTTTTTCCTTTGGAGCATCTTCTGCTTGAGCTTCTGCACCATCACCGAATTCGTCACCGGGAACGTATGCAGCACTTTCGTCAGCTACGTACTCGATCATATCGGTAACAAGGACGTTCTTTAGATATAAAGAACTATTGCCGTTAGTACGAGTGAACACATCAATACTGATTGAACCCATAGAACCATTTGCAGGTAGCTTAGTGCGAGTAACATCTACCAAGGTATTCTTGACTTTCTCAAATACTTTAGGTTGATACAGTTCTGGAACTGGCTTGCCAGTTTTACCAAGTTGAGTTGACTTACGCAAGGTAACAACCCAAATATTCTTACCGGCATCTTCTGGAGGTGCTACTTTGTAGACTTCTTCGAAATCATCTTTCTTGACTTTCTTCAAAGAAACTTTAGCATCGATCTTCTTAGCATAAGCTTCGAACTCGTCTACTGTGTCTTCATCAGTTAGTGCAATAGACGCTTTCCATTCGTCTGGTTTAGGGTCTTCACCAGCTTTAACATAAGCCTTGACTGGCTTGTTAAGTTGGACATATAGAAGCATACCTGTTAATTTATTCATATCTTTTCCTTTCTAGGACTGATTTACTTACGGACTAAAATGTGCGATTATTGAAATGCACGACTATGTAACTTTCGCTACAATTGCTATTATATCAAAAAGGATTCACCTTGTCAATATAATTCTTTGGTGGACAACAATGGGAATCTAACCCACTTCTCCCTCCTATGCTATTAGGAAGTTTCATACCAGCATCAGGTAATTGACACATCATGTCCATGTCTGGTGCGACAGGAGGGAGTCGAACCCCCGACCAAGGCATTATGAGTACCCTGCTCTAACCGTTGAGCTACTGTCGCAAATCTATTTCGGTTGCGCTTGTCACCGGAACTTGTCTTACGTATTCGTTATCAGCTTTTCTATTTGCCCAAAGCTTTAACTCATGTTGTAAGATAATTGAATCCCTGATGATTACTGCACGATTGCATTGCTTATTTAGTTGTACATAGTAAGCAACGCAGTTATTGGAAACTTGAAATGGAATTTTATCATAAAACTCCTGATCGTGCCGCCATTGGTAATCTTTTCTTTCGATGCAGTTGATTTCTTTGAACGGAAACGCTGTATCTTCTTTCCAGTTACCATGCCTTACCTCAAGTTCCCAACAAAAGTGAACCTTATTATTTTCATCCAGAGTCAGCAAATCGATGCCATACTTATTCGGATTCTCAATAGTTTTATACTTTTGTATCTTCTTGTTGAGGTAAGTTAACATAGCAGTTTTACCTGCTACGTCATAGATAGCATGTTCGGATGCATCGAACTGTTTTAAAGTTCCCTGCATCTTACGACTATTACTCATAAACAGTAATTGTCCTTTCTTGTGGAGATACGATTTTAAATCCTTGATATTCTGAACCGTAATGCGATGCATACCAACCAAAGAATTTAACATAAACAATGTCAGAATCTTTAGTAAATTTCCATACATACCAGTACTCTGATCCTTGATCTTCACCACCATATTCCTCAACAGTATTAGTTGAGATTCCTTCCTTCTCGAATACGTCTTTGCACTGGAATGGAACATAACCTTCCATCATACCTTCTGGAATACTAGCATCTGAATTCAGAATACTAGTAATTTTAGTTTGCAATTCAATTGACATATTAACTCCTTATTTCTTTTCAAATACAGTAACTGTTTTCTCTACAGCTTTTACTTCAAAGAACTCTTCAAACGTAGAGCCATCATAAGAAGCATACCATCCATCAAACTGGATGAATACTACTTCAGAGCCATCTGAGAATGAATACACAGACCAATAATCACTACCTTGATCTTCACCACCATAACGGTCTACAAGTTTAAAAGTAATGCCAGCTTCAGTCAACTGTTTACGAAAATCTGTGATCTTTTCTGAATCCCAACGAGTGTCTTCATCAAGTTCACCATGAAACATTTCATTGATGATATCTTTGTCATTAGTGTGCAATAGTTCAAAAACTTTATTTTTAAGCATGTTATTCCTTTCAAGGGTTATATGCAGTAAACACTGTGCAAATAATTTCTTTTGGTTTTACAAAAGTCCAGCCACTGTATTCATTACCATTATAAGATGAATAGGTGCAGTTGACTTGCACATATCCTTTCACTTCTGTACCTTCAAGAACTGCAAATACAGTAGATACAGGATATTCACTCAGATCAAAATCATCAATATTATTTGATGTATTTCGGTACAGCTCATTATCAAAGGTGGCAGAATTATAAACTAAAGATAAATTCTGATCTTTAAGAAAATCATTGATAGAACTTAGATATGAACTGTCTACTTGATAACCACTCATACCTTCTGCAATTTTATGTGTACGCCCATTCACATAAGCAGCAAAGCTTGTTTTAAAGCGTTGGTTCCAAGGTAGTTTACTACGCAGTTCTTTGATCTTATCTTGAGCTTCTTTCTGAATTTGAGCAATCTGCTGCTCTACTGTCAGCTCTGTTATAGCTTTAGTTCGTGCCATTTTCCAGTTCCTTTCTAATGTTGTCAAACCTTATTGTATCACACAAATTGAAGATTTCAGAATAATTGTCAATCGCAAAATCTCTGAACCATCCACTACAAAGCGTAGTACAAACTTTATCGAGAGCTTTAAGGTACGCATGTCGAACAGGGTATTCCCAATTTCTAGGTACAAGAAAACGCTCGATTGCAATAACTTGTGTCTCTTCAGCTACGCACTTGAGTTTATCATCAAATGCAAGCTTATCCCACAAATCTTTGTCACACCATGCACTGCTTGGATCACGCTGCAGTTGAGTATACAACGGTTTATCGTGATACGCAACAAGTTCGTGCAAATAATCATGATTGTATTTCTTTTCTACGTAGTCATCAAAGAAGTCTTCTACGGATTTCTTCAAACTAGGATGACCTTGTGGATAAGCAGCCATAGTAAACTTAGTCCTTTTATTGAGAATGATCTCATCAAGATTAGTGAACATCTTACGATAATTTACCAAATGCTTATGATAGTGCGTAATGTGCTTTTGAAAGCTTAGATCACGCCACAGATGACTGCGTTTAATAATCGCTAGTCCAATCGGATTAACGATGTATATACGCTGACCTGCAATCTCAACAAACTGTTCAGAAGCATAATGTAAAATATCGTAGTTAGCTACTGTATCAAACGTATGCCACTCGATTCTTTTTGTGCTATCAACAATTTTATGTTCACTAATAATGTCCCAATCAGCATTAGGTTTGCACTTGAAGTCTGGACTCCAGTACTCCAATGCACGAGAACCAATCAGTAGGTTTTTCATATTACTCCTTAGTTATAGTTCAGTATATTCCGTATCTTAGAACCGCCCATTGCCTTTAGCTCAGCTAGGTAAAAGTTCCCAAATAGTAAACCACGTTCGTTTACCCAACCTGAAATATACTGAACTATAACCACCAGCCCCTACACTGGTATTATAGTGTCTTTTTGCTCCCGTAGAAGTTTTCACTCCTATTATTCGTTACGCTTTTTGGACGACAATCCGCAGGTCTAGAAATCCATAGTGTACCACACCATCAGTACATCTATTTTAATGATAGGACTTTCACCTATCTCGCATCGTACATTGTTTCTAGGGATTTGAAACTCTGCAGAGGATCGGGACTAAATTTGGTACGGCGTAGTGGAATCGAACCACTATTGAATGCTTAGAAGGCACTTGTACTATCCGTTGTACTAACGCCGTGTAATATCTCAATTATACATCAGATTCTAACTCCAAGTCAACATTTCGTAAAATATTTTCTTTGATGTTCAACTGAGCTAATTTATTTAGATCAATCTGAGGCATAGACATGCTGGATCGCAACATGCCTTTCTCATCATATTGTTGAAGAGTTTGGTACTCTTTGTTGTATTCGTATCGATTCATACTGCCTCCAAATAGTCTAAAGCCCTGACAAGATTTGCCTTGTTATCCTTGAGCAAACCTAAAGCTCTGTTGCAATTATGACACAAAAGTCCACGAACTTTTCCAGTTGCGTGACAATGATCTACAACCAACAGATTTTTAGAAGCTGGGTCCAATTTAAAACCAACTTGATTACAGATGGCACAGAGTGAATTTTGTTTGTCAAACATAGCACACCATTCTTCAAGAGTAATACCATATTTCCTTTTTAAATAAGCTCTTGTAAACGCAGAATCTTGACACGTTTGTGAACAGTACATGTGCGAAGGTGCATTTGGTTGAAAGACCGTGTTGCACTCTTTACAAGCCTTCATTTTAAAGAATCCTTGAGGATACTTAGCTGCAGTTGCTGTCATATCCTCCTGCTTAGTATTGTTATTTACATACATTAGTGGCAATCCCTCCAAGATAGGCCAGAGATGTACTCAAAACCTAAGTTAACCCGTAATTTTAATTCTTGACATGCTTGAGCAATGCCAGTACCAATGCAATCTACTGGTGTAGTTCTACTTGTTACATAGTAACCTTTAGCTCCATGTCCAATAGCTCCAGCTTTATCTTCTCTTGCTAGTTTAGCTTCTTCCTCTGTTGAGTAATTCGTTACTTTTAACAGCGAAGGGTGCATAGCGAACTGGCACTCATCATGGTACGCAATCATGAGCCACAGTTTAACATCTTTTTTAGTGTGCAGAAACGGATCGCCTAGCAAGCCAAGTCTCTCAGCTTCTTGAGCAATCAAAACAGTAGCCCACTTTGCACTAATAGCTCCACCGGATTGAAATAACACATTCAACAGACTGTGTTTGCTTCTAGTGTTTAAGAGGCGACCATCAAGACCGGGAATAGTCCTCTTACCAGAGGCCTCCCACGCTCTTTCTACTCGTTCTTTTAACTCCTTTAGTGCAGGTACAGCTTCCCAATATTCATTGAACAAGCGTTGACCCTCTGTTTCAGATACACCTAGCATTTTAGAGAGTTTCTTAGCTTGAGCACCATATAAAACAGCATATCCAAACGACTTTGCAGAACTACGGTCAATACCTAGTTTCTTAGCGTTAAGACTGTGCAGATCATTTGGTTTCTCAGCTACCATAGCTTCTGCAAGTGCTTCACCATCTGTGTATGGTAAGACATAATGCCCCATGATACGTGCTTCAAGTGATGCAAAGTCAAAGCCAAGTTGCCACAGTCCTTTACCACCTTTAAATAATGCTCGCATTTGTTCACCATATAGTGAAGTCACACGAGGTACATTACACACGATCTTATGACGATAGCGACCTGTATTAGCTCCTAGAGTGTCTGCAGGTGTAGGGATACGTCCATCCTCTCGCACAGCACTAATAAAGCCTGTCATTGGCTCACCATCTTCATCCAATACTCCACCAGCAATAGAGTTCTTGCGGTGACGGTATGTGTAGTAATGCACAACGTCTTTTACGAACTCAGCTTTTTGACCAAGAGCAATTAGGTTAGGACAGATTTCTTTTTCAACACCTACTGTCAACTTTGGAGTAGTTGGCAAATAGATTGGTTTGGAACCGTTGATTTTCTTGAGCAAGAATGCACGAAGATTCTCCATCTTTACATCCAGCAATTCCAAGCGCAAGTCTCTGAACACCGATGTTTCAGTCTGCTTAACATAGCGGTCAATCGATTCAATAATACCGTTGTAATCTCGGACGCTCTTATCAGTCTTCTTGACAATATCACGCTCTTTAACTTCGGACGGAACCCAACCAAGGGAAATCAAGTACCCCTTAACTACATCAATATCTTCAATGCATGCGTCCTCTTCAGTCTTCAAAGGCTCTTGAGTAGTAATAGGAAATTCCTTACCTTCAAAAGTAATTGTCTTGAGGTCTTCTGACAGTACAGCACCAGTTTTCTCACAGAACTTCATGAGGTTAGCAGAAACTTCACCATTCTTTTTAAAACGGATTTTAGGCAGCTCATAAAAACCTGCAGTAGCTTGTGTCATGCGCTTCTTTGGCAGCAATGGATCGACAGATTTAGCAATGCCTTCCATCATAACCGTAAGCTCTTGCAGGTTCTTATGTGCAAGGTTAAGATCAAAATCAAAACCGAAAAGTTCTTGACGCAAAGTAAGATCGGTTAGTTTAATCTCCATGCTGTACGCACGAGTCCAGTCATGCTTGCCTTGCTCTTTGATTAGTTCATCCAAAATAGAAGCGTTAACGCTAGTATCTTGAATACAGTAGTCCAGCATTTCCTGAGAATAACGGTCCCACTCTTCAAAGTGCGTTTTATTATTGCCAAGGCGCTTACCCCATGCATCTAGGCTGTGTCCACCAAGACGATCAGCATTGAGCAATTTTGACCATAATAGCGTATCTGTGATGGTAACAGGCTTGCCAAACAAAGTAGATGGCTGACCGGGATATCCAATACGGTAATCCAGCACTCCATACAGCATAAGGACTGGCAAGTCAAAAGAGATGATGTTGTGACCGATCAACTCAGTGCAATCACTAAGGATACGGCTTAGATTCTTATGAGTAATTTCTTCTTTTACAAGATGCACGACAGCTTTGGTATCAAGATTACGCACAACTACGCACCAGACTTTGTAATCTGGTTTCAACTTGTATGGCATCGCAGAGTAGTCTAGACCGTTCTGCAAAAGATTTGTTGATTCAATATCAATGATGTACCGCATGTCTTCCTTCCAAATAAATAAGCCCCAAGTCTATCACAACTTGAGGCTTACGTCAACTATCAATGATTGTTTAACCAGTCTTCTAAGTTGAATAAAGTATGTGTAGCATTATCGTAGTAGATAAAGCCAGCTGGACCTGTTAGACCGCATACTCGATTCTTAGTAACTGTAATTTCTGTACTATTTCGTGTTAGCTCACTCTCTGCCATCTTGTCCCGTTTGAGCAAAATGTTAGCTGAAGCTGACTTGATAATAGTACTAGAACCCATAATGTTCTGTTCACTATCTGCACCGCTTTGACCTGCTGGAGTCTTTCGCATGTGGTTGATAAAGATGAACGTTACACCGTGGCTCTTAATAAAGCCTTTGGCCCATTTCATGAACTCTGCTTGCTCTTCATTACTCAGACCATCTAGAATGTCTTGCAAGGGGTCTAAAACGATCACCTTAGCGCCACATGCAGCAACTAGCTCTTCTACTGTGTCTTGAATCTCTTCGATAGTACCGTCACGGTTATCTAGGAGATAGAAACGAGAATCACCATCTTCGGTAGTCATCAAGTTCTTGGCTTGATCACGAACCTTATCTGAGTTCAAATACTCAAGCTTCTGATCTGTATCTTCAATCAGAGCTAACTTCTTGGACAAATGACGAGACAGTAAAACTTCACCGTACTGACCAGCATCAAGTTCCATCGAGACAATGCCAACTGTATGAGGTGAGTTGAAAATCCAGTAATAGATCAGCTCGTTAACCAGTGTTGTTTTACCAATGCCAGTATCAGCTGCAATATTCACGATATGCCCAAGAGGCATACCACCAACAAATAACTCGTTCAACTTCTGCATGAAAGGTGGGAATGGAATCTTAGCTACTGCAGTTTGACCTAGAATACGATCATACAGATTACTTGAAGGTAGAACACCTACAGGCACTTGTTTCTTCGCATTGTAGAAATCGCTTAGGAAAGCTTTTGATTCACCTTTTTGCAGGTACTCGTTGGCATCTTTAAAGCGCATTGGCATGATCTTAACCTTACCCTTAGGCAGTACCTTAATCAAGGCTTCAGTGGCTGTTTGACCAGCTTTATCGTTGTCATACGAAATGATGATCCAATCGAACGAGTCAAAGAACTTAAACTGAGCTGCTACTTGCTTATGTGAGTTGGCTCCAGTAGTAGGACTGACTACAGCTGTCTCAATCTCACCACCTTTACTTTTGTTGTATTCATCCAGCATTTGATACGCAGATAGAGCATCAACTTCGCCTTCGGTGATTACAACGTACTTACCACCACGATTAAACTTGAACTGCATGAACAATTCACAGTCAGCACCAGTGCGACCCTTAGAATAGAAATCCTTAGGTACTTCACGCACTTTATAACCGACAAGCTCACCGTCTTGAGTACAAGGATAGTATTGCTCAATAACTTCTCTAGTCTCAGCTGAGAATGCATGTCGCACTCCAAACCGAGAGTAGATGTGGTCTTCGATGCCACGAAAGCCATTACCCTTATTGGAAGTCTCTGCTTTTAATGCAGCATTTTCCTCTGGTGTCATAGCTGGCTTTGTATTCGTCTTCACTTCCATATCTTCTATTTCCTTCGGTTTAGTTTTTGTCTTCTTACCAGTATTTAAACGAGCTTTGAGTTCTGCTTTAGCATCTTCACTAAGGACAGTCTTTTCGCAAGAGAAACAATGAGTATTTCCATTACTATAGACTGCCTTAGCATCTGAGCTACCGCATTTTTCGCAAGCTTCGTGTCTTACGAAACGATCCAAAATTAATCTCCTGTCTTAATCAACCATTTGTTACTAATTGACTTAAAACTGCGATCATGTACAGTATTGCTCTTAAACACAACACCTTCTCGTTCACTACCATTTAATACAGACTTACCCTCAGCAAAATCAATAATGCTTTGGATAGTTTGCTCTTTAATTTCAGTAGCTTCGACCAAGATAGGTACGTGCTTTAGACCAAGACGTTCACATGCAGCTTTAAGCTGTACAGGCAAGATGTATTGCCCTGTTCGTGTATTGTACATGTCATAGACGTAGAAGTCAAGCTGTGTTTTGTACTGGTTGCCTTGGATGCCTTCACCGATCATTTCACCTTGAATAGCCATGCCAAGCATAAAATTACGCCGCATAATATCTTCAATTTGAAACTTACGTGCTACTTTCCAGAATGAATTTGCTTCGTCTTCTTTCAGATCAAGGTTGCGTGAGCATACGTGAAATACGTCTTCATCATCAAGATAGAAAGTAGCAGAAGAACCATCAAGTTTTTCAGTGATAGACCAAGTATCTTCTTGGAATATACCATTGAATTCTTTTACAAGATTTTGTACACGCTCTTGGTCAGTCTTTGGTACTAGTGAAGGGAAGTTACCACGAACTTGACCAGCAAGTTGAGCAGGAATTGGTTTCTCCCATTTTAGAATACCGAGTAGTTCGGTTACATCAAAATCTGGACACAAATCAAAACTATCGTCTTCACCAGAACTTAGAGTTTTAAATGCATCAATAGATTTAATTGGTAGCAATAGTCCTTGTGAAATTTGACCACGTAGTTTAATTGTACGCAGACGTTCACCCTCTACACCTTCAAATACCTTTGGAAAGTGTCCGGGTTTAGTTAGGAATGGTGCAAGTTCTGTTGGCACAAAACTGTCAATTTCCAAGAATACGACCAACTGATCTACTTCATATTTACCAATAGAGTCCACTACAATCCAACCACCGACCTCATAACCGCAGATGCTCTCAGCACCGGGAATTTCTTTGATTGCTGTAATCTTATGAATCGTTGCAAGTTTTCTCTCACTCATGTTTTCCTCCTAACCAATTTAAAGCTTTACTACATATTTCAAAACTATCTTGAAAAAGACCAAGAGCCTTATTACAAGAATTGCACAACAAACCTCTTATATTACCTGTCCGATGATCATGATCGACACAAGCTGAAGACGGTCCTTGTCCTTGTGTACTTTCTGGAAGAATTAACTCTCGTTCACAGATACCACACTTACCTTTAAAAGCATACCACAAAACATCAAAACCTTGCGAGTCAATATTATATTTCTTTCGCAATGTCCAATCTCTTGCATATTCTCTACGTGTTTTAAACTTTGCATTTAGTGCTTTGTGTTTAACTGTACATACTCTACATCGTGGTTGAGTTGTTTCATATTTTGGATAGCATTTTCCAGTGCAATCAATACACACACGTCTTAATGGCATATTAAATATCATCCTTATGTCGAATGCCAACCAACACCGGGAATCTAGGCACGGAGTAACCTGTTCCAACGTCAAAATATTTAACTTTTGCAAGTTGACCAATCAATGTTTCTCTGCGTTCCCACAAGTCTTCTCGGATTGCATCAGTCATACCACTGCCACAACTGAATGTATCGCCTTTAGAGGTGCGTAGAATCAACGATCCCATCGTGTCTAATGCTACCATACCTTCCTTAGCTGTAGAGCGTTCTGTACGTCCTAATTCATTAGTCTTTGCAGCATTAGTGTTGGTGTACTTAGGCTCCCAACCAATGATTTCAAATTCATTGTCAACAAAGCGTTTTACTTTTTGTAGTTCAGGATTCTTTGTACCAGATCGACCGCATTTGTATTTAGCGTCAGAATCTCGCAGCATGATACCTTCAGCACCCTGCGCCAGCATATCACGTTCAAATTCATCAATGTTAAACATATCTTCTACTGGATAGTGAACCAAAAGTGCTACACGATTAGGTAGTCTACTATGATTCACCAAACGTGCATAACGCTCAAGCCAATTAGCTGTAGGATGAAACTGATCAAACACCCAAAAGGTAAAGTCAGGTTCACCTTCAATACGCATCACTCCAGAAGTACTTTGGTTAAATACATCAGATGCATTCTTATCACCTACGATAAGTTCACCATCCATACCTTCCATCGCTTCTGCATGATGGTTAACATAAGCTTGAATACTCAGGTTAGGGATGCGCTTGAGGCTCCGGCTATAAGCTACACCACCAAAGATGATACAGCGAATGCCATCAAGCTTTTCAGACATGTACATATTGCTAGGTTGTGTCTTAACTTTTGTGTGCTCGATAGCAAGTTGTGGTTTGAAACCTTCAGGGATTGTCATCAGTGTTCTCCTACTTTAAAAATGCGATAGCGTTTGTTGCCAAGCTTCAAGTATACACCAGCATAGTAGAAAAGCTTAGGTGATTGCCAAATTAATTTTGGAAATGTCATACTTCAACTTCCTTTACTACTGTAGTTTTAATATTCTTTAAATAACTAGTTTTTTGACGATGTACTTCACGTTCAAGCGTTTCTTCTGCTGCACCTTCAGTTAAATGTCTACCGATAGTTTTCCACCAAAAGAATTCTTTGAGTTGTACTTTATACACAATTTCCCAATGATCCCAAAACCAACTGTATTCTGATTTTCGAATAATGCGTAATTTCATTCTTGACTCCATTCGTGAAAAAGTTCTAGAGCTATATCATGACCTTCCCAATTATCAACGCCAGCACATTCTAATGCATCTAGCCACATAGATCGTTCGAGAAGTTCATCATATTCTTCTTGAGAAATAGTTACTGTACTCATTGATGTGCCACCTGCAAAATCATATTGATGCCTTGGATAACCATTTGTTGTTCCATTGGGTTCAACTCATGCCAAGTGCGTTTGCTACCAAACTGTGCAGCTACTTTAGTCCAAAATTTTTCAACGTCCGACATTCTTCTCTCCTTCTGCCTTACCTGCATTATATGCTTCTTCAAGAACTACACATAGTTCATCGTATTTATTTCCATCGTGGCTAGAAAAATGATACAACATCACAGTGCACAGAGGAAGAGGTTTCCCTTGCAAAGAATACTTCTTAGAGCTAGTAGTAAATAGCCAATTTTCAAATGTCATTTTGTTCCTTTAAGTTACCAAATTCATTGTAATACTCTTTAGCTTCATGACAAGCTAGTAGAATGCTTTGTAAGCGGTTAGCTAAATGCAGATCACGATCTGACATATGATAACCACCGTTGATCAATATAGATTTGACTGCAGCAATACGGCTCATTGCATCTACGAAATTATCTGGCTGTTTCATAAACGCTCCTTTCGATAAGCCAGTTCTTTAACCATCAGTTCTTCGACATACGTACCTTTGATCTGATGCTGAGTGTCAAGTATAGCATGAATATGGTCGGTATCCATAGCATGCAATGTTAAATAAATACCATGAGGTATATGTTCTCCATTCTTACCGTAAGATTTCCATACGAAAGCTTGACGAATCTTCTCAAAAGAATCACTTAGATATACATCCATAATAGTAGCAGGTGTTGTATTTATACTACGGCGAATGTAAGCTGTACCACCATCTACCATGTAAGTTTCACCAGATACTTTATCTACGTGTTCTTTGTAATCATGTCGATGGTAACTACGCAAGTAAGTACCGTCAGGAGTCATAATTGCATTGCAAATAATTTGATCAGAATTCATGGTAATCCTCTTCTTCGTCAGACCATACTTCAACCAACGTAGGACCATCACTAGTTGGATCAAACATGAGTTGAGCTTTAAAGATTGCTGCACTTTCATCGGCAGCTTCGACTTCAATAGTCTCTTCGTATTTCAATGTTACAAAATATTTCATATTACTCCCAATCTTTAAGTTTAAGCATGAATTCTTTGCGTTGATATCCACTCATGTTATACCACTCTGGATTTTCATCTACTTTTAGAAACGATGGCATATTGTCTCGGACAAGATCGTCAATTTTATCGATGATCCACTTTGGGATTACAACAAAAATAAATAAAGTAGGCAGAACTACTGTAAAAGCAAAGATTAGCTTTAGAGTATTTTTCCAAGAATAGAAATACTGGAACTTGGTAATACGCCAGTTGGCTCGTTTGATTAGCCAATATTTCTTAGTAAAAATTTGTTTCATAGTTCCTCCTTTGTTAGATATTTATTAGCAAAATATTTATAAGCCTCAAATGCAATTCTATCCATCCAAATAGTTACATTTGCAGTACTATTTATGTTATCAATCCAACGTCTAGTTATAACTCTAAGAGTGCAGTCACCGATAAAACCATCATTAGAAAATTTTTCATGATCTAGAATTATTGCTCTAAACTCATCTTCAGTTATAGAAGACAAGAACTCGTTCCAGCTAATCATAGTTTCTCCATTTTAATATCACGCAAAGAAGGACTCTTACGCATTTGCATCAGATGCCAGATTGCACTTTTATCATCACAAGCATAAGTACGATTTGAGATTGTACCATCACTTTTGATTTCTTGCCAAGTTAGACGAACATTTTTAACGTCTGTTTTCTTAATCTTCATGATCCCATTAACTCCTGTGCTACTGGTTTGTAAATCGTGTTCATAGTCTCGATTGTACCATCAAAATACTTATGCAACACAATAGAAGTGCGAACATTCAAACATTTACCTAACCTTGGATGATCTAAGACTAGCGGTAGACTTGCTACAGGTTGTGTAGGGTTTTCATTCCAGTTCCAAAACTCCGGTGTACCTACGTAATGCACGACTGGCTTCTGTGGTACTTTAGGAATGCAACCATTTTTCATACAATGCGCTACTGTCTCGCATTCATTACAAATTACTGTATTCATTTCATTACTCCTTTTAGTGTTAAAAACTTGCATTAAACTTCAGTTATAACGTTAGTTAATACATAAGTTATATTCTGAAGTTAGATTCTGAAGTTGAGTTCCTTGTCGAGTTCCCTGCCGATCCCTCCGTCCCTCGTCCCGTTTTGGATTGTACTCCTAAAAAATTTCTTGTCAAGTACTTGTTTTGAAAAATTTTCTGTGCTATGATCGAGGCTTCAACAACTTTGAAAGGAACTGAAATGATCTTGAAACCTGAATTTGCTAACATGGTTGACCGCATGGGTCTTGAAGACGGTGAACTAAGTCTAGCTGAGATTGTATGGGAGAAAGCTGAACGAGCCATGCAAGGTAAACCTACGCAAGAAGCTTTGTTGCTAAAGAGCGCACATTATAACCCAACTAGTCCTTACGCTCTTACGCAAGATGAAATCCAATCGTTGACTACAGGACTTGCTGCAGTGCTTCGTAATGATGAAGAAGTACTATCTATCTTGAAGCGAGACATTGACACTCTCTGGCGTTATTCTGACCCTGACAATGCAGATACAGCTACTGTATTTGAACGCATGAATTTCTTGCGAGATACACAACGCAAAGTAAAGAAAGATCATGCTAAACTTGCACGTATCCAACACAAACTGAAGAAACAAAAGAGTAAATGACCCGTAAACGCTATGAAATTGTTGCAACCTGCTTTGATCGTAAAGGTAAAGTGCTAGGTACAGGGGTCAATGACTACAATCGCAGTCACCCTTTGATGAAACACTTTGCTGTTAAAGCTGGTGAATCAGAACAGAAGGATAAATTGCATGCTGAACTAGCTGCTGTACTTGCGTCAGGTCGTAAGAATATTCATAGCGTTTTTGTTCAACGCTTTCATGGAGATGGTACAATGGCTACTGCTAAACCATGTCCAACTTGTCAAGCTATGCTAAAAGGATTTGGCGTAAAGCTTGTGCGTTATACATCTGAAATAGGAGTGCAAGAGTATGAAATTTTATAATCCATTTAAATGGCATATTGTTCAATTTGAGAATGGTAAATATGGTCTTCGAAAATATAGCATGTTCTCATGGGACTACAAAGAACTACCTGAGTATGGTCAATGGACTTGGTTCTTACCTGAGCATGTAATTAAATATTGCATGTTTGATTCATTAACAGAAGTTCTACAGTTAAAAGAAGAATTAACACCTAAGAAGATTAAGGTTCAAAAAGTACATGGCTAATCAAAAAGACCTTGATGCAACCTACATGGGAACCGCTATATTGCACAGTAAGCTCTCCAAGGCCCGTAGAGCACAAGTAGGAGCGATTCTAGTGACTAGGCAAGGTGTTACCCTTACTGGCTACAATGGGACTGCTGTAGGCCGTCCTAACGAATGCGAAGAGCACTTTACAATGATTGATAACTTCGGTGAACGCTTTATTGAAAGTAAAACTAAACCAGAAGTTATCCACGCTGAGTTAAACTGCATCATGAAAGCTGCTCGTGAAGGTGTAAGTTGTGTAGATGCTACTGTTTATGTAACTCTTGCACCTTGTGTACAATGCGCTGCTATGATGCTTCAAGCTGGTGTTAAGCGAGTTGTATATCTGCAACAGTACCGAGATGATTCTGGTGTTAAACTGCTGCAAGAATCAAATGTAATGGTACAATTGTACGATCAACTTTAAGGAACTTATGAAAACATATAAAACAGCTGTAGTTGTAGAGTCAGAAGTAACAATCAAGATTAATCCTAATGCAAATACTGCAGAACTGATCAAAGAATTCAGCGAATGCATCTTTGGGGTAGATAGTATTGAAGAACTTGTAGAATTCGCTTCTGCTTGTCTTACAAGAGATGAGCGTAATTTTATTGAAGGTATTGGTCCTGTAGCGTATGATTACGGTCAAGAATGGGAAGATCATGTTATTATACACTACACAATTAGTACTGAAGTATCTACAGAGATTGTAGACTAATGCTGCGCTGGTCTGGTACAATCTTCTATATGATCGGTATGCTGCTGACTTCTCTAAATATTTTTCCTTTGAATCTAATATTTGGTTCAATCGGTGGTATACTCTGGTGCATCGTAGGCTTTAACTACAAAGACAAAGCTTTGATTCTAGTGGAGGCTGCTTCTGCAGCTATCTATTTATTTGGCCTACTTCATTGGTGGTTCAAATAATTTCGACTCTCGCCTTTCTACGGGAACATCCACCTGTTTAAAAAGCTGTAATGCCATCGAAACTTGTTGAGAGTCTTAAATAAAGAGACAGGGACGAATTACAGAACGGACACTTGAAAGGAAATAAAATGAAAGGAAATGATGTGACTAAAATTATTGCTGAACTTGAGACTAGGCTTGCAAATAAACGCAAAAAGTACGAGAAAGTTACACAACTGGTGGAACAACTGCCAATGTTTAAAGATCGCATTATCAGTAATGAAATCACTGGCGAGCATTTTGAAGAATTAGCTTCACATTACAAAGGTGTATACTTCGCATGGGGTATTAATCTATGTACAAATGAACCTACAAATTATGAAGGCCATTATAAAAATCAAATTACAGTTAATGTATACTGTAATTGCATTAGCATGTTCGGTGAAGACTTGTACAATTATGCCAATAGAACGCTGCATATCAGTATGCAGGATGTACCTATGTTTCATAACGATGCTCTGAACAGTACATTTTATTTTGAACCGCATCAAGTTGAACTTGGTCTAGATACTATTGTTGCATGGTACAATGAAGTTAAAGCTAAGGGTGATATCATCTTGAAGCAAAAACGCAAAGAAGAACTTGAGCGTCAACTTAAAGCACTGGAAGAGTAATGAAACAAATTGTCTACAAAGGTTTAGTCCTTATGAAAGGTTCCACTGCTCTTGAGCTATGGGAGGCATGGCAGAAAGAAACCAAAGATCGTCCAGCTGCTCAAAAGAAACTAGACTCGCATATGAAAGATATTTTCACTCGTTATAAAGAACTATTGGAGAAATATTAATGAAACCAACTCTCTACCTAATCAGAGGCGTTCCCGGTTCTGGCAAATCAACGTTTGCTGAAGCTATGAACATGCAAGCAATGACACTGATCAATCTTGAAGCTGACGATTATTTCAAGACTTATAATAAAGAGACAAACTCTTTCGATTATAATTTTGATCCAACTAAGCTACAAGCTGCTCATAAATATTGTCAGACTGCAGCTAAAATCTTTCTAAAAGATGGCTTTAATGTTTCAGTATCCAATACCAGCGTAACTGATTGGGAAGTACAGACATACAAAGATATTGCTGATGAATGCGGCGCTAAGTTTGTAAGCTTAATCGTAGAGAATTACCACGATGGTAAGAACGTACACGGTTGCCCTGATGAAAAAGTCGAACAAATGAAAAGGAAATTTCATGTTAAGCTATGAACAACAAATGCGGCTAGTTAATCGTGGTCTTGCCGTTATGAGAAACGATGGCAAGTACACTACGTTTAAATACGCTCGTAAGGCAATGTACGATTATCTCTGGTATAAAGTACCTGAGTTATTGAATTGCCGTGGACATGTTTATTGCAATGAAACTCATGAATTAGTACAAGCTGCTCCAAAGAAGAGTTTTAATTATCTTGAGCGAGGATATTGGAAAGATGTGCCATTAGATACTCCAGTTGAAATGTATAAGAAAATCAACGGCTTTATGGCGTGTGTTACTTTACACAACGATGAAATTCTTGTATCCACTACTGGTACAACTACCAGTGAGTATGCAAAGTGGGCTAAAGAATTAATTCTTCAGGATTGGCACTACTATGATCTAGTCATTGATCCTGAAGTAAGCACATTATTTGAAGTTGTAGTACCACAAGACCCTCATATTGTACAAGAACGTGAAGGTTTACATCTATTAGGTGTACGAGAAAAAGATGGTGGCTATTTTCATCCTATGGGTGCTCGTACTTATTGTACATTAGAACAAGCACTAGAGATTGCAAAGCATGATCGTGGTGAAGGTTTTATGCTATACCCTATGTTAAACGATGGTACATATGATCATAACTATTGCTGTAAACTAAAGACTGATTATTACGTAGGTAAGAAAAAGTTGATGCGTATGACAGCTAAATTTATTGAAGTAATGTACAATAATCCTGATGCTATTGCTACGCAGTTGCCAGAAATGTGGTATGATGCACCTGAGTACATTGTACGAAAGATCAGTAAAGAAGCTTGGTTAGCCTCTTCTGATCAAGAACGCAGATTAATTCTTGAAGATTTAAAAGGAGTTTAAAGATGCAAGGCCATAATTTCAATCGTAATTTGCATGCTAAAGGTATGTTTGTTTACTGCGGTCGTTGTGGCCTTGTTCGTCTGAATAATCGTGCAACTGAAAAGCAAGTAAACAAACCTTGCGTTGGATTACGAGAACTAGAAGACGAAGAGTATTTAAAACTCAAGGGACAAATGAAAGGTAAGCGATGACAAAGTACCCTATTAAAACGCCAAGTGGAAATATCTATGTTGTCATTGAGGATATTAATGAAAATATTTTTAATATCAGATTAAGTACTTATCATAATTGGGCTGTAACTTTTGATAAGAAAATTATCCCAGATTTAATTGAAATTTTAAAGGAAATCAATGACAAACGCTGAAATACTTGATATTCACAGAATTGCTAAAGCTTTTGACACAACTGAACTTGGTAATCTGTTCAATAAGTTTACTCGGTTACATGCTCGTGCTTGGCAACTTGATAGTACAGATTATCATCGTTCACAAGATAAAGCATGGAAAGAATTAGAACCAATTGAGAAACAATTACGTTTTAAACTTATGGAAATTGCAGGAGTTAAATAATGAAAATATTTTGTAGTGACCTTCATTTCGGTCATAAGCGAATTGTAGAGTTTACAAATCGTGCAGTTGATTGCGGTTCCCAAGATAATCACACACGCTGGTTAATTGACCTTTGGAACACAGAAGTATCATCGGGTGATCTTGTGTACCATCTAGGTGATTTCTCATTCTTTAAAAACTACGATGAAGTCGCTGGTGTTGTCTCTCAACTAAAAGGTTCTAAGATTTTCATCAAAGGTAATCATGACAAGCGTGAACACCTAGATCAACTCGTAAAAGACCAACTGATCGCAGCATGGTATGATTACAAAGAGATTAAACTAGGTGATACACCTGTAGTACTATTTCATTATCCGATTGCATCGTGGCATCGTCAAGGTTATGGTGCGTATCACTTACATGGTCATTGTCATGGAAATCATGCAGATAGTAAGGGTAAAATGCTTGACGTAGGCTTAGATTCAGCGTATAATTTGTACAGACAGCATCGTTTCTTTAGTGAAAAGGATGTACTGGATTTAATGCAACAAAAAGAGATTCATATCTCTGATCACCACAAGGAATATTAATGATTGAAGTAAAAATTATTGCAGACAGTTATAACCCTGATATGAAATCAAGGTTGACTACGTTTGAGTTAGTCTATCCTCGTTTCATCCATAGCGAACTAATGACTCATCGGGTGTTTAGCCGTAATGCAGCCAGTTCTCGTGCTATTCCAATTGATAAGGTTATCGAACTGTTGAAGACCAATCCAGCTATGCCTGTGCATTGGGGTAAGAATCAAGCTGGTATGCAAGCTAACACTGAGATTGACAATATCGAAGGTGCTAAACTGCTTTGGTTAGCTGCACGAGATAGCGCAATCAACCATGCTATTGTCATGCGAGATATGGGACTGCATAAGCAGATTGTTAACCGTGTACTGGAGCCTTATCAATTGATTAAAACGATTGTTACAGCCACTGAGTTAAATAACTGGTTCTGGCTGCGTGATCATGCTGATGCACAACCTGAGATTAAAGAACTGGCTCAGAAAATGCACGATTCGTATACAGCAAGTATCCCACAAACCTTGTTTGAAGGTGAATGGCATGTACCATATGTTAATACACAACGATCAATGCCTCAGCTAAAAGAATTGTTTTATATTGATGAACACGATAAATACATTACACTAGAAGAGGCACGTATGATCAGTGCAAGTTGCTGCGCTCAAGTAAGCTATCGTAAGAACGATGGTAGCCTAGAGAAAGCTTCTGTAGTATTTGATCGCCTGATTAATTCAGTACCTGTGCATGCTAGTCCTGTGGAGCATATCGCCACACCGATTGTAGATAGTGATGAATTTAAAATCGAAGGTATCACTCACCTAGATAAGAATGGTCAGCTATGGTCCGGTAATCTACGTGGTTGGGTACAATTCAGACAATTGATTCCTAATAACGTAAAGGAGGGTTAATGGAAACTGCAATTAAAAGAACCAGTCATAAACAACTGATCAAATTGATTGCAGAGTCCTCTAGGTATCATCAGTATGAAGTAGAGGATATCCTAAATCACATAATTGGTCATGTACAGGTCATCTTAGGACGTGGAGAGACTGTAAAGATAGATGGTATCGGTACATTGAAGCCTACAAAATATTTGTTGAGTACACAGGATGGTTTTTCTGGTAATCCTACAAAAATGCTGTACAATGCAGTCAAGATCACTGTAAAGATCGACCCTGAAATGAAACGTAACCTAGAAGGAATCAGACATGCAACAACAGACACCTCCAAAATGGCCCTTTCCAACGATGAATAATCAGCGCACACCTGAGAGCCAACAGTTGCTAGATCAGAAAGTGCATACCACGACAAAACCTGACGTATCAGATGTACCGGAGGCTTTATTTTGAAGAAACAGAAAAAAGATAGACAAGTAGAAGTTTTTGATGTACAATCTATCTTTTCAGAAGGTAGTTGTGAATTTGTATCTCTTCAAGACGAACGAGAAGCTATAGCAGATTTGCGATACTGGCAAGAAAAAGAGTTTAATTTTAACCACAATGAAAGAGAGTAAATATGACTGAACAAGAATTCCGACAAGAACTAGATACCGTTGTAACCAAGGGTTTGAATACCCTTGATGTAGGTATCGTTTACGGTCAACTGGCAACCATCAAGCAGTTTGTTGAAGTTGTATATGATCTGAATGTAGCAAATCATATTCAGAACATGCAAGCTAAACAAGCTGAAGCTAAAGGCTCGTTAGTAGAAGACGTAGCTACAAAATGACAATTGAAGAGTTTGAGGTAGAGATTCAGAAGTTATTCACTAAGGCTAACGAAGAAGAACTACCAATTGACTACATCTATGATGTATTACATCGCCAAGCTTTGATTGCAGAAACAATCTTAAAAGTTGGTATTGAAATGGCGTATAAAGAACGCTTCAAATAAGGAGAAAATATGCGATACACTGTCAAATGGAACAACGGTTACTGGAAAGTTTTTGACACAGTGCAATACACTGATGTGCAACTGTGCAGCTTGCAAACGGAAGCTAACGCTGTTGCGTTGCGTCTAAACAACCGCTAATCCCTTCGGCTGATACCTTCGGGTATTGGCCGCTTTTTCTTTTAAGGAGTAAACATGGTAGAAGATTTGGAAATGGTCATTGTTCGTAACAAAGTATACAAAACATTGTTCGATATCGTAGAAATTGATTTCGATGGAGACATTGTTAACTACATCGCTCGTGGTGCAACTTTCGAGCAAGCTCAAAATATTTTAGAAGAATTGGAAGAAGCTTAAAAACCTGCTATAATTCAGTCATCCCAACAACTTACCAAGGAAAATCATGCAAAGTTCTTACATCCAAAACACCAAAGGCAAGAAAAAACGCTTTGATGATGGTGGGTATGAAGAGACTCCAGTTCGCAGCGACAAGAAGAAAAAGAAAGATTTCAGTAAGCAACGCCAGCAAAAGCGAGGTGAAGAATGATTAACAATGAAATTTATGACTTGGCAACACAAGCAGGATTGATTACTTTTGAGAGTCTTCATGATTCTATGGCTGTGACTCCAAATATTGAGAGCGTAGCAAAGGCAAGGAAATTTGCCGAATTGATTATCAAACAGTGTGCTAAAATCAGCAGTCGAGCGGAAAAACAGTGCCAGCATCCCGGAACAGAGATTTTGAAACATTTTGGAGTTAAAGAATGATTATTGATCTAAGCATCTGGCAACATGCTTTGCTTTTAGCATTGATAATTTATTTTGTAATTTCCATATCCTATAGAAATGGTAAACATCATGGTAAGTGTAAGGAACGTTATAAAAACTATCAAAAAGAACTGGAAAAATCCGGTAATTTTTTCTGGCATAATGGTCATCGAATTGCTTACCCACCTAAACCCGTGAAAACTACGATTGGAGTTAAAGAATGACATTCATAATTAATGCAGCTATTGGTTTTGTCCTAGCCTTCAATGGACTGACTGTTTTTACTTGGGGATTCTGGATCATTGTATTCCTACTTTTTATTCAGGATATCTACAATGCGTGAACACTTAAAAGATTTGCTAAAACATCTCTTGTACTACATAATCTTTTTAGTGGTTACAACTACAGCTGTAATTATCTATCAAGATTACCAGATTAACCAGACAGCTGATGCTATCCAAAAAGAACGCCAAGAGCAAATGAAAGCTAAGGAAAAAGAATGCATCAAAGCGGCTCTGTGGCATGAAGCCCGTGGTGAAGGAGAGCATGGTATTTTAGCTGTAGCTTCTGTGATTGAAAACAGAGTAAATCATCCAAACTATCCTAGTACTTATTGTGCTGTGATCAACCAACGCAAACAGTTCAGCTATACACTGGAGAACAAACCTACCGGAGAGCGTCTAGAAGCCTCTATAAAGACCTCTGAACAACCTATGTATAGCAAGGTAGCACTGACCGCTGATAGCATGGTAGAAGGACAATTTAAGCCTATCTTAGAGCACTCTGTTCTTTGGTATGCTCATAAAAAAATTAAGAATGCATGGATCAAAACCAAGAAAACCTATGCTACAATCGGCAATCATCGTTTTTACAAGGAGTAATTTATGAACAAACCACACAAACATGCAGAGCTTATCAAAGCATGGGCTGATGGCGCTGAGATTGAAAGGAAATGTAGCCCTGAAGATAAATGGGAGTATCTACCTAACCCTGCTTGGAATGTAGACTTTGAATACCGAGTTAAACACAAACCAGTACTCAAAAAGATGTACATGCATTATGATTCGATTGAGCAGTGTGTTCATGAGGGGCCTGAGCGAGTTTGGGACGGTGCTCAAGTTCCACAAGGCATGTATTGCACAAATTCTGCTATGTCTGACCACATTGAATTTACATTCACTGACGGTAAACTTACATCTGTTAAGATGGTAGAACGAAAAGAATAACCTTTATTTCCCTGTGGGTATATCCTACAGGGATTTTTTGTTGTATAATTCATTCCAGACGTTAACTACTCAAAGGATTTCAAACATGACAGGCAACGTTGCAAAATTGCATCTTGATAGTTTAGTTAAAGAGCAAAACTGCAAGTGTCACTATTGTGCTGCACAAATGACATTTAAAACTGAATATAAGTTTAAAGATACAGATGCTACTGTTGAGCATTTGGTTGATAAATGGTCGAGTCCTAAGCATGTCAGAAGTGATGCGAGAAGTAATCTTGTAGCAGCTTGCTTTAAGTGCAATAACAGTCGTGGTAATTCTAGAAATAAAATTGCAAGAGATTACTATCAAAGTATTATTAATAAAAAGAATTTACGTATAAAAGCTGCAAACATATCAAGCAAAGCTTTGTATAAAAAATTTGGTGCAATACCCCAAGAATTGTTTAAAACTGCTGTATAATCAAGGCTTCAACACTAGGAGTTCAAATGAAGACATACAAATTCTACGCTGATCCCGGTCATGGTTGGCTTGCAGTTAAGATCACCGAGTTGATGGAACTTGGTATCATTACTCAGATCAGTCCATATAGCTATATTCTTGGTGGTACAGCTTATCTTGAAGAAGATTGTGATGCTACTTTGTTCTTTAATGCTTATCGTGATAAGTACGGAACTGATCCAAAACATACTTACGAACATACTGATAAACGCAGTCCAATTCGTAGCTATGCATGCTATAATCGTAATAACGCAGTGGACTATGCTTTGATTAAACTTGGAGAAAAGAATGTCTAAAAATATGACCTTGATTGATTTGGCAAACTTGCTAAATTATATTTACATGTACCATTCACCACTCTCTTCACTTGCTGCACGTTCAGGACGCAGAACAGTAAAGTACGTAGACCCACACATTGATATGCGTACTGGTGAGTGCTTCAGTGTTACTTTCCGTACATATGGTGGTGAATTTAGCTTTTATACGACAAACGAAGAGCGAGATAATCCAAAAAGTTTATTTGATCGTTGCATGGAATGGTTGAATTCTGCTGTATAATCTACGCTTTAACACAAGGAGAATTTACATGCTGACAGTTCGAGATACCAACATTGGTGAGTTCCAAGAAAAAGATTTTGGTAACTATTTTACTTACCGCAAGACTGACAATCCTTGGGCACTCCAAAACAATCTGATGCATGAAGTTGACGTACGTGATGGTGTGCGTTTTGCTAATGTTCTGAAAACAGTAGTACATATGTGCTGTGATGAAGATGCTGAAGGTAAAGCTGTGATTCATACTTGGAAGATCAAGAAACATATTATTTATTCAAAGGATTAAAATGGTAGCTTTATTTGCATTCGTAGTTTGTGTATTACTTGGTGCTCCTTGGTGGGCATTTGTAATTGGTTATTTATGTCTTTTAATTGAAGATTAAGGAGAAATATGAAACAAGAAATTAGAGTAAAAGATATTAGTTTATCTTTTTGGGGGCTACTTGATGGTAAATCACCAGATGAAGTTAAAACTGAATTAGATCATATTACTAATGATAACATTTCTTATATCAGACAGGGATGTACTTTACGTTTTGATGTAAGTCATTACGGAGAAGATATAGAACTTTCATTGCTTATTACCAGACAAGAAACAGATAAAGAATATGCTGAACGGAATTCAGAAGTACAACGTCTAAAAGAGCAATACAAAGAAAACCGCAGAAAAGAATATCTAAAACTAAAAACTGAATTTGAAGGAGGTAACAATGGCGCATGATGCTGGCAAAGGTGCAAGGCCTCGTCCTTATAGTATTCCACAGGAGGAATATGTAGAACGTTTAGGTACTATCTTCGAAAAGAAACAGCAAACAGAAGTACCTAAATGTCCTGTTTGTGAAGGTACGATGCACACACAAACCAATTGGCGTTTCTTTTATTGCGACAATGCAGATTGCAGTGGTTCAATTCATAAAAGTTGACTAGATTGAAGGGTTATACGCATGACTCCAAAAAGTTTGCTATAATTCTTTCATCGACAACAAAACTGGAGTTTATGATGCGTAAGATTCAAGCTGCTTACCGTGGTGCAACTTGCGAAAAAGGCAACGAAACAAAAGACTGTAGTGTTCGAGCACTCAGTAATGCAACCGAAATGCCTTACGAAAAAGCTCACGCTTTGCTGAAGAAACATGGTCGTAAAGATTGCCGAGGTGTTTTCTTCAAGACCCTCAAAGGTGCATACGAAGAAGCAGGTTTTACTCTGTATGGTGTATATGGTAGTACTCGTGCTGCACGTTACGCTGCTCATATATCTGACCAAAAGACTGCAGAAGGTGTTACATTGGGTAAACTGCTGCCTACTCTTGGTTTCGGTGAATATATCGTTAATGTCACTGGTCACGCTGTTGCTGTAGTCAATGGCAAGTTGATCGATACATTCGATAATCCTGCAGGTAAACGAGTTGTCGCTGTATTCAAAAGAATTAATAAATTCGGCGAATAATACTTGATTCTCCATTAATTATCTGATATAATATAAATTAGAATAGTTGAGGACTAATTACCCCCAATGACAAGCCTTGGCTCATCACCAAGGTTTTCTTATTTGTATTATGATGAATCTTGATGGAGATTAAAATGTATAAAAATTGCAGTAAGTGCAAAGAAGACAAATTATTAAGTGCTTTTAGTAAAAGTAGAGCAAACAAAAGTGGTTATCAGAATCAGTGCAAACTTTGTGTTAGTATCTTTCAAAAAGAATACCAGAAAAACTATCGTGAACTTCATAAAGACACTGCGAAAGAATACGCTTTACAGTATTATGAAGCTAACAAGACAGAACTTAAAAGCCTCTCAAAAGAATACTACGAATTAAATAAAGACAAGTTAAAACCTAAAAGGCGCAAATATAACAAATCTTACAGGAAGTCCAACCTTGCGAGAATGGCGGCTAAAAGTGCTAAACGCAGAGCAATAAAGCTTCAAGCCACACCAATATGGTTGACAGAGCAGCATGTTAAAGAAATTGAAGAATTTTATAAACAATCTCAACTGTTGAAATCAATAACTGGTGAGGAACATCATGTTGATCACATCATACCGTTACAAGGTAAAAATATTTGCGGTTTACATGTCCCTTGGAATTTACAAGTCATTACCGCAAAAGAAAACTTAAGTAAATATAATAAAATATTACAAGAATAAGTATAAACCCTAGGTTAATTCCTAGGGTATTTTTTTTTTGCCCTAGTTGTTGCAACAGACAAAATCTGTGCTACAATCTAATCTTCAACAAACGTAAAGGAACTGATATGCCTAATAAACCATTGACTACAGAAGAACGCATTGACCTGCGTAAACAACTTTTGGTCTGTGCTGAAAAATATTTCAATGATACAGGTGTAAATACTCATTGTGGTATTTGCAATGCTATCTCTGAGCAAACCAATAATCGTAACTATTACGATAAAATGGGAAAACTTCTGCGTGAAATCTTCCAAGATACTAATGAATTTCTAGGAAAGTATACAAGTACTTACGAAGAATGGGAAGAACGAGCATACATGTGCCTTTTCCTTGCAGAGTATTTGCAAGATACAATTGATGGTCCATCTTCGGTTAAAAAGCCTTGGTTTAAATTCTGGAAATAAGGAGATAAATATGAAATATACTATCGCTGAAATCCTGCATAATGCTGCAGATAAGCATTTGGCTGCTAAAGAAAATGAATATTGGGCTAGGGGTGGAAATAAAGAGAAATTCTCTTGCTGTGCAGTTGAAGAATCCGTAATTGATTTGCACAGGACTTTTACTAGTACTGAAGTAGATGCAATGTATGTTCAAATCTTGGATGGTTTAAAAGAAATGGGTTGCCCTACTGATTCTTGCGATGCTTTTGATGATTCTTTTGGGTTCAATAAAGAAAACCAACAAGCTCGATATGCATGGCTTAAATTTGCTGCTATGATGGCAGAAGAGCAGGGTGTATGAGCAAGAAGCTTAAAAAGTTGCAACTAAAGCGCAAGAATCATCTTGTGGCTATTGTTATGCGTAAAGCCGTACAGAAGCACAAGAATAAAAAACGTGAATTAAAGAATAAAGGATATAATGATGAACATTAATAAACTAGTTATTGCACTTGCAATTATCAACCTATGTATTAACATCTTTACATTGAATGTAGCAGGTATTTGTGGTTGGCTTGTAGCTATGCTTGGTTATATTCAACTTGAACTTGGAGGTAAATAATGGGTTCAGGTGATCGTTTTACATTTGGTAATTCTAATGGTTGTGGTCTTGGTATTTTCTATACTAAGTTTCCATTTAAACACACTATCAGTATTAATATTCTGTTCTGGTATATTAGCATTGGTCTAGGCAAAGCTTATGACGAAGCATGAATATCAGGAAACAACGTAAACAAAAACTGAAGTATTCACCAAGGTATAACCAAGGTGGTGAGAATCTATATGCAAATCATTGCTGTAAGTCTTGCTACTTTGGTTATGGTCGTTTCTTTTCTTCAAAACATCTGTATAATCATGATGCTGCAGAAGATAACTATGACGGTCTATTGAAAAAATACTGGAAAAACTACAGTTCATATGGAGAAGAAGATGCAGAAACTTAAATACGCAAAAGGCGATTTACTTGATCTGGCTCGAAATGGTCATTTCCACGTTATTGTGCAGGGCTGCAACTGCTTTTGTACTATGGGTAGTGGTATCGCCAAACAAATCAAAGAAGAGTATCCAGAAGCCTATGCAGTGGATTGCCAAACAATCAAAGGCGATAAAACAAAACTTGGTTCTTACTCTGTAATGCTTGGTAAGCAGTTCAATATTGTAAATGCTTATACCCAATACGATTACAACCGTAAAGGTCAGCCAGCTAAAGACCATTTTGATTACGAGGCTTTTAGTAAAATTCTACTGATGCTTGCAGCTGTATACAAAAGTTGTAATATTGGCTTTCCTTACATCGGTATGGGACTAGCTGGTGGAGATTCGGAAACAATTTTACAGCAACTTGAGCTTTTCGCTCACATTATGGAGTACAATGGAGGCTCCGTAACACTTGTTCAATATGAAAAGGAGAAATCATGACATTTACAGCAGAAGACGAAAAAGCATATCTGGAGTTGATCGTTAAAGTAGCTATGCACGATATTGAAGCTGCAGTTTATATGCAGACCGATATGCGAGAAATTGAGGATTTTGAACCTGATGGTAATCTGGGGGCTGTCGTCTATTGGGGAAAGACTACTCAAGGACATGGCTATTGGGAAAACCTAGCAAATAAAATTGGTCAATGAATATTACCTACAACTCAGCCGACAATCGATTCTTCTATGGTATGCAAAAAGAAGAATTGGTTGCTGTTCTTCAAGAGATTAAACGCAGAACAGATGCTTATACCCCAAGTATCTCTGGTATCTGTATCTCTGATCAAGAACGTCAAACAGAACTGTGGCAAGCTTACGCTAACTGCATGTTTAATCTAAACAAATTCAATTAAGGAAAATATGAAGAATATTATCATTGCAATTATGTTCAGTTTCTTTGCATTCTTTGCTAATGCTGAACCGTCTTTTAATCAGATTCAAACTTTGATTGCAAGCCAAGAATACCGAGCAGCTGAAAAAGGTTTGGAAGAGATTATTGCTAACCATCCCAAGTCAGCCAAGGCTTTCTATGCTATGGCTCAGGCTCAGGCTGGTCTTGGCAATCTAACCAAAGCTCAATATGCTCTTGATAAAGCTATGGGTCTTAGTCCAGCATTGGACTTTGCACCACAATCTAGCGTAGATAATCTAAAGCAAGCTATTCACCCTCAGGTGGCAAAGATTGAAATAATCGAAGAAAGTCACTTCTGGCGTAATGTTTTCCTAATTATTTTGTTGGGTTTGGTTGGGTATCTTGGATATGTACTGTATGATAGTCATCAGAAGAGTAAGAAACGACAGGCTCAAATCGAGAAAGAAGCTGAAGAGCGATATGCAGAATATAAAAAACACCTGTTTGAAACTAAGCCTAAAAACGAAGTTAAAGTTGAACTAAAAACTCCTACTGTATCTTCTGGTTTTGCATCGGTTAAACCTACTCCAGTAGTTCAAAAGACCGAAGTGCGTACAAACCCAAGTAGTTATAATGCAAGTCCTGCAGTAACTCCGGTAGTTGTAAATAATACAACCAGCAATAACTCAGCGACTGATTTTATGCTAGGTGCTGCAATGGGTCATATCTTGACTGCTAACAGTAGCAGCCATAAAGAAGTAGTACGAGAAAAAGTAATTGAACGAGAAGTTCCAGCTGAGACTAAATCAAGCTCATGGGACGATACCCCAAGTACTCCAAGTCGTAGCTCTACGTGGGATTCAGATAGCTCTAGCAAGCGTTCTAGCTCTTGGGATGATGACAGTAGCTCTAGCTCTAAATCAAGCTCTAGCTGGTCTTCTAGTAGCTCTGGTAGCTCTAGTAGCTGGTCTGATTCAAGCTCTAGCTCAGACTCTGGTTCTAGCTCAAGTTGGGATTGATATGTTCTTATTGCAATTAATTTTTGCAATCGGTTTAGTCGGTGTAATTGGAATTTCTGGTTACATTGGCTACAGGATTGGTAAAAGGTCTAAAAAGTTGTGATACAATAGAGGCATACTGAGATAGCTTAATGATAGAGCGGTGGGCACACAGGTAACGACGACTACCCATATGTGCAGGTTCAACTCCTGCTCTCAGTACCTTTAACTTCATAAGGAAAACTATGTTTATCAAAATTCATGTTAAAAACTCATTGGATGCACTTGTACCTATCATGGTTAACGCTAACTTGATTTGTACAGTTGAACCCGATTCACTTAACCGATCATTTATTGTTTTTCATGATCAGCGAGTATTAGTTGCAGAAGAAACTTTTGAGGTAGTTGTAACAAAGCTTCGTATGCAAGGTGTTTTTGAGGTATAATTAAGGCTTCAGCAACTGGAGAACATAATGCAAGTTTTTATCGTAATGTCTGAAAATTTCTACAGTGGTAATGAGCATTCTGTATGGGAAATTGAACGAGTGTTTGCTACAAAAGAAGCTGCTATTAAATATATCAGGTATCGTAAAAGTCACGGTGCTCGTGATATTGAATTCCAAATTGATACGCAAGAAGTTTACGCTTAAGGAGTAATCATGAAAGCTTACAAACACCTCGTTAAATACGCACTAGCTCAAGGTCATGTCATCAGTGTTTGGGATGGTGAAGAGTGGCAGGTTAGTCACAGCACAAAGTACCAAAATATCATTGATGCGATTGAATCCGTAGAAGAAGCAAACGTAGTTATTCGGCTTGCTATTGGTGGTGAACGCATTGGATGGGCACAAGTGATTCCATATGGTCTTGAAGATGATGAAACAGTTGTAGATTACATCTGCAGTGATTTTATGGAAAATTGGTCGTTGGCATACGATAAAGCGTGATACAATTCAAGCTCAACAACTGGAGATGATTATGAAAGCAGCATTCAATACAGGTTCTAACTTTGATCGTGAAGGTCAATGGGTTATTGCAAAGTATCTCGACAGTGCATGGGTCACTGGTGTTGTCGTAAAAACTCGTGTAAAATATAGCGGTAAAGTTCAGCATCAAATTGTAAGTGATTCACCTACATATTTTAGAGATGAATTGCGAGAAGTTGGTAGTACTTTTTTGATCGAAGAGAAAGATGTAACAGAAGCTCAAATTGCTGTGATTGTTTAATTATAAGGAGAAAATATGAAAATTCAAAAAGTCCAATCCTATCGTGGGTCTTACATTGTGCAGTTGAGCGATAGTTTCAGTAAACGAATTGAAACAGTTGATCAAGAGAGTAAGATGAAAGTACGTAAATCTGTACAATCAGCTAAGTGGTGGATTACTCGTGAAAATAATCAAAGAAAGTTCGCACAAGCTTAAAAGTCTGTTATACTAGAGGCATACCAACTCACAAAGGAAACAATCATGGCCTATGTAACTGAAGAAATCATCAACAAAGCTCGTACTGCTTTGAAGGCTTTAAACAAGCAATACGGCGTTAAAGCTACTCTCTCTGGTAAGGGTAGCAGTAGCTTGCAATTGACGATTGCAGAAGGTTCTATTGACTTTATCGGTAACTACTGCGAGACTGTTCTGGCTAAATGCCAATTACGTGATGCAGAAGGTGTTATTGAATGGGCACAAAAAGAGATGTATATCCAAGTCAATCAGTACTATCTTGATAGCTCTTTTTCAGGTCTACCTTTGGAGTATCTGGAGAAAGCCAAAGAGATTATGTATGCTGATCATTGGGACAAGTCAGACGTAATGACTGACTATTTCCATTGCTCGTACTACATCAGTATCAATATTGGACGTTGGAACAAAGGCTATAAGCTGGTAAAGTAAAATTAAAAACCCGTAGACCACCTTGGAGAAATCCTCGGTGGTTTTTCTTTGGTTTAAAAAGCCGCAGGAGGTTGTCTAAAATTTTGAGCTAAAAATCCATAGGGGATGCTTGGATAATTTTCGGCTAAAAAACCCATAGGGGGTCTATGAAATGAAAATGGCAAAACTTAGGGATTTTGACCGAAATGAATACGGAAGTTCTCATTTTGAGTTATCCACAGGTTATCCACAAGTTATCCACAGGAAATCCACAGGTTGTCCACATATCCACAGGTTATGCACAGGTTATTCACAGAGTTGTCCACAGTGTAACTATTTGGTTTCCAAAACAAAACGAGACACGAAAGTATTACTGTACAGAATCACAGGACTAGCACAGAATCCTTACAATAACCTTACAGTTACAATTTGTTACATTTGGTTACAATTTACGCAAACCTTACAATGTAATACTTTGGTTCACAGAATGAAATAGGAAACGAAAGTATACATCCTGAGTTGCACCTTACACTAAACTGACAAAGTGAAATTGAGTACTTTGGTTTCTAAACTAAAATGAGAAACGAAAGTTCACACGGCAAGGATCGTGCCAGTATTACACGCCCAAAATGCATACTGTATAAAACGACATGCCGCTAGAATCGATTTAAACCCCTATGCAATCGATTGCAAAACGTTCAAGCCACCACCGTATCAGAAAAAGTTATCCACACCAAAAGATATAGTTATCCACAATTTTGACTCTTATATAAGACTAACAACCTGTGGACAACTTTTTGAAGTTGAAAACAGAAGTCTACATTTTCAAGGGTTTCTGGGGGTTTGGCTTTGCACTATATAAAGCAAACCAGCTTCGCCTAGAATTGAAAACGAAAGGTTTAATTGTAACAAACGGGCCAATTATTTTCAGTTTTTTCGTGCTGGGTGAAACAAACCCGATTTTCTCTGTATAATTGAACACATGGCGGGCAGTGATCGGACTACCCCTCAGAATCTGAAAACAAAGGTTCACAGTTCTTTAACAACCTAGAGTCTTTCATAATGTTAGCTAACGAAAGTTAACATTACCCCAAGACTTTAACAAACCAAGGTTCTAACATGAAAAAAGCAAGACTGACAGCTGGCCAATACATCATCACCGGCAACATGGCGGGCAACCCGGCACAGTATCAAATCGACTGCATCGGCGGTGCATGGGCGATAACCCGGCTTTATGGCACTGGCCCTGAATTCAACATGGCATACAGGACGAAGCGGGAAGCGGTCGCCCTGATCGGTGCATACATGGATTGAAAACAAGGGGCAGCAAGTAAGACCCCTTACAATTGAAAACAGAAGGTAACACAATGAAAAATGAAACAATTTTGATTACAGCAAATGTAATCCTTTGGTTCGCAATTCTCCCCCTGATCAGCCACTTCATCTAAATTTGAAAACAGAAGGTAACACCATGCAAAAGCAATTCAAAAGCACTCAATTTGTCACCCTGCAGCAATTGGAAACCAACCCACCCAAAGCCGGGCAATGGGTCTTAATCGACGGTGCAACCCGTGGACAGTATCTAGGCCGCACTACTGCAGGTGTCATTGTGATGCGCTACCAAAACGGCAGATTCGGCAGCAAGGCAGACACGGCCTCAAATCACCATTTACGCCAGTTTGCGAAGGTCAACGGAAGCCGTTAAACCCACCACCAAGCCCCCGGAAAACCACCGGGGCACCATCACCCCAAAACCATTGAAAGCCCACCATGCGCCTGATTTCCACCATCCACAAAGCAGCAGCCGAAGCGACCGCCAAAGTCTACAAGGACACCGATTGGGGCGAATACCGGGTAAGATTCTACCTACAGGGCCAGCACCAAGCGAGTGCTGATTATCACACCGAAGACAAGCAAGACGCAATCGACACCGCTCACGGCCAGCTTCAACGCTACGCCCAAGACTAACCCAGCCACAACCAACGAAGGCAAACCATGCAAACCAAGACCCGCACCCCCAAGGCCCAAAACAGCATCATCTACAGCGGCCCAAGCATGCTAGACGGTGCCCCCATTGTCGTCGTTGCCATTGTCACCAGCGGCAATATCAAAACAGGGAACATGCTACAGACGCACATTATCAGGGCCGACATGGACCCAATGCAGGCCAGCAAGACCGGCGCAGACTACAGCATTTGCGGCAACTGTGTCCACAGAGGCACACCCAGCACAGACCCAGCGAAGAAGACCGCACAGGGGCGTACTTGCTATGTGAACCTTGGACAGGGACCGAACCAAGTCTTCA
>Ga0213922_1000033_pt1 | contig 82372 bp, 84 predicted proteins | sample McNCre2917MG_FD_165060 | JGI IMG/M metagenome (GOLD analysis project Ga0213922, IMG submission 165060) | Freshwater microbial communities from McNutts Creek, Athens, Georgia, United States - 29-17 MG | ecosystem: Environmental > Aquatic > Freshwater > Creek | place: USA: Georgia | collected... | reverse complement strand
TTGCGTCATAACCATAAGCATAAGGCCTTTGAGGCAATATACTTACATTTATGGCAGATTTAGACAAAAACAAAAACTCTTTAGACAACAAAGACCAAGCTTGGTCGGCTCGTTTTGCCGAGCCTGTAGCGGAACTCGTGCAACGATATACCGCTTCTGTTGATTTTGATAAGCGCATGGCTTTAGTCGATATCCAAGGCTCATTAGCTCATGCTGACATGTTGGCCGCACAAAAAATTATTAGTGCGCAAGATTTAGCTGACATCCAAAAAGGTATGGCGCAAATTCGCTCTGAAATCGAATCAGGCGCATTTACTTGGGAACTTGCCTTAGAAGATGTCCATCTCAATATTGAAGCACGCTTAACCAAATTGGTGGGTGATGCGGGCAAACGTTTACACACCGGTCGCTCACGTAATGACCAAGTGGCTACCGATATTCGTTTGTGGCTCCGCGGTGCCATCGACGATATTCAAGCGGAATTAAAATCATTACAGATAGGCTTAGTGGGCTTGGCAGAAAAACATGCTGGCACCATCATGCCTGGATTTACCCATTTGCAAGTGGCGCAACCCATTACCTTTGGTCATCACATGATGGCCTATGCTGAAATGTTTGCTCGCGACAAAGAACGTTTGGCTGATTGCCGCAAGCGCGTCAATCGCTTACCGCTTGGGTCAGCTGCCTTAGCAGGTACAAGTTACCCTATTGACCGTGAGCGCGTTGCTAAGACACTAGGATTTGAAGCTGTTTGTCAAAACTCTTTAGATGCCGTATCTGATCGTGATTTTGCAATTGAGTTCTGCGCAACAGCCTCATTGGTCATGACTCACATTTCTCGTTTGTCTGAAGAATTAATTCTTTGGATGAGCCCACGTATTGGTTTTATCGATTTACCAGATCGTTTCTGCACAGGCAGCTCCATCATGCCTCAAAAGAAAAATCCAGACGTTCCAGAATTAGCTCGCGGCAAAACAGGCCGAGTTAATGGCAACCTCATCTCTTTATTAACCTTGATGAAAGGTCAACCTTTAGCCTACAACAAGGATAACCAAGAAGATAAAGAACCTTTATTTGATTCAGCTGATACTTTACGTGACACCTTGCGTATTTTTGCTGATATGGTGCCTCACATCCAAGTTAAAGCTGACACCATGAGAGCTGCGGCCCTTCAAGGTTTTGCAACTGCTACAGACTTAGCAGACTATTTAGTTAAAAAAGGTTTGCCGTTCCGTGATGCGCATGAAGCAGTGGCACATGCTGTTAAAGCCTGCTCTAACAAAGGTTGTGATTTATCAGACCTATCATTAGCTGACTTACGTGCAGCTTGTGATCTTGGCGATCAATCTCAATTGATTAACGAAGACGCCTTTGAAGTTTTAACTTTAGAAGGCTCCGTGAATAGCCGTTGCCACACAGGCGGCACAGCTCCCGAGCAAGTCAAAAAAGCAATCGCTACGTATCGCAAAAACTTAGAATAAATAAAGTAATTTAAAAAACGGTAGAAATAAAAAAGGCTTCTTATTTCATAAGAAGCCTTTTTGTTAAGTAAAGCTACTAGCTCTTAATCCATAGCAGGTTTAGCTTTTTACGCAATCGACGTAATACTCCTTGCGACCATTCACTTCACCCTTCACCAAACCATGAACATCTGTTTCAAAGCCAGGGAACTGTTCATTAAAGTCACGAGTAAAGCGTAAGTAATCAACAATACGTTTATTAAAACGCTCACCAGGAATCAATAAAGGAATGCCCGGAGGATATGGCGTTACCAACATAGCAGTCACGCGGCCTTCCAACTGATCGATTTGAACACGCTCAATATCACGGTGCGCCATCTTCGCCCAAGCATCAGATGGCTTCATCGCAGGCACCATATCTGACAAATACATTTCAGTTGTCATACGTGCGACGTCATATTTTTTATAAACCTGGTGAATTTGTTGACACAAATCTCTTAAACCAATGCGCTCATAACGTGGATGCTTCACTACAAATTCAGGCAATACACGCCATAACGGTTGGTTTTTATCGTAGTCGTCTTTGAATTGCTGCAACGTGGTTAATAAAGTATTCCAACGTCCCTTGGTAATACCAATTGTGAACATAATGAAGAATGAATACAAACCTGTCTTCTCAATAATCACACCATGCTCAGCCAAATATTTAGCAACGATGCTTGCAGGAATACCCGTTTCAGCAAAACTACCATCTACTTCCAAACCAGGGTTGATGACCGTTGCCTTAATAGGATCCAACATATTGAATCCATCTGATAACTGGCCAAAGTCATGCCAACGCTCGCCCGCCTTTAAGACCCAGTCTTCACGCTCACCAATACCTTCATCGGCTAAATAATCAGGCCCCCAGACCTTAAACCACCAATCAGTACCCCACTCTTCATCAACTTTGCGCATGGCACGACGAAAATCTAAAGACTCAGCAATCGACTCTTGAACTAAAGCCGTTCCACCAGGAGGCTCCATCATCGCGGCAGCCACGTCACAAGACGCAATAATGGCGTACTGCGGACTAGTCGATGTGTGCATTAAATATGACTCATTAAAGCAGTCGTTATCCAATTGGTTGGCCTCAGAATCTTGAACCAAGATTTGAGAAGCTTGAGATAAGCCTGCTAATAACTTATGGGTTGATTGAGTTGAGAACACCATGCTCTCTTTTGAGCGTGGTCGATCCTTACCAATCGCATGCATATCTTTATAAAAGTCATGGAAGGTAGCGTGAGGTAGCCAAGCTTCATCAAAGTGCAAGGTATCAACCTTGCCATCCAACATACCTTTAATCATTTCAACGTTATATAAAACGCCGTCATAAGTACTTTGAGTGATCGTTAAAACACGCGGCTTAGCTTTTTTATCTGTAATGAAGGGATTATTCTCAATCTTCTTCTGAATCGTTGCCCAATCAAACTCTTCTTTAGGAATTGGACCAATAATGCCGTAATGGTTACGTGTCGGCATCAAAAATACAGGGATCGCACCCGTCATCATGATGGCATGCAAAATAGACTTGTGGCAATTACGGTCCACTAAAACGATATCGCCAGGGGCAACTGTTGAATGCCAAACAATCTTATTAGAAGTAGAGGTGCCGTTAGTAACAAAAAATAAATGATCGGCATTAAAGATGCGCGCTGCATTACGCTCACTCGCAGCCACTGGACCCGTATGGTCCAACAACTGACCAAGCTCATCTACCGCATTACAAACGTCTGCACGCAACATGTTCTCACCAAAGAACTGATGGAACATCTGGCCTACAGGGCTTTTTAAGAAAGCAACGCCACCAGAGTGCCCAGGGCAATGCCAAGAATAAGAACCATCCGATGCGTAATGAGTTAATGCTTTAAAAAATGGTGGCGGTAATGAATCAAGGTAGACCTTAGCTTCACGAATGATATGGCGAGCCACGAACTCTGCCGTATCTTCATTCATATGAATAAAGCCATGTAATTCACGCAACACATCATTAGGAATATGGCGAGATGTTCTAGTTTCACCATACAAGAAGATAGGAATCTCTTCATTACGCTTACGCACTTCAACCACAAAGGCTCGTAAGCCTTCCAATGCAGCATCAATCTCGGCGTTAGATCCAGAGCCGAACTCTTCATCATCAATCGACAAAATAAAACAAGAGGCACGAGCAGCTTGTTGAGCAAAAGAAGTTAGGTCACCATAACTAGTTAAACCTAATACTTCCATACCTTCGTTTTCAATAGCTTCAGCAAGGGCGCGCGCGCCTGAACCTGAGATATTCTCAGTACGAAAATCCTCGTCAATAATGACTACTGGAAAACGAAATTTCATAGCGACTCCCTACCTAACTAACACCCCTTATTTCAGGGGAATTTCTTAAAAACGAGACTATAGCGATAAAAAGCTTCTTTTGGCTTAATTTATCAAGGTATTTTTGATGTATTTTTCACATCCATAGGCTCACACGGCCTAATTTAGCCGACAAACCAATCTTACGGAATAAATATGTCAAAAATGGGGCAATACAGCCCCAAGAAACAGAAATTTAGGTTTTAGGCAGGGTAACGCCCACTTGTCCCTGATATTTGCCACCACGATCTCTATAAGAAGTTTCGCAAATCTCGTCACTCTCAAAGAAAAGGACCTGGGCACAACCTTCCCCAGCATAAATTTTGGCAGGCAACGGGGTGGTATTAGAGAACTCTAAAGTCACATAACCTTCCCACTCAGGCTCAAACGGTGTGACGTTCACAATGATGCCGCAGCGCGCATACGTGCTCTTGCCCAAGCAGACAGTCAAAACACTGCGAGGAATCTTGAAATACTCAACCGTACGAGCCAAGGCAAATGAGTTAGGTGGGATGATGCACACATCACCTTTGAAATCGACAAAAGATTTATCGTCAAAGTTCTTAGGATCAACAATGGTGCTATTAATGTTAGTAAAAATCTTGAACTCATCTGCACAACGAATGTCATAGCCATAACTAGATGTGCCATAACTAACGATTTTTTGTCCTTCTGGCGACTGGCGTACTTGACCAGGCTCAAATGGAGAAATCATGTCGTGCTCAGCACACATGCGGCGGATCCAACGGTCAGATTTAATAGTCATGGCGTTATTTTGACATAGATAGAAATAGCACTCGAGGTTTTGAGCCTATAAGCCATTTAGGCTATTTTTTGAACCTGCTTCTCAAGCTTCGCAAAATCTTCAGAGGTGTTGGCATTAGCAAAACAGAGCTGATCCTCGATAAAAACACTCGAGCAATCCAAAGACTCGTACCACCCCATCACCTTACGCCCTCCAGTAGCTAAATAAGCCCTTAAATGCGACAAAGTAGAAGTTCTAATTAATGCGAACATGGGCTCTGCTACAACCTGCCCCGCCTCATCTCTACCTTGTGCATAAACTATATTTGCACTGCTACGCTCCATCTCCATATATAGCTTTAACAACAAATCTTGACTAATAAAAGGGGCATCACAAGGCACAACTACCAAGTAAGGCGTTGGACACACAGAAAGAACGGCCTCTATACCTGCTAGGGGCCCTTGAAAATCAGCCAATCGGTCCTTAACCACCGGAGCACCAAATTGTTTATATTCTTCAACGTGACGATTAGCGCTAACAATGATGAATTTCACCTGCGCTTTTAATCGGCTAAATACTCGCTGAACAATTGCCTCACCATGAAAGGCTAAAAGCCCTTTATCTTCACCGCCTACGCGGACACCGCGGCCGCCCGACAAGATAAGCCCCGTGATTTGATCAATCGGCAAATGGTTCGACATTAAATAACCTTCACTACAGCTTGTGCTGACTGCGATGGCAATAAATTACCAATCACGCTTGCCTGCTCAAAGCCCTCTTCTCTAAATACTTGCAATACAGCCTCTAAAGCATCTGGAGAACAAGCTACCAATAAACCTCCACTCGTTTGAGGGTCCGTCAAAATAGCTTGATCAACATGATTTAACCGATCAAATAGTTCGACCTGCTCTCCATAGCTTGACCAGTTACGACCAGAAGCACCGGTGATGCAACCCTTTTCAGCTAACGCTTGAACTCCTGGCAAGATTTGCAAATCTTGATAATTGATAACGCCCTGCGTGTTAGAACTTTTGCATATCTCAATCGCATGCCCCAATAACCCAAAGCCTGTGACATCTGTCATGGCATGTACGCCCTCAATCATGGAGAGCTTCTGGCCTGGCGTATTTAGCTTAGTGGTATTGGCAATCATCTGCTCATAACCAGTTAAATCCAACTGATCCTTCTTCAAAGCAGCCGAATAAATACCTACACCTAAAGGCTTACCTAGAACAAGCACATCTCCTGCTTGCGCCGTTGAGTTTCTTTTTAAATTTTTAGGGTCAATAATGCCAATCACAGCCAGGCCATAAATAGGCTCCACCGAATCAATGGAGTGCCCACCTGCCACAGGAATACCTGCCCTAGCGCAGATTTCACGGCCACCATCCAATATCTTCGCAATATCTTCAGATGGAAGTACATTAATAGGCATACCCACCAAGGCTAAAGCTAACAGGGGCTTCCCACCCATCGCATAAATATCTGAAATAGCATTAGTTGCAGCAATCTGACCGAAGTGACGTGGGTTATCCACAATCGGCATAAAAAAATCTGTGGTCGCAATCAGGGCTTGATGTTCATTAATTTGATATACCGCTGCATCATCAGCGGTTTCCGTTCCCACCAACAATTCTGGAGGTAGCGCAAATGGAACAGAAGTCTTTAATAAATTAGCCAAAACACCTGGTGCAATTTTGCAACCACAGCCACCTCCATGAGACAGCGATGTAAGACGTATTTTTCCTGATACTTCAGATTCCAACATAAGCATTCCTAGAACGTTAATACCGTTGCGCCTTCCTGAGTGATTCGCTCTAGCATTTCGACCATACCAATAACGCCCTCAAAACCATCAATCAGATCGGCCAACTCCAACTTTTGCTCACGCATCACAGCGCTACAAACATAGAATTTAACACCTAAGCGCATTGCATCGGCTATGAGATCAAAAGTGCTCTTATCCATAAAAGGTAGCTTTTGATGATTATTCGGCACATTCGTCACGAACAAGCTAACCGCCAAACCCATCACATGGACCTCAACTAATCGATCAGTCGCTGCAGCCGTGCTCGCCAATAATAGAGGTGTAGCAATTAAGTTAGGTTCCCCCGAAGAGGTTTGCCACAATTGAATAATGATTTTTTTCACACGCCAAATTCACAAAAAATTCATGGCGCGGGGTTCAACGCCATCGTTAAGCAACCGCTAACTCTCCTGAACTATTTTTTTGTTGCCAATAATTCCAAGTTTTCTTTAACGGCTTCGCGAACGATAGCATGAAGTGATTGAGTAGATGCATCGTCAATTTTAGCAATTAGAACTTCTCTCATGCGAGGCTCCCAGAACTTACTAATATGTAATGCAAGTTCATCTTTTGCCTCTTTTCTATCAGGCATGCTTTCAAAAAAATCACCTATCCGATTGGCCATCATTACAAGATTACCCACATCCATTTATTTCACCTCTTTATGTTCAACGAACCCACTCACCAAACCAAATCGTTCAGGGAATGCATAAGCAACTAAATGATCCCCCCTCACATAACCTGCTAAGGCCAAATTATTAGACTTAGCAAGATTGACTGCAAGAACAGTAGGAGCAGAAACAGCAACTAACATCCCCGCACCAAATATGACAGATTTCTGGACCATTTCAAAGCTTGCCCGACTAGTAATCATCAAAAAACCATCATTAGGATTGATGTGATTTCTAGTTAAATGGCCAATCAATTTATCCAATGCATTATGTCGCCCCACATCCTCACGAACATGCAAAATATTTCCCAATAAATCCACCCAAGCTGCGGCATGTGTTGCACCAGTGAGTCTTTGCATGGTTTGCCACTGCGATAAAGATTTTTCAGCTTTCAAAATCAATGGGGCATCAACGGCAACCTGCATAACCGGCAACAAAGGTCGATGTACCTGCTTCAAACTATCAGCCCCACAAATCCCGCAGCCTGTTCGACCAGCAAGAACTCTTTTATGCTCTTTTAGGCGTCTTTCACACGCCGCAGAGATTTCCAAATGCAACTCAATGCCGCCTTCAACTTCGTTGCATTCAATACCAAAGAGTTCATTAGCGGAAGCAAGTATCCCCTCCGTTAAGGCAAAACCCAATGCAAAATCTTCTAAATCAGAAGGGCTAGCCATCATCACGGCATGGGACACCCCGTTAAATACCATCGCAACAGGAACTTCTTTGGCCACATAATCGTTCTTAGAATGGAGCATCTCATTGTCATACCTAAAAACCACACATTGAGATACCCCATCAGGAACAGCCTCGATTGATCCTGACATCATTTGCCGACAGTAGCCTCTCTTGGTCGCCCGTCACCTTTTGGCAAAAGATCTATCTGCTGCTTGGAGAAAGACACGTGGCGAGTTTGCCAATCAGAAAGCTGACTAACAGCCACTACTTGCACTGCTGTCACCTTATATTCAGGGCAATTAGTAGCCCAATCAGAACTATCGGTCGTAATCACATTAGCCCCTGATTCAGGGAAGTGGAATGTTGTATAAACCACTCCTGGCTGCATGCGACTACTTACCTTAGCTCTTAATACAGTTCGTCCAGCTCGACTCTCAATGCCAACCCAATCCATATCTTTAATGCCACGCTCTTGTGCATCATGAGCATGAATTTCCAACACATCTTCGCTGTGCCACAGACTATTAGGTGTACGTCGTGTTTGAGCGCCCACGTTGTACTGAGACAAAATACGCCCGGTTGTTAATAACAATGGGAATTTCTTGGTGACTTTCTCATCACTTGGGATGTATTGAGTATTAAAGAATTTACCCTTACCTCGAACAAATTTATCAATATGCATAATAGGCGTTCCAGCCTCTTCGCTTTGTTCATTACAAGGCCATTGAACACTACCCAAGCGCTCAATTTTTTCGTAACTAACTCCATGAAAACTAGGCGTTAGATTAGCAATCTCTCGCATGATTTCTTCTGGATGAGCGTACTGCATGTCATAACCTAGAGCCTTGGAAAATTTAACCGTTACCTCCCAATCAGCCAAACCACCCATTGGGGGCATCACTTGGCTGACACGAGATATACGTCGCTCCGCATTTGTAAATGTTCCGTCTTTTTCTAAGAAAGAACTTCCTGGGAAAAAGACATGGGCAAATTTAGCAGTTTCATTCAAAAAGATATCTTGAACAACAACGCATTCCATGGCTGATAAAGCAGATTCAACGTGCTGAGTATTGGGGTCTGATTGAATAATATCCTCACCCTGACAATACAATCCCTTAAAACTACCATCTAAAGCAGCCTCGAACATATTAGGAATACGAAGACCTGGTTCAGGACTTAAATCAACGCCCCATGCATCCTCAAATAAAGTACGAGTTGTTGTATCAGAAACATGGCGGTAACCAGGGAACTCATGAGGGAAGCTACCCATATCACAGCTACCCTGAACATTATTTTGGCCACGCAAAGGATTGATACCCACACCTTCACGTCCAATCATGCCGCAAGCCATAGCCAAGTTAGCAATACCAAGCACAGCGGTTGACCCCTGAGCATGCTCCGTAACTCCTAAACCATAGTAAATAGCAGAATTAGGGCCACTTGCATACAAGCGAGCTGCAGCACGAACATCTGCCGCAGGAACACCCGTCACAGACTCAAATGCCTCAGGTGAATTAGCAGGCATAGAAACAAAATCTCGCCATTCATTGAAGCTCTTATCATCGCAACGCTCTTTAATATAAGCATCAGCAATTAATTTCTCTGTAACAACCACATGAGCAATTGCAGTGATCATTGCCACGTTAGTGCCGGGCTTTAATGCCAAATGATGATCAGCTTTTACATGGACAGTATTAACTAAATCAATTTCTCGCGGATCAATCACAATCAAACGTGCACCTTCACGAAGACGACGCTTCATGCGAGATGCAAACACTGGATGCGCATCACTTGGATTTGCTCCGATAACCATGATGACATCAGCATGCTTAACAGATTTAAAAGTTTGAGTTCCAGCTGAAGTGCCAAGCGTCTGACCCAAACCATAGCCGGTTGGAGAGTGGCAGACACGCGCACAAGTATCCACATTATTTGTTCCAAAAGCTGCTCGAACTAACTTTTGAACCAAATAAGTTTCTTCATTGGTACATCTAGATGATGTAATACCACCAATAGAGTTTTTGCCATGCTTAGCTTGGATTTCTCTCATTCGCTTAGCTGCATAAGAGAAAGCCTCATCCCACCCAACCACTTTCCAAGGATCAGTAATTTTTTCTCTGATCATCGGTGTTGTAATGCGATCTTGGTGTGTTGCATAACCCCAGGCAAATCTACCCTTTACGCAAGAGTGACCTTCATTAGCCTTGCCGTCTTTCCAGGGAACCATACGTACAACAGTAGCGCCCTTCATTTCAGCTTTAAATCCACATCCAACGCCACAATAAGCACAGGTTGTAATAATGCTGTGCTCCGGCTGACCTAGCTCAATAACTGATTTTTCCTGCAAAGTTGCAGTCGGGCAAGCCTGTACACAAGCACCACAAGATACGCAATCACTTTCCATAAAGGGTTGGTCTTGTCCCGGTGAAACACGGCTCTCAAAGCCTCTACCAGAAATTGTTAAAGCAAAAGTACCTTGCGTTTCCTCGCAAGCACGAACACAACGGTTACAGACAATGCACTTACTAGGATCGTAAGTGAAATAAGGATTTGACTCATCTTTCTTTAAATCACAATGATGAGCACCTGCTTGCGCACCAACACCATAGCGAACATTACGCAAACCAACAACACCCGCCTGAGTTTGAAGCTCGCAATTACCATTTGCGCCACAAGTTAAACAGTCCAAAGGATGGTCACTGATATATAGCTCCATCACACCTTTGCGTAAATCCTGTAATTTAGGTGTTTGAGTATGAACAACCATGCCCGCTTCAGCTGGGGTCGTACACGATGCAGGAGTACCCTTACGGCCATCGATTTCAACTAAACATAAGCGGCATGAACCAAAAGGCTCTAAGCTATCAGTTGCGCATAGTTTTGGAACTTGGATGCCTGCATCAACAGCAGCTCGCATCAATGAAGTTCCTTTAGGAACTGAAACAGCATATCCATCAATAGTCAGATCTACAAACTCTTCTGACTCACGTGCTGGAGTCCCATAATCAATTTCTTGCTTGGAATGATTCAACATGATTTTTCCTTAGACATTCTCATCGTCGCCAACTTTGACACCGAAATCCGCCGGGTAATGATTCAATGCAGATAAAACAGGGAATGGTGTCATCCCGCCCATCGCACATAAACTACCGTTAAGCATGGTGTTACATAAGTCGCGCAATAAATGCACTTGCTGATCTTTATTTTGATTAGATCGAATTCTGTCAATTACCTCTACACCCCGAGTTGAGCCGATTCGACAAGGAGTGCATTTGCCGCAACTCTCTAGGGCACAAAATTCCATCGCATAACGAGCGAGTTTTGCCATGTCAGCAGTGTCATCATGAACCACGATACCACCATGTCCCACAACAGCTCCTACTGCAGCATATGCTTCGTAATCAAGTGGCAAATCCCATTGAGATTCAGGAACATAAGCACCTAAAGGGCCGCCCACTTGAACAGCTTTAATTGGACGCCCACTGCGACTACCACCTCCAAAGTCATAGAGCAACTCTCGCAAAGTGAGGCCAAAAGCTTTTTCTACTAAACCACCGTGCTTGATATTTCCAGCAAGCTGAAATGGCAATGTTCCTTGCGAACGCCCCACCCCGTAATCACGATAGAAGTTAGCTCCTTTAGCCATAATTAATGGAACAGAGGCTAATGTAATAACGTTATTGATCACTGTTGGCTGACCAAATAAACCTTCTAGAGCAGGCAATGGTGGCTTTGCACGAACAACACCTCGCTTACCTTCCACACTCTCTAACATGGCAGTTTCTTCACCACACACATAAGCACCAGCAGCTTTACGAACTTCTAAATTAAAAGTTCGACCACTACCGCATACATTTGAACCAAGATAACCAGCAACCGTAGCACGCTCAATAGCCTCACTCATTGTGCGAATAGCATGCGGATATTCAGATCGTATATAAACATAACCTTGAGTGGCGCCAACTGCGATGCCCGCAATCGCCATACCCTCAATGAGCATATAGGGATCGCCTTCCATCGTCATGCGGTCAGAAAAAGTTCCAGAATCTCCCTCATCAGCATTACAAACAATATATTTTTGTTGAGCTACAGCACCCAAAACTGTGCGCCATTTAATTCCAGCAGGAAACGCTGCGCCACCTCGGCCACGAAGGCCAGAATCCACAAGCGCTTGAACAATGTCTGAACCCGACATCGACAATGCTCGGCGCAAACCAAGCCAACCATCATGAGCTTCATAATCAGATAAAGAGATGGGATCGGTGATTCCCATGCGAGCAAATGTGAGACGCTCTTGTTTAGCTAAGTAAGGAATACTCTCCGTGACTCCAAGGCAAAGAACATGTTTTTTACCTTCAAGCATTCCTGCATCTAGTAGCGATCCAACATCTTTAGCCTTAACGGGGCCATAAGCAACCCGACCCTCTGGCGTTTGAACTTCAACCAAAGTCTCCAACCAAAACATGCCGCGGGATCCATTCCGTACAATCTCAATAGATAACCCACGAGTCATTGCCTCTTGATTTAAAGCTTGAGCAACATCATCAGCACCTACAGCAAGCGCAGCGCTGTCTCTAGGGACAAAAACTTTAATAGCATTCATTATTTAACCTCCAGCTGAGTCAAAATCTCTCTCAAGCTTTCAGCTGTTACCCCTGCATGTAGCTTTTCATCAACCTGTATAGCTGGCGATGAAGCGCAAAGCCCCAAACAATAGACGGGCTCTAATGTGACTGAACCGTTAGCGGTTGTGTGATGAACTTTGCAACCAAGGGTTTTTTCTGCCAACTGAATTAACTCTTCAGAGCCGCACGATTGGCAAGATTCAGCGCGACAAATTTGCACCACATGCTTCCCTGGCTTCTCAGTTCTAAAAAAATGGTAATAAGTAATAACTCCGTGTACCTCTGCACGAGATAAATTGAGCCCTTTTGCAATTTGAGCAACTGATTCAGGTGGAATAAACCCAATCGCATCTTGAATCGCATGCAATAAAGGAAGTAAAGCACCTTGAGTTGATTGATGAGACTCAATAAGCCTCTCAATTGAAACTTGTTGATTTATTACATTCGTCATGTGAGATTACCAATAACTTGGATAGGCAGTTTTACGAGTCAGATTGTTATGAATAAGAGCGATCAGCACGATCCCTAAAATTCCAAAAAACGTTGGAAATATCAAGAAACTCCACGTAGGTTGACTCAGAAAAATAATAATAGGATTAGATCCGGCAGGTGGATGAGTAACTCTCAAGAGGATCATCAAGAAAACTGAAGCCGATAAAGCCAACGGCATCGCCCACCAAACAGTCCCAAATAAATATAAACAGACCAACCCTACTAGAGACGTTAGCAAATGCCCGAATATCGCATTACGCGGCTGAGAAAAAGGCAAATCAGGGAAACCAAAAAGCATCACGCATGAAGCCCCTAAAGAACCCAATATGAGTGGTTGTCCGACCGAGCCAGATAACCACGCCACAAATGCAATCGCTATAAAAGCCCCCACCGCAGATTTAATAAGGGGGACAACAGGTGGGCGAGGAGAGAGGGCTGCCCCTCCCTTTAACCTCTGGCGCCAAAAATTGAACATGTTTTAAGCAAAGAACTTGCTAACGCTTTGTGCTGTTCTATAAATACCCCAGGCAAGTGGAATGCCAACAGCAGCCCAAGCAAGTACGACTGTTAATGTACTTGTTGAGCCACCGGCACCGGAGCCCTTCATATCAGAAGCAGCAGCGCGATCATGCGCCAAACGCTTCTCTTCAGCTAACTCAGCGTCGTTCATAAAATACTTTTTATCAACAGGCTTAATAAGCAGATTTGCTACAAAACCGACTGCTAGCATGCCAACAAGAATGAACATCGTTTGGTTGTAAACCTGTTCACGCGGAATGCCCAAACCTAATTGGTAGTCGCGCATATAGTTCACAATAACCGGTCCCAAAATACCAGCTGTTGCCCATGCCGTTAATAAACGACCATGAATAGCACCTACCATTTGCGTACCGAACAAATCAGCCAAATAAGCTGGCACGGTAGAAAAACCACCGCCATACATACTTAAGATGATACAAACGGCACCTACAAATAAGAGCTTGTTACCAGCCAAGGCGCTAGCTGGAATCGATGCATACAACAAACCACCTAAGACAAAGAAAACAGCGTAGGTTAGCTTGCGTCCCAATTTGTCAGAGAAGCTTGCCCAAACAAAACGTCCGCCAATATTAAATAAGCTAATCAACGCCGTAAAACCAGCAGCAACGCCAGCAATTGCAGCCAATTGAGACTTATCTAAATCAATATATTTGGCGTCCACGCCAATTAAGCTTCCGCCGAACACTTCTTGCAACATAGGGCTGGCCATACCAATCACACCAATACCTGCAGAAACGTTCATACAAAGAGCTAACCATACCAACCAAAACTGTGGAATGCCCCATACCTTACTTACATGCACATGGCCTTGAGTAATCATGGCGTTATTAACTTGGGCTTGCGGAGGAGTCCATCCTTCTGGCTTCCAGCCAGAAGCAGGTATGCGGTAGCCTAACGCACCAGCCATCATGAATACAAAGTAAACCAAAGCCATCACAATGAAGGTCGACTCAACACCTACATTGGTATCTGTTGCAAATCGCTTCATTAACTCTGCAGCGAAAGGTGAGCCAATCATTGCGCCACCACCGAAGCCCATAATTGCCATACCTGTTGCCATACCACGGCGATCTGGGAACCATTTAATCAAGGTGCTAACTGGGGAAATGTATCCCAAGCCAAGGCCGATACCACCAATAAATCCAGAGCCTAACAACAACATCCAAAATTGATGGAAGTGCACGCCGATTGCTGAAATCAACATACCACCACACCAGCAAATAGCACTTACTACACCAGCTTTGCGAGGACCTACTCGCTCTAACCAGCCACCCCATAAAGCTGCAGAACTACCTAGCAGCACAAAGAACAAGGTATACATCCAACCTAAGGTTGAAACTTTCCAATCACAAGTTGAAACAAATAATTCTTGGAAAAATCCGATGTCTGGACCACATTTAATCGCGTCTTTAATACCTAAAGCTTTTGATAAAGGTAACCAAAATACTGAAAAACCATAAGCCATACCGATACAAAGATGAATAGCTAAGGCAGCGGGTGGAACTAGCCAACGATTAAAACCACTTGAAGCAATGATCCGTTCTTTATCTAAGAATCCAGCCATCGTATTTCCTCCTTAATATTTATATTTATATTTCTATTATCTAGTTAAGCATTTGATTTATAGCCTCTTTTTATAGGCAAAAAAACTAGGGTTACCCCTTGGTTTGATATTTATATTTAAATGAATTGATAACTTTTTTGAATTAAAGTGCTATTCAAGCCAAATGACTTAAATTACCTGCATATAAACTCAATTCTGATTTCCATTCCTGCTTTTGAGCTAATTCAAGAACAAGGCTACTCAAAAAAGGAAGGGTTTCATGAATCGAGTAAATTAATCCCTGCTCAACTACTTGCTCAGGATCTATGAGAGGGTAAGCCTCAACATTAGGCTCATTCATTAAAGTTGCTACCAGCGCACCCGGCATAATTGAAGCAATTTGGCCATAGGAAATGGCTATAGTTAGGGCATTAATAGAATTACTCTCCAAAATTGGAGAAACTTTCACGCCAGCCTGACGGAATGCGTGCTCAACAAGAGATCGATTGAACATATCGGGGGTCAATAAGCACAGTGGATATTGAGCAGCATTTGCCCAAGTCATCGGCTCACGCATTACAAGACCAGCTGAATGTTGATTGCTCTTTCTAACGAAAAAATATTTCTCATCCAATTGTTTTAAGTAACCTAAGTGGTTCTTTAACTCTGTAACGCGAGAAAAATAACTAAAACCAAAATCAATGCTGGAATCTTCCAATCGCTTTTCTATTTCAAAAGTACTGAGAGAAAAAATCTGAGGCGTTATTCGGGGATAGTGGGCCTGAATAAAAATGGCAAAACGAGTTGCCAGAGGAATCATGGTAGGCACTGCACCAATCAAAACGCGACCAGAAGGGTTATCAGCCACACTTGATATCTCCTGCTCTAAAAACTTGTAATCTCGAATTGTTTTTATAGCAAACGCTAAGACCTTCTCACCTTCTTTGGTGAAACCCTTGAAAGTTCGACCTCTCAAGATAATGACAACGCCAAACTGAGCCTCAATCGCACGAAGCGCATTAGATAAAGCTGGTTGAGTGATATTGCAGGACTCTGCAGCACGCCTGAAATGCTTGTGCTCATTTAAAGCCACAAGATAACGTAAATGCGAAAGCATGCTCAAACCACTACCCCCTAGCAAAGGCGCTACAAATTTTTAAGTATTTTTAACAACTATTGAAGGAAATTTACTGGTCATATCTTTAGATATATCGGCCACCTGAATGGCAACTTTTCTGGCAATAGCCTTATAAATGTCGCTAATAGTGCTATCTGGTTCTGCCACCACAGTTGGCCTACCTGAGTCAGCTTGCTCACGAATCGATAAATTCAAAGGCAGACTACCTAAAAAATTAACCCCGTATTGCTCGCACATTTTTTGACCACCGCCCTCACCAAAAATATGTTCTTGATGATTGCAGTTAGGGCAAACATAAATACTCATGTTTTCAACGACACCTAATATTGGAACCCCCACCTTCTCAAACATCTTAAGGCCTTTTTTCGCATCTAAAAGCGCGATATCCTGAGGAGTCGTGACAACAATCGCACCAGTCACAGGCACCTTCTGAGATAAGGTCAATTGAATATCACCCGTTCCTGGTGGCATATCCACAATCAAGTAATCCAAATCTTGCCAATTAGTTTGTTTTAATAACTGTTCCAAAGCAGAGGTGGCCATTGGTCCACGCCAGACCATCGGATTATCAGCATCAATCAAAAAACCAATCGACATCACTTGTAGGCCATAAGCTTTTAATGGCTCCAAGGTGTTTTCCACAATCGTTTCTGGGCGACCTTGCACCCCTAACATCATTGGCTGACTCGGGCCATAAATATCAGCATCTAAAACCCCAACATTGGCACCTTCAGCAGCTAAAGCAAGCGCCAAGTTAGCCGCCGTGGTTGATTTACCCACCCCACCCTTACCACTTGAAACTGCAATGATATTTTTAACATTTGGCAACAACTTCAAACCGCGCTGCACAGCATGAGCTGCAATCATCATCGAAACATTTGCCCGAACCTGCCCAATACCAGGCACTTTTTGCACAGCTTCAATAACCGCCCCCTTAATAAGGTCAATTTGGCTCTTAGCGGGATATCCCAAGACCACATCAACACTCACATCAGCCCCATCTATTTTGATATTTTTGACTGATTTTGTGCCAACCAGATCCTTCCCGGTATTAGGATCTATAACGGTTTGAAGCACATTTTGGATATTTTCTACGGTTACTGCCACATCTATCTCCCGGTACTATTTGTTTAATTTCAGGTAATAACTATATCTGCAGACTAAAATCTATGCCTATGCGTCGAATTCTAGTTACCTCAGCCCTCCCCTACGCCAATGGCCAAATTCATATTGGTCATTTGGTTGAATACATTCAAACCGATATTTGGGTTCGCTTCCAAAGGATGCGTGGACACGAAGTTCACTACGTTGGAGCAGATGATACTCACGGCACACCAATTATGTTGCGTGCTGAAAAAGAAGGCATCACGCCCAAAGAGTTAATTGCGAATGTGTGGAAAGAACATAAAAGAGATTTTGATCATTTCCTAGTGTCTTTTGATAACTACTATTCAACTGATAGTGAAGAAAACAAGGTCCTGTCAGAAGAGATTTATATCAAACTACGAGATGCAGGCCTTATTGAAAAGCGCGCCATTGAGCAAGCTTATGACCCCGTTAAAGAAATGTTCTTGCCAGATCGTTTCATTAAAGGCGAATGTCCTAAATGTGGCGCTAAGGATCAATATGGTGATTCTTGCGAAAAATGCGGTGCAACTTACTCCCCAACCGATCTAAAAAATCCTTTTTCAGTAGTAAGCGGTGCCACACCTATTCGTAAAGTTTCAGATCATTACTTCTTTAAGTTATCAGATCCACGTTGCGAAACATTCTTGCGCGAATGGACTCAAGTTAAAACGCCATTGCAAGCCGAAGCTAAGAACAAAATGAAAGAATGGGTCGGCGAACCTGGCGAGAGCAAATTAGGCGACTGGGATATTTCAAGAGATGCCCCTTACTTTGGTTTTGAAATTCCAGATGCCCCAGGGAAATATTTTTATGTGTGGCTAGATGCCCCTATTGGCTACTACGCTAGCTTCTCCAACCTTTGCAAACAAAAAGGTTTGGACTTTAACGAGTGGATTAAGCCAGACACCACAACTGAGCAGTATCACTTTATTGGCAAAGATATTTTGTACTTCCATACACTATTCTGGCCAGCCACACTTCATTTCTCAGGTCACCGCACGCCGACCAATGTATTTGCACATGGCTTCTTAACAGTTGACGGCGAGAAGATGAGTAAATCTCGTGGCACATTTATTACCGCTCATAGTGTGATTGAATGCGGCCTTAACCCAGAATGGTTACGCTACTACTTCGCCGCAAAACTTAATGCCTCTATGGAAGATCTAGATTTAAATCTTCAAGACTTTACGGCTCGCGTTAATAGTGATTTATTAGGCAAATACATTAATATCGCCAGCCGCAGCGCTGGTTTCTTAGTGAAACGTTTTAATGGTCTAGTTGATGATGCAGCCATGACCCACCCACTACTTGTGCAACTAGCCGATGCCAGCGAAACAATTGCAGAAATGTATGAGAGTCGCGAATACGCAAAAGCACTACGCACGGTTATGGATCTAGCTGATGCCGTGAATGCTTTTGTGGATACCAATAAACCATGGGAAATTGCTAAAGACCCTGCTCGCGAAAAAGAATTACAAACAGTTTGTAGCGTGACCCTTGAAGCTTTCAGACGTTTGACGCTTTATCTCAAACCGGTCATTCCTGAGGTGGCGGCGAAAGTTGAGCAGTTCTTTGGTATTGCACCTATGAACTGGGCAGACATCAAGCAACCAATTAGCAGCCAGCAAGCCGTTAACCCTTATCAACATTTAATGACCAGGATTGATCCTGTGTTAATTGATAAGCTAATTGCTGCTAATCAACAATAATTCAGCAAGAGGCTACAAATAGCTACAATTGAGGAACTATGGCTCACTACAAATCAAATATCACCCTCTTTTTAGAAGAGTTGAAGGCTACCAAGCCTAAATTAGAGCAATCTCAACAAGAGGGCCGCGCCCTTTTGTGGGATAAAGCGCCTATTACGCCAGATGAACAAAAACGCAACCAAATGGCTCGCGTTAAGCAAAAAGCGTATGTTTATCAATGAGTGAATTAATTCCAGCGGTGGCAGATTTGCCAGAAGTCACGGACGGAATGTCCGAGTCTTTTGCTCGACTTTATGGTGAGCCTTTATTTCAGCTGCCATCAGATCTCTATATACCGCCGGATGCACTTGAAATTTTCTTGGAGGCCTTTGAAGGCCCGCTTGATTTACTTCTATATCTCATTCGCAAACAGAACTTCAATGTTCTAGACATCCCTATGGCTGAGGTGACCAAACAGTACCTTGGTTATATCGAGCAGATCCGTAAAACCAACCTAGAACTTGCCGCCGAATACCTTCTTATGGCTGCCATGCTGATTGAAATTAAATCACGCATGCTACTACCAATGAAGAAAGCCGATAGCGATGAGGAGGTTGAAGATCCTCGAGCAGAATTAGTACGTCGATTACTTGAATATGAGCGCATGAAATTAGCCGCTCAAGAACTCGACAAAATGCCCGTGATTGGTCGTGACTTTTACAAAGCCAACGGTCACGTTGACACGACTGTGGCGGTTAGTTGGCCAGATATCAATGCACTTGACTTACAAGCTGCATGGAAAGATGTTCTTTACAGAGCTAAATTAAATCAGCACCACACCATTACTCGCGAACAACTATCTGTACGCGACTTTATGACACGTATTTTGCGCCGCCTACAAGGTGAACGCTTTATTGAGTTCACAGACTTATTTGAAGAAGCCATTGCCTCAGGCAAAGGAGCCCCAATGGTGGTTGTGAACTTTATCGCTATGCTAGAACTCTCTAGAGAGTCTCTCGTTGAAATTACTCAAGCAGAGCCCTACGCGCCTATTTATGTGCGTCTAGCCTACTCACCCAATGAAGCATCCTGATTAATTTCTTTTTCAAAGAAAAAAGACATGAAGATTATTAGCAACATTCAGGATTTAAGAGATCAATTACGCGGCCAGAACCGTGCTGCTTTTGTGCCAACCATGGGTAATTTGCATGAAGGCCATTTGTCCTTGATGCGCCTAGCTCGTCAACATGGCGACCCAGTCATTGCCAGCATTTTTGTTAACCGCCTGCAATTTGGTCCTAATGAAGATTTTGATAAATATCCGCGCACCTTTGAGGCGGATGTTGAGAAACTAGAAAAAGAAGGCGTTTATGTTCTATTCGCCCCAACAGAAAAAGATTTATATCCAGAACCTCAAGAATATCGAGTAGATCCTCCGACGAATCTAGGCAATATTCTTGAAGGCGAATTCCGTCCAGGCTTCTTTAAAGGTGTTTGCACCGTTGTTCTAAAACTTTTATCGTGCGTACAGCCCAAAGTAGCCGTATTTGGTAAGAAAGATTACCAACAATTAATGGTGATTCGCCAAATGTGTCATCAATTAGCTTTACCGGTTGATGTCATCCCTGCAGAGACTATCCGTGCAGAAGATGGCTTAGCACTTTCTTCAAGAAATGGTTATCTATCTCAAGAAGAACGTGCAGAAGCTATTCAACTCATCCAAACTTTGAAAGAAGTTCAAGAAAAGATTCTTCAGGGCAATATCTCTCCCGAGAAGATCTTGGCTATTGAGCAAGAAGCTTGTGCCAGATTAGCTAATCGTGGCTGGACTCCTGACTACATTTCAGTACGTAAACGCAAAGATCTATTAAGTGCTGATGAAACAGATATCCAAAGTTCTGAAAAGCTAGTGGTGGTTGCAGCGGCAAAACTTGGCAAAACTCGCCTGATCGATAATTTGGAAATTTAATGAAAGCTAGCTATCTGTTTGCACTTGTTGCGATACAGTTAGCGATGGCTGTTAACTGCTGGGGTCAAACATCTAACACGGCAAGCAACAAATCCCCAAGAGTCATCACACTCACCCCACATCTAGCTGAAATAGTCGATGCGGCAGGTGGCTCCTCCATGCTAGTCGGCGTTAGCGCGCACAGTAACCGCCCCTCAACCATAAACGGGTTACCGGTTATTAGCGATGCCAGATCCATAGATTTAGAACGCATCAAGAACCTGCAACCAACACTTATCATTTATTGGCAAAGTGGAACGCCTAACACCCAAATAGAAGCGCTAAAAAAACACTTCGCTAACACACCAACCAAACTTTTAAGTACAGACCCTCGCAAGTTAGAAGATATTGCAAAAGATATTGAAAGAATTGGTCAAGCACTAGGCACGACAGCAAAAGCCCAACAATCAGCGCAAAAATTTCGTGAGCGACTTCAGTTACTACGTCAGAAATATGGGTCTAATCAAAAAACAAACACTAGGCCTGTGCGTGTGTTTTATCAAATTTGGGCACAGCCACTCATGACTTTAAATCGCGAGCACTTAATTGGTGACATGATTCAACTCTGCGGTGGAGAGCAATTATTTGCTAATGAAAAATTATTAGTTCCCACAGTTAATCGAGAGTCCGTTGTAGCAGCCGATCCAGAAATCATTTTTACAGCCGTTGATAATCCAAAGATTAAAACTGACTGGAGCATGTGGTCTTCATTACCTCATTTAAGCGCCACGAAAAATAAAGCTTTCGTCGAAATTGATGGCGATACGATTAGTCGACCTAGCCCACAAATACTGATTGGCACTGAAAAAATGTGCGATGCCATTTTGCGTATAAAACAAACGCGCGCATCAAAGGCACCGTAAGCTCAAGCTACTTTAAAAATTAAGCTGGGATATACACCCGCACACCAGAATCAGTGCTAGCTTCCAAAATGGGATGCCCTAAAGATTTTTCTAAATTAGTTGGGTTAATGACCTCGTCAACTGAACCCGCCAAATAATCACCTGCATCCCCCATGAATATCAATGCATGGGTAAAACCTCGCCCAATTAAGCCAATCTCATGCAAGCTAGCAATCACGGCTTGATGACAAGTCTGACTTGCATCGACTAAAGTTTCTAGCAAGGTCACCTGATGATGAATATCTAAATGGGATGTGGGCTCATCCAAAATTAAAACTGGTGTAGATTGTGCAAAACAAGCCGCTAAAGATACGCGCTGCCGCTCGCCACCTGACAATGATTGCCATGGTGCATCAGCCAAATGAGCCACATCACAACGCTCAAGAGCTGACATAGCGTGCTTTAAATAGCCTTGAGCTTCATCTTGATGCCAAGGCCATTGCCCTGCTAAAACAATATCAATCGCTCTTAAACCGATACCCCCAACAGGGAATTGCTCACCATAAGCACGCAACTTCGCCAGCTCACTTGGTGTGCACAGTGGTAAATCTTTACCTTTCCATTGAATATTGCCGTGCATGTATAGCTGACTTTGCATGCCAGCAATAGCTTTTAATAAAGTAGATTTACCAGCGCCGTTTCGACCTATCAAACACCAACGCTCACCTGCTTTAACCGTCCAATTGAGGTTGGAAATTAAAACTCGATCACCCACAGTTAAGGTGAAATTCTGAACTTGCAATAAAATTTCTTGACTCATTAGGAACCCCACTGGCGCAGGCGTGCCAATAAAAATAAGAAACTTGGCACACCAATTAACGCTGTGATAACACCCACTGGCAACTGAGATGGCGCAATAACGGTTCTAGCAAACATATCAGATAGAACCAAGAAAGCTCCCCCTAATAAGCCAGCAGCCGGCAATAAAAATGTTTGATCAGGCCCTAATCGCTTTAATACGATGGTTCGCAATATATGAGGAACCAATAAACCCACAAACCCAATGGATCCAGCAATAGATACGGCAGCAGCTGCAGATAGAGCAGATAACAAGACCATCATCCACTGAATCATAGGCACATCAACCCCCAAGCTCTGAGCTTTATCCGTCCCTAATTGCAATAAATGTATTTGAGGTGCCAACTTGACCAGAACTAATAAAACAAAGAGCCAAATACCGAGCAATACGCCAACAGCTTCAAGACTCATTACAGAATCCAAATCACCCATTAGCCAATGAATCATCCCTGGCATTGCCATATCAGAGGCAAATGCAATCATGAGGCTCGTTATAGCACCGCAACCTGTTGCCACCATCACGCCAGCTAATAATAGACGCGATGGATGTGTGGCATAACTACCCACCAATAACCAAAGCAAAACCAATACGGCCACAGCACCTAGCCAAGCACCACCAGCCACCCAAATAGTGCCAGCACCGCCCATCATCAAAACAGCCAAGGCTCCCACTGAGGCACCACCTGAAACACCTAATACGGAAGACTCTGCTAAAGGATTACGAGTTAATACTTGCAATACCCCGCCCGACATAGCCAATAAACCACCAACAGCAAAGGCCGCCAACACACGAGGCAAACGCAATTCATAAATCAATGAAGGGGCAGCGTTTGTGACGCTACCTGTTAAAAGGGCAGCTAATACGCTTAGCAATACCAAGCATGCAAGTGCTAGAAATAAATGTAATTTCTTCATACACCCGCAATATACAGGGTCTTATGTGTCACAAATGCTAAAATCCCTCATCTTTCATAAAAAGGAAGATAGTAAGTGTGGTGTCGATACTCATCAGAGTATGGATTAAATGGGAAGTCAGTGAGTAAATTACAAATCTGACGCTGCCCCCGCAACGGTCAATGAATTAGCGAAGCTCAAAGCCACTGGAGAAATCTGGGAAGGTAGCTTAGCAACCAGCAATGGAATCATCAGCCCGGAAACCAGCCCTCTTATTTTGGTGGTGATGTCACGGGGAGTGGCAATCAAGCTAGTCTTGAACTTCTCCTATGACATGACTGAGTTAACTCTGATTCGGGGTGTAATCAGACAAACAGTTGCTAAAAAATATAGCAACGAACTGGAGTAAACATGTCATTTAAAAAAAACCCTTTGGCCACAGCTATCGTATTAGCACTCGCCAGTACTTCCTCCTTCGCACAAAGCAGCAATGAACTAGGCGCTATTACGATTTACGGCTCTAGATTTCAGGAAAAAGATAATCAAACCTTACCTCAATCAAGCATTATTTCTTCTTCGGAAATCCAAAAAAGCGGCTTAACTAATATCGCTGATGTATTAAAAAAAATTGGCGGACTACCAGTTAGACAAGATTTATATGGCAATACTAATGCCACTATTGATCTAGGCGGATTCGGAGATGCTGCTGATAACAATATAGTTGTTCTACTAGATGGGGTAAGAATCTCAGAAAATGAACAATCATCAGCCAGAATTTCTCTAATACCAATTGAAGCAATTGAACAAATTGAAATTACCCGCGGTGGCAATAGCGTTCTTTATGGTGACGGCGCTAATGGTGGTGTAATCAACATCATCAGCAAAAAAAATATTGAAAATCTTAGTGTTGTATCAGCCGGTGTGGGCAGCAACAATACTTACCAGTCTAATTTATATACAGCCAAAAAATTTGGCGATATTAGCGCATCAGTTTTTGGAAGCACAAATAATTCTCAAGGTTATAGACAAAATAACCGAACAGCCTCGCAGTCAGGTGGCTCTATTATTCAATGGCAACCCAACTCAAACACTCAAGCAGGGATACGTTTATTTATAGACGATCAAAATAACAATTTACCTGGCACGCTGCCACTTGCTTGGCTAAATAGCAACCCAAGCGCCAAACAACAATCAATTTACTCTGAACAGTACAAAGCAGACTCAAGCAACATCACACTATTTTCATCAACCAAAGTTGATGGTATTGAATACGCCATCGACATCAGCGAGAGAAATAAGCACACGCATTGGCAATACGACAAAGATAAATGTGAAATTTATAACCCAACAATAGATTACGCACTCACATTTCCATACCCATTAATTTCGTATCCAAACGGGTCTTGCACGACAAATACGCCATACCCTGGCAACTCTTACTCTACTGTTAATAGCAATTCAACCACACAACAAGTTAACCCCCGAGTAAAAGTCGATGACTTTCTCATAAAACAAAATAAATTAACTGTCGGTATGGATTGGTTAAGTTGGAAATTCTCAAGAGATGTTCCAGAATTTAACTACGGCCCTAATCACTCTGAGAATAAACATTCCACTACTGGTTTTTACGCCAATTCAGATTGGGCTATTGATTCCAAAAATAGATTAATAGGCGGATATAGAACTGAAGAGTTTAAGCAATCTAAATACTATGAAGATTCTTTTGGGAACGAATACGGTAGTGACCATCAACGAATTACATCTCATAATATTCAATATATTAGAAATATCGAATCATTAGAAGTTTATGCAAAACATGGGAAGAACTACCGTCTACCAAATGCAGATGATAACTACCAATTAACCAATGTTAACTGGAGACCAACAACACCTCTTAAACCTCAAACATCCATTGATAATGAGGTTGGGGTTAACTATAAAAATAGCACTCAACAATATCATCTAAGCTACTACAAGAGTTCGATAACCAATGAAATTGGTTACGATGAAAATATTGGCGGCAACAGTAACTATCCCTCATCTAAAAGAACTGGTATTTTTGCAAGCGCCCATCAAAATTTAACGGCCATGTTTAGTTTACGAGCCCAAATTCAAACTATTGATTCAAAAATATTAGCGGGAACCTATGCGGGCAAAGAAGTGCCTAGCGTTCCTGAATATGTTGGTTCAATTGGTTTAGAAACTAAAATTAATGCAAAAGAGATGTTAGATATATCTTACCGATCAGTTGGTAAATCTTATGCATCTGGCGACAACCAAAATACCGGGTTTAAAACAAGTCAACAGCATTACGTAGATTTTAGATATAACCTAAAAAATGGCTCTTGGGACTGGACCGCTAGCATCAATAATGTTTTAGATAAAAGACAATATGACTATGCTGTATATAAGCCTAATTACCTAGATTTATATCAAAGAACAGTCTACCCAACCCTTGGCCGCAACTTTAGCCTAACTGGGCGTTATGTTTTCTAAGACTGACAGACTCTGACTCAAGCCCGCCTAAGGCGGGCTTTTTAATTCTTGCTCTCTTCGTAGAGATAGATACAATGGTAATCATGTCAGAACTTACAAACATTTCTTATAACCGTTTGCAAGACACCCTAGCCCGTCTAGAAGGCAAAACTAAGGCCTTATTGGATGCTGTGGAGCAAACCCGTAAAGAACGCTTAAGCTTGGAATCCAAGATTGAGGATGCTCAGGGTCGCATCCAACAAATTCTAAGTAAGCTACCCCCTCAGACTGATAATGGCCAAATGGATCTTTTGGCAGCCAATCGACAGGACGCAGAATGAGCCAAAATCGCATTGAAATTACCCTAGGCGGTCAAAAATTTGCGTTTGCCATAGCGCCAGAACACGAAGCTAGCTTACGAGCAGCAGCAGCCATTGTTGATGAACAATTGGAGGCAGCTCTTTCAACCGGCAACAGAAGCATTGAACGTGCGGCCATTATGACCGCCATTAAATTAGCCGGCGACCTACAAGCCGCCAAAATGAATATCAGCCATGCAGAAAACCCAGGCGCCAGCTTAGACCAAATGGCTCTTTTACAGTCCAAAGTCGATCAAATTGAGGCATCTGTAGATTCTGCGCTGAAAACGCTTTCCCTACCTGGTTAGCCAAGGCCAATAGTTCCTTGAACCGATGCGCAAGCATCTGGCGTGGGCCATATAGTATGGGCGCGAGCGTCTCGTAGCTCACAGAGCGTAACTTCAGGTTATGTTCTCCCTGAAATACTTGATGCACCCGAAATATTATTGCCATGCCGCCTTGAACCTACTGGGTTCAGGATGACGGCCTAGCGGCCAAGGTGGGGAATCCTATAATAGCCACATAAACGGAGGGTTTTATCGTGAAACACCTATTTCGCTTACCAACCTTGTGGCTCATCACCTCTTTACTGAGCCCTTTTGCATTTGCTGAAAATTTAGCCAACGGTCAGGCCTTGCACCAAAGTAAATGTGTTCAATGCCATGCTGACAAATCAGGCTTAGGCAATGCGGATATGATTTATCTCAGAACCGACCATAAAGTAAAAGATATCGCGAAACTAAAAAGCATGGTCTCCATGTGCAACACCGAACTTCGCTTAGATTTGTTTCCAGAAGATGAAGCCGACTTGGTAGCGCACTTAAATCAAACCTTCTACAAATTGAACTTCAACAAATAATCATGACCCTTACTCAAGTTGGTGTTTTAGCGCTCTTAGGTAGCTGTACAGGATTTGCTGCAGGATTGCTAGGTATTGGCGGAGGCATGATCCTCGTGCCGTTTCTAAGCTTTCTATTTACGATCTATGGTTTTGATAGCTCTGTGGTGGTGCATATCGCTATTGCCACATCCATGGCAACGATTCTTTTCACATCCCTCTCCTCTGTAAGAGCACACCACCAACGTGGCGCAGTGCGTTGGGATATTGTCTTGGTTTTAGCGCCAGGAATTTTAATTGGCGGCATGCTAGGTGGAGGCAAATTATTTGCCATCCTTAAAACGACGTGGCTTTCTTTTATCTTTGCAGGATTTGTTAGTTTTTCCGCTTATCAAATGCTTCTAAATAAAAAACCGAAGCCAAGTAGAACATTACCCGGCAAAGCTGGCATGTTTGGGGTTGGTAGCTTTATTGGATTTTTATCTAGTCTAGTTGGTGCTGGCGGCGGATTTGTGTCGGTACCATTTATGACTTGGTGCAATATCCTTATGCACAATGCAGTAGCCACATCTGCAGCCTTAGGCTTCCCAATCGCACTATCAAGTGCCATAGGCTACATCATTAGTGGTTATGGCAATCCATCACTACCTGAAGGATCTCTGGGGTATGTCTACCTACCAGCGTTGGCATCTATTGCGATTGCTAGCGTATTAACAGCACCACTAGGCGCTAAAGCTGCCCACCAATTAAATGTTGCTCAACTAAAAAAGATATTTGCGATTGTTTTATTTTGCCTAGCTGCCTACATGCTTTACAAAGGCCTGAGTATCTCCGTACTCTAGGCCTTTAGCAAAGCAAGTAGGTTAATTGGCGTAAGTTTGGCGCAGTATATTTTTCTGAACCTTCCCCATAGCGTTTCTAGGGAGTTCAGGCACAACAATCACGCGCTTAGGTACTTTGAAGTTGGCAATCTTGCCTTTCAATTCAGCAATCATCGCCTCTGCATGTAACTTAGCACCTGGCTTAGCGACCACAACAGCTAAGACAGCTTCACCAAAATCTGGATGCGGCACACCAACGACCGCACTCTCATCCACACCTGGCATGTCATCAATGAAACTTTCAATTTCTTTTGGATAAACGTTATAACCACCAGAAATAATTAAGTCTTTACTTCTACCTACTATGCATAAGTAATCACTAGGCACTTTACCGGCACTGGTTTCTCCGCCCCAACGCCCGACATCACCCGTCTTAAACCAACCATCAGAAGTAAATTCTTCTTTGGTTTTTTCAGGCATGCGCCAATAACCTTTAAAGACGTTTGGCCCTTTTACCTCGACATTACCAATCTCATTCACGCCACATAAAGAACCATCATCTTTTCTAACGCGAACTTTTGTTTGTGGCAATGGCAAACCGACAGAACCTCCAACTCGATCACCTTTATAAGGGTTCGACACAAGCATCACAGTCTCACTCATACCGTAACGCTCTAGAATGGTTTGACCAATTCTTTCTTTAAATGAGTTAAATGTCTCCGTTAGCAATGGTGCAGAACCAGAGATAAATAAACGCATATTTTTTGCAGTTTTCTTTGTGAACGTAGGATCTAATAACAAACGCACATAGAATGTTGGCACGCCCATCATGACTGTTGAGCGTGGCATATGTTTAATTAATTCCTTGGTATCTAGGCGCGGCAACCAAATCATTTTGCTGCCATTTAATAAAGCGCCGTGTGAAGCTACAAATAAGCCATGCACATGGAAAATAGGTAAAGCGTGCAACAGCACATCACCTTTTTTCCAAGCCCAAAACTTCTGCAATACTTTTGCATTACTGCCTAAGTTGCCATGCGTGAGCATCGCTCCCTTGCTACGGCCAGTCGTACCTGAGGTATACAAGATGGCAGCCAAATCATCATCTGAGCGCTTAACAGTTTTAAATGTATCAGGTAAAGCAGCCGCTTTCTCTAGTAAAGTTCCCGTTCTATCTTCACCTAATGTGAATACGTGCTTGGTCCCTGTTTTTTTAGCCACTTGAGAAACCCAAGATAGATTTTTAGGGCTGCACACCACCACAGCAGGTTCCGCATTACCTAAAAAATACTCCACTTCAGCGGACTGATAAGCAGTGTTTAAAGGTAAATACACTAAACCAGCTTTTAAAGTAGCCAAATATAAAAATAAAGCTTCAGGTGATTTTTCAACCTGCACCGCCACTCTAGAGCCTTCAGGCAACTTAAGGTTCGCTAAAAGATTAGCCATCTTAGATGTGGCTTTATTTAAGTCTCCCCAGCTGTAATACAAACCGTCATGAGTTTCAATCGCACAAGCTGATTGATCTTTTGGAAATCCTGTTTCCAATAATTTATATAGATTCATTGAATTCTCTTTTTAATTATCTGGCCAACACTGGGCCCATCACGAAGTTAGCAAGACCTGTTGCAATCTCTGGGAAAAGACAAAGCAACACAACAGATAACAACATAATGATGACAAATGGCAGAACACCCCAAATAATTTTATTAAGTGGGATATCTGGCGCAATATTTTTAATCACAAAAATATTTAGGCCAACTGGCGGATGTATTAATCCTGTTTCCATCACAATGGTCATAACAATGCCAAACCAAACCAAATCGAAATTAGCAGCTCGTAATGGCGGCAAAACAATTGGAGCAGTCATTAAGATGATTGAGACTGGTGGCAAGAAAAAGCCAAGAATAATCACCAAAAATAAAATCGCCGTTAGTAGTGCCCAGCGCCCAAGCTCCAAATCGACGATCCATTGAGCAGCAGATTGACTAAGATGCAAATGGCTCATCACATTAGAAAATAACAAAGACATGCCAATAATGAACATCAACATCGTTGATTCTTTAATCGTCGCCTCTAGCAATGGTGACAAATCACGAATGCGCCACATTTTGTAAATACCTGCAACCAATACAAAAGCTAGAACAGCACCCAAACCAGCCGTCTCTGATGGCGTTGCAAAACCACCATATAAAGCGACCATCACACCAATCAACAACACAAGAAACGGAAGCACTCTAGGCAGCGAATTCATCTTTTGCTGCATCGTATAAGTTTCTCTTTTCAATATTTCCGGTTCAGGAGTACCTTGCTTAAATATTGCCAAAGCATGTTTGTATTCACGATGGAACTGCCAGACGGTATAAAAAGAAAAAAGAACGACCAACAAAATACCAGGGCCAATCCCTGCTAAAAATAAACGGCCCAAAGATTGTTCAGCAGCCACCGAATAAAGAATCATAGTGATAGATGGCGGCAACAAAATGCCTAATGTGCCACCCGCTGCAATCACACCTGCTGCAAAACCCGGTGAATAGCCACGCTTACGCATTTCTGGAATACCCGCACTACCAATCGCAGAACAAGTAGCAGGACTTGAGCCTGCCATAGCAGCGAATAATGCACAAGCAAGAACGTTAGCGACACCTAAACCACCAGGCACTTTACCTAACCAAACGTGTAAAGCTCCATATAGATCTTGTCCAGCGCGAGAACGACCAATAGCCGCCCCCTTCATAATGAACAGTGGAATAGATAGAAGCGTAATACTAGCCATTTCTTCATAGACGTTTTGAGTAATCGTATCTAAAGAAGATGCCGGCATAAAGAAAAACATAAAAATTAAAGCTACCGTACCCAATGAAAAAGCAATTGGCATACCTGAAAACATAATCAGCAAGGTAACGGCAATAAATAGTAAACCCAACGCAAGTATTGACATGATTAGCGCCCCTTCGCCGAAGGACATACATGCCCCAAAGTTTGAACAAAAATTTGGATGCTCAGAAGCGTCATGCCTAAAGCCATCATCCCATAAGGAATACTCAGAGGTGGCCCCCAAGATGAAGATGTCACATAACCATCTGCCCAAGCCTCATGCCAAAGCGTCCAAGATTTGCATGAAAAGAATGCGCAAAATAAAAACGACAAGGCATCAGTCAAGAAAACCCTTAATTGCTCAACTCTTCTTGGCAAACTATTGGTAATAGCAGAAATACCAATATGACCACGCTTATGTTGAACATAGGCGCTACACAAAAATGTCACGCCCACTAGACAAAAAACGGCTGCCTCATCTTCCCAGTCAGTTGGGACATTAAAAAAAGCTCGAGAGATCACGCTATAACTAAGTATTAAGGCAGCAGCCCCTAATGCAAGAGAGCCTAGCAATAGCATCAGTCGATTAACCCGCTCTAATATCGTCTGAACCATTTGAAATAAATGACACATGATTAAATCAACTTCTCTGCCGCATTTAACAATGCTGCACAACTTGGGCTACGTTCAGCAAAATCTTTCCAAGCCGTTTGACGAGCAATCTCTTGCCATTTTTTAATCACAGCATCATCTAAGTCATAAACTTTGCTGCCTGCTTTTGCATAGACACTAGCCGCTAACTTATCATCTGCTTTGGCTGATTCATAACCAAACTTCTCCATATCAGCACCGACAGACATCAAGATGTCACGTTGCTCCTTAGATAGGCCATCAAATATTTGCTTAGACATCATGAGGGGTTCCAACATGAACCAATAAGAACGATTACGAGCACTCGTGAAATGCTTGCTTAGCTCTTCTAATTTGAAAGAGATAAAGCTAGTTGATGAGGTAAAGGCTGCATCCATAGCACCCGTTTGCATAGCCGCATAAATCTCATTTGAAGGAAGAGAAATAACAGATGCACCCGCAGCCTTCAACATCAAATCAAACTCTCGGCTACCGCCACGAATTTTCATCCCTTTAGCATCATCTGGATTAATCAGAGCCTTTGTTCTGCTAGCAATACCACCGCCTTGCCAAACCCAACTCAGAATAACAATACCTTTTTCTTCCAAAATTTTTGCAAGCATTCGGCCGCATTCGGCATTTTTCCACTTCATAGCTTGCTCATAGCTAGTCACTAGGGCTGGCATCAAAGCAATATTCGTCTCAACCACCTCACCACCTGAATAAGGCAGTGGTACAAGCGATAAATCTAATGCGCCTTTACGCAAAGCGCCAAACTGCGCATTTGTTTTCATCAAAGATGAACCAGGATATACCTGCAACTTCATACTTCCCTTAGATTTCTTCTCAACTTCTAAGGCAAATTTTCTGCAAAGACGATCTCTAAAATCCCCCTGAGAAATAGTGCCACCAGGGAATTGATGAGAAATCTTTAAATTAACATTCGCATCTGCGGCCCAAGCATAAGAACCCATGCTAGCAAAAGGCAATGCAGAAGCACCTAATAGTAACTTTCTGCGTAAATCATCAACTTTATTATTTGTAGTCATTTCTTCTCCTCGCCCCACTGTTAAATTTTTGAAAAATCACACTATTTTTTGTGACACTGCTCTTGAGAAAATTACTTCTCCATTAACAAAACGCTCGTGGTTATCTTCCACTTTTTCTAAGTCATATAGGTAATTCACCATCAAACCTGCTGATTGCTTAATACCTTTTTTTGACAAGTCTCCTGCCCAGTTAATTCTGTGTAATTTGGCGCCGTTACCTAAATGGAATTTGGCCACGGAATTACCGCCTCTCTTAGGTGAGTAATGCATCAAATAAATAGCGCACAAACTTTCTAAAGCCTCACGCTCTTTAATAGAACAAGTATCTGGATGCCATCCTGAATGAACTCGCTCATTCCAAGATACTTTTTTCAAATCGAGTACATGTAATGCCTGCTGATACTTTTCCACAACAGCTGGCTTTAAATCAGCCAAGCCAAGACCAACCCCTGAGCTTAACCACTCAATAAAACCAGGGATAGGAGACAAAGTACAAAATGTTTTTAAAGATGGAAATTCTTTCTTCAAACTCTCTGCTACCCGTTTAATAAGGAAGTTCCCCATGGATACCCCTCTTAAACCAGGCTGACAGTTACTAATTGAATAAAAAATAGCGCACTTAAATTGGCTAGGTTCAACGGGTGCTGATTTCTTATCGACCAACGGGCCAATAGAATCAGGAATATCTGGCAAAAGCGCCACCTCAACAAATATCAGAGGCTCTTCAGATAATTGCGGATGAAAGAAAGCGAAACAACGACGATCAGGCTGAAGCCTTCTACGCAAATCATCCCAGCCATCAATTTCATGAACGGCTTCATGTTGAATAATTTTCTCAAGAATATCTGCGGGTGATTTCCAATCGACTTGATGCATTTTTAGAAAGCCCGGATTAAACCAAGAACTCAATAAATGCTGCATATCAGCGTCAACCGCCTTTAATTCAGGCTTTTTATTTAACGCCTTCAATAATTGCCGACGCATATCAATAATCATGCTCGTACCACCAGGTGCACGATTTAAACGACGCAACAACTCTTGTCGAGGAGCTTCCGATACTCGCATTAACCAAATTAAATTGTCAGCATTGGGTGCTTCTGCATACATTTGCGCAGCACTTAAAACATCTGCAGGGCTAGGATTAAATTTTTCAGCCAAATAATGGAAATATTGACTCTTCTGATCATCATCGAGTGTTTGGTAATTCTCGATCACATCACTAGCCATACTTGCGCCATTCGCTTCACCACGCTCTGATAACAACTTCTTTGTGGCATTAACTGTTTTGCTCATATGCCGAGCTTTAATGATCTTATCTAAAATCATGATGCCACCTGCCCCGGCACTAGATTTTTCAAGACATCACGCTGTCGCATAATGTGCGTTTTCATCATGACCTCTGCAGCCAATGGGTCCCTTGCCTTCAGCGCTGCAAACACTGATAAATGTTCCGCGCAAGACTCAGCAATACGCCCTTTGCCATGCAAACTACGATGTCTTGATAAATTTAAAATTTTCCGCATATCTTGCAACATACGGCTTAACCACTCATTACCCGCTAGATTTTGTATAGCGATGTGTATTTTTCTATTAGTCTCGTAATACTCATCAATATTTTTAGCCTGGGCATGTTTTTCTAATTTCCCATGCAAAGCTTCCAACGAATGAATATCTTTATCAGTGGCTCTTTGAGCAGCCTCAAAAGCACAGCGCCCTTCTAACATGGCCATAATCGGGAAAATATCGTCTAAATCTTTTTCTGTTAATTGAGTCACATAACAACCTCTACGTGGCTCAATACGCAACAGACCTTCTGAAGCCAAAATACGAATAGCTTCTCTAAACGGTGTCCTCGATACGCCTAAATCTTCAGCTAGTTTTTGCTCATCAACCCAAGATCCTGGCTCCAAAAAACCACTAGCGATCATGGAGCGCAAACGCTCAGTAACTTCTACATAAAGGGCTGGTTTGATGATTTTTAATGTCATACCCATAAATGTATTTTGTATACAAAACACATAATATTGGTGCTAACCCTAAATTTTAAGAATCAAGGGAAACTACTGATATTTCTTAAAAACCAGAACAATTCCCATAATAATCATAGGGATAGAAAGCCATTGACCCATAGAAAGGCCCAAAGATAAGAGGCCTAAGAAATTATCTGGCTCACGGGCAAACTCCGCCAAGAAACGAAATACGCCATAACCCAATAAAAAGAACCCAGAGACCTGTGCAGGCTTTCTAGGGGTTGAGGCATACCACCACAACATCAAAGCTAAGCAAAGCCCCTCTCCCGCCAATTGGTAAAGTTGTGAGGGATGTCTCGCAATCAAATCCCCAGCCTGAGGGAAAATCATAGCCCATGGAAGATCTGTAGGACGCCCCCACAACTCTCCATTAATAAAATTACCTAAACGGCCAAAAGCTAAACCAACAGGAATAAGCGGCGCAATTAAATCAGTAATTTCAAAAAATGTTTTTTGGTGTTTCTTAGCTGACCACCACATAGCGACCAATACACCTAAGAAGCCACCATGGAAAGACATACCACCCTCCCATACCTTAAAAATATCTAAAGGATGCGCCATGTAATGGCTTGGCATATAAAACAGAATGTAACCAAGGCGCCCACCCAAAATAACACCTGCCACCCCCGCAAATAAAATATCCTCTAGGTCTTTATAGGTCAGCCCCGCACTCTTGATATGTGCCTGCTTTAAACGTAGATTGCCAAGTAACAAAAATTGCGCAAAAGCCATTAAATACATCAAGCCATACCAATGAATGGAAACTGGGCCAATAGCAATAGCGACCGGATCAAATTGTGGATGAATCAGTGTCATGTTTTAAATATTTTTAATGTAATCGTTTATTGACCCGTTTGATCAAAGTTATGCAACTCATGACCTTGCTCACGATAGGCTTTATAACGTTGACGTCCCGCCTGTCTATCTTCCTCATCTGTAGAAACAATTTCAACAATACGAGGGAATCTAGCTGCCAATGCCTCTACTGACTGAGGCAACTCACGGCCCACATGAATCAAGACATCACCATGAGGTAAATAGTCCAACTCTTGCGCCTCAAAACTCTCAACGAAAACAACAGGAGTTTCAGCAGCAAAATCATCATGACCCCAAGCATGAGGCAAGAAATCTACTGTGCTAAAACTCCACAATTGCTCATCTAATTGACGCAAGAAGTCTTTTGATCCAACCACCACGACATTGCGCATTGGAATCTCAGGGTTAGGACTTGCCATAATCTTACGGATCAAACGGCAACTATATAAAGGCTTGTTGTTTACCTGACTATGAAAATCAATTCGGGCCATGAATCTTCTCAACCGCCCTTAAGTCAAAAGATAATTAACTAACAACGGTACTGGTCGGCCTGTTGCACCTTTTGCAGCACCACTCTTCCAAGCCGTGCCTGCAATATCCAAATGAGCCCATGTGTACTTTTCTGTATATCTTGATAAGAAACATGCAGCTGTTATGCTACCAGCTGGACGCCCACCAATATTAGCCATGTCGGCAAAGTTAGACTTCAGTTGATCTTGATAAGCGGTATCTAAAGGCATACGCCATACCGTATCCTGAGACTGACGACCTGCGCTCAATAAACCCTCAGCGAGTGCATCATCATCAGAGAACAACCCTGAGTGAACGGCACCCAAAGCAATTACACAAGCACCCGTTAAGGTAGCAATATCAATAACTGCTGCTGGTTTAAAGCGTTCCACATAAGTTAACGCATCACATAGAATTAAACGACCTTCAGCATCAGTATTCAAAATCTCAATCGTTTGACCAGACATACTGGTCACAATATCGCCTGGTCTAGTTGCATGACCAGATGGCATGTTTTCACAAGTTGGAATGACTGCAATGACATTGCGTTTTAGCTTCAACTCGCCAATGGCGCGCATCGTACCTAATACGGAAGCAGCACCACACATGTCGTACTTCATTTCATCCATACCTTCGCCAGGCTTTAATGAAATACCACCTGTGTCAAAAGTAATACCCTTACCAACCAATACGACAGGAGCCTCTTTAACTGCACCCCCTTGATGACGCAACACAATGAATTGTGGTGGAGCAATAGAACCTTGAGTGACTGCTAAAAATGCGCCCATTTTTAAGACTTCAATTTCTTTGCGGCCTAAAACATCTACCTTTAGCCCAAAGTCTTTTGCCAACTTCTTAGCAGTTTGAGCCAAATAACTTGGCGTACAGATATTAGGCGGCAAATTACCTAAATCTTTTGTTAAATCCATACCATTTGCAATTGCTAGACCCTCAGCTACTGCTTTTTGCAATGCCTTACTATTTTTTGCTTGGCATGCTATGGTCAACTTAGCCAACTTAGGATGCTTTTCAACTGGCTTAGTCTTAAATTGAGGGTGACGAGCACCAAATTTATATAACTGCTCTCTAGCAAATTGCGTTAATAAACGCACCTGAGATAAAGCATCTTTTGCCAAAAGCTCTTCAAAGACCCATAAAGCATCTTTTGCAGGAGTAGCAACCAAAACCTTCAACCCAGCCTGTAACCATTTTGCAAAGTCAGCCGCATGAGATTTTTCAGAATTTTTGCTAGCCTTAGGTGATTCCCCCATGCTGAGTAATAACAATCGCTCAGCCTTTAACCCGGCCTGAGACCAAGCGTCAGTTGCGTTTAAAAGCAGAGAACTGCCAGGTTTAGACTCCAAATCTCCTGCTAAAACAGCTCTAGCAATGGCACCATGAGTCGCCAAATTAAGAGTATGCAAATCCCCACCTAGCTTTTTGGGGTTTTGGAGGTGTTCGCCCTTAAAAGCTACCACCAAACAGCCTGTTACCGTTGCCATTTGGGCTTTCAACCCTAAAGCGCCCTCTCCAAATATTTTCGTGCTACATTCCATGTGCTTTTCCTTCGTGCAAGGGAAGTTTCTGATAACCTTCATTATCACCTAGCTTAGATTTTTATGATTTTTACGAGAGCCCTTCGACAAGAACTAGCCTTCACCACCGGCGTGGTGTTTATGGTTCTAGTGACTCTCGTTTTAACCAATTTAATGATTCGCACCCTAGCTGATGCAGCTGGTGGCACGATCAACCCCAAGGATGTGGTGGTATTAATGGGCCTAGGCATTATTAATTACCTAGCCATTCTTTTAGCCGTATCGTTATTCATAGCCACTTTAATTGTCTTAAATCGTTGGTACAAAGACTCTGAAATGGTTATCTGGCAAAGCGCTGGAGTCGGCTTATTTAAAGTTTTAAGAACTATCATTCTTTTTACGATTCCTATCGCTTTGGCAATTGCGGTTCTATCCATGATGGTTTCACCATTAGCCAATGAGCAAGCCAACATCATTAAGCAACGCTTTAAACAAAGAGATGATGTTTCCTTGCTTGCACCGGGGCAATTTAAAGAATCCACCGCTAACAACCGAGTCTTTTTCATTGAAGAAATTGACACCCAAAAAAGTATCTTAAAAAATATATTTGTTAGCGATTTCGGCGATGAGAAACAAATGATTGTTGTTGCCAAAGAAGGCTATGTTGAAACAGATGCCAAAGGTGTTCGTCGTTTAACTTTAACGCCTGGACGCCGCTATGAAGGCATCGCAGGAGGATCCGAATTCAGAATTACTGAATTTGGTAAATATGAAGTTAAATTAGATCAAAAAGACACTGTGGAAATTGCATCTACCAATAGAACACTACAAGTTTGGGATCTAATCAAAAACTGGACGCCCCTCAATCAATCTGAATTACTGTGGAGAATCGGCCTTCCCATCATGGCATTCTGCTTTGTGACCATCGCCTTGCCACTAGCCTATACCAACCCAAGAAATAGTCGCTATTACTCTTTAATATTTGCTGTTCTTATTTATTTTTCTTATTCCAATTTACTCACTCTTTTGCAAAATTGGGTAAAAAATGGCCGTATTAGCTTCACAATGGCTTGGTGGCCACTTCATTTGCTCATTTTTTTACTTGGCATCAGCCTTATTTATTTAAATCAAAATAGAGCGCTCAGCATCAAGGGCAAATATCAAACACTGTGCTCCAAATTAAGAAAATCTAATAAAAGTAGTTAGTGACACAATAGTGATTGATAATGCTATTTATTCAAATAAATGGGCCTTTAAGCAATCATGAGACTGTTCAGTAGAAATATCTTTATCGGACTCATTGGCACACTCATTGGTTTACGCCTTTTTCTAAGCGCTGTCTTACCCCTAACAGAGACTACTGAAGCTAGATATGGCGAAATTGCCAGAAAGATGCTGGAAACCGGTAACTGGATCAACCTACTAGATACCTATAGCTCACCCTTTTGGGCAAAACCACCCTTATTTAGCTGGTTGTCTGCTAGCTCAATGGCCATTTTCGGTATTTCTGAATTTACCATTCGCCTACCATCGATGCTGTTGGCAATCACCTTACTCTTCTTAATTTTTCATTTTGTTAAAGAGCAATTAGGTCTAGCGAAGGCTCAATTAAGCGCCATCATCTTATTAAGTGGCGCAGGCTTTTTAGTTGCCAGCAGCACGGTCATGACGGATCCAAGCCTTCTATTTTCAGTAGCAGTGGCACTTTGCGCATGGTGGCGCCACCATCAAAAAAATCAGTCCCTATGGGCCTACACTTTCTTTGCTGCTATTGGCCTAGGTCTACTTGCTAAAGGACCTTTAGCGATTGTGCTAATTGGTATGCCTATTTTCTTTTACCTACTCACCCAAGGCGGATGGATCAAAGCCATCAAAGAGTTACCTTGGGTTGGTGGACTTATTATCGGTTTACTACTTCCAAGTATTTGGTATATAGCTGCAGAAAGAAACACCCCAGGATTTATTGAGTATTTTGTTCTAGGTGAACATGTTTATAGATTCATTAAACCAGGTTGGGCCGGAGATTTGTATGGCACAGCACACGCTGAGCCTAAAGGCACCATTTGGTTTTATGCTGCTGTAGCACTATTGCCATGGAGCTTCTTTCTAATTGTCGGCTTAATCAAAAAACCAATTAAGAGCGTTCTTGCTTTAAAAGCAAATCCATTAAGAGTCTTCCTTCTTTGTTGGGCACTTAGCCATTTAGTTTTCTTTAGCTTACCCGCCAATATTATCTGGCCGTACTACCTACCAATGGCACCAGCATTTGCCATCTTGTTCGCAGACCTTTTAGGTGACAACATCAAGCTAAGTAAATGGTTAGCTGCTTTTGCTGTGGTCTTTAGTAGCGGAGCACTTTTGATTGGCTACTATGTCGCAGAAGCTAGATCAGAGTTCAATATCAAATCTGGAAAGAATGTTATTGAGTTCTGGAAAAAAGAGAATCCTCAACAAGACGGCCAGTTAAATTATCTTAGCGGTAAACGATTGTTTTCTCTTGAATTCTATTCATCAGGTCGCGCAACGCAGATTAAATCGCCTGAAGCTATTAAAGAGTTAATACAAAATAAGAGCATAGATTATTTGCTCATTAACGAAGATGAGTTTGATCATCTTCCGGCAGACATATCAAAACACTTTAAGAAATTTCCCGACAACAACGATCACTCAGCGCTACACCTTATCTTAGTGAAAGAAATTGACTAAACAATCATGGCGACTACATACACCCAAGATGCTGATAGTATTTTCTTAGAGATTAATAAGAAAAATCGTCCCAAGAATCCTTTAATTAGCTGCATCGCGCCCTGTTATAACGAAGCGGCCAATCTTGAAGGGCTAGCTGCTGAAATTGACCGCATCTTTAAAGGTTTAAACCTTCGATACGAATTAATTCTAGTAAACGATGGTAGTCGCGATCAAACAGCAGCTGTTGCACACGGTTTACTTAAGAAATTTCCCATTAAGTTAATTGAACTATCTAGAAACTACGGTAAAGAAATTGCGTTAAGTGCTGGTATTGATCATGCTCAAGGGGACTGCTCTATTTTGATTGATGCAGACCTTCAACACCCTCCTGAATTAATTACCGATTTTTACCAGCATTGGCGTGACGGCTACGACATGGTCTATGGTTTTAGAGCAAGTCGCCAAGATGAATCTTTCTTGAAAAGAAGTTTTGTTGGCTTCTTCTATGGCCTCATGAATTTAGGTCAAAAAAGAAAAATTATTCCTAATACATTGGACTACCGCCTCATGGATAGCAAGGTAGTAGCAGCCATGAAAAGCATGCCTGAAAACAATCGTTTCATGAAAGGCTTATATAGCTGGGTTGGATTCACAAATATTGGGTTGCCTGTTGAAATATCAGATCGAACAGCAGGTCAAACAAGTTTTGGGTTTATCAATTTATTAAAACTAGCTATCACTGGCTTAACTGCATTTTCCAATGTGCCCCTAAGACTTTGGGGCATATTAGGGGCAGTTATTTCTTTCCTATCCTTTGCCTATGGCGCTTGGGTTGCTATTGAAACACTCATCTGGGGTAACCCTACTGCAGGTTGGCCAACGGTGATTGTGGTACAAGCATTTTTAGGCGGCATTCTCCTCACCTCCATTGGCATCTTAGGCGAATATATTGGTCGTATTTTTACAGAAGTAAAAAGACGTCCTTTATATTTTGTTAGCCATGTCATTCAATCTGATGAAAAAACAGATTAAGAGCTTAGCGCAGTCTTTTTTTTGGTTTGCCCTGGTTGGCTTTTCAGCCATGTTTGTGCACTTCTACACGGTAACCGCTATATTTGTACCATTAGCTATTCACCCATTAATTGCCAATACACTAGGGTTTTTAGTGGCCTTCATCGTTAGTTACCTAGGTCACACTTACTTAACCTTCAAGCAGCCTAACAAAAAAACCGCCCCTTCCCTATCAGGCCTATTTCGTTTTTTTATAGTGGCCACTGCTAGCTTTCTACTCAACCAAGTTATTTTTTATTTATTGCTCAGCTTCACAGAATTAGGCCTTGATTTATCGCTCGGCATCACCTTGGTGCTTGTCGCAGGGGTCACCTATCTATTGAGTAAATTCTGGGCATTTAAAATCTCAGAAAATGACTGAAAAATTAATCACCATTTGCTCAGATGACTTCGGCCAAAACCAAAGCATTGATGAGGGCATCTTGCAATTAGTTAGTTTAGGTAGACTGCAAGCCGTCACTGTATTTACAGAGTCCCCTAGGTGGCCTGATAGCAGTGTTCAACTTCGGGCATTTAAAAATCAGATTGATATAGGTATTCATCTGAACTTAACAGAATCTTTCCCGGGGTCTCCCAAGAAATACAACCTCAATCAACTACTGATTCTTTCTCACTTAAGATTAATTAATAAAGATGCGATTAAAAGCAGCTTTAGAAAGCAAATCCAATTATTCCAAGCGCAAATGGGCAGTCTTCCAGACTTCCTCGATGGACATCAACATGTCCATGCATTTCCAGTAATCAATCAAGCACTCCAAGAAATCATTGAAGAATTTTGGGGAGCTCACCCGTCTTTATATGTGCGAGATAGCTCAAAATTAAACTTTAATGCCGACGGTTTTCTAATTAAGAAATTCATTTTGCATCTAGCTTGCGGTCGCTTAACTAAGAAAATGGATGCCATTCAAGTTCCAACAACGTCCAGCTTTACTGGGGTGTACAACTTCAACCCCCAAGCCAACTATGGCCAATTGGTGAATGGCTGGTTAAGCACTGCAAAGACCCAGACCTTAATGATGTGCCACCCGGCTTGCAATCCCATGTCCGATGCTGACCCACTCCATGAGGCAAGAGTGAATGAATTTAATTATTTATCCAGCGCTGATTTTTTAACTGACTGCCAACGGCTCAAGGTTAAACTTACGAGATATACAGTATCTACCCCGATTTAGAGGCAAATAACCAATGTTCATGTGGAATAGGCTTTTCCCACTTACTTATGAGCGCTATCTAGCAAGGCAAATTTATTTGTCTGTAACGTTCATCTTATTTGCATTGGTTTCATTATTTGTTTTCTTTGACTTCATTGCGGAAATGAATGACACCGGCAATGTGTACACCATGTTGATGGCATTTCTAACCGTTATTTTTAGAATCCCTGGACGTATTGTTGAAGTGATGCCAATTGCGGCCCTAATTGGTAGCATTTATGTATGCGCCAATATGGCTGCACAATCTGAATACACTATTCTGAGAGTTGCCGGGCTACAACCCATCTCTGCACTCAAAACTCTTTTAAAAATAGCCATTCCAATTGCAATTTCAACTCTTATCTTTAGCGAGGCTATTGGCCCACTCACAGAAAGACTGTCACGTAATATAAAAATTGCTGCAGTTAATTCAGGGAAAGAAACCCTTGATTTACGCTCAGGTGCTTGGATTAAAGATAAAAGACGCTCAGAAGGTCCTTCTGGAGAAGAAATTCCAGGCATGCGTTACATCAACGTCGGCCAGTTTGAAAACAACGGTATTTTTAAAGGTGTTCGCATTTACGAATTTGATGAAAATCACAAGCTCGTCATCATTAGAAATGCTGAGACTGTGCATACGATTCAAGACGGTTTATGGGAACTTAGTAATGTTAAAGAAACTTACTTCACAGAAACCAAAGCGCTCTCAGCCCTAGACCCCAACTTCTCAACAAAAATACTAAAAATAGATAAGAAGTATTTAACAACAGATATCAACCCTCAATTACTAAGTGCCCTATTAATTCAACCAGACAAAATGTCTATCTGGGGTTTGTTTAATTACATCCATCACCTATACGAGAACAAGCAAGACTATCAACGTTATGCGATCGCCTTTTGGAAAAAGGTGATTTACCCATTTACTGTCTTGGTCATGTTGGCATTAGCTCTACCTTTTGCCTATCTACAAACACGTTCTGGCGGCATTGGATATAAGGTGTTTGGTGGCATCATGCTAGGCATCAGCTTCCAACTATTTAATAGTCTTTTCTCTCATTTAGGTTTACTTGGTGAATGGCCTTCATTAATTAGCGCCATCATTCCCGCTGGCATATATTTCATTCTCGCCATTCTAGGTATCTTTTGGGTATCTAAGACTTAGTGCTTGATACGTTCATACGTCATGTCTCAATTACCCACTACTCCATCTCCTGCGATTGTTTTATTTGCCCATGGCGCTAGAGATGAACGTTGGAAAGAGCCGTTTCTAAAACTACAAGAGATCATTCAAAGAAATAGTCCAACTCAAAGAGTTGAGTTATCTTTTTTAGAGTTAATGACTCCTAGCTTACCTGTTGCAATTGACCGTTTAGCTAGCGAAGGATTTTTAGAAGTTATCGTTGTGCCCGTATTTTTCGGGCAAGGCGGTCATATTAGAAAAGATTTTCCTGCCATTCTAGAAGAATGTCAGGCTAAGCATCCACAGCTTAAATTAAGCGCTAAGGCGGCCGTTGGTGAGGATCTCAGCGTTCTCGAGGCGATTGCCAAATACTGCTCCAACTAACAATAAAGCTGGTGCTTGGCCATCAAACCAATCGGTCGCCAACCCATTAGCCATATCAGCAAGTGTTAAAGATAAACTTCTTTCACGCTTAGTGCTGATGGATTCAACAATTCTTACTGGGGTTGTCGCCAAACGACCCTGTGCAATTAATTGTTCAGCAATCGATACCGCTTCATTACGGCCCATATAAATAACTACCGTGTCAGCGGTTGGCAATGGCAAATTAATCGAATCAGATGAGCCAGCATCAGTCGCTTTAGCTTGCGTACTAAAGGCTACACTTCTTGCGACACCTCTTAAAGTTAATGATTGCTTCAAGCTTGCAGCAGCAGCTAGTGCTGCCGTAATACCTGGAACCACCTCAACCTTCACACCCGCTGCTTCCAACTCTGCAATTTCTTCATCAGCTCGACCAAAAATCATCGGGTCGCCACCTTTTAACCGCACAATCACCTGATGTTTTTGAGCAGCATCAACTAGTCGCTTATTGATGAATTTTTGCGCAGTCGAATGCTTGCCACAACGCTTACCCACAGCAATTTTTAAAGCCTGAGGGCAGTAAGCCAACATCTCTTCCTCAACTAACGCATCATGAAACACAACATCTGCCATCGCCAATAACTTAGCGCCACGAACGGTTATTAAATCCGCAGCACCAGGACCAGCGCCGACTAGGTAAACCTTACCGAGAGTAGCAGATGATGATTTCATTTAAGCTGTTGCTCCACGTACCATGCCAGCTGCTACCGTATGATTAGTCGCTTCATCAATCAAAACAAATGCCCCTGTACTTGGCGCATCATCAAATAAATCAGCAGCAATTGGTTTTTGCAACACTAAATCAACACGACCGATTTCATTCATATTTAATGCATGAATATCTGTGCCATGTGACAAAGTTTGCACATCTAACACTTGTTGAATGCCTTTAACTTTTGCAAATACCGTATTTGTGGTGTGACGTAATACATATTTACGCGCCAAAGAAAGTGGCTCACTATCCAACCAGCAAATATCCGCTGAAATTTGTTTACTCAATACGGGTGCATCAGTCGCCTCAGAAGCAACGATTAAATCGCCCCTTGAAACATCCACATCTTCAGCCAAACGCAGTGCAATTACTTGACCAGCTTTAGCAGACTCAACACCTATCGCACCGTGCGTAGCTTGATGATCATTACCTACATGAATCTCAGAAACAGTTGCCTCCAAGCCACTTGGCAAGACAGTTACTTTTTGACCTTTTTTAATACTGCCAGATTCAATACGGCCCAAGTAACCACGGAAATCATCCGCAGCACTACCGTCTTGACGAGCCACATATTGAACAGGGAAACGTAATCCTTGAACTTTATGCACAACGCTGGTATCTAGGCCTTCTAACCACTCCAATAAACTTGGACCCTGATACCAAGGTGTCTGTTCACTTTTCTCAACCACGTTATCACCTTGCAAGGCAGAAACAGGGATCAAATGAGGTGTTGGAAGACCCAAGGTTTTAGCTAAACCCTCAACGGATTCTTTGATAGCATTAAACACTTTTTCATCAAAACCCAACAAATCCATTTTATTAACAGCTACAGCCACATGGCGCAAACCTAATAAGCGCACAATCGCTGAGTGACGCTTAGTTTGCGCTAATAAACCGGCAGGTTTGGTAGATAAATCAACACGCGTTGCATCAACCAATAAAACGGCCACATCTGCTTGAGATGCTCCAGTCACTAAATTACGAGTGTATTGCTCATGGCCTGGTGCATCTGCCACGATAAATTTTCTTTTTGCAGTAGCGAAGTAACGATAAGCCACATCAATCGTAATACCTTGCTCACGCTCAGCCTCTAAACCATCTGTTAAAAGAGCTAAATCAACAGCAGCATCAGAAGCCGTCACACGCGCATGCTTGGTTTTAGAAAGCGCTAATAATTGATCTGCCAAAACTGCCTTGGTGTCATATAGCAAACGACCAATTAAGGTACTCTTACCGTCATCAACGCTGCCGGCTGTAATAAATCGAACAACTCCTTGGCTCATCAGAAATACCCCTCTTTTTTACGACGCTCCATTGAAGCTTCACTTGTTTGATCATCCATACGTGTTGCACCACGTTCTGTAATTTCAGAAATCGCTGTTTCTTTAATGATGTCTTCTGCAGTTGCCGCTGTACTTAATACAGGGCAAGTACAGCTGATATCACCGACAGTTCTAAAACGTACACTAATAGTTTCACTGACTTCATTAGCAGCTTTAGGTGTGACATTGGTTACAGGCACTAATAAACCGTTCTTACGCACCACTTCACGTTGATGCGCATAGTAAATGCTTGGTAATTCTAATTTTTCACGGGCGATGTATTGCCACACATCCAACTCAGTCCAGTTAGAAATAGGAAACACACGCATATTTTCACCTTGTGCAATACGTGCGTTATAGAGATTCCATAACTCAGGTCTTTGAGCTTTGGGATCCCACTGACCAAATTCATCACGGAAAGAGAAAATTCGTTCCTTGGCACGAGCTTTTTCTTCATCACGACGCGCACCACCCATCAGGGCATCAAACTGATGTTCAGCAATAGCTTCTAACAGAGTTGTCGCTTGTGCCGCATTGCGTGAATCAGTTTCTTTACGCAAACGCACAGTACCTTTACGAATAGAGTCTTCTACATGCCCTACTACCAACTTAGAGCCAGTTTTTGCAACGATGTCATCGCGGAACTGAATAACTTCCGGATAGTTATGCCCCGTATCAATATGCAATAAAGGGAATGGCAAATTAATTGGCCTATCACCAAAGCGGAAAGCTTTACGCGCCAAATGGAACATCACGATGGAGTCTTTACCACCAGAAAATAACATCGCAGGATTCGAGCATTGCGCTGCAACCTCACGAATAATGTAAATAGACTCCGCTTCTAGCCAATCTAAGTGTTCATTTTGTAGTTGTTCTTGATTCATATTTTTCATTTCACATGCAAACCGCACTCTTTGCTGTCTTTTTGCAACCACCACCAGCGTCCAGCACGAATATCTTCACCTTCTTTAACCGCTCTTGTACAAGGCTCACACCCAATGCTTGGGTAGCCTTGCATATGCAACGGATGAATCGGCACTTTTTTATATTGCAGGTAAGCCCAAACATCAGACTCAGACCAGTCAAATAAAGGGTTATATTTGGCGATCTGGCGCACATCATCTAACTCTTCTAATAGCAAATCAGAACGCGTCACCGCTTGCTCACGTCGCTGCCCAGTCAACCAAGCGGCAGCGCCTTCTAAGGCTTTATTTAATGGCTTAATTTTGCGAGCACCACAGCAAGCTTTTTTGGCTTCTTCGCTGTCATAAAAACCATTTAACCCATACTGCCCAATAAATGCATCCACATCTTTTGATTCTGGGTAAGCGCGCAAGATTGAAATACCGTAGTGTTTCTCAACAATATCAACCATAGCGACCGTCTCTTGATGCAAGCGACCAGTCTCCAAAGTAAATAATGAAATCTTTGCGCCTGATGCCACAATCCCATCAGTTACCACCATATCTTCAGCAGCTAAACTAGTAGCAAAACGCACATCAGCATGTTTTGCGCTAATAGCCTGCAAACGCTCATACAAGACATTTGCTTTCGCTTCAATTTGCTCAGGCGTTAGCTGAGATTTAGGAATCGACCACAACACTGGACGACCTAAAGAAGTTGAGCTTAATTCACTCATACAGCACCGACCTGTTTTTGAGAACGCTCCCTACGCCAATCATTTTGGAATACATAGACAACAGAGTTAAATTGCGCTAAAGCCACATCTGGATTTTGATCATTGCGAATAGAAAAAGCATCAAAACCAACCCGAGCTAATGGCAAGAGCTGATCAATTAATACATCACCAATCGCTCTTAGTTCGCCATCCCAAGAAAAACGCTCACGCAATAAAGCAGCTGTACTGTAACCACGACCATCTCTAAAGATTGGGAAATCAACTGCCAAAATTGGCCAAATTTTCAAGCCTGCCAAAATCGCTTCACTATGAGCCAACACATCATCTTCAGGAGCAAACCAAACCCCAATCTCACCCTTTTGCGCACGCGCTTGATGTTGCTCTTTAGTACCCCTTGTTAACCACCAAGAAAATGGCACGATCACTTTACCTTGTGGCAAGGCAGCAGACTCTTCACCCTCTGTAGCACGAAATACCTGCCATTCATTAGCAACTAATTGTGCTTGACCTGCTTTAGGAAAACGAATTAACTTAGCCATGACTCACCTCATCAGTTGCTTTTCTAGTAGGTCTATCCTGATAAACACGCTCTTTAAATGGGGTGATACCTAAACGTCTAACTGTTTCAATAAATTTCTCTTCAGGTTCGCGCTGTTCAACAAACACATCAATCACCTGACTAATCACATCAGGCATATCTTCTGCAAAAAACGATGGGCCAATTACTTTACCAATTGAAGCGTTATTGCCTTGATCACCACCTAAAGTAACTTGGTACCACTCTTGACCGTCTTTATCGACACCCAAAATACCAATATTGCCCACATGGTGATGACCACATGAATTCATGCAACCAGAAATATTCAAACTAATATCACCTAGATCATGCAAATAATCTAAATCATCAAAACGCTTTTGAATTTCATTAGCAATAGGAATCGACTTAGCATTAGCCAATGAGCAGAAATCACCACCTGGGCAGGCAATGATGTCTGTTAAATAACCAATATTTGGCAATACCAAACCTTGCGTCTTAGCATCTTTCCACAAGCTATAAAGCTTGGCTTGTTCCACGTCTGCCAATACAAGATTTTGTTCATGCGTTGCACGAATTTCACCAAAACTATAAGCATCAGCTAAATCGGCAATGGCTAACATTTGTTCTGTTGTCACATCACCAGGAGCGACTGTACCGTGAGGTTTCAATGAAAGAACAACACTTGCATATCCAGGAACCTGATGAGACTTTACATTTCGCTCCAACCAACGAGCAAACGCTTTTTGATCATTAGCATCAGCTAACTGAACAACTTGATCATTGCTTAATGAGCTAACTTGTTGGTAGGCAGGCTTAGTAAAGTGCTGAGCCACACGTTGCCACTCAGCTTCTGTGAACGTGCTATTACCAGCTACCCAATGTTCATATTCTGCTTCGACTTGACGGCTGAATTCTTCAGAGCCTAGCGCTTTAACCAAAATCTTGATACGCGCTTTATACATATTGTCACGACGACCAAAACGGTTATACACACGCAACACAGCCGATAAATAATTAGGTAGCTCTTGCCAAGCCAAATCACGCTTGATGATGACCCCAAGAATTGGAGTACGACCCATGCCACCACCTACTAGAACATCAGCAAGTAATTCACCTTGGTTATTTTTGTGAAGATACAAACCCACATCATGAGCAGCCACAATTGCACGATCCTCTTTAGAAGCGCTAACTGCAATCTTGAATTTACGGGGTAAATAAGCAAACTCAGGATGTAAAGTTGACCACTGACGCAACAATTCACAAACAGCTCTTGGATCAACTACTTCATCACCAGCAACGCCAGCAAATGGATCACTCGTGATATTACGAATACAGTTACCCGATGTCTGAATCGCGTGCATTTCTACTTTCGCCAAATCAGCCAAGATATCTGGCGTATCTTCTAAATTCAACCAGTTGTACTGAATATTTTGACGAGTCGTAAAGTGACCATAACCACGGTCATATTTTTTCGCAATATGACCTAAAACGCGCATCTGCGCTGAATTAAACAATCCATAAGGAATAGCCACGCGCAACATGTAAGCATGACGCTGCAAATACAAACCATTTTGCAAACGAAGAGGACGAAACTCTTCTTCGCTCAAATCATCAGCAATACGGCGCTTAACCTGATCTCTAAACTGTGCGACACGGTCATCTACCAAGCGCTGATCAATTTCATCGTACTTGTACATCGTTAAAACCTTTTAAGAAACTAATTTAATGCCAACCAAAGTTAGCGTTGTTGCCAAAGTACCGCGCACATATTTCTCAGGCAATGATTTAGATAAGCGTGCCCCCAACCAAATGCCTGGGACAGATCCAATTAATAGGCCGGTTAACAAATCAAAATGGATGTTACCCAACCACCAATGACCAAGTCCTGCCAATGCTGTTAAAGGAACAGCATAAGCAATATCAGTACCCGCTACTTCTGGAGCTCTTAACTTGGGATACAACAATAAAATTAATGTGGCACCAATAGCACCAGCACCAATCGAAGAAATCGTTACTAAGACACCAATAACAGCTCCTACTGCTACGGTTGCAATGCGCTGTGGCTTTCCGTGCAACTGAGCCTGAGGATGTTTTTCAACCCAAGCTAATAATGATTTACGAAATAGCAAAGATAGCGCAGTTAAAAATACTGAAATACCAATTGAAACCTTAATGATGTGATGCCAGCCCTCATCTAAAGGACCCACTTCCTTCATCACCAAAATAGTAAGTACAGCAGCAGGAAGGCTACCAAGCGCTAAAAAGCCAACAATATCCCAACGGACATGGCCATGAACACGATGCGCTAGAGTTCCTACTCCTTTAGTCAAAGCTGCAAAAGCTAGATCGGTACCAACTGCCACACCTGGAGGTATGCCAAAAATAATGGTTAATAAAGGCGTCATCAATGACCCGCCACCTACACCAGTAAGGCCAACGAGTAAGCCTACCAAGGCTCCGGAAAACGCGAAAGGTAACAAATTGATGAATAATTCTTGCATGGCCGGAACTTTATCGATTTTCCTTAATTTCTACAAATAATAAAAAATCGTTTTAATATATGGTTTATTGCATATAGAAATAGGCCGATATGAACTTACATCAATTTAGGTTTGTCCGCGAAGCTGTTCGCCAGAATTTCAACCTGACAGAGGCAGCCAAAACCCTCTTCACTTCCCAACCTGGGGTATCCAAAGCCATTTTGGAATTAGAAGATGAATTAGGGGTTGATATTTTCCGCCGTCACGGTAAAAGGATTAGAAGTCTTACCGAGCCAGGTAAGCGGATACTAACATCTATCGAAAGAATCTTGGTAGAAGTAGAGACTTTGAAGCGGGTAGGCAAGGATTTTGCAGCCCAAGATCAAGGAAACTTTGTGATTGCAACCACCCACACCCAAGCTCGCTACGCCCTACCGAAAGTTTTAACCGAGTTCACTAAACGCTTCCCTAAGGTACGGGTCAGCATCCAACAGGGCAACCCCCAACAAATGGCAGAAATGCTGATTCATGATCGTGCCGACATTGCGATTGCCACTGAAGGTATCGCTGGCATTGAGGGGTTAATTGCTTTACCAGGCTACCAATGGCAACACGTCATCGCCGTCCAGCCAGATCACCCTCTTTTAAGCAAAAAGACGCTCTCTTTAGAGGATTTAGCCCAATACCCCATCATTACCTACGATAAAGCCTTTGCTGGACGTACCAAAATTGATAAAGCCTTTGCCAGTAAAAATCTACAACCTGATGTTGTCTTAGAAGCGATTGACGCTGATGTGATTAAAACTTATGTGGAAACCAGCATGGGTGTAGGTATCGTGGCTGGCGTTGCCTATGATGCAGAACGCGATAGAAATTTAAGAGTAATTCCAGCAGGGCATCTATTTGGGAATAACGTCACCAAAGTCGCAATTAAACAAAATGCTTATTTGAGATCGTTTGTTTATACATTTATTGAGTTGTTCTCACCCACCCTCACTAGAAAATTAGTGGAGCAATCAATGGCTGGTGAGAATGTGGATTATCAGATTTAAAACAACGATCTGATATCTAGGATTGAACGTCTATTTCATAGCTAGCTCCAGCATACTGGGCTAGCTTTTCTGTTAGATAAGGCATCACAGATTTCATCGTGTCTGCCAAAGTCCAAGGTGGATTAATCACAAATAAACCACTACCTAACATGCCAAAACCTTGTTCATCAGGCTCTTGGACTGTCATCGAAATATTGAGTGTTTTATCTGAAAGAGCCTTTAGCTCCTCAATCAACGGGACATGATCTCCCCTCGTTAATATCGGATACCACACGATATAAACACCTTCAGCAAAACGTCTAAGGCCTTCAGCCACTGAAGTAACCACACGCTGATAATCCGACTTAATTTCATAAGGCGGATCCATAAAGATCACAGCGCGACGGGTGGGTGGCGGCAATAAAGCTTTTAAACCATCAAAGCCATCACCTTTAAATACTTTTGCCACTTTTGATTTATCAAAATGCTCCTCAAGAATATCGAAGTCTGTAGGATGCAATTCAAATAAGCGCATGCGATCATCAGGCCTGATGGAACGACGAATAATCTCTGGAGAACCAGGATACAAATCCCAATGACCTTTGGCGTTACACAGCTGAACTAAATCAACATACTCTTTTAATACAGGAGGTAAATCTGGGGATCCCCAAAGCTTGGCGATGCCATCTAGATATTCAGCTTTTGTATTGGCGTATTCAGACTTTAAAGAATACATACCAGCACCCGCATGGGTATCAACCACCCAATACGGCTTATCTTTTTGATTCATGTAAGCTAAGACTTGTTGCAACACACAGTGCTTTAGTACATCAGCGTGATTACCAGCATGAAAAGCGTGGCGATAGGCAAGCATGGGCTAAATAATATAAATAGGGTTAAGAAGAATAATTAACACGAGCATAACTTAATCAAAACTATTTATATCAGTTTTGGGCAAGTTGATCTTAATCCATCTATATGCTCATACAAACTAGGTTGTATTTGCCCCCACATTGGATCTAGTATGAAATCAACGCCTTCCCTTCTAGCCAATTTGGCAGCAGGAACAAAGTCAGCATCACCAGAAACTAAAACAATTTGATTAACCTGCTTCTTCATTGCTAAAGAAGATATATCAACAGCAATTCTCATATCAACACCTTTTTGCCTAACATTGGGCATGACATCATCAACTGTTAAATCTTCAAATTTAATATGCCCTTTTAATAAATCTTGAATTTTGTTAGGCTTAATTGTCCATGGAGTGTCATTCGATAGATGACCAAGTCTCAAGGCTGTTTTCCGTTTTGAACGCAACAATGAGTGAAGCATATTTCTGAATGTAGCCTCTTCTGATTTTGAGAAATCCACAGGTTTTTTACTAATTGGATTATGTAATTTTTTATCTAGAGGAGGGCAATCATAGAAAAATATTCTATACAAATCATGTTTTCTTTTTTGACCATCGTTCCTACCCTCAACCAAATGAGCCAATGCCCACCTAAATAACAATTCAGAAGCTCTTTTAGGATTCAATGAATTATGAGGTTCAATTTTTCTAAAACGCTTAATAAAGTAGGCGCCATCAATAAGAACTGCAGTAGCCAAATTTACCTCGATGAAAAAAAGAAAAAGCCCTAGGGTTCGGCAAATCCGAGATTGTTGGATTGCTTACTGCCAAGGGCGGTATGCTTTAAATAATACTATAAAAATTTTGAACAAACATTAGTGGTTCTACTAGAATTTTCTATTTACTCAATAAAATAACTCCAGCTAAAAACTACCACTAAGCTACAGATTTGACTGGTGCCGCGGGACGGACTCGAACCGTCACACCTTTTGGGCGGGAGATTTTGAGTCTCCTGTGTCTACCAATTTCACCACCGCGGCAATATGTGAGTTGCATCAAAATTCATGCAAGACCAAGATTATGCCTCAAGTACTCTAAGAAGTGAAGATGTATCGTCCATCCCCCATCCTGCGTTCATGAGTTTCTCTAGCTGCAAAGCCACTATTTGTAAGGCTGGGAGATCTAAATGGGCCTGATTTATGGCCTCTTTAACCAAAAAGAAATCTTTGGCATGTAAACGCGCCTCTATTCCGGCCTTGAAATCCCGATTCACCATTTTTGGCCCCATCAGATCCAACATCCGACTCCCCGCCATCCCACCAGAAATTGCCTGAAATACCTTTTGTAAATCAGCGCCATTGCTAGCCGCGAAACGCATGGACTCAGCAATGCCTTGAATATTAATCACCTGTGCAATTTGATTGCACAACTTAGCCACCTGACCATGCCCCACATCACCAATATGCGTGATGGTTTTTGCATAACACTGCACAATTGGCATTATTTTTTCAATATGTTCTGGCGCTCCACCCAACATCATGACCAAAGTACCCTCGGTCGCAGCTTTAACACCCCCACTCACAGGGGCATCTACAAAGCCAATGCCTTTCTTAGCAAGTATTGCTGCAATTTCTCGAGTCCCAGCAGGATCAATGGTGCTGTGATCGATACAAATAGCCCCCACCTTTGCTTGATGGATAACAGCTTCTGGACCTTGACATAACACCTCTGCCACATCCGCCGTACTCATGACATTGGTAATGATGTAATCAGCCCCTTGCGCGGCTTCTGCTGGACTACCAAATACTTGTGCGCCTGACTCGATAAGAGATTTGGCCTCGTGCTGAAACACTTCAGGACGCCGTGCGTACAAGCGCAACTGATGACCCGCCTTTAGTAAATAGGACGCCATCGGGCGCCCCATATTACCTAAACCAATAAAAGCTATCGTGCTCATCCGTCTATCACCAAGGCATTAAAACCGTAGAACCTGTTGTCTTACGAGACTCCAAATCGCGATGAGCCTGCGCTACATTTTCTAATTGGTATTTTTGGTTCACCTCAATTTTGACCTGTCCCTTTAGTACACGATCAAATAAATCTGCCGCCATAGGCTCCAATAAAGCACGGTTATGCGCATACGTCATAACTGTTGGCCTCGTTAACTTTAAAGAACCTTTACCACCCAAGATGCTCACATCCACAGGTGGCACAGGACCTGAAGCATTGCCATAAGTCACCATCATGCCGCGCGGTGATAAACAATCTAAGGACTGCATGAATGTATCTTTACCAATGGAGTCATAAACCACGGGCACACCTTTACCACTGGTTAACTCACGTGTGCGCTCAACAAAATTTTCTTTGGTGTAATTAATTGTGTGATCACAACCATGCGCTTTAGCTAGCGCAGCCTTCTCTTCTGAGCCCACTGTACCAATAACCGTCGCCCCCAAGGCTTTTAACCACTGACAAGCAATTAATCCAACACCGCCTGCAGCAGCATGGAATAACACCGTATCACCTGGCTTAACTTGATAGCTGTCATTTAATAAATATTGCACAGTTAACCCCTGCAACATCATGGCAGCGCCCTGCTCAAATGAAATCGCATCAGGCAATTTAACTAAAGTGTCAGCAGGCATGACGCGCACTTGGCTATAAGCTCCAGGAGGTCGACCTGCATAAGCCACACGATCACCCACTTTGACATGAGTCACTCCGGCACCAACCGCTTCGATAACACCAGCACCCTCCATACCTAGAGAAGCTGGTAATGGCTGCGGATACATCCCCACACGGAAATACACATCGATATAGTTCAAACCCACCGCTTCGTGCTTGATTCTGACTTCATTAGGCCCAGGCAAACCCACTTCAACGTCTACCCACTCCATCACCTCTGGGCCACCTGTTTTAAACATACGTATCGCTTTTGCTTGGATGCTAGACATTTTGTCTCCTACTTGCCTTGTTTTAGGGGTTTAACTAAGTTTTTTTAGGTTTTTTCGCTTATTGAGTCTCATTTTGCCTAAAATTACGGTCTTAGCTGAATATATAGCAATTCTTCAATAAAAGTTATCCACAGGAGTACTTATGGCTGGTCATTCCAAATGGGCCAACATTCAACATCGCAAAGGTCGCCAAGACGAAAAGCGAGGAAAAATCTGGACAAAGCTGATTCGTGAAATCACTGTAGCCGCCAAAATGGGTGGAGGCGATATCGCCACCAACCCACGCTTACGCTTAGCGATTGATAAAGCTAAAGATTCCAACATGCCCAATGACAACGTGCAACGTGCTATTGCGCGCGGCACTGGCTCATTAGAAGGCGTGAACTATGAAGAGATTCGCTATGAAGGTTATGGCCTCAATGGCGCAGCGGTGATTGTGGATGCTTTAACAGATAACCGCACTAGAACTGTTGCTGAAGTTAGACATGCATTTACCAAACACGGTGGCAACTTAGGTACAGATGGTTCAGTGGCTTTTCTATTTAAGCACTGTGGCCATATGTTCTTCGCCCCTGGCACATCAGAAGATGCATTAATGGAAGCAGCCCTTGAAGCAGGTGCTGACGATGTCATACCCCAAGATGATGGCTCGATTGAAGTGATTACCCCTGCTTATGAATTTACAGCTATTAAAGAGGCACTGATTGCCAAGGGATTTACACCTGAATTAGGTGAAGTCACGATGCGTCCAGACACTGAAACCGAGTTATCTGGCGAAGATGCTGAAAAGATGCAAAAACTATTAGATGCACTCGAAAGCTTAGATGATGTTCAAGAAGTATTTACCAATGCTTCAATGGAATAAAAGAATTACCCCAAATTAATTACACATTAGTGAAAGAATTTATGAAGATTTTAGTTGTTGGTTCTGGTGGTCGCGAACACGCATTAGCTTGGAAATTGGCTCAATCTCCTAAAGTACAAAAAGTATTTGTAGCTCCAGGCAACGGCGGCACAGCAACTGCCGCAGCAAAAAGCATGGGCATTGAAAACTTGGCCATCACAGACCTTCAAGCACTAGCCAGCTTTGCAAGCGATGAAAAAATTCATTTAACCGTTGTTGGTCCAGAAGCACCTTTAGCGGGCGGCATTGTTGATATTTTCAGATCAAAAGGTTTGCGTGTATTTGGCCCAACTCAAAAAGCTGCTCAGCTCGAGTCATCTAAAGATTTTGCTAAAGCATTCATGAAACGCCACCATATTCCTACTGCGGAATATCAAACTTTTTCTGACATCAAAGCAGCGCATGACTATATCGATCAACAAGGTGCGCCGATTGTGATTAAGGCTGATGGCCTAGCTGCCGGCAAAGGTGTTGTAGTTGCTATGTCACTTGAAGAAGCTCACGGCGCTATCGACATGATGTTGTCAGACAACAAACTAGGCGATGCAGGCGCCCGAGTGGTGATTGAAGAATTCTTAACTGGCGAAGAAGCTAGTTTTATCGTGATGGTCGACGGCCACAATGTTCTAACGCTGGCCACCAGCCAAGATCACAAACGTTTATTGGACGCAGACCAAGGCCCCAACACAGGTGGTATGGGCGCTTACTCACCAGCCCCAGTTGTCACTCCAGACATCCATGCGCGAGCTTTACGTGAAATCATCATGCCAACTGTTAAAGGTATGGCTGCAGACGGCATTCCATTTACAGGCTTCTTATATGCAGGCCTCATGATTTCTGAAGATGGCAAAGTGAAGACTTTAGAGTTCAACTGCCGCATGGGCGACCCTGAAACACAACCTATCCTATCCCGCATGAAGAGTGACTTTTTAACAGCACTCGATGCCGCTGTTGATAACAAATTAGATCAAGTGGAGTTGGAGTGGGATCCACGTATCGCGCTAGGCGTTGTCATGGCCGCTCACAACTACCCTGAGACACCTCGCAAAGGTGATGCGATCACTGGCATTCCAGCAGACGGCCCTGACCATGTCACCTTCCACGCTGGCACAACTATGGATGAAGGCGTATTAAAAACATCTGGTGGCCGTGTTTTATGCGTAGTCGGCTTAGATCACACAACCAGAGGCGCCCAACAAAAAGCATACGCCATTGTTGATCAAATTAAATTTGATGGCGCGCAATTCCGCCGAGATATTGGTTATAGAGCACTCTAAGATGACAACGATTGATACCGCTGTTTTAAAAAAGTATTTCACCGATCTCCAAGATCGTATTACTCAAGCTATGTCTGAGTTAGATGGCAAAACATTTGCCACAGACTCATGGACAAAACCTGAAGATGCGAAATTAAAGGGGGATGGTCGATCACGCATTCTAGAAGGCGGTAATATTCTTGAACGTGGCGGCGTTGGTTTCTCACACGTTAGAGGTGATGCCATGCCACCGTCTGCTACAGCTCATAGACCCGAGTTAGCAGGCCGTGCATTTGAGGCTATGGGCGTGTCTTTGGTCTTTCATCCAAAAAACCCGCACATTCCAACTGTACATATGAATGTACGTTGCTTTATCGCTCAAGCTGAAGGAAAAGAGCCTGTTTGGTGGTTCGGTGGCGGTATGGATCTAACCCCCTATTACGGCGATGCTGCTGATTGCAAACATTTCCACATCACCTGTAAAAACGCATTAGATCCTTTTAATCAAGATTTACACCCTAAGTTCAAACAATGGTGTGATGATTATTTTTATCTAAAGCATCGCGATGAACCACGCGGCATCGGTGGCATTTTTTATGATGACTTTAGCGAATTAGGTTTCGATAAGAGCTTTGAGATGACTCGCTCAGTGGGAGATGCTTTCTTAGAAGCTTATATCCCTATCGTTAAAAAACACATGAATGATCCTTATACGGAAGCACAACGCGAATTCCAAGCTTTCCGCAGAGGTAGATATGTTGAATTTAACCTCGTATTCGATCGCGGCACCTTATTTGGTTTGCAATCAGGTGGCCGCACAGAATCCATTTTGATGTCGATGCCTCCTGTTGTGCGCTGGGGCTACGATTGGAAACCCGCTGAAGGTTCTGCAGAAGAGCGTTTATATAGCGACTTCTTAAAGCCAAAAGACTGGATTAATACGTGAACGACTATCTAGACAATCCTTCTGGCGCTTTGCGTAAACGTAAGTCAATTGGCATTTTAGGTGGCACGTTTGATCCACCTCACTGGGGCCACTTAAGACTGGCTGAGCATTTTTCTAGAATTTTGCAGTTAGATCACATTATCTGGATGCCTGCAGGTCAACCTTGGCAAAAAGGAATCGACATCACACCGGCTAAAGATCGTTTAGCCATGAGTGAATATGCCATTGAAACCTTGCACGATTTATTTGTCGATCATCACATTTACACCAAAATTGAAATCAGTACCTTAGAGATGGCACGTGAAGGCCCTAGCTATGCGATTGATACAGCCAAAGAGATTCGCGCCCTTTACGGTGCAGAAGCATCGATTACATGGCTCATGGGTCAAGATAGCTGGGAAAACCTCAAAACCTGGCATCAATGGCCAGAACTACCTAAATACGTTCATTTAGCAGTAGCTAGTCGCCCTCAAGACATCAATGACAAAGAAAAATCCGCCTCCATGGCAGGCACTTTTGCTGATCAACAGACACAAGACCCTCAATTGTTACAATTGAGCCCATATGGCCACGTTCTGTTTGATCAGAACCTGCAGATTAATCTTGCCTCTAGCCAACTTCGTGATGCCTTTGAACGTGGCTCATGGGATGAAATAGCTGATGCAATACCCCCTTTAGTTCTCGAATACATCGAAGCTAAGGGTCTTTATAGAAATTAATAATGGATCTTCGTAAATTACAACGCACGATTATTGATGCTCTTGAGGATGTCAAAGCTCAAGATATTCGTGTTTTTGACACCACTAAGTTAAGCAACTTATTTGATCGAGTCATCATCGCTACGGGCAATAGCAATCGCCAAACTAAATCATTAGCCATGTCCGTCAAAGAAGCGGTTAAAGAAAAAGGTGGCGACGTGATTTCCGTAGAAGGTATGGAAACTGGTGAATGGGTACTAGTAGACTGCGGCGACATCGTCGTTCACATTCTTCAACCCATGTTGCGTTCTTATTACCAACTAGAAGGCATGTGGGGTGATAAACCTGTTCGCGTCAAATTAGGTGGTGGTAAACCTTCCAAGCGCTTTGCGAGTGAACCTGAAGAAGATGAGGACGAATAGTCCACTATTCATCCTTACCATCTAAGAAATCCTATGAAACTCTGGGTTATTGCTGTTGGTCACAAAATGCCGGCCTGGGCAGAAACAGCAACCCAAGATTACGTCAAGCGTATGCCAGCTGACTGCGCGATCCAGATTAAAGAGCTTAAACCGGATATCAATCCAGCCAAAGAAGCCATCAAAATTCGTGAAGCCATTCCCAAAGGCACTCACATCATTGCTATGGATGAGCGTGGTAAAGACCTATCCACGCAAGATTTAGCCAATCAAATGAGCCATTGGCGCCAAGATGGTAAAGATATTGTTTTATTAATTGGTGGTGCAGATGGCCTTGATCCAGCATTAAAAAAAGAAGCTGCTTCCATGATTCGTCTATCAAGCATGACCTTACCTCATGCTATGGCGCGCGTTCTACTGGTTGAACAGCTTTATCGTGCCTGGACCATTCTGCAAGGCCACCCCTATCATCGGGTTTAAAGCTTCATATTTAGTTATTCAATTTGGTATTTAACTCTCAGATATTTTGTCCATGCACGATTATCTTTATCTCGCCTCTCAAAGCCCTCGCAGACAAGAGCTACTACAACAAATAGGGGTTGAGTTCAAATTACTCACAGCAGATGCCTCTGAAGATGTGGAAAGCTTAGAAGACCTAATTCTAGGCGAGTCTTCTTTAACGTATGTACGCCGCGTTACATTGGCTAAATTAAGCGCATCGATCAAAAGACTTGAAGTTAGAAAATTACCTTGGGCCCCTATTTTGTGTGCAGATACCACCGTAAGTATTCAGATGGGCGGCACGGAAGAAATTTTAGGCAAGCCGGCCAGCGATGAAGATGCCGTTCGTATCTTGCAATTATTAAGCGGCAAGACGCATCAGGTACATACGGCAATTGCTCTACAAACATCATTAGATAGCTCACCTGAAGTGACCATTTCTAGTTCAAATGTTTGCTTTAAAACGTTAAGCTTGGATGAAATTCATGCCTATATCGCCACAGGTGAACATTTAGGTAAAGCGGGTGCTTATGGCATACAAGGACTAGCGGCTTGCTTCATAAAGCATATTGAAGGCAGTTTCAGCGGTATCATGGGGCTTCCCGTGTTTGAAACAGCACAAATCGTTCAACAAGCTGTGAAATACAAACTTAATTAAATAAAGACCCAACCCTAAATAATCAAGATAACGATGATTGAAGAGATATTAGTCAACATCACACCGCAAGAAACGCGTGTGGCCATCATTCAACAAGGTGTTGTTCAAGAACTCCACGTTGAACGCAGCCAGAACCGCGGCATTGTGGGCAATATCTATTTAGGCAAGGTGACGCGAGTCCTTCCTGGCATGCAATCAGCTTTCGTTGACATTGGCCTGGATAAAGCGGCTTTTTTACATGTGGCCGATCTTTGGATGCCCAAAAATTCAAAGCCAGAAAATACGCCCATTGAAAAATTAGTCTTCGATGGACAAACGATTTTGGTCCAAGTACTCAAAGACCCATTAGGCACAAAGGGTGCGCGACTGAGCACACACATTAGTATTGCCGGACGTAATTTGGTTTATTTGCCACAAGAAGACAATGGCAATCAAATAGCTATTTCACAAAAAATAGAATCGCTTGAACAACGAGGTGCATTAAAAAAACGTTTCCAGGCCTTGCTTTCTGAGACATCTCAAGGCAGTTACATATTAAGAACTAGCGCAGAGGATGCTGATGATCAAGAATTAGCTAATGATCTGAACTACCTCAATGCCACTTGGTCAAAGGTCAGAGATGGTGCTAATCGCCTTCCAGCACCGAGCTTATTACATCAAGATCTAAGTCTTGCCGAGCGAGTCTTAAGAGATTTAGCAACTGATACAACCGGTGAAATCAGGGTTGATTCAGCTGAGAATTTTGAAAGATTAGTTAGTTTTGCTAAAGATTTCACACCCAATCAAATCAATAAATTGGTGTTATACCGCGGTGTGAGGCCCCTATTTGATTTATTCGATACAGAATCTGAAATCAATCGCGCTCTTGGTCGTCGGGTTGATCTTAAATCTGGCGGTTACCTCATGATTGATCAAACAGAGTCAATGACCACCATTGATGTGAATACTGGCAGTTATGTGGGCGCTAGAACATTTGATGACACGATTTACAAAACCAATCTAGAAGCCGCTCAAACGATTGCTAGACAACTACGTCTTCGTAATTTGGGCGGCATCATCATTGTTGATTTCATTGATATGCACGCCAAGGAACATCAAGAAGCTGTACTAGAAGAGTTAAAGAGAAATTTATCTCGCGATAAAACACGCACATCAGTGAATCCATTCTCTGAATTAGGCTTAGTGGAAATGACCCGCAAGCGCACCCGCGAGTCATTAGCTCACCTCTTGTGTGAACCTTGCGAGGTTTGCCAAGGCAAGGGGCAAGTTAAAACAGCTCAAAGTATTTGCTATGAAATCCTACGTGAAGTTTTACGTGAACACCGTCAGTTCAATCCTAAAGAATTTAGGATTATTGCCAGCGCTGACGTGATTGACCGCTTTTTAGAAGAAGAAAGCGGTCATTTAGCTCAGTTAATTGAATTTATTGCCAAACCCATTCGCCTGCAATCAGAATCCAGCTTTAATCAAGAACAATACGATATCGTTCTTAATTAAACCTGAGAAAACTGTAAGCGATGCAAGCTGGCATATAAGCCATTTTGCTCAATTAACTCAGCATGAGAACCATTTTCAATAATCTGACCGTGGTCTAAAACCACAATACGATTAGCATTTTCAATGGTTGATAAACGATGAGCAATCATGAGTGTGGTTCTGCCCTGCATTAAATGCTCTAAAGCGTCTTGTACCTGACGCTCAGATTCAGAATCCAATGCAGAGGTTGCTTCATCCAAAATTAAAATAGGCGCATCTTTATAAATGGCCCGAGCAATCGCTAAACGCTGACGCTGACCACCTGATAAACGATTACCATTATCCCCCACCTGCGTATAAATACCTTCAGGAAGCTCTCCAATAAGCCCTGACAAATTGGCCGCTGCTAAAGCATCATGCACTCGAGCTAAATCAATTTGATCTTCAGATAAACCATAAGCAACGTTAGCAGCAATCGTGTCATTAAATAAAACAACATCTTGGCTCACAAAGGCAATTTGACGACGCAAGTCCTTAAGATCAATTTGCTCAATATCGATGCCATCTAAGTAGATTCCACCTTGAGTGGGCTTAAAGAAGCGGGGCAATAGATTTACTAAAGTTGACTTACCGCTACCAGAAGGTCCCACAAACGCCACTACTTCTCCAGCAGCAATTTTTAGATTGACATTTTTTAAAATACCTTTAGCTGCCAGATTCTCAGGAACCCCTAATAATGCCGCGCTTCCATAAACAAAGTTAACGGATTTAAACTCAATCTCGCCTTTAGCCTTATCTAACTGACGCGCACTAGAACGGCGCGCTTGATCTTCCTCGATGGGCTGATCCATGAGTGTAAAAATCATCTCAGCAGCAGCCACACCACGTTGCAATGGCTGATTAATATCTGCCAAATGTTTAAGGGGAGAAATAATCAAAATTAATGCTGTCACAAAAGCAACAAAACCTCCCACCGTCGTTTCTGCAACCGAGGACTGGAAAATCGCCACTAACAAAACACCTGATAAGGCAATCGAAGCCACTATTTGTGTAATAGGCTGATTGAGGCCACCGGCTACCGTGATTTTCATAGAGTAGCGGCGTAGTTTTTCAGCGATTAAAGAGAAGCGTTGTTTTTCATAAGCCTCACCACCGTGAAGCTTCACCACCTTATAACCACCAACAGCTTCCTCAACGATGTAAGACAAGTCATTGGTCATATCCTGACTAACTTTAAATAATTTACGTAGGCGCTTATTAATAACTTTGGCTAAATAGCCAATGATGGGGAAAATAATTAGAATAAGTAGCGTTAAGCGCCAGTTCAAATAAAACAGGTAAGCCATCAATCCGATCACGGTCAAACTATCACGAACCAAGTTAATCGCTATGGTCGTAATCACCTGAAGGACGGAGTTCACCTCAAAAACAACTGCATTAATTAAAGATGCAGCCGATTTGTTTTGAAATAAGTCTGCTGGGGCCTGAAGTAAACGATTAAACATCTGTTCACGTAATCGGAACAAAATTGAGTTCGTGATATGCCCCATGGCGTAATTAGAGCCAAACTGGGCTAAACCTCTAATAAATGCCAAACCCACTAAGAAAGTCGGAACATGCCAAAGTTTTTGATCTAATTTGCCACTAAAGCCGCGATCTAACAAAGGTTTTAAAAGTGCAGGAATCGCGGTCTCAGAAGCCGCGACAATCGCCAAACCGATAAAAGCCCCTAACACTGCCAACTTGTGTGGCAAGGCATATTTGAGTAGGCGAACTAGCGCCGTTTGCGTACCTAATTTAATGCTATTTGAATCCATATACCGAATCGTAACCTACAGCGGTGCTAACATCCTATTATGGGCTTATCAGTTATTTTAATTACCAAGAATGAAGCAGCTAATATCAAGGACTGCCTTGAGAGCGTTTCCTTCGCAAACGAGATTATCGTCGTTGATAGTCAAAGCAGTGACCAAACAGTAAAAATTGCTCAATCTTTTGGCGCAAAGGTCGAAAATACAAGTGATTGGCCAGGTTTTGGACTACAAAAGAATCGCGCCTTAAATTTAGCAACCCAGGATTGGGTTTTATCGATTGATGCCGATGAGCGAGTCACGCCAGAGCTAAAACAAGAAATTTTGGCGGTCATCAATAACGCATCTAGCGCTGATTGCTATGCCATTCCTAGACTTTCTTGGTATTGCGGTAGGTTTATGAAGCATTCCGGCTGGCACCCTGATTATGTTGAACGTTTATTTAAACGAGGTAGCGCTAAATTTTCTGACCACCTAGTTCATGAGCGCCTTTTGCCAAATGGGCCTGTTAAGAAACTTAATCACCATTTTTTACATTACAGCTTTAAGAATTTTTCTCAAGTTTTACAAAAAGTCGATAGCTACTCAACAGCTTCTGCTAACCAAGCATTTCAACAAGGGAAAAAATCTTCTGTTCTAAAAGCCATCGGCCATGGCTTATGGGCATTCTTCCGCACTTATTTTTTACGCTTGGGCTTTTTAGATGGTCAGCAAGGTTTAGCTTTAGCCATATCCAATGCAGAAGGTACTTACTATCGCTATATAAAAATATGGCTACTCAATCAGAAAAAGGTTAATTAATTGATTAGCGTATTACTAGCCACCTATAACTGGCCAGAAGCTCTCTCGCTTTCACTACAGTCTCTTCGTCAACAAACAAATCTTGATTTTGAAATCATCATTTGTGATGACGGCTCTAAAAATGAGACAAGAGTATTAATCGAAAAATTTCAAAAGGATTTTCCTGTAAAAATCACCCACCTATGGCAAGAAGATGATGGCTTTAGAAAATCAGCCATCCTAAACAAGGGTATACAAGCTGCACAGGGAGACTATCTTGTTTTTTTAGATGGCGACTGTATTGTTCAGAAAAATTTTATTGAACATCACAAAAAATTATCTGAAAAAAATTATATGGTCACGGGTAGTCGCATACTATGCGATCAACCATTAACCAATGAACTATGTAAATATGGTATTTGGTCGCCTGAGTTCTTCTCAAAAAACATGATGAACTGGGCATCAAAAAAACATATCAATAAATTCCTACCATTAATCATTCAACTCCCAGATCATCGATTCAGGAAATACACTAAGTTTGTTTGGAAACGAATCAAAGGATGCAATATGGCCTGTTGGAAGGCCGATGCTATGGCCATTGGTGGTTTTGATGAGGCGTTGGTTGGATGGGGGCACGAGGATGCTGATTTTGTTTTCCGACTCCACCACCATGGCATCCAAAGAAAATCGGGAGCTTGGTCAACAGAAGTACTACATCTTTGGCACAAAATGGCAGATAAAGAAAGTGCCGAAAAAAATGCTGCAATTGTCAGAGCCAAAATTTTGGCCAAAATAAATTCTTAATGACCTATGCAAGCAAAAAAAATACTTATTGTTGCCACTAGGCAAATTGGTGACACCCTAATTACGACGCCTTTGATTAGTGCCGCAAAACGAATCTGGCCTAATGCAAAGATTGATTTTTTTGGCTATGAAAATAGCCTATCCATGCTATCGGGCAACCCAGACCTGCACCGCGTAATCGGCACCAAGCCAAGGCCTAAATTTAAAGATTACCTGCATCAGTTCATTAGCTTATTTCAGCGCTATGACTTAGCCATCATCACTCAACCTAGTGATCGGGCCTATTTATACGGACTCGTTGCAGCCAGACATCGCGTAGGTGTTGTACCAAATGAGCCCAAACTAAACTGGTGGAAAAAGAAGGTATGCCTACACACCGTGGAAGTTGATTATTTTCATCAACATGTCATTACAGAAAAGATTCGTTTACTAGAAAAATTTGCCGATGAAGCTACTTTATTTGGCTCACCCATTCAGGTGACGCCACCTTCGGCCGCTCCCCTACCGGCCCACATCAGCGCCCAACTAAAGCCTGAGTATGTCGTAGTTCACCCAAGCCCATTAACGGCTTATAAGCGATGGCCTTTGGCTCACTGGGTCAGCTTAATTGAAGCACTAAGTCCACATCAACAAATTGTTTTGAGTGCAGGTCCCGTTGCACAAGATAAAGAGCTTAATAAAAATATTATTGATTTATTAAGTGATACCGCAAGAAAAAATGTTCTTAATCTAGATGGTCAATTAAAACTGGACCAATTAGGCACCTTATTGCGCCAAGCTAAGCTATATATCGGCGTGGACACATCAGTTACCCACTTAGCAGCAGCTTGCAATACACCGACGATTGTTTTATTTGGCGCGACCCCACCCACCAACTTTGGCCCATGGCCTAACGGCTTTATGGGTCAACAACCTTATCAATTAAGAGGCACACCACAACGAGTGGGGGCTATCACCATCATCCAAGGCCCTGGAGATTGCGTACCCTGCAGAAAAGCTGGTTGTGAAGATAGAGCCGATAGTCGTAGCGACTGCTTAAATCGTTTAACTGTGGAACAAGTATTAGAAGCCGTAAATGCTTATGGTGTTGTTTATGGTATCTCTAAGGGTGGTTCTGAAGGCGCTTGATATCTAACTTATATTAAGCGTACTTCACCTCAACCGCGCCCTGTCCGCCAGACAAATTAAGCGCTTGATTAAGACCACGAATACTCTCATCATCAGGGTAGATTTTCCAAGCATCAGGGAACTGGACTAAACAAACACTCCCATTAGAAATCACATCAGCTGTCATCAACAGCCCCTGTTCTTTCTTGCTGAGGTAAGGTGATACTTGCTGTTTAAATCCTTTGATATCAATACCAGGCTGTAACTGCACATGCAAACTTCTAGCGAATTTTAAGCGGGCGCTCGTTACATCCATCACAGAATCAGCTACCACACGCATACCGCCTGAAAATTTATCTGGCGTCACAGATACTTTAGCAATGACCAACTCATCTTCTTTTAACCAATGGCGATTAGGCTCAAAGATCTCACTATAAATAGTCATTTCTACTTGAGCGGTGCCATCATCAATCGTTGCAATCATCAATTTGCCACGAGGCCCCATCATGCTTCTAGTCGAAGTCATGATGCCAGTTACCAAACGATCTTTACCTTCTGTTAATTGATCCAAAGAAGTTCTAACAAAGTGAGTCACCTCAGCTTTATAAGCATCAAATAAGTGACCAGTTAAATAAAGGCCTAAAGCTGTTTTCTCTTCTTGTAAACGACGCTTCTCAAACCAAACAGCTTCTTTAATAAGTTCTGGCTTATGTTCATCAGAAGACCCTGCCATATCAAATAAGCTCACTTGCTGGGCCGAGGCTTCAGCTTGCTCAGCTGCCTCAATAGCTCTAGGTAGTGAAGCTAATAAGGTAGAACGCGCATCAAAACCACCATACAAAGAGTCAAATGCACCCGCTCTAATTAAAGCTTCCATGGTTCGACGGTTCACTACACGGCGATCCAATCGAGAGCAGAAATCAAACAAATCAATAAATGGGCCATTTTTTCTAGCTTCAATAATTTGCTCGATCGCAGCCTCACCAGTTCCACGAATGGCACCTAAGCCATAACGAATCTTAGTGGCAGGCAAAGATAAATCTTTTTCATCTTCACGCAAAGGCATAAAGCGATAAACACTTCTATTGACATCTGGCGGCAAGATTGTGATCTTGTTAGCCAAAGCATCTTCATACAAGATCTTGACCTTGTCGGTGTCATCCATCGCCAAAGACATGTTGGCTGCCATGAATTCTGCAGGGTAATGAGCTTTCAACCAAGCCGTGTGATAGGCCAATAACGCATAAGCTGCGGCATGGGACTTATTGAATCCATAGCCAGCAAACTTTTCCATTAAGTCGAATATCTCATCAGCCTTATTCGTACTTAACCCACTCTTCGCAGAACCATCACGGAATAACTGACGGTGCTCAGCCATTTCTTCAGGTTTCTTTTTACCCATCGCACGACGAAGCAAATCAGCGCCACCTAATGAGTAGCCACCGATAATCTGCGCCATCTGCATCACCTGCTCTTGATACACCATAATCCCGTAGGTCTCACGAAGCACCGGTTCCACACGAGGGTCTGGATAATGCACTTGTTCTTTACCATGCTTACGAGCAATAAAAGATGGAATCAAATCCATTGGACCGGGACGATAGAGCGCCACTAAGGCAATAATGTCTTCAAATCGGTCAGGTTTCGCCTCACGTAACATGCCTTGCATGCCGCGACTTTCCAACTGGAAAACAGCTACTGTATTAGCGGTCTTCAAAATATCAAAAGCAGCAGGATCATCTAGGGGCACACTGCCTACTCGCCAATCCTTTTTATCAGAATAAAGACCGTGAATATAGCGCTCAGCCCAATCCAAAATAGTCAGCGTGGTCAAACCTAAGAAGTCAAACTTAACCAGACCAACGGCTTCAACATCGTCCTTGTCATATTGACTAACAACACCCGAATCGACATCTTTGCCATCTTTACTACCTTGGGTATACAAAGGGCAGAAATCAGTTAATTTTCCCGGGGCAATCAATACACCACCGGCATGCATACCCACATTTCGAGTCATGCCTTCTAACTGCTGCGCCAAACCTAATAGCTGCTTAACCTCTTCTTCACGAGCTTCACGTTCAGCTAGTAGCTTTTCATCTTTCTTCGCTTGCTCAATCGTAACTTGTTGACCAGGCTTATTAGGAATAAGTTTAGAAATGCCATCGACGAAGCCATACGGTTGCTCTAGCACACGCCCCACATCTCGGATAGCAGCACGAGCGGCCATCGTACCGAATGTCGCAATTTGGCTGACAGCATCTTTGCCATATTTTTCTTTCACATAGGCAATCACACGATCACGACCATGCTGACAGAAGTCGATATCGAAGTCAGGCATCGAAACACGTTCAGGATTTAAGAAACGCTCAAAAAGTAAGTTGTAGCGCAGCGGATCTAAATCTGTAATGCCTAAAGAATAGGCCACCAAAGAACCAGCGCCTGAACCACGGCCAGGACCAACCGGTACGCCATTATTTTTTGCCCAGTTAATAAAGTCGGCAACAATTAAGAAGTAGCCTGGGAAACCCATTTGAGAAATAGTTCTCGCCTCAAATTTCAAACGCACTTCATAAAGAGGGCGCTGTTTTTCCCGCTCTTCTTCATCAGGATATAAATGGATTAAATGATTGGATAAGCCTTCCATCGCTTTTTCCATCAAATAATCATCGAGCGTCATCCCCTCTGGCACTGGGAAATCAGGCAAGCGCGGCTTACCCAAGGTAAGCGATAAATTGCAACGTTTAGCAATTTCAACGCTATTGGTTAACGCCGCAGGCAAATCAGCAAATAGCTGATGCATTTCTTCCTGCGTTTTGAAATATTGCTCTGCTGTAAATTTCTTTACACGCTTAGGATTCGCAAGAATCTCACCCTCAGCAATACAAACCCTTGCCTCATGCGCTGTGTAATCATTAGGCGTCATGAACTGCACTGAATGAGTAGCGACTACTGGCAATTTAAGCTCATTGGCTAAATGAACCGCACCATGTAACTGGGATTCATCCTGCGGATGCCCCGCCCGTTGAATTTCAATGTAATAGCTATCTGGAAAATATTTTTTCCATTGCAAGGCTTTTTGCCGCGCCTCATCCTCTTGACCGGCTAAAAGTGCTATTCCCACATCACCAAATCTAGCACCTGATAAAGCAATCAAACCTTCTGCATAATCCTTAAACCAAGTGGCATCTATCTCAGCTCGACCACGATATTGGTTGTTTAAAGAAGCTTTTGTTAGAAGTTCACATAAATTCAAATAACCTTGGTGACTTTTAACCAATAGCTGCAAACGAGAAGGTTTATCTCTTTCCTCATGATTGGTAATCCAAACATCACTACCAACAATCGGCTTAATACCTTCTTTACGCGCTGCTTGGTAAAACTTCACTAAACCAAAGGTGTTGGCCAAATCAGTTAAGGCCAAAGCTCCCATTCCATCCTTAGCCGCCAAAGAAATGGCATCATCTATGCGTACAGCCCCATCCACAATGGAATATTCTGAGTGGAGACGCAAATGGACGAAATTAGTATTTGAAGACATGAGATCATTTTAGCTATGTTGACTTGCAATTACCTTGGTCGCTTCGCCCCCTCACCCACCGGTGCTTTGCACCGAGGGTCGCTCGCAACCGCCCTTGGTAGCTGGCTCCACGCCCGGGCACATAATGGAAAATGGCTTCTTCGGATTGAAGACCTTGATTTACCTAGGTGCATTCCTGGGGCAGATCAAACCATCATCCAACAACTCAAGGCCTGTGGCCTTCATTGGGACGGTGACATTGAATACCAATCTAAGCGCACCGCGATTTATAAAACATATTTAGATACCCTCATCAGCTCTCATCAAGCTTTTGGCTGCCGCTGTACCCGCAAACAGATTGAAGATGCTTTAATTGCCAAAGGCATCATGCGCCAACGTCATGAGGAATTAATTTATCCAGGCACTTGCCGCGACCTAGGCTACTCAACAGAACCCTGCGCTTGGCGATTAAGGGTCGATGATGTTCAGCTAAGAAAGAGCGTTGGCGATTTTGTTTTACGCCGAGCTGATGGCATCTTTACTTACCAATTAGCAGTAGTGGTCGATGATCATCTACAAGGCATTACTCATGTGGTTCGAGGTGAGGATTTATTAGATAACACCGACCGCCAAATTTACTTGCAACAGCAATTGGGATTTAAAACCCCTCAATACTTGCACCTACCACTTGTACTAGACGCTAATCAAGAAAAGCTCAGCAAACAAACAAAAGCTGAGGCGATTAAGGTAGATACCCCAGAAAAGGTACTCAAAGCCCTCCAGGCAGCAGGAAAACATCTAGGGCTCACTAACCCCTTATTGAATTTGCCAACCTTACACACGGCCCAATGGCTAGCGATAGCGATAGAAAATTACAAGGAACTATTAGTGGCGGTTAAGAACTAATAAGAACTAATGTTCTCAAACTTATTTCTTCTTAAAGCCACCTAATAAAGCACCGACAGGTCTAGGGGCAGATTTAATCCCACTATGTTTAGGCTTGCTCTCATGAGTAGCTGATGAGGCCTGCTCTTCTTGGCTCTTAGCTGCTTGAGCCTGATAAGGCATATAAAAGAATGGATCCGCAGCAGGACCGCCCGCAGGATCAGGAACCGGCATACGCGTGAGTTTGCGGCTCATCAATTTTTCAATATCCAACAGCAATTTTTCTTCTGATGAATCGACTAAAGCAATGGCATCACCCTGAGCACCGGCTCGACCTGTTCGACCAATCCGATGAACATAGTCTTCTGCATTAAACGGTAATTCATGATTAATCACACAAGGCATGTCGGCAATATCCAAGCCCCTAGCAGCGACATCTGTCGCGACCAACACATCAACGACGCCTTTTTTGAATGCATCCAAAATTTGCATGCGCTCAATCTGACTCTTATCACCATGAATCGCACCAGCCTTAATACCGCTTCGCTCTAATGCGCTTGCTAACTTGCTACAACCTATACGACTGTTCGTAAAGACGATGGCTTGACGAGATAAACCCTGCTGAATACGAGCGTTTAATACTTTAACGACCGCATCTTTTTTACGCTCACTTGGCACCATATGAACAATCTGGCGCACCGTATCAGCTGCCGCATTATTTCTAGCTACTTCAACAGTAATCGGGTTACGCAAATAGCTCTGCGCTAATTTTTTAATCTCCGGCGAGAAAGTAGCCGAAAACAATAAAGTTTGTCTTTGCGCAGGAATCAAACTAATGATGCGCTGTAAATCGGGCAAGAAGCCCATATCCAACATACGGTCAGCCTCATCCAAAATTAAAAATTGGACCTGAGAAAGATTCGCGGTTTTTTGAGTGATGTGATCTAGCAAGCGACCAGGTGTCGCAATTAATAACTCAACACCTGAGCGTAATTGGGTCGTTTGCGGTGCCATATCGACACCACCAAACACAACCGCCGTTCTAATATCGGTGTGCTTAGCGTATTTGAATGCGTTATCAGCGACCTGATCTGCCAACTCTCTTGTTGGCGTCAATACCAAGGCTCGAATGGGGTGTCTAGCTGGTGATGCGCTATTGCTCGCAAATGGCAAAATATTTTGCAGAATGGGCAAAACAAAGGCCGCTGTTTTGCCTGTACCTGTTTGTGCCGCCCCCATCACATCGCTACCTTGTAAAACATGAGGCATGGATTGCGCCTGAATAGGCGTCGGTTTTACATAACCCTGCTCAGTAATGGCACGAGTAATCGGCTCAGCAAAGCCGAAATCAGCAAAGGTTAAATCGGAATTAATTTCTTGAATACTCACAGGGCTACATTATGGGCCCTGCGAGCACTTTATTTAGATTTTCTAAGGACTTTCTTTTAATTTCTTTAAGAAAGGCTTACAGGGCTGCAATACCAGCCTTGGCAATTTCAGCATCTTCACTAGATTTAACCCCTGAAACACCCACGGCACCAATTGTGTGACCATCCACAACAATATTGACACCACCCTCTAAGGTGCCATTCATCATCGGCGTTGCCTTCATGAAGGATTGGCGACCGCCATTAATGATGTCTTCATAAACTTTGCTCTCACGACGCCCTAAAGCAGCTGTTTTAGCTTTTTCTTGCGAAATGTAAGTTGAAATAGTTGGAGCCGCATCACGTCGTGTAAATGCTAATAAGTGGCCACCATCATCAACCACCGCAATAGAAACCCCCCAGTTATTTTGCTCAGCATGCGCATTGGCAGCCGCCAAGATTCTTTGAGCATCTTCTTGATTTAAATAAGCTTTTTGGCCCGGCATAAGGTCTCCACGTATCGATAGTTAAATTTGAGGCTCTACGATACCCGAATTTCCAACTTTTCTCCCTAAGCCTTGTGGTGATTATTAATGGATCACTATACAATTAAATAAAATATATAATGTATTAAGCTTAGCTATTTAAAGCTACAAGTTAAAACAAATAAGGACATTCATGAATATGCTTGCCTCCCCAACCACAACTGAGAAGCCTATTTTGGACATCAGCCTCATGCGCAAAAATGCAGACAATGCTTGTCGCATGATGAAAACACTCGCGAACCGCGATCGTTTGATGTTGTTGTGCCAATTAAGCCAAGGTGAAAAGCGTGTGGGTGAACTTGAAGAAGTGACCAACATCCAACAACCTACCTTATCGCAACAGTTAGCGGTTTTACGCGAAGAAGGTGTGGTCTCAACACGCCGAGATGGTAAACATATTTATTACAGTATTTGTAGCCCCATTGCGATGTCCGTAATGGAATTGTTGTACGCCACATACTGTGGCAATTAAGGAGATGAGTATGCAATGCAACGTTGGTGGTATTGATCGCGCTTTAAGAATTACTGTAGGCGCGTTATTAGTAATCTTGGCAATCACTGGTGTTATTGGCACATGGGGTTGGATTGGCGTAGTACCTATGGCAACTGGCATTTTCCGTTTTTGCCCAGCTTACCCATTACTAGGTATTAAAACTTGCAAAAAAGATTCTGGTTGCTGCTAATTAGCTAACTAGTAATCCGTAAAGTACCAAAGAGATGGTGCCAGTCAGTAAGGCTGGCACCATTCTTTTTTTGGGCGATGACACCATCACGGCCAAAGCTAATCCAGACACGATCAAGCGTACTATCAAAGGCACGCTCCCCAGCAGCCCTACCGGTAACAAAATAATCCTAACAGTCAAAGCTGCCACCATCGCATAGGTAACTGCAGATAACCACTTGAACAATTCACCATCCTGGCTAATTTTTCCAGAGAAATAAACGCCCAAACCACGCCAAAAATAAGTTCCGATACAAGCAAGAATCAAGGCGCTCCAAACACCAGCATCTTGAAATAAGTGAGATAGTTGTGTTGTCTCAAGCAAGATGCCGATTCCTCAAGTGTTTATCAATCACATAAGCCATTGATCCCCCGACCAGACCGCAAATCAATAAGGCATAGTTAGGTTGCCATAAATAAACTAATGGCCCGCTGATTGCGCCAATCACAATCGCAATACGATTGCCACGTGGCTTCACTTCTGTAAACGTTAACAAGAAAAATAGTGGATTGATAAAGACCAAACCAAGATTTAAGTAGGTCGGCACTTCACCAGCAATCAAATAACCTAGCACTGTCCCTGGCGTTGAAACTCCCCAACAAACCAAGGCAAAGCCTGTGTAATAAGACAATCGTTTGTCTGGATCTATCTTTGGAAAATCTTTCATGGCCACGGCCCATGAACTCATCGCCATGAAATGAACCAACAGGTAGTAGTAACGGCTACGATGTTTTTCCGGAAACTGTGGAAACAGTGTCAAACACATCGTAAAAAATCGTGTGGCCGTTAAAGTTACCGCCATCGCAATGGCAACACCGGATGCCCCAAGAATAACCATCTCTAACAACACCACTTGGCCAGGCAAAGCGAACATAAAGAAACTAGCAGCACTAGTGACCCACATGTCTAGGCCATTGGCTTTGCCCATCGCACCAAAACCCAACATGCCAGCAAATAGAACGGCAGCAGGAGCTGCTAAAGCATCCTTCGCACCTTCTAGTAAAACTGCTTTCCTTAATGTCATAGAAAGAGTTTATTGTTTTTTAGATATTTTGGCTGAGCGCCCAAAGAATATGTTCTTTGACAAGGGGTGAGGCGGCATCTAGCTTAGTCTGCAAAGCTGATTGAATCATTTCTCGTTCATTGGCAGGCACTTGGTTTGACCTTAAGGCATTCCCCATACCAACAGCCAAGTTTCTTTGCCAAGCTTGATAACCTATTCGCCGAATAGGGCTTCCCTCATGGCGCTTTAAAAAATCATCTTCTGACCAAGCCCACAAAGTTAATAAACTGCTTTGATCTAAGCCGTGCCTTGGTAAGAAATCTGGCAAAGGACTGATGTGGGCAAATTTATTCCAAGGGCAGACGAGTTGGCAATCATCACAGCCATACACACGATTCCCCATCATAGGCCTTAACGCTTCGGGAATAGCTCCTTGATGCTCAATCGTCAAATAAGAAATACATCGCCTAGCGTCAAGTTGATAAGGTGCCGTAATGGCTTGCGTTGGGCAAATATCAAGACATGCCGAACACTCACCACAATGCGCGGTCACTGGTGGGTCAATTGGAAACGGCACATCCACATAGATTTCACCTAAAAAGAACATCGAGCCTGCTTCACGATTTAGCAAGAGGGTATGTTTGCCTCGCCACCCCAAACCCGATTTCTGAGCCAACTCAACCTCCATGACTGGAGCTGAATCAGCAAATACGCGATAACCAAAGGAACCTATTTTTTCCTCAATCCGATGGGCCAAATCCTGTAAACGAGCACGCAATATTTTGTGATAGTCACGCCCTCTGGCATAAAGAGCAATCGTCCCATTGGTGGCCTGTAATTCTCTTTTTAACTCTAACTGACGCCAATCTAGCGCGGAACGTACTTCAGAGGTATCAGGCAAATAATCCATGCGAACAGTTAGTACACGAATCGTTCCTTCATGCAATAAAGCAGGCTGACCGCGCAAATGTTCGTGTTGGCTCATATAATTCATATCACCGTGACGACCAGCATCCAACCACTCTCTCAATTTGGGCTTAGCCTGACTCATATCTGTGTCAGAGACTCTGATATCACCAAAACCCAAAGAGCGAGCTTCATCTCTCAACCAATCAATCTGGTTAATCCAATCAGTAGGCAAGTTAGAGGGATCCAAGGGCGTCATTTCGTTCGGGTGATTTTTAATACTCAAGTGAGATTGTAGGTCGGCATGACAGAAAAAACATGTTCACCATCTCTTTCTTTTGTTTTATTAACTGAAGAACAAACAGCTCAGTTAGCAGCACAACTCGCTCATGCCATCGCTCATTTAGCATCGAATCAAACAGCACTTCGATTACATATTTCATTAATTGGAGATTTAGGTGCAGGGAAAACAACTTTTACTAGGTATCTCCTAAAAGCCTTGGGCCACACTGGAAAAGTAAAGAGTCCTACATACGCACTGTGCGAGCCTTACGACCTCATTGTGAGCGGCCATCAGTTAGCGGTTCATCATTTTGATCTCTACCGCATGAAATATCCCGAAGAATGGATAGATGCTGGATTTAGAGATACTTTTAGCAATCCTGGTATTTGCTTAGTAGAGTGGCCAGAAAAAGCTGAAGGCACTTTACCATCGGTCGACTGCACCATCAGTCTAGATATGAATGTAGATGAGAGCCGTCAGTTGGTGATCACCAGCCACTCACCTCTTGGCCAAGCTTTACTTGGTCACATTCACTAAATTGCTTCATTACGCCCCATGAAACGCCGCGCCGCCCTCAAAGTGATTGGTCAAGGAAGTGCTTTACTGCTCTTAGGGCCAGCTCAATTAGCTTGGGGCGCTAAATTGTTAGCAGTACGTGTTTGGCCGGCCGAAGACTATACCCGCATCACCCTTGAATCTGATCAACCATTAAAGTTATCCCATCAATTACTTAGCAAACCAGATCGTTTAGTGGTTGATGTGGAAGGCTTAGAACTTACCCCCACGATAAAAGAGTTAGTGGCTAAAGTTAAAACGGATGATCCGTATATTGCTCAAGTACGTGTTGGCCAGTTTCAAACAAAAATAGTTCGATTAGTGTTCGATTTAAAAGAAAGCATTCAACCTCAGCTATTTACACTAGATCCTGTGGGCGATTACCAACATCGCGCCCTATTTGATTTATACCCAACGGTTAGTAATGATCCGTTAATGAAATTAGTGCGCAATAGCGCCAAGAAATCAGCAGCTCTAGAAGCTGAGGACCCTATTGGAGCAATTGCTAGAAAAGAGATGGGTAAAGATATAAAAACAGTTGAGCCCAAACCTAGTAGTGACAAATCGACTAAACGCCTCCTAACCATTGCCATTGACCCTGGTCATGGTGGCGAGGATCCTGGCGCGATTGGCAAGAGAGGCTCTAGAGAAAAAGATGTGGTGCTATCGATCTCTAAGATTCTAAGAACAAAAATTGAGCAAGAACCAGATATGCGAGCCTACTTAACTCGAGATGGGGATTATTTTGTACCTCTACATATTCGAGTAAATAAAGCCAGAAGAATTCAGGCCGATTTATTTGTGTCTGTTCATGCGGATGCTTTTGTGCAACCCCATGCCAAAGGGGCTTCTGTATTTGCCTTATCCCAACAAGGAGCCACCAGTACAGCTGCTAGGTGGATTGCCAATAAAGAAAATAATGCCGACTTGATTGGTGGCTTAAATATCAAGTCACAAGATAAGCAAGTAGCACAACTTTTATTAGATATGTCGACTACCGCACAAATCAAAGATAGCCTAAAAGTTGGTGGTGCCGTTTTGCAAGAGATTGGCGGTTTTGCCAAACTACATAAGAATCATGTTGAACAAGCCAGCTTCGCGGTATTAAAGGCGCCGGATATTCCATCCATTTTGATTGAGACCGCTTTCATCAGTAATCCCGAAGAAGAAGCCCGCCTCACCGATACAAGCTACCAAGAACAGATTGCTACAGCGATCCTCAAAGGCATTAGAAATTACTTTGCCAAGAACCCTCCAGTAGCAAAATCTAGACAAATCTAGCTCTAATTTAAAAAGTCCGCTATAATCTTCTTTTTACAGATTTGGGTCGGTAGCTCAGTCGGTAGAGCAGCGGACTTTTAATCCGTTGGTCGCGAGTTCGAGTCTCGCCCGACCCACCAATCTATACAAAAGCCTCTGAATTTCAGAGGCTTTTTCTTTTTGATCTATCTAACAAGCGTGGACTGAGGATTCTCAGTCGACATTAAGCTCCAGTTTCGGGGCTTTTTGTTTCCCCAGATCAAGGGAATATCTTTAGACCCCAACCATCTGCTTTGCTATCCAGCACCTACCCCAATAGCAAATAATTACTTCTAAAAAAATTAAATTAAACCTTCAAAATTCAATTAGTAATGAGCGCCAATAAAACCACCTTTAGATCAAATAGATAAATATTTTTCTGCTTCTTGTGAACAAACTCTTGATTTAAAGAAATCTTTTACATATTATTGACAGCAACACGGCCCCTTTCTTTTGAGTCACCTCGGTGGCAAGAGAGCTTAGGGGTTTTTTATTTGAGCAAAGAATTAACCCCCAACACACACCCCTTAGGCAGCCCCATCCCCTCCAAATTTAATCCTAAATGATTTAAATTAGGGAAGCTATTAAGCAAAGCAACCATTCTTGTTGACCAAGAAGAGCTTGGATTAATGCCTTTCAGAACACGCTCAAGCATACAAAGCAATAAAAAACAGCGGGCTTTTGCATGATTATCATTTTCAAAATATGAAACCCAAGTCACTTCATTTGACGGGGGCAATTTAGGTTGCACAACGATATTTCTATTCCATAAACGACTATGGTGAGCACACACGTTACGCAAGTAATTAAAACTGTGGAGCCATGAAGCGAATATTCGACCATTTGCAACACCATACTTAGATGCAATTAAGTCTTGTTCTTCACTTTTCATCCCTGAAAACAACTTAGATAGGGTACCAAAATCCCATACTTCACATGCAACCCATATGCTTAAAGGCAAACCATACTTAGATCGATTATGAGATACAAAGTCCTCTTTTGACCTGGAAATTAGTTGAGCATGCTTACTTAACCAAGTGTGATAATTAGAAACCCCAGAACTTTTATCCAACTTGCCACTAAAGTCCAAATGAAAATAATCTTTATCTAAATAGGCAAACGGATCTTTTTTACCTAACCCATGAGCAATATCGACTCTAAGAGAAATCTCAACGCGCTCTAAAGCATCCAATATTAATAATCTTAGTTTTTTATCAAAAATATATAAATCTATAGAATTTTTGAAAGTGGCTCCACTTTTAAAAACATCTAAAACTATCGTCTCTTCCTTAATTTTTTTAGGTTTACCACCATGCTCCAAGCTAACCAAAAGGCCGCTACGCTCCTTAAATGCATGCCAATAACCACTCAATCTGTAATAACCAACTCTAGCCAAAAAATCAATTGCCTTTGAAGAACTCTCTACAGCCATCCCTCTCTCAATCAGCAGCTTTAATTGATCATCAAAACTTAACCACTTCTTTTCATATTTCATAAATAGAGTATTAATAAGAATTTCACGGAAGCGAATCAAGCACTCACTGAAATTCTCATCCCTAGAGCCTGAATTACCTTTGAAATGGTTTCAAAACGAGGTTTAGAGTTAGCTTTCAAGGCTTTATATAAAGCCTCTCTTGCCAACCCAGTTAAATCAGATACCTCAACCATCCCTTTTGCCCTAGCAATGTGACCTAATGCTGCAGCCAATTCCGAGGCATCTCCACCAGCAATAACCTGATTTAAATAACGCGCCATAGCCTTTTTACTCTTCAAATAACGGACTACATCAAACTCAGGCAAATCACTCACTTTAATTTTTTTTGTTTTTTTCATTTATTGTTAAGTCAATCGCTAAAATTTTCTCTAAACCAATTGTAATCGACCAATTACAATTGCTGAAGCCTTATATTTTCTAAGGTCTTAAACAACCTTAGAAATAATAGTCAACCACAGCAATATCAAAGTAAAGCTTAATGTCATCCATCAGCTTGAGATGCTCTGGATGAATCAAATAAGTCTTAAGATCTTCTTCGGTCTTAAATTCAGACTCCAGAACATAATCCCAGCAAACTGGTCTTGATAGCTCATTTTTAGACATGCGCCAAGATTGGATGAGATCAATGACTTGATCCAAACGCTTTAACCCAATATAGACGCGCTCCTCTAAGGCAGCATCCTGAGGCAATTCTGCTTTTTTCTTGAATAAAACAATATGTCTTAGCATCTCTACACTCCAACATGAATTAGCTTCATTAAATCACTTTTAAAGATTTTTATAAATTTCATGATAAAAATTAACCTATAGACACCATAGGCATTGAGCTAGCTCAGGTTTAAAGTTAATTTGTATCTAATTTGCATTGATATGTTTGACTTATTTGCAAAAAAGAAGCCCAATGGAAGCATAGACACAAGGAGAATGGCATGAAGATACTTTTACCGATTGATGGCTCAAAACATAGCCTCAAAGCTTGCGATTACATCATTAAGCATCTCAATATGTTTAACGCTGATGGAGTTAAGTTAGTGGTATTGAATGTACAAACAGACAATATTCCCCCAGAAGTCATGCAATACATTCCGCCTAAGTCGATTGCTAAATGGTACGACTCTCAAGCAGAGCTATCCTTAAAAGCAGGTGTTAGCAAGTTGAAGAAAGCCGGTGTTGCCTTTGACGTTGTAAAGAAAACAGGCCATATCTCAGACACAATCCTTGAACAGGCCAAGAAAATGAAAGCTGACCTGATTGTGATGGGTTCTCATGGCCGCGGCGCCCTCATGAATCTATTCATGGGTTCTATTGCCACACAAGTACTTGCCCAATCTAAACAGCCTGTATTAATTATTCGTTGATATTTGCTGGTTGCTGGTATTTATTGAGGCTGATAGTTGTTAATTAAATTAAATCGGTGGGCACGAAGTTAATTACTTCTTCCCGCCTATTTTTCCTTCGGTACCGTTGAGCAATTTTTCAATATTGCCTTTATGACGCCAAATTAATAAAGCACTCATAGCCGCTACTGCAGCTGCCATCGGCTGCACCCCAAATAGAAAAATAAAGTACAAGGGTGCAAATAAAGCCGCAATCAAGGCCGCTAACGATGAGTAACGCATAAATACCGCCACAATTAACCAAGTTGATAGAGTTGTTAAACCTAAGACCCAATTAATCGCCAACAAGATACCTAATGCTGTAGCAACACCCTTGCCACCTTTGAATCCATGAAAGATTGGAAACAAATGGCCTACAAAAGCAGCCGTAGCTGCCAAAGGTAACACCCAAGAATCCACCTCAACACCCACCATGGCACGAGCAACCATAATCGCCACATAACCCTTTGCAGCATCGCCTAGCAGCGTTAAAAAAGCAGCTGCCTTATTACCCGTCCTTAAAACATTGGTAGCGCCTGGGTTGCCGGAGCCATAGCTGTGTGGGTCTGGCAAACGCATCGCTTTACTAACTACGACCGCAAATGAAATAGATCCGATGAGATAAGACCCAAGAATAAGTAGTCCGTAAAAAATAGTTTGGTTCATAGTTAGGCTCTAGGATGGTGCTGTTGATGAATATTCTTTAAACGCTCACGCGCAACGTGAGTGTATATCTGAGTGGTGGATATGTCTGCATGCCCCAATAATAATTGAACCACTCTTAAATCAGCGCCATGATTTAACAAATGTGTTGCAAAAGCATGCCTGAGAGTATGTGGTGATAAAGGCACCAGAATGCCCGCTTGCGCTGCATGACGTTTAATCATGTGCCAGAACGTTTGCCTGGTCATACCGTCTGTCGTATGCCTAGCTAAAAATAAATGCTGGCTGGCCTTGCCATCTAATATTTGCGGGCGAGCCTCACCAATATAACGCTTGAGCCATTGCGCAGCTTCCATACCAAACGGTACCAAACGCTCTTTACCGCCCTTGCCGCTCACCACACGCACCACACCTTCATTAAGGCCCACTTCAATTGTTTTTAAATCCACAATCTCTGAAACCCGCAAACCACTGGCATACATCAACTCCAGCATGGTTCGATCTCTCAACCCCAAAGGAGTTTCTACATCTGGCGCATTCAGTAAGGCCTCTACCTGAGCCTCACTCAATGTTTTAGGAAATCTTGGCGCTTGCTTAGCTGCCCTCAAATTAATACAAGGATCGACCTTGATATAACGCTTACGAATCGCTAATCGATAAAAACGTTTTAGAACAGTTAAACGACGATTAGCCGTGGTTGCTTTATCACCCCGACGATGCGCCATATACCCCATCACATCCGCAGACAGGACATCATATAAATTTTTATGTCCTGAGGTTTCTGCATCTAACCAACGAGCGAATAGCATCAAGTCACGACGGTAGGCTGATAAGCTGTTCTTAGATAAGCCATCTTCTAACCAACAGGTATCGCAAAAAGTATCAATAGCTTCTAAGCTAGCAATTAATTGTTTGCTAGAAGCTATTGATACT
>Ga0213922_1000027_pt1 | contig 86384 bp, 69 predicted proteins | sample McNCre2917MG_FD_165060 | JGI IMG/M metagenome (GOLD analysis project Ga0213922, IMG submission 165060) | Freshwater microbial communities from McNutts Creek, Athens, Georgia, United States - 29-17 MG | ecosystem: Environmental > Aquatic > Freshwater > Creek | place: USA: Georgia | collected... | reverse complement strand
GATGGGTGAAAAATCGCAACCTAAAACCTGTGACGCCAAAATATGCGGTCACGCGCGCAGCCAAAATATGCATGCGGGGTGTTTGGGAGCAAAGGTTCAGTCTATAACGATTGCGAAAAGGTTGTAAACAATTTTTCTGAGAAATCACACAGAAAATCGCAAGAGGTGCTAAAAGAACAAAAACAGCTTTCCCCGCAACGTTTTCTCAAACTTTTCGAACGAACCGTCGATGGTGGCCAGGTCGCGGGCATCCATGATGAGCGACGTAGTGCCATCCTCGAATTTCGCCAGCACGCAGGGTTCACGGCCGGTTGATGAGGTCTCGGTTTCGAGCTTCAGCCCGTAATCCTTAGTCAGAGCCTGGCCAAGCGCGGCAAACTTGGTCTTCTGCTTGCTGATGCGCTTGAGATCGCAGCCGCCACCCAGCGACAGGCCCTTCTTGGCAAGGTGCACTCCGACAATCGCAATCGGCTGGGTTTGCATCGGTTAGTCGACGTCCCTTCGCATTGTGGTGAAAAGTGCAATCGCCGCGAAAGCCGCGCCATAGCCGAGCAAGAGCAACGAGGCCTGCCAAGGCTCTAGGTAATTTTCAGTGGTCTGATTGAAGCGGCTTGAACTCACGTGAAGATTCAACATGCCTGAAATGGCTCCGGTCGCCCACCACTTTCCGCCATCGGGGAAAACTAGGAGCATGATCGGCTCAATTAGGTTGAGCCAAATCATCACGGCAACGATTCCGATGATTTGACTGCGAAGTAAGGCACCCACCGCAACACCCACAACGGCTAGCACCGCTCCGGAGATGAGCGCCGCAAGCAGGGTGTCGAGCACGGCCGTATCGTTCGGGGCAGCCGCTTCAGGATAGAAACTGAGAGCAATTCTTGCCGTAATCATTCCAAGCGTCGCCGAGACCAGTTGGAAGACGGCTCCGGCGATTGCCGCAATCGCAACCTTGGCTAAAAACACTTGGCTCCGTTTAGGAGCTGCCAAGTATGTCGCTACCGCGGTCCCCTGCCGAAACTCGCCGGCCATCATGATGACACCCAAAATGATGGCAAACAAATAGGCAGAGGCTGCCTTGCCATAAACGGTGTCTATGATCGCAGGCTGGCTCAGGCCACCAAAGCCCATCGACTTGACCCGATTGAGAACGTATGGCGAAACACCCGCGCTAAGACTTGCCAACGCAATCGAGGCCAGCAGTAAACCGTAGGTTGATCGCGCATAGACGAGCTTGCGGAATTCAGACTTCAAAAGGTTCACTGCATTCCGCCTTTCAAAGTAAGTTTCAAAAAGGCGTCTTCGAGACTGCCATCTCCAACGATTTCTTTGATTGACCCGGAGACGACCATCTCGCCGTGATTGATGATTATGACGTCATCCACGGTGTGCTGCATTTCGGCGAGTTGGTGCGAAGAAACCAGGATGGTGCGCCCCTCATCCGCGAACTTTCGAAGAAAACCCCGAAGCCACGCGATGCCGATTGGGTCGAGGCCGTTCGCCGGCTCGTCTAAAACCAAAATTTGTGGGTCACCGAGAAGTGCCGCCGCTAGCGAAAGCCTTTGCTTCATGCCCAGCGAAAAACCCTTGGTGCGTTTGTCGGCAACTTGGCTGAGCTCGACAAGTTCGAGAACTTCGTCGGCTCGTGAATCTTTGATGCCAGCAGCCGCGGTGATAATGCGCAGGTTTTGACGTGCGGTGAGGCCGGTCTGGAATCCTCGACTGTCAAGCACTGCACCTACTTGATGGAGTGGATGGTGGAGTTCACTGTAAGGAACACCCTTGATGAGAGCTGTTCCGGAAGTTGGGGTGGCCAGCCCGAGCAGACAACGGAGTGCTGTGCTCTTGCCTGCACCATTTGGCCCGAGAAAGCCGGTGATGGCACCGGGCACAATTTCGGCCGTCAGTTGGTTTATGGCCAGTTGTTTGCCATAGCGCTTGGTTAGCAGGTTGAAGCTAATCGTTGATGTGCTCACAGCGCGAGTCTACGCCTAGCAGCTCACGATGGCGTCGTTGATTTTGTCGGCCCAACCCTGGGCATCTTCAATGCCGATGAGGATGCGGGTGTATTTTGTGCCGCGGAAAGTTGGTGCCATCTTGGCGGCCAGGGTGATCTCAAGTGGCAGACCATGCTTGCGAGTCCAACTGACGAAGGCTCGGTCACCCTTTTGCACATAGGTGCCAGCGATAATCACGCCTGGGATGGCAGTGCCAGGAACTCGAAGACCCAGGTTCATCCACCATCTCTTGCTTGCCACAGCGGCGCCTCTGATGGCGACACCGTTCACGGTGAGGTCACCGTGCAAAGCAGCTAACTTCTCTGAGGGGCTCAGGCGAATAACCAACTGGTCATCGTTTAGCTCAAGTTTTGGCATATCCACAGTTTTACACAAAAACGTGCCCCCTCCGACTGGAAGGGGCACGTATCTGTTTCTGGCTGAGCGCTCAACGAGATCGCCGAATGGCCCACAGCGTCAAACCAAGAACAGGAACAGAAAGGAGAACCGCTGTCCACGCAACCTTCCATCCTTGGCTAAGCTCTGAGGCCGTCCAAACCTGTCTCAGTGTCACAAATAACAGCGTGACATAAGAAATTTGAATGAATGTTAGAAATCCAATCCAGCGCCAATCCTGTGCCACATCAATACCTAACCGTTCCATCTGCTAACACGTCGATGGAGTAACTCTCGTTCCAACTCAAATGAAAACCGTCGAGAAATGGTGTCACCAGCCACTGTTGCACGATGGTGCGTGAAGTGTTTGAGCCTGTGTCGTAACAGTTCTGAGGTTGAATCGAGAATGCCACAACGTAGTCAACCTGACAGAAATGTGAGCCAGTGAAGCCTCGGTATGGGGTTGTCACCCAAACTCGATTCCCGTCGTAGTAAAAAGTTCCCCATTGTGTAAGTGAACTTGCAGCATGTATTGACTGTTGCCTAAAACTCTTGGACTTCACAGTGCCCGCCGAAACTGCGGTGGCCAAGGCTTGAAATTCCGATGGCGAGAGCGTTGCTTTTGCCTTCCCAAGAGCGCTGGCACTAACAGTTCTTGCATCCGAAACACTAGTCGTCACACTCACCAGACAAGCCTCGCCTGCTGGGGAAATGTTCATCTGCTTCGCTTTGGCAGCCCAAGCTGATTCACACTCTTTGCTTTGGTACGTCTTGCTATCACTTCCACCTTTATCGTTGGGTGCCACGAGAGGGCTAGCATTTGCAGCCGTTGCTGAAACAAGCGCAGCGGTTGTAAGCGCGAGAACTGAAGCTGCTTTTATAAATGTTTTGTAATTCATGAATCCCCGATTCCATTTGATTTGTTTGAGATGAAATGGTTATCCCCCAGCCAATTCACTTCGAAACTTATCGAAGGCGCGTGAAGGGCACAATCGTGCCACGGGAATTAATAGGACCGACTTTTCTGCCCTAGGTTGTGGATAACGGCCAACCATTCGCTTGTTAGATTCTTCGCTTTTTTCGAGATTTTCCAACTGTCAACCAGGCCAATAGACCGACCAACGGAAAGGAGAGCACGATGGCGGACCAGTAAATTTCCAACCCACGGTTGCATCACTTGTGTCGATAATCGAGCGAACTGTCCATAAACATGCAACTAGATAACCGCCTAAACCCAAGAGGATAAAGAGGTGCTCGAAGCGATATTGAGTCACCGTCTGTGACCACACGCATCGACTCGAAGCGAATAAGTTTCGCTAAAAATGAGGCCCAAGGCTCTGGCAAAGGCCATGTGTTTTTTCGCATGTTTCATGAATCCCCGAATCCATTTCAATTTGATTGATTTGAAATAGCCCCTCCCCGAACCATTTCACGAGAAACGTATCCAAGGATTGGGCTTGAATCAATCAAATCGACAAAAGTCAGCGGGCACACTTTGATGTCCGAATCTGTGGATAAAAACCGGCGAACTAGAAGGTTCCCGAAAAAAGAAAACCCCGCCGAAGCATATCTGCTTCTGGCGGGGCTTCTGCCACCGAGTCGACATAACCTGTCGGCTAGCTGGGGCCTGGCGGTGACGGAGGGATTTGAACCCTCGGTGCGCTTTCACGCACACTTGTTTTCGAGACAAGTACCTTCGGCCGCTCGGACACGTCACCGTGGGATAGATTACTACATCATGAGTACTGAAGGTTCTTCGAAGGCGATCGCAGCGGCCCTGGCCGCCAACATCGGCATTGCCGCCACCAAGTTTGTTGCAGCGGCGATCTCGGGTTCGGCATCGATGGTTGCCGAGGCCATTCACTCGGTTGCAGACTCGGGCAACCAGTTGCTGCTGATCGTCGGAGGCAAGCGCAGCCGTCGGGAAGCGACCGAGGCTCACCCGTTTGGCTATGGCCGCAGCCGATACATCTATGCCTTCATGGTTTCGATCGTCTTGTTCTCGATTGGCGGCCTATTCTCGGTCGTCGAGGGCCTCGCCAAGATTCAAGAACCACACCCACTTGAAGCAGCCTGGTTGCCGCTGACCGTGCTTGGCGTCTCGATCATCCTTGAAAGTTTTAGCCTTCGAACCGCGCTTCGCGAGGCCAAGCATGAGCGTGGTTCGCAGAGTCTGGTTCAGTTCATTCGCCACGCGAAGTCACCCGAGCTTCCGGTGGTGATGCTCGAAGACATGGCCGCACTAGTTGGCTTGGTCTTGGCCTTTGCCGGCGTCGGGCTGACCGTGCTGACCGGCAACCCGATTTTTGACGCCTTAGGCACCCTGGCGATCGGCTTGTTGCTGCTTGCGGTGGCGATCATCCTTGGCGCCGAGACCTCGTCGCTGTTGATTGGCGAAGGCGCAACCGTGGGTGACACCGCGAAGATTCGTGAGGCACTGGCCGGCGCCCCGGGCGTTGGTTCGGTCATTCACATGAAGACTCTTTATCTAGGCCCGGATGAATTGATGCTCGCCGCCAAGATTGGTGTGAACCCTTCGGCGAGCGCCCAAGAGATTGCGCGAGTCATCGATGAGGCAGAGGTTGCCGTTCGCTCGGTTGTTCCGGCGACCCGAGTTATCTATCTCGAACCTGACATCGCTCGCGACTACGAAATCTAACCCGCTGGTTAGAGCGCGGCGCCGAAGAACGAGAAAGACGCGATCAGCGGCAAGAACCAATACATGACTGCCGCCGGGATTCCGATTAGCAGCACCAGTCCGAAACAGCTCACACGCCAGATGCGCTTGCGGATGGTCTCAGACCCCTTGACCCAGGCTATGCCTCGGCGAATGGCTCGGGCGAACAGCACCGCGGTGCTCACGATGAAACCGCCGGACCCAATCACCAAGAGCACCAGATAAAGCCATCGAATGTTGGCCGGGGCAATCGGCAGCGTAACCAGAAAGATCGACGCCGCGATAAAGGCAGCCAACAACAGGCGCACGGGCCAGTTCTGTTTATTGATGTTCAGCATCATGCTCCTTTAGTTCAGCCCCAATAACTCTGCCAGTTGCTCTGGGCTCCGCGCCACCGCGTCGGCCTGAGCCCACTCGGATGCATCGCCACTGCCCCACTCGACCAGGATTACCTCGATGCCGTGCTCGCGGGCTCCTTCGACGTCATGGATGCGGTCACCAACCAACACCACTCGGCTCAGGTCGGCGCCAATCAGTTCGAGTTCGGCGAGCGCATAGGTGATCACGTCGGCCTTGGTGCTTCTGACCCCGTCGTTCGACGCGGTTCCGAGCACATCGAATAGGTGCAAGAAGTCAAAGTGTTCACCGACAATCTTGACCCCGGATAGACCCTTGGATGTCGCGAGCGAATTGAACTTGCCGGCAGACTTGCTGGCGGCAATCACATCCAAGATGCCTTCGAACACGTCTGCCTCAAGCGCCCCACCGCCCTGCAGGTATCGCTCTCGATAGATATCGCGAGCGCGTTCGGCGGCCAGTCGGTCTCCCCCGCACAACTGAATGAATGAGTCGAGCAGCGGTGGGCCGATGAACGGGTTGAGTTCGTCGCGAGCCAAAAGCGGCAGCCCGAGTTTCTCGAGGGTGTGGTTGAACGAGTTGAAGATGCCCGCGCGTGAGTCGACGATGGTGCCGTCGAGATCCCAGAGGACAGTGGTGAACGGCGGGTGGTTAGCGATCAACGTTTGGCCTGAAAGAATTCGCGGATTTGGGCGGCACACTCAGCTTGAAGCACACCCGGGATAACCTCGACCGGCGAACCCAGACGGCCATCACGCAGCAGGTCATAGAGCGAGCCCGAGGCGCCAACGCGCTCATCCCACGCGCCAAAGACCACCCTTGGCACGCGCGCGGCGACGATTGCCCCCGCGCACATCACGCAGGGTTCAAGCGTGACCACGAGGGTGCAGTTTTCGAGGCGCCAGTCTTCGAGTTTGGCGGCAGCCGCACGAATGGCAATGATTTCGGCGTGACCGGTTGGGTCGTGAGCCACCTCGCGGTTGTTGTGGGCGACGGCGATGATCTCGTGTTTTTCATCCAGGATGATTGCGCCGACCGGCACATCCGTGCCCGACTTCGCGGCTTCGGCTAGCGCGATCTGCATTAGCGATTCGTAATTCACGGGCACCTCCCGAGGTCTGATGGATTGGGTTAGATTTAGCCTATGCGAGTTCACATTGCCGACCACCCACTGATCACCCACAAAATCACCGTTCTGCGCGACAAAACCACGCCTTCGCCGGTTTTCCGTCAGCTGGTCGAAGAGCTCGTGACTCTGCTCGCCTATGAGGCAACCCGCGATGTTCGCGTTGATGAGGTGACCGTCGAGACCCCCGTGACCACCGCCAAGGGAGTCAAGCTTTCGCGCCCACGCCCGATCGTGATCCCGGTGCTGCGTGCCGGTTTGGGCATGCTCGAGGGAATGGTCAAGCTGCTGCCAACCGCCGAGGTCGGTTTTCTGGGCATCAAGCGCGACGAGGAGACCCTCCAGCCATACACCTATGCCAACCGCCTGCCAGATGACCTAACCGGTCGCCAGGTTTTCATCATCGACCCGATGTTGGCCACCGGTGGCACCCTGATCGATTCGATCGACTATGTCTTTGAGCGCGGGGCCACCGAGGTCACCTGCGTCTGTTTGCTCGGTGCACCAGAGGGCTTGGCCGCGGTTGAGGCTCACGTAGCCGGCAAGGATGTTCGCATCGTGCTTGGCGCCCTGGATGAGAAGCTCAACGAGCACGGCTATATCGTGCCTGGCCTGGGTGACGCCGGCGACCGCCTGTATGGCATCGCGCAATAGCCAGAGAGCCTAGGCGCCCTGTAATAAAAGGCAAGAAAGCCCGCTCTGCATGGGGCTAGGGGATAATTGACTTTCAATGACTAATCAGCACCCTGAATTTCACGCGGCGCCACCGAGCAATGTGGCACGCGGGTTCGCGCTATACGTGGGTGTTGACGAAGCGACCGCGCAGGCGGCTGGCACCACCCTCGCCGAACTGGTCAACGCACTGCGCGCAAAGGTGGCTGAGTTGGTTCCTGCGGCTCACGATGAGACCTATGCCGCGGTTGCCCTGGCGCCAAAGAACATCGGTGGCAAGAACGTCGACATCGTTCGCACCGCACTTCGTGACCCTCGCGCGCTAGACAAGCTGGTCAGCAAGGCCGAGGATGAAGCCGAGGCGGCAAACAAGGGAATCCTGATCGACTTCAGCCGCAAGAAGGTCTTTGCCAACGGCGAGAATGCCGAATTGACCTATAAAGAATTCGAGTTGCTCAGCTATCTAATCAACCACGAGGGCGAGACGGTTAGTCGTGACAAGTTGATTGAAATTGTCTGGGCCGGAGACGAATCAAACGCCCCGAACGACCGCACGATTGATGTGCACATCCGTCGCCTTCGCTCGAAGATTGCCGGCTATGAAGACATCATTCGCACCGTTCGCGGTGGTGGCTATCGCTTCGACAAGCACCCTGATGTGCACGTTGAGGATTACTCGATCTAGTCGTGAGCGATCAGCTGGAACGCATCACCGATCAAGTTCTCGAACTGATCGATTCAGGCACACCAACCCCGATCATCCTCATCGATGGCCGCACCGGTTCGGGCAAAACCACCTTCGCCGCCGCGTTGCAAAACCGGCTATTTCAGAAGGGCGAGTCTGCCCCAAGGGTGATTCACATGGACGATCTTTATGAAGGCTGGGATGGCCTGCAGGCCGGAGTCGACTATTTGATTAGGCAGATTCTGTCGCCCCTAGGCCGTCGCGAAGGCGCTAGTTGGCAGGAGTGGGACTGGGCTGAGGGTGAGCGCGCCGGAACCTGGCGAGAGTTTAGAGGCGGCACTCCCCTGATCATCGAGGGAGTCGGTTCGCTGAGCCGAATCGCCGCCGAACAAGCCTCGGTCACGATCTGGCTCGAAGTTGAACAGTCGGTTCGTCAGGCTCGCATTGCCGAGCGAAATGCGCCGGGTGATGGTGACGGCTCGTGGTTCGCTATGTGGTCGGCCCAAGAAGCCGACTTCTATGCACGAGAAAAGTCGCACGAAATCGCCGAGCTAGTTATCGCCAACTAGTCGCAGCGACTTAAGCGTTGCGACTCAGGTCTTGCGACTCAGGTGTTGCGGTTCTTCAACCAGGTGCGCAGGCCGGCGATCAGCGAGGCGATGATGAAGAACCCGGCGATCGCATAGGAGGCACTCTTGACCGCGGGGATGGTTGCCGCGAAATAACCGGTCAGGGTCAACCCGGTTCCCCAAGCCAAGGCACCAACCGCGTTGGCGCTGAAGAACTTGTAGTAGTTCATCTTGGCGATGCCGGCGATCGGTGGAACGAACACGCGGGCCCAAGGCATGAATCTCGAGATCACCACAGCCCACCAACCCCAGGCGGTATAAAACTTTTCGGATCGGGCAATGGCCGAGTGCAACCAGGCGCCCTTGCGCTTATCTAGGTATGGTCGACCAAAGTGACGGCCGAGGGTGTAGCCAACCTGGTCACCGAGCCAGGCCGAAACTCCAACACCGATGGCCATAACCCAAATGTTCACGGCCCCGGCAATCGCGTGCGTGCCGGCTCCGCCGGCTGCGACCAAACCCGCGGCAAAGACTAGAGAGTCGCCGGTGATGAACGGAATGAAGGCTCCGACGAACAAGCCGGTGCCGGCAAAGACCAGGGCCCAAACCACTGCATAGAACAGAATCGGGCCGGTCTGAGAATACCAACCGCTGATCTGATCTGAAATCGAAGCGTGGATGATTGGGTTCATGACTCAAGCCTATGCTGTGAAAATGCTGCCACTATTACCAATTTTTAGATTGCAGGCTTAACATCGAATCGAAGGGCAGTAAACCTTCGTGGGAGGTGTCAAATGATTCAGAACAATTCATGCAACTGCGGTGACAACTGCAAGTGCTCGGGCAAGACCGAGAACAAGGGCTGCAACTGCTAGTCACTGCCAAAAGAAAAACCCCGGCCAAATTGGTCGGGGTTTTTCTTTGTCTTGGCGCGCATTGCTGCGCAGACTTCGAACCTTATGCAGGCATGCCGTGAAGCACGATGTCGGCTAGGTCAACGCGGGTGCGAGGTGCGATCTCGCGCTCGTGTAGCGGACCCTCTAGCTTGTCAGCCGGAGCCAACTTGCCGATTGCGATCACGGTGATGATCTCCATGTCTTCGTGCAGGTCAAGTGCCGCTGCTGCAGCTGCCTTGTCTAGACCGGCCATCTGGTGAGTGTGCAGACCAAGTGACTGTGCCTGGATGACTAGGTTGCCGACCTGAAGGCCTGCGTCATACTGGGCGAAAACGGCTGGGCTGCCATCTGGGTTGACCTTGCTGACCGAAACCACGATTAGTGCAGAAGCGGTTGGGCCCCAAGCTGCGTTCCATGAAGCAAGTGCCGGAGCAACTGCTGCGTGAAGCTCGGTGCCGCGAACTAGCACTGAGAAGCGAGCAGGGGTTGAGTTGTTTGAGGTGGTCGCCCAGCGAGCGGCCTCAAGAACTGAGATGGTCTCGTCCTTGGTGAGTAGGTAGGTCTCGTCGAATGAACGAGGTGACCAACGCTCTGCCAAAACAGGCAGGATTGGTGCGGCGGTGATTGCAGTTTTTGACATGCTTTTATACCTTTTGTCTAGTGGGGGTTTACTAAGCATAGCAGGTAGGCTGTCAAAATGTCACGTCGAGGTTTTCTTTTATTTATGGCAATTGGGTTCGCCTGGGGTGTTCCCTATTTCTTCCTGGCCGTCGCCGGCAAGGATTTCTCGACTCCAACCGTGATCTTTAGCCGGGTCACCATCGGCGCTCTGATTCTGGTGCCACTAGCCATTAAGCGTGGCGCGCTCAAGCCGGCGCTCAAGGCCTGGCCTTGGGTTTTGTCATTCGCGGCCATCGAAATGATCGGCCCTTGGTTCTTGCTCACCGAAGCCGAACGTCACATTCCATCTGGGTTGGCCGGCTTGATGATCGCAACCGTTCCGATCTATGGCATGCTGATCGCCTACTTCTTTCAGGGCGACAAATCGGTTCGCCACCCGAAGACCCTGGCCGGTTTGGCCATCGGCTTCACCGGAGTGGTCTTGCTGGTCGGCATCGACTCGCTGACCGGAACCTTCCAGCCGATCTATCTCTTGATGGCCGTCTTGGCGGCCCTCGGCTATGCGATTGCCCCGGCCATCGCCAATGCCAAACTCCAGGATGTGCCGACAGTTGGCGTCATCGGTCTTTCGCTGACTATGGTCTCGGTGTTCTATGCGATTCCGGCACTAAACAACCTGCCGCACGAAATCGCAGCCGGGCCAAGCTGGCAGTCGGTCGGCTCACTGTTCGGCCTCGGCCTAATCAGCTCGGCCCTTGCCTTCGTGCTGTTCTTCGACTTCGTCAAAGAGGTAGGTTCAGCTCGTGCGACTCTGGTCACCTATCCGAACACCGCGTGGGCCCTGCTGCTGGGCATCATCTTCTTGCACGAACCAATCACCATCGGCCTGCTAACCGGTTTGCCGCTGGTTGCCGTGGGCAGCTATCTAGCGCTGCGCAAGCACTAAAAGCCGGGGTAATAAGACTTCATTTTGAGTCACACTGTTCAATAAACGGTCACATAAAGACGCATTCGAGAAGACCAGATTCGTTCTAACTAACCTTTTGAAATGCCCCTCGAAATCACGGGCACTCCTCAAGACTTAGCAAGGAAATCATGTCTGTTCTAAACGAAGTAATTTCTGCCAACGAAGCCTATGCGGCATCATTTGGCGCCAAATCAGAACTCGCGTTGCCACCGGCCCGTGGCTTCGCAATGCCGGTGGCCGCGCCTCGGATGACGCCATTCGCTCACTGGTCATTTCATACAAGCTGTTAGGCACCAAGGAGTGGTTCGTCATTCACCACTCAAACTGCGGAATGGAATTCTTCACCGATGAAGTGATTCGTGGCCTGCTTGCCAACAGCCTCGAGACCGCCGCGCTTGGTGCCGAGGGTTTCTATGACGTTGGTTCTGGCCCCGGCTCAGCCGAAGCCAAATACATCGACTGGTTGACCATCTCAGACCAGGCGCAGAGCGTCACTGAGGATGTCGCCCGAATCAAGGCGCACCCGTTGGTTCCGAAGGGCATTCCGGTTTATGGATACATCTATGACGTCACCACCGGTCGCCTAGTTGAGGTTCCGACCGCAACCGAAGCCGGTCGCGCGAAGTAACTCTAACCTTCGAGCAGTTCGTCGACTATCGATTTGATGTTGGCGCGACGGCCATAGAAGAAGTATTCATCGGCGGGGTTTTTCAGACCGTCGATTCCGGCAACCAATTCGGCAGCACTGTCGAAAGCCGAGGCATAGCCGCCGTCGATCAGTGGGGCGAGGTGCTCCCATCCTGGCAGTTTGATGATGGCAACCTTTGAGCCGAGCCCGGCGGCCTCGATCAGCGCAGTCGAAAACACACCGACCGAAATTTCTGACTCGGCGATGACCTCGAGCGAGGTCTTCTCAAACTGCATCAGGCTTAGGTTCTCGGGTGCCGCATGGTCGGCTAGATAGCCGGCGAACTCTTCGATCTCGTTGCGCGGGTGCAACTTGAAAATCACCCTGAGGTCGGGGCGAGCCGCGGCGAAGTCGATAGCCGCCTGCAGAATGTCTAGACCGATCAGCGGTTGCGAAAGCACGACGACCTGGCCGGCAATCTTCGCAATCTTGCGCTCGCGAATCGCCTCGAACTCTTCGGTTGAACCGATTACACGAACCGACTGGCCGCCGGCACGCTCGATGCCCGAGGTCCAATAATCACCCCAGGTCCAGATTTCATCCGGGATGTATTCGATCTTTGGCGAACCCGGCCAAGAGAACTGCAGCGAATATTTCGAGAAGACACCGCTCTGAATTTCGATGACCTTCATGCCAAGGCTCTGCGCTGCGGCTTGCAGTGGCATTCGGGCGGCGTTGACGGCAAAGACATACTTGGCGCCGGTGCGCTTGAAAATCTTTCGATAGCCGCGCTTCTGAATGAAGAAGATTCGCAGCATCCAGCGCGGAAAGGTGCGAACCGGGTCGAGGCTGAAGCCGGTCTGGGTTTCGAGCATCGTGACCACTCGCTCATACTTGGCGAGGTCGGCCTTCTTCACACCAAGGCGAACAATGACCGCGGCCGGGTAGTGCCAGAGTCGGTTGAAATAGCCGTTCAGGTCTTCGACTCGAGGGCGGTTGGTGATCTTGTCCCAGGTGCCAACACCCAGGATGAGCCCGCGGTCGCCGAGAGCATCGATGACCGGCTGGGCGAACTTTTCGATGTGCGGCTCGTTGCCGTCGCGGGTGGCGAACGGAACCACAATTGCCTTTTTCGACTTGAGGTCGCGATAGTCGGGCTCGCCGAGGTGAGAAGCGGCGCCTGAGATCTTGCGCGGGCGATAGGCGAAAGAAGCCAATGGCCCCAACCAACCGAAACGAACCGCCCGCCACAGCAGCAGAGCCGGCTTGCGGCCGCGGTATTGCTCGACGTCTTCATAGAAGTCGACCTGCTTGCCGACTCCAGAGGCAAACAGCCCCGAGTTGGCCATCACATATTTGAGCAAGCGCGAACGCATCACGGGCCAAACCTGCACGCCCATCACTCGCCAGTTATAGAGATCTTCGGCGGCTTCGACGGCAAAGAACGCCTCGCCTATCGAGGCGATGCCCTTATCTGCTGCCGGTGTGCTCACTCAGCAATCTTAATCGCAGCCCACAGCTCTGCCTCGGATGCCGGCTTGGCATAGTAATAATCTGCCCGAGCCCGATTGCCCGAAACGTCACGCCCGCTATGGGCCTTCAAAAACTTATCGAGTTCGGCCTGGTCGTGAATCAAACCGGCGTCGCCGCGTTCAACCAGGGCACGGATGTGTTGCCAGCCCGAGAAGGCCAGCACGCCAACCTTGCAACCCAGGGCGAATGCCTCGAATAGTGCGGTGGTGTAGACGCCGAGCACGAACTCTGATCGAGCCATCAGCTCGAGTGTGTTGTCGGTTGGGTCGGCCAAGATCAGGTTTGACGGAACCTTTGGTGAACTCAACTTGCCCTTGCGAAACGCGTTGCGCGCGACCGCCTCGAAGTCGACCGGTGCCTCTTGAGGGTGCTGCTTGAGCGTGAAGATAAAGGTCGGGTGGGCGTTGGCCGCGGTCAGCAAAAACTTGGTGATCTTCTTGGTGGCGTGCGCCTGCGAGGCCACAAAAACCGTGTTGGTCAGGTGCGCCTGCTCGAGCTCAACCAGCTCTTGCTCACGCGCGATAGCCTTGACCACGATTTCTGGTGCCCCGATCACCTTGCGCTTGGTTTGCGCCGGAAGACCGGCGATCTCGCCCCAGTATGGCCCCCACTCGAGAAGCTCATCCGGTTGGTAGGCAACATAGTCTTGGCCGGCCCAGGTCAGGTATGGGTGAATGCTCGAAATCGCTCCGTGCATCGGTTCGACCACGGTGGCACCGGCGGCCTGAGCCCCGGAGATCATCGCGCGTTTCCAGGCGTTGACGATGAAAACCTTGCGCACGCCGGCGGCCGCGAAGAACTTCTTCCAGCCCCTTTGCTGAGCCCAGAAGTCAACCAGCAGCCAACGCGGGAAAGCTCGGTATGGCCCGGTGATTGCGGTCAGGGCAACCCCGGCTCGCTCGGCATTTTCGGCAAGCGAGCTCTCGATGTGCGCGATAACCCGGGCATACTTGGCCGAGTGCGAGGCGCGCAGGGTCGGGGCAACCGCAATCTTGGCCTGCAGGCGATAGCGCTTGAGAAACTCACGCTCGAGCTGCTCGACCTGCGGGCGGCCCGAGCCCACGTCATCAGGGCCCATGCCCAGAATTAGCGGCTGCTCACCGTGAGCCTCGAGCGCATCAACCAGATAGCTAGAGAATGGGTCGATGCCCACCGAATTTCGGCGCACAAACGGCACCACCGCATATTTGGAATGCTGAATTTTGTCGAGACCGAGTTCGACGTCTGGCACCTTGGCCTGGGCTGGGCGAGGCTCGAAGACACCGAGCTTTTCGGCGACCTCGCGCATCAAAGAGGCACGGATGAGTGGCCAGATGAAAATGCCGCCGACCTGCCAGGCAACCAGGTTTTCTTTGACCTCGATTTCGGCAAAAATCGACCACAGGTGCTCGATGGTCAGCTTCGATTTACGACTCAAGAATCGCCCTTGCACGCTCAAAGTCTTCGCGGGTGTCGATGTCGACCGACTCTTCGCGGCTCATCACATATGCGGCGGCAGCCCTAACCGGCACCGCTCCGGCGGCCAAGAAGTCGCTCAGTTTGAAGATATAGACGGCCCCGTTTGGAATATAAGCTGCCTGCAAAGACTGACGGTTGGCCTCGAATGCCTGCGGGAACAGCGGGGTCAGCTTGCCTGCTTCGTCAATATTTAGCGTCCAGTATGGGCTCTTCTCGGGTGTGGTCACCGAGACCACTGAACGAGCGCCACCGGCCAAAAGCTCAAAGGCGGCTTCGACGTGCTTGCCGGTTCGCGCCGGCGAGGTCGGCTGCAGATAAACGATCCAGGGGTCGCGGCCATCGAGATCGATCATCACATCTTCAGACTCGAAATAGTCACGAATCACGTCGGCAGCGGTGGCTTCATCTGAGGCGGCGAAAGCTGAACGCTCGAAGGTGACCGCTCCGGCGGCCTTGGCATTGGCCAAGATGCCCTCGTCGTCAGAAGAAACAACGGTCACATCGACCTTTGAGCCGCCCGGCCAATCGGTCGCCGAGGCCACAGCGCGCTCGATCATGGTCTTGCCAGCGATGCTCATCAGGTTCTTGCCAGGCAGGCCTTTTGAGCCGCCGCGAGCCGGGATGAAGGCGATGACGAGGTTGTCTTCAAACATCTGCAGAACCTAGTTCAACCACTGCTCGATGTTGTTGCGGGCATCGTTGAGGTCGTCGTGGCGACCGATGTCTAGCCAAGATTCGTGAATCGGGAATGCCGAAACCTTTTCGCCCTCGGCCTTGATCTTGTCGAGCAGGGTCGGCATGTCGCAGTATTCATCCGCCGGAACCAGATTCAACGCCCAAGGGTCGAGCGCATAGATGCCGGCCGAAACCATCGAGCGATGCAGCGGCTTCTCAGAGATCGACTCGACCTCGGTGCCGTTGATGTTGACCACCCCATAAGGAATCTGGAACGAATATTCGCGAACTCCGAGGGTGCCCTTGGCGCCGGTCTTCTTGTGAAAGCGAATCACCTGGCGGAAGTCACAGTTGGTCAGCAGGTCAGAGTTCATCACGATGAATGGCTCGTGAAGCTTGCCATTTAGTTGGCCGAGCGCGCCGGCGGTGCCGAGCGGCTGTGACTCGTGCAGGTAGGTGACGTTCAGGCCTAGCCAAGCGCCATCCTTGACGTGGTCTTCGATGATGTTGCCGAGATAGTTGACCGAGATATAGATGTTTTTGAAGCCCTGAGACTTCAGCTTGCGAAGGATGATCTCGAGAATCGGCATGTCACCGATCTTGAGCATCGGCTTAGGCACATCCTTGGTTAGCGGATAAAGGCGAACACCCTTGCCACCGGCCATCAGCACGACCGGGGTGGTGATTTCATCGGGGGTGACCAGGTCGGCGTCGGTGAATAGGCCGACGACCTTGCCAGAAGCGTCGATGACCGGCACCGAGTGAATCATGCGAGAAAGCTGCTCGACCATCACGGTCTGCGCGTCATCGCCCAGGTTCGCGGTGGTTGGGTTTGGGTTCATGACCTCGGTCACGAGCGCCTTCATGTCTAGCCCGCGCAGCAAGCCGCGGCGAATGTCGCCATCGGTCACGGTGCCCAGCAGCACACCGGCATCGTCGATGACGAGTGCGATCTGCTTGGTGCCCTTCGAGATGGCCGCGATGGTGTCGAGCAGGCTCGCATCTGGGCGAACGGTTAGGTCGGTGAGGTTCTTGATCATCGCCTAGCTCTCAATCGGGCGGTTTTGCGCCGGAACGCCAACCGCCATGTGGTTGTCTGGCACGTCGCGAATCACGACAGCACCTGCGCCAATAATACAGTTTTCACCGATTTGAACGCCCTGGATGATGGTTGCCCCGATGCCGATGTGGCTGCCCTGGCCGACGGCGACCTCGCCGGCGAGCTTGGCGCCAACCGAGATGTGGCAGCTGCGACCGATGACCGCATCGTGCTCGACGATGGCTCCGGTGTTCACAATGGTGTCTTCGTCGATGAAGGCATCCACGCCGACGATCGCCCCCGTTAGCACCTGAACACCCTCGAGCAGGTTGGCCGAGTCACTAACGATTGCGGTGTCGGCCACGATCTGCAAGAAGTTGAAACCGGCCTCGGTGAATTTTTCGAAGACTGCCTTGCGCACGTGCAAAGAACCGGCCGAGCCGATGCCGTTGACCAGCAGGTGCTGTTCGCGATCGAACTCGAGCAGGTTGGCGTCATAGCCAAGCCACTCGATCTCGGCGCCCTCTTCGGTCGGGGCTAGGTGTGAGTCGAGGTCGCGCGGGGCAACGTATCCGTGAAGTTCAAAACCGACATCGCGAAGGGTCTGCTGAAGCACCCGAGCGTGACCGCCCGAGCCGAGCATGACCAACTTCGGAAAGCCGGGCTTCGAAAAACTATTGGCCAACGTATTCACCGATCGCATAATCTTGCGTGGCAACCGTGCCGATGACCTCATAGAAGTCGAAGCTGGTGCGACCGGCACCCGGGCGACGGCACTCGAGATCGGCCTCGGTGATCACGGCACCGGCAGTGATTGGCTGCTTGGCAACCAGCGAGCGGCGAACCGCGGCCTTGTTCGAAACCTCGATTGGCTGGCACTCTTTGACCTCTTCGCCGAGGGCGATGGTGGTCAGGCGAATCTGGTCGATCATGGCCTTGAGCTCGGTTGGGTCGAGCGATGCCTCGTGGTCTGGGCCCTCGAGGGTCTTGTCTAGGGTGAAGTGCTTCTCGATCACTGTCGCGCCAAGGGCAACGGCGATGGTCGAGGCCAGGATTCCGGCTGAGTGGTCTGAATAGCCAACCGGCAGGCCGAACTCATCCTTGATTAGCTGGATTGCCTTGAGGTTCAGAATGTCGAGTTCGGCTGGGTATTGCGTGGTGCAGTGCAAGATCGTGCACTTCTGCTTCATGACCTTTTCGACGCGAGGGTCATCCCAATAGAGGTCTAGCTCGGCGGCCGATGGGTAGGCCTCGGATGCCACATAGCCGTTGGCCTTGGCATAACCGAAGGCGATGAACTTCAGGGCCTGCTCGATTTCTGGGATGTTGGCCATGCCGGTTGAAAGAATCACCGGAAGGTTCGATAGACCGGCCTCGACCAGCATCGGCGCGAAGGTCAGGTCGCCCGAAGCCACCTTGACCAGCGGGATGTGCAGTTCGTCGATTAGAAAGGCGAGTTCGTCGAGGTCAAAACCGGTGGATAGGAACCCGATGTCTTGAGCCTTGGCGTGGTCGCGCAGGCGGGCGAACTCTTCGTGCGAGAGCTCAAGGCCCTTTAGCAGATCCCACTGCGAACGGGTGTCGCCTTCGCCCTTCTTCTGATATTCGGCCAGCTGGGCGTCCTTGCGAGCCAACTTGTCGGCAGAGAAGGTCTGGAACTTGATGATGTCGGCACCGGCAGCCTTGGCAACATCGATCATCTCAATGGCGCGCTCGACCGAACCGTTGTGGTTAACGCCGGCCTCGGCAATGATCAAAACCTGGTTGCTCATGAGAGATCCTCAAACTTCTTCTTCGGTGGGGTTGGCAGTTCAAACTTGGCGAGCACCTCGGCCGCCTTCTTGGCGAAACCGGCGGTGCCGAAAGGCGATGGCGCCGAGGCGGCCAGGGCCTTGAATTCTGGGGTGAGCGCCTTCTGCAGGCCGGCCAAAATTTCGTTGCGGTTGAAGATGCCGCTCGCGACACCGTCGACCTTGATCACTCCGGCACCCATTGGGCGGCCCTCTTGACGGTTGCCAATCAGCACCGAGGCCTTGCCGAAAATCGGCGCTTCGAGAACCGTCGAGGATGAGTTGCCGGTGACCACGTCAACCTCGCGCATCACCGATAGATAGCCGAGCTGGCCGAAAGACTCGACGTATGAAACGTGGTCTGGGTGGGCCTCGGCGAAAGCGGCGATTGCCGCACGCACGTCATCCGAGCCAATGTCATTGTTGGTGCCGGTGATGATCAGTTGAATGTGGTTGCCGTCGGCCGAGGTTGCGGCCTCCATCGCGGCGAGCAATTCTTCGATCATGAACTTGGCCGGGGCAACGTCAAACGCGGCCGGGTGGAAGGTCATCAAGATGTTCTTCATTCCGAAGCGAATGCCGAATTTGTGCTCGATCTCTTCGCGCGAAAGCAGCTGAAGATCGTTGATGGGATCGAGCACCGGAGCGCCAAAGTTGAACACTCGGGCCGACTCTTCGCCGAGCTGCAGCACGCGGGCGCGGTGCTCTTCGGTGGTGGTGAAGTGCAGGTATGAAAGCTTGGTGATCGAGTGGCGAAGCGAATCATCCATGGCGCCGAGGGTCAGCTCGCCACCGTGGATGTGCGCGACCGGAATCAGCAGAATCGTGGCCGCAGCGGCCATAGCGAAGGCCTCGAGACGGTCGCCCAGAACGACAACCAGGTCGGGCTTTAGATGGTTCAGAATCAGTGAGAACTTGGCAACCGCTTCGCCGGTTTCGACGGCCGCGGTTAGCGAGGCACTGCCCTGCTCACCGAGAAGATCCTTGGTTGGTTCGGCGCCCCAGATGTCGACCTCGGCGGCCGGGTGATAGCCGTCGCGAACGATCTCTTCGATGGTTCGGCCGTGCTCGGCAGAAAGGTGGGTTCCGGTGACGATCAGCTGAAGCTCGACGGCCGGGTTGTCGCCCTGCGAAGCGGCATCTAGCTCGGCGATCAGCGGGCGCAACAGACCATAGTCGGCACGGGTGCCGGTCATCACGGCGATCTTGCGAGTCAAGTCTGTCATTCAGTCACCCCGACCATGGCCGAAGCCTAGAGACCCTGTGCCAGGCGCGGGGTCGATGGCAAACAGATCAAGGATGCGTGCAGCGCGGTGGCCGTCGAAACATCGCCGACCGGCGCCGAGATATACATGCGCTGCTGGTGCAGCAGGTTCCACATTGGGCGAACGAGCAAGCCGGCGTCGTGGCAGGCCTGCATCAGTTCGTCGCGCTTTTCGAGCGAAGGCTCGTCGAGCTGAACCGCACACAACCAATAGTTCGAAAGGGTTCCCTCTGGTTCGAAGACAAACTTGAGGCCCTCAACATCGGCGAACACCTCGCCATAGGCAAGTGCAAGGCGACGCTTCTGCTCTAGGAACCTAGGGTATTTGTCGAGCTGTGCCATGCCAAGAGCTGCGTTGAGATTTGGCATGCGATAGTTCCAGGCCACCTCGTCGTGCTCGAACTCCCACTTGTGTGGCAGCTTCGCGGTGGTGGTCAGGTGCTTGGCTCGGCGACCGATCTCGGCATCGTTGGTCAAGATCACTCCGCCACCGCCGGTGGTGACAATCTTGTTGCCGTTGAACGAAATCATGCTGGTTAGACCGAAGGTTCCGGTGTGCTGAAGCTCGCCGGCAGAGTTAGTGACGAATGAACCGAGCGACTCGGCGGCGTCTTCGACCACCGGCACGCCATACTCGGCGGCGATGGCACAGATCTCTTCGATCTTCACCGGGTGGCCGAGGGTGTGCATCGGTGAAATTGCGGCGATGCGGCGGCCGGTTTCTGGGTTGATCAGCACACCGTTTTCGCGGGTGCAAGCGTCTAGGGTCTCGCGCAGGGCGGCCGGGCTCATGCCCATGCTGCCGAGTTCAGAGTCGATGAAGTGTGGCACGGCACCGGCGTGAGTCACGGCGTTGGCGGTGGCCACGAAAGACAGGGTTGGCACGATGACCTCGTCGCCATATTCGACCCCGGCTAGAAACAGGGCAACCTGAAGGCCCACGGTTCCGTTTGACACGGCAATCGCGTGCTTGGCACCGGTGATGTCTTGGATGCGCTGCTCGAGCTGCGGAATGAAGGCGCCGACCGAAGACACGAAGGTCGAGTCGAGGCACTCGAGAACATACTTCTTCTCAAGCTCGTCAATCTCTGGCTCGTGCAGGTTGACTGGGCGAGGCTCGTTGCCAAGCTCGCTCTTTGAAACCACCGAGCGAATGCGCTCGACTAGGTCGTGCTTGAGATCAGACATTTATACCGTGTATTCGGTTGGGCGATATTTGGCTAGGTTAACCGGGTTGGTGAACCATTCGATGGTCTTCTCGAGGCCCACGCGGAAACCCTCGATGCCCTTGATTTCAGGCTCCCACTGCAGAACCGACTTGGCCTTGGTGTTGTCGCTGAACAGGCGCTCGACCTCTGAGTTCGCTGGGCGAATGCGGTTCGGGTCTTCGGTGGCAACTGCCCCGGCACCCATGATGTCGTTGATGATGTTGAAGGTCTCGCCAATCGAAACCTCGAAGCCAACACCGAGGTTGGTGACCTCGCCGAAACCGGTGGTTGCGTGCAGGGCCTTCTCGAAGCCCTTCGCGGTGTCGGTGACATAGGTGAAGTCGCGGGTCGGGGTTAGCGCACCGAGGTTGATGGTCTTCATGCCGGCGGCCAGCTGAGAAATGATGGTCGGAATCACCGCACGTGCCGACTGGCGCGGGCCATAGGTGTTGAACGGGCGAATCGTGATGGTCGGCAGCTCGAACGAGGTGTAGAACGACTTGACCATCATGTCGGCACCGATCTTGGTTGCCGAGTATGGGCTCTGGCCCTGAAGCACGTGACCCTCATCCATCGGCACATACTGGGCGGTGCCATAGACCTCAGAGGTTGAGGTGTGAATGAAGCGTGAAACACCGGCGTCACGCGCAGCGTTCAAGAGGTTCAGGGTGCCCTGGATGTTGGTCTGAACATACATGTCAGGGGCCACGTAAGAGAACGGGATAGCGATTAGTGCAGCAAGGTGCAGGATGGCGTCTTGGCCCTTGACCAGCTGAGCCATGTGATATGGGTCACGGATGTCGCCCATCACGATATCCATCTGCGACTTAACCGCAGGGTCGATGGTGTCTAGCCAGCCGTGAGAGCCGATCGAGTTATAGATGCACAGGGCCTTGACCTGGTGGCCGGCGCGAACCAGCTCTTCTGCCAGGTGTGAACCGATAAAACCATCTGCGCCAGTTAGAAAGACCTTCATAGCGCTCAAGTTTAGTTGAAAGCGAGCACCTGCTGGGCGAATGCGCGACCCAGGGCCACCGAGCGTTCTTGGTGCTGACGCCAGTTTTGACGGGTCAGTTCGACCTGCTCGGCCGGCACATTGCCCGCCTTTTCGAAGGCCCTCGGATAGGTTGCGATCCAACCAAGTGTGGTCGGCAGGTTCAGTTCGATGTGAAACTGGGTGCCCCAGGCGTTCTTGCCCACGCGGAAGGCCTGGTTCATGCCATTGGCGGTGCCAAGGATGGTCACGTTCTCGGGTGCGCCCGCGGCTGGCCAATTGAAAGTGTCATAGTGATACTGAATCACCTCTGGCTCGGGGCCAAGCACCGACATCAGCGGGTCGGTTGCTGCCTCTGGTGCCATCTCGACCGAATACCAGCCGACCTCTGGGCGACCAGACTTGCCGACCTCGGCACCGGCCACCGAGGCGAGCAACTGCGAACCGAAGCACAGGCCGAGCACCGGCATTTCGAGGGCGAGGGCCTCTTCGATGAGTTTGCGCTCAACGGGCATCCAAGGAGTTTCGGTCTCTTCTTCGACACCGGCGAAGGCGCCGAGCGAGACTAGGCCAGAGAAACCCTCTAGCGACTCGACCGGGGCCGGGGTCTTTTCGGCGTGCCACTGCACGATCTCTAGGCCGGCCTCGAAAAACGGGGCGGCGAGGTCGTTTAGGTTGTCGTCGTCGTTGTGCTGGATGACCAGAATCTTTGCCATGCGATTAGCCTATGACGCCTCGGGCTAAGCCGCGAACAACCACATAATGGGCAGCGCCAGCATGGCCAGCGTTGCCACGGCGAGCAAGATCTGCGACCAGATTGGCGACACCCAGCGGCCGAGCAATTTCTTGTCTCGAGCTAGATACCAAACTATGGCCATCAGAATCGGGGCCGAGAGGCCGTTGAGCACGGCGGCCAAGACCAAGAAGCGCATCGGTTCGATGCCAACCAGGTTCAACAGGGTCGCGATGCCCACCGAGGCGACGATGACGGCATAGAACGCGCGTGCACGCCACGGCTTTAGCTCGAGCGAGGCACGCCAACCGAAGGTCTCAGAGAGCGCATAGGCGGTCGAGCCGGCCAGCACGGGCACCGCCAGCAAACCAACACCAAGGATGCCCAGCAAGAACAGCACACCGGCGAAGTCGCCGGCGATTGGGCGCAGGGCCGCGGCGGCATCTTCGGCCGAGTTGATGTTGATGATTCCGGTGGCGTTCAGGGTCGCCGCCGAGGTGGCCATGATGGCAAACATGATGAAGACGCCGGTGAGCATGCCGCTGAACACGTCTCCGCGCATCGCAGCGATGTGCTCTTGAGCAACCTCATACTTCGACGCACTGGTCGCCTCGTCGGGTTCGTTGCGCTCTTCGACCTCTTCGGCCGCCTGCCAGAAGAACAGGTATGGCGAGATCGTGGTGCCGGCGAGCGCAATCAACAGCTCGAGCGAAGCCTTTTTGAAGTCGAGGTGAGGCACCACGGTGTTCCAGACCACGGTGTGCCAATCGACCTTGGCGACGAAGAGCACGAGCACATAGGCAGCCAGCGATAGGCACAGCCAGCGCAGCACCTTGGCATAGCGGTGATAGGGCACGACGATTTCGATGAAGGCCATCACCACGGCGAAACCGACCACACCGACAACTTGATCGATTGGCACCAGAAGCCTGAGCGCAGCGGCCATCGAACCGAGGTCGGCGGCGATGTTCACGGTGTTGGCGATCGACACCAACAGCACGGCCACCACGAGCACCCAGCGAGGCAGGGTCGCGCGTATGATGGCGGCAAGGCCCTTGCCGGTGACTAGCGCGAGGCGAGCACAGGCCTCCTGGGTCGCGAAGGCAAGCGGCAGCAACCAGAGGGCCGACCACAGAAAGCCATAGCCGGCTTGGGCGCCGGCCTGAGAATAGGTGCCGATGCCCGAAGGGTCATCATCGGCGGCACCCGTGACGATGCCCGGGCCGAGGCGGTGAAAGTATCCCTTGCCGCGAATGTCGAAACGGTTCGGGTGGTGCGCGCGCTTCTTGCGCTTGGTTTCGGTCTTAGAAGAGCCTTGGAACGCCACTGTCTATCCCCCGCATTTCGTCATAGTCCAACACTAAGCACTCGATGCCACGATCTTCTGCCAGTTTGCGCGCCTGAGGCTTAATCTCTTGAGCGGCAAAGACACCGCGAACCGGGGCGAGCAGCGGGTCGCGATTCATCAGCTCGAGATAGCGAGTCAACTGCTCGACACCGTCGATGTCACCGCGGCGCTTGAGCTCAACGGCAATCGAACCCTTCGAGTCGCGGGCCAAAATGTCGACCGGGCCGATCGCGGTCATGTATTCGCGGCGAACCAGCACCGCATCCTCATGAACCAGGGTGATCTGCTCGGCAAGCAAGACCTGCAGGTGAGCCTCAACGCCATCCTTGATAAGTCCTGGGTCTTCGCCGAGCTCGTGGGCGACATCGGCGATGATCTCGTGAATCGAAACCTTGAGCACGTCTTCGGTCTTTTTCTGCTGAACCTTCCAGACCTCAATCACGCCAAACTCGGCGGCCTCGGCCGATGGCTCTTCGACCACGATGGTGCAGGGTGGGTTCATCCAGTTCAGCGGCTTATAAGAACCCGAGTCTGAGTGCACCAGAATCGAGCCGTCGTTCTTGAGCATCAGCAGCCGTGTGGCCAGCGGCAGGTGAGCCGAAAGCCGACCCGAATAGTCGACAGCGCAGCGGGCAATGACCAGGCGCATTTAGTTCTTCAGCTGCTTTGCAATCTGCTCTTCGAGCTTGGTCATCTTGTCGATCAGGGCCGATAGGGCTTCATCCTGGGCGCCAAGGTGAGCCTGAATTTCTTTCGACTCTTCGAGAATCGCACCGGCGTCTTCATAGGTGGCAATCGCGCGGTCGTCAGATGACTTTGCCTGGATGTTCTGGCCCACGATGATGATCGGCAGCAACACCAGCTGCAAAAAGGTCTGGGCAACCCAAGAGACAATCACGATCACGTTGCCCGAGCCGAGCGCCGCCGGCAGTGAAACCAGGGTCAAACCAAAGAACACATATGCCGCCCACATCGTGCCGACACTCTTGGTCACGCCAAGACCGATCTTTTCGTTTAGACCAAGCTCGGCCTTGCGAACCTTGTGACGCTTCGAAACCGCAGGGCCCTTGGCTTTGCGTGCCTCGATGTGTGGGTGCTCTTTGTATTCGTATGCCATGGCTAAAGCCTAATCAAATCTGAGGTCTGGGTTAACAGAGAAACCCCCTAGCCCGAAGGCCAGGGGGCTTCCCTTAGAGATTGATACTTACTTTACGATGAACTTCTCAACGGTTGAGAAACCGCCTGAGATCTTCACGGTAACAGTGTGAGTACCCTTCTTTAGGTTGTAGTTCACAACAACGTCAGAGTCAGAAGCCGAAGCCTTTGACCACTTCTTGATGCCGTCAACATAGAACGCAACGGTCTTGCCCTTTGAGAACGAAGCAACTGCGGTAACGCGGTTGTTTACGATGTCAATGTTTGCGTCGGTTGAACCAACTTCAGTAGCTACTGCAACTGATGCTAGGTTGTCTGCGGTTGCAGTCGAAGCGTCGTTGTCTGAGAAGGTAACGGTCGCGGTGCCCTGGTCGTTAGATGAGAACAGAACCTTGACGATTGCCTTACCGGTCTTGTCGGTCGTGATTGATGCGGTGCCGTCAGCGTTTACTGAACCAGCGAAGTAACCTGCACCTGAAAGAGTCGCCTTTAGAGCGAAGCCTTCAACTGCGTTGCCTAGCTTGTCGGTAACGGTTGCGGTGTAGTCAACTGCGCGGCCAGCCTGAACGGTGGTTGCACCAGCTGCTGCCTTTAGAACGTTGGTCTTCGATGCACCTAGTCCGGTGAAGGTCACAGTGGCAGTCTTGGTTACAGCACCAACAGCAACGGTTACAACCTTGTCGCCAGCTGAAGCTGAGTAAACCTCAACTGAGAAGGTTCCATCGTTCGAAAGAACTGAAGCTGAACCAATTGACCAGACGTCGCCTGACTTGAACAGAAGACCTGCACCGGTGATTGAGACAACGGCACCTGCCTTTGCTGCACCAGTAGAAGCGTTGGTTACCTTACCTGAAACAACACCCTTGTCAGCAGCAAGAACCGCAGGAGCAGTTCCGTTTGCAACACGTGAGTCTAGCGCTGCTGGAGTTGCAGCAGTTGCTGTAGCAGCTAGGTCAGCGACGGTTGATGCTGGGTAGTTAGCACCGTCAGCGTTCAAGGTGATCGCATCGGTCTGTGTGTAGTAGTTGATTGCAACAGTTCCTAGTTCGCCGGCCTGACCATCCCAGTCGATGCCGTTAGCGTCGGTGATTGCAGCCCAGACACCGTCAGTGCCGAGCTTCTGGATGTTTACAGAAACGGTGACTGCACCAGCGGTTAGGTTACCGTCTGCAACTGCTACTGACGCCTTACCAGCTGTCAATGCGTAGGTGTTGCTTGAGACAGTGTTACCAGAGGTGGTGACTGCTAGACGGATGTCAGAACCTGCAGGAGCCTTGAACTGGTCTTCAACTAGCAAGTCGAAGGTGTAAGCGGCGCCCTCGGCAACTGCACGGTTACGTGCGGTGCCAGCAGCGGTCTGGTCGTTTAGGTCAAGGATGCTGTATACCTTGTCAGCCCAAGTAACTACCTGCTGTGACGAAGAGACACCCTGCGAGGTTACGGTGAAGGTTACTGAGTCGCCAACTACACCTGAGGTGTTAGTTAGAGCAATGGCAACCTGACCCTTCGCGTCGGTCTTTGCGTAAATCACGGTGCTGGTGGTTGCAAGAGTGGTGCCGTTTAGGGTAACGGTTCCAGCGCTTGACTTCACAGCCGAGATTGATACGTCAACACCGGCAGCAACTGCGTCGCCATCCGAATTCTTCACAGTTGCAGTGAGGGCAGCTGAAGTAGTGCCCTTGTAAACCGCGGTTCCATCAGCTGAAACGGTTGCAGAGCCAACACCGGCAACGGTAACAGTCGAAGCAACCTTTGAGCCAACGGTGTAACTCGCAGCTGCACCATTCTTAGCTAGTGCAATAGTCTCTGCACGGTAGATGTATGCCTGAGCGCTTACAACGCCAGCCTGCACAGTGTCGCGAAGGGTGGTTACGTTTGCAACCGATCCAGCATCTGCAACCTCAGCAACATCGGTAGTTGACTGGTTTGCAGTTGTAACTGCGAAGGTGAAGGTGGTGGTGGTAGGAACGCTTAGGATCTTGGCGGTTGCGTTGTCCGCACGGCCAGACGCCAAAGCAGCGTTAACGTTCACGATGTCACCAACCTGGTACTTGTGTGCTGCAGTGGTGGTCGCAGTAACAACGTTCGAGGTGATCGCGATCTTGCTTAGAGTGGCACCAGAAGGTAGGCCGGCGTTGGTGTCGGTCCACGAGTTGGTGTTGAAAGCAGGTGAGGTCGCAGTCCACTTCTGGTCGTCGTCGCTCCAAGATGCGTTGGTCTTTGGCAGAGCCGACTCTGAAGGACGACCGAATGCAACCTGAACCTTACCAAGATCAATCTGGTTGCCGTTTAGGGCAGGAACAGTGGTGATGTCTGCAGTTACAGATGCATCGCCGGCAGAAGCTGGACGAATGGTGGTGGTTGAAACGACGTCACCAGGGATCAAGAACTTAACGGTACGAGTCGGTGACTGGTACTCGGTTGGGTCGATGATTCCGTTGTCGTTGTCGTCGATCCAAGCGGTTACGTCAACTGAGTGACTTGCAAGCGCATCTGAGCTGTTTAGCGAGATGGTCTTGTTCGAGGTGTTGGTGTCAACCTTTGAGTCTAGAACGAAGCTGGTGCCAGTTCCACGGGTTGAACCGTATGAAGGAAGAAGAGCGACGGTGTGAGCGTTGCTCAAGTTACCAGTTGTAGTAGTCAAGGTAACGCTGACTGGCTGGGTGTAAGTAATGGTGCTTGAAGTCACAGAGTCAAGGGTTATACCTGCGGTGTTCACGTCAGTGTTGCCAGTACCGGTGATAGCAACCTTGTCGCCAGCCTTGAACTTGTGGCCTGAAACGCTAAGGGTTACAGCCTGACCAGAAACGGCTACAGCGGAAGTAGTTCCCGAAGTTGCTGAATAGATTGAAGCGGCTGAAACCTTTGCGTCAAGGTCAGAAACCTTGAACTTTAGGTACTTGCCTGAGCCGGTTACACCAGATGCTGAGTTTGCCTTCAGAACGAAGGTTGAATCAGTCAAAACTGCGTAGTTAGTACCGGCGTTAGGAGCTAGCGACACTGAGCCGTTGTTGATGCCTAGGTCAGCAGCGAACGCAGGAGTACCTGCGAAGAAGCTTGCGCCTAGAGCGACAACAGCTGAAAGCGCCAGACCCTTACGGGTTAGGTTCTTAGACATGTTTGTCTCTTTCTTTTCTTGGTTTTCTTGAGATCCAGGGTGGATTTCAAGCGGCAACTTCTTGAGCCCAGCAACCAAGCAGGAGGGCACAAATGTGTCGCACTCTTAAGTCAACGGAACCTAGTACGGTTCATCACGGTGGGTTCGCGTGTTCTGGCTGGACATAGCCAACTAATGTCCGGACATCGACAAATGATTGTCTGACGGACAAGTTATCTTCGAGATAGAAGTTTTTTGAGAAGATTTCTTTAGAGCGATTCACGTTCTCAGAGAGAACGGTGAGTGCAACCTCGGGGGGGCAAGCATGACAGCACTACATGCAATAAAAGCTGAAGAGGTCGAGGTTATTCTCGACGCAATGCTGAAAAGCGACACGGCATCGGACTTCTGTCGATCAATTGTCCATGCGGATTTCACCGGTTCAAGCGCTCAGGGCTGCCAACTGTATTTTCTAGACAATAAATCACGACTCACACCTGTTGCTGGTTATGGCCTCGGCTCTGAGGACTTCAAGGTCGACACACCTGAAGTCTCAGCCTGGGATGACAACCCGATCTCGCGCTGCGTCCGTGAAAAGCAGCACCTCTTCGAGACGAACACCACCGATGGCAAGTCGCTGATTTCCATCCCGCTCTTGAAAGATCAGCTTCCAGTTGGGGCATTGTGCATCGTGGTTGACTCCCGAGAGAAGGCTTTGCCTTTTGGGGAGGCCTTGATTCCAATCATCAGCAAACTCGGGGCTTTCATTCTGGCCACCATGGGAACTCAGCCTGGAAGTAAGAATCCTGTTAACCCAAATGCGAATGGCGAGGACCTTACCTCACGCCAAATTCAGATTCTTGAGTTCATGGCGGAAGGCATGGTCAACGTGGAGATCGCGGCTCAGATGCTTTTGAGCGAATCGACCATTCGCCAGGAGACCGTGAGAATCTATCGAGCCCTCGGTGTTCCTAATCGTTCAGAGGCATCGAAAAAGGCAAAGGCACTCGGTCTTATCGGCCGCAGACCAAACATGCAGGTAGTTTCATAATTCCTATCCAGAACGCAAAGAACCCCAGACCATAAGGCCTGGGGTTCTTCGTTGCTAGGTCTGTTTAGTGACTTAGCGAGGGTTCACTACTTTACGATGAACTTCTCTACGGCTGAGAAGCCGCCTGAGATCTTCACTGCAACAGTGTGGGTGCCCTTCTTTAGGTTGTAGTTAAGAACTACGTCAGCGTCAGAAGCTGAGGTCTTTGACCACTTCTTGATGCCGTCAACGTAGAACGCAACAGTCTTGCCCTTGGTGAAGGTTGCAACAGCGGTAACACGGTTGTTGACGATGTCGATGTTTGCATCGGTTGAACCAAAGGTGATGGTCTTTGATGCGGTTGCGACGGTTGCGTCAGCAAGGGTGCTTGAAGCGGTTACAACTGCGTCGCCAGTCTCAGCTGCGCCAACGATCAACTTAGCGGTGACCTTACCTGAAGCGTCTGAGGTTACGGTGCCGTTGTTAGCTAGGTAGCCAACGCCGGTTGCAGAAAGGGTTACGGTTGCGCCCTGAACTGGGTTGCCGAACTGGTCGACTAGAACAGCAGAAACGTCAACTGAACGACCAGCCTGTGAAAGTGCAGCTAGGTCGCCTAGGGCTACCTTTGCACCTGCGGTTGAGCCAGCCTTGTCGAAGGTAACAACAACGGTTGCTGAAACTGAGCCGTTGGTAACGGTCAGGGTCTTTGCGCCGGTGGTGTTCGATGCAACGTAGATCACTGCTGAGGCAAGCTGAGCAACCTTGGTTGCTGAGTCCTTAGCAACGGTTGCACCGTCGATTGATAGGAAGACGCCGGTGCCAGAAACGGTTAGCTTCTCGCCTGCGTTTGAACCAGTCAAGGTTACCTTTGCCCAGGTGGTGCCTGCAGCAGGAGCCACGTAACCAGTTGCAGCGGTGTTGCTCTGGTCAACGGTGGTTAGGGTCTGCTTCTGTGCGCCAGCTGAAGTCCATGCGCCACCGTTGATGCCGTTGGTTGCATCGATTGCCGGAGCAACGGTGAACGAGTAGGCAGCTGAACGGGTAACGATGGTGTTGCTAACGGTGTTGATGGTTGAACCCCAGGTGACGTTGCCGTTTGAAGCAGTGGTGCTTGCCTGAAGAGCTGCACCAACTGAAATGTCAGCGGTTGAGTCGGTTACTGGAGTGATAACTGCGGTTGCCTTACCAGCAACAACTGGAATGTACTGGGTAACAGTAGCTGCAGTGTTGGCGGTAACAACTAGACGCTGGTTGGTTAGAGCTGAAAGTACGCCGAACTGGTCCTTGACTGAGTAGCTAAGGGTGGTTGCGGTGTTCTTGTTTGCAGCCACAACGGTTGAAGCGTTGTCGTCTGAAGCGGTGTAGGTTGCGTCAGTCTGGGTGCCAACTGCGTAGGCGTCAAAGTTCTGAGCCTTGAAGTCTGCAGTGATGGTGTCGCCAGCTGATAGACCGGTGCTTGAGATGTTTAGAGTTGCAACACCTGAAGCGTCGGTGGTTAGTGCGAAGGTCGCAGCAGTTAGAGTCGCGTTGGTGGTGTACTTGGTGCCGTTTACGGTTACTGAGATCTCAGTCACGCCAGTTGAAGCTGGGCGAAGAGCAGTAGCGAAGGTACCAGTTACTGAGCCAACAACAGCCACGCCTGCAGCAGCAACCGGGGTGGTTGCAGTGTTTAGTGCGGTGACCTTAGCAACGTATGAACCATTGGTGCGAACTGCGCCAGAGGTTAGTGCGTTGGTTCCAGCAACGGTTGCTGCGGTTAGCGATGAAATGGTGCGAGCAGTTGCCGCAGCAGATACAGCTGAACCTAGAGCAGTTGCTGAGTAGGTGTTAGTTGGGGTTGACGGAACTGAGTCATAGGTGTTGGTTGCGTAAACTGCGCGAGCTGCAACGGTTGATGCAGATGCTAGAGCAGAAACGGTCTTGCTGAACTTGCCAGTGGTTGACGAGTAGCTAACACCGGTTGCTGCAGCAGTTGGGTAACCTGCACCAGCAACGTTGAATTCAACACCTAGAGCTGAGTTGGTTGAACCAGTTGCGGTTAGGTAAGTGGTGCGGTTTGCCTGCTCGACGTTTAGGTCTCCCCAAGCAACGGTAGCTGAAACGGTGGTGTCACCGGTTGAAGGCTGTGCAAGGGTCACTACTGGAGTGATGTCTGCAAGCTTCTTGAAGGTAACGGTCTTAACGGTGTTCCACTCGCCAGCAGAAACTGCACCGTCGTTGTTAGCGTCAACAAACGCGGTTACAACAACTGATGAGGTAACTGAAGCGGTGTCAGCTGAAAGGCCGATGTAGTTGACGGTGGTCGCGCCAGCACCAGTTGCAGTTACTGCAGATGATGAAAGGCTGACTGCCTGAGCGGTTGCAGGAGAAGTAACTGCTGACACGCCGACACCGTAGTGGATAGCTGAGTTAGCGTCTGAGGTGACGATGTACTTCAGCTGTGCGTAAGAAGATGGGGTGAAGCCAGGCGCGAAGGTGGTAGCAAGGTTGAAAACCGAGCCAGCCACTGCGTTGTATGAGGTACCTGCTGCTGGAACAACGTTTAGCTCGTTCGCTGCGAATGCTGGTGAACCAGCAAATACGGTAGCGCCAAGAGCGACGATTGCACCAAGAGCTAGACCCTTGCGGGTTAGGTTCTTAGACATTATGTCTCTTTCTTTTCTTGGTTATCCCGATCTTCAAGACGAAGACCAGGCGACAGCGTTTTGAACCCAGCAACCAAGCAGGAGGGCACAAATGTGCTGCACGTTAAAAGGTAACGGACAAATGTCCGGACTATTACGGTATTTGTCCGGTCTTTTTAAACAATTAGTAAAAACCCCCTATTCCTAGGGGGTTTTCTAAGTTTTGTTACGTGCCGTGTCGGCTTAGGCGACTATTTGACCGGTGCCATCACAGACATCACGGCGTCTGAGACCTTTGGCGAGCCAGCACCGAAGGTTAGCTGAAGTGAAACTCGGGTGCCGGCTAGAGGCGAGCGATCCCACACGATGTTGTGCGAATCAAACGGAAGCTTGACCACACCGCTGAGGTGCAGGGTCTGCTGGCCGTTCTCTTCTTGAATCGAAACGGTGGTGTCTTGCAGATAAGCAAAATATTTGTAGCCATTGATGGTGAAGTCGAACATCGCTGAACCGAGCTGTGAAACACCGTTGGTGGTCGAGATGAACACGGTGGCGTGGTTGCCCAGGTTGTCATAAACGTCATAGTTGTCGACGATGGTTGCGGCAGAGGTCACCGAAGCGGTTCTAATCGCACCAGCCGAGTTTGGGTTGGTTGAGAAGATCTGGCGAACCTGGGCTGCCGAGAATGGGCTGCTCGATGGGCTTGGCTCATTGCTTGGCAGAGCCGTTGCCGAGGCCGAAGGTGAAGCTGCGGTCGCGGTCGCGCTGGCGGTTGCCGAGGCCGATGGAGTCGTGGCTGGCTTGACAGCGGTGGTTGAACCGGTTGCGGTTGCCGAAGTCGAGGGGGTCGAAGATGCCGAGACCGGGTTGCGGTCGCCCTCGGCGATGACGGCCTGCTGGTTGCGGTTGCCGATGTTGACGAAGGCACCGACGGCAAGAATCATGAACAGCACGAAGACCATCGCCTGGGCGCCGACCTTCTTTGCCTCGTGAGCCGCCTTGCGGGCTGCAACCGAGAGGATTGCCGAAACCGACATGCCTGCGGTGTCGACATTGTCGCCGAGCAGGGCCTTCTTGAAAGAGGCGCGGGCGCGGAAGATGAGCTGAAGGGTTGCGTTCTCGCTGAGGCCAACCTGAGATGCGATCTCGCGGGTCGACTTCTCTTCATACATGGAAGCCAAAAGCACTTCGCGGTGACGAGGGTTTAGCTTGCTCAGGGCGAGGCGCACGATGGCGGCATCCTCGAGGTGTTCCATCTCGCTGCCAACTTCGGCGTCGTTCGAGGCAGGCTCGGCGATCTCGTCGATGTTGTTGATGATCGCGCGGCCAGAGGCACGAATGACGTCTAGGCAGAGAAGGCGAACCTTCCACTTCAAAAAGCGCAGCACACCGATTTCTGAGTCGAGCTCAGGCAGGGTGACCATTAGATAAAGGAACGCGTCTTGAACCACTTCGTCGACCTGGTGCTGGCTGCGCAAGAAGCGGCGAGCGTGGCGCTCTAGGTGCGGGCGAAAGCGGGTGTAGATGTTGGCGAAGTCTTGGGCAGACCAATCTTTGAGCACCGCTGCGCCGTGCGCGCGGAACTCAGGGTTCTCGAGATCATCAAGTGTCTCGTCATCCCATTCGGCCATTGGATCCATACCTCTTATTGTGTCAGACCTAATAAGTAACTGACTAGAGGCTGATTTATTACGGTCTATTTGGTGATCGTCACCGCTGGTGTGCTGGCGGCGGCATATTTGATGCCGCTGAAGCTAGCCGAAACCCAGGCCGAGGAAGCCGCACTGGTTGCGGTGCCGCCGGTGGTCTTGGCCTTCAGGGTGCCGCCCTTGCTTAGGCCGAAGGTGCAGCGAGCGAAGTCGTCGGCCAGGATCAGGTCGAGCGAGCCGGTGTCTGCCTTGCCATCAGGGTTGTTGAGCATGCCGTTGATGGTCTGCTTTAGCGCGCCACCGGCCTTGACCGGGTTGAACAGGTCGGCGATCATCGCATCGGTGGCAACCAGGCCGGCGATGCCAGAGGCAGCCTTGCACTTGGTCGGCTGGTTGATGCGGGTGTCATCCTGGTTAGTGACCTGCCAGAAGGTGCGGGTGCCCGAAGCCTTGTTGCCGGCGGCGGTGCGAAGTGCGGTGACGTTGGCGGTGGTGTCTAGCGAATAGTCGAAGAGACCCTTTGGTGCGCCACCGATGTTTAGGCCCTTAGGCACGTTTGAGGTTGGCAGCTTGAGGCTCAGCTGCTGAACCGAAACCGGAGAGCCATCGATGCTGAGCGAGATCTGGTTGGTGCCGGCGGCCTTGCCAACGTTGATGGTCGGCTTGGCGAGGCGGGCGTTTAGGAACTGGGCGGTTGGCTTGCCAAGGCGGAAGGTTAGGCCAACGCGGGTGCCCAAATCGAAGTCTTGAAGTTCACCACAGACGCCGGCCTCGGCCCAAGCGCAGTTGAGTTCGTGCTGGTCGTCGATGTAGGTCTTGCCGCCAACCTTGGTGATCTTGGCCGCGGTGTATGAACCGGTGGTCAGGGTGTAAGGGTTGACGACTGCGGCGAAGGTGTTGGCGGTGAGTTTGCCGTTGGTGATCTGAACCTGAACCTCAACGCTCACGGCATAGGTCTTGCCATCGGCGCCGGTCCAGAGGCTGGTCGCTCCACCGGCAGGGATGCCCGCGGTTGCGGTGGCCGCGTTGACCGGGGCGGTGGGTGCATCGATCTGGCGGATGTAGGTGGCCTTGGCAACCGCGCCTTTATAGATGTTGACGGTGTCGAGACAGAGAATCTGGTTGGCGTTGGTGCAAACCGGAAGCACGTATGAACCGTTGAAGATGTCTGTGCTGACGTTGGCGCAAGGCGCCTCGCCCAGGGTCTCGCACAGCTGGTCTTTCGAGTTGAACAGGGTGCTGTAGCCCTGCGAACTGACGAAGTTTTCTTGACTGTCGACTGCGAAGGTGGTCTTGCTCAGGCCATCGGCGGCGGTTGGCCAATAGACGGCGGCGTTGGCAGCGGTGGCGCCAAGCATTAGGGCAACGGTGGTTAGGGCCGCGACGGCCGCACGCTTCAGGTTCATACCTCAAATCTATGCGCGAAGCCGTGATTTCGGAGTTAGGTGACCGGACAGACCTTGGTGAAGTTCTCTAATTGAGTGGCTTAACCTAAGGAAACTTAAGGCTTTTAACAGGGTTATCTGGCAGACTGGGGCATGTAGATGTAAACCAAGCCGTCTACAAGGAAAAGATTCGGGACCCATGAATTCGGGGCCTCGGGTCTTTTTCCCTTTTAACGAGTTATTTCGCGACGGCCGTTTCGGGGTTAGCCTTGGAGGATGCTAAAGCGCGTCGCGTTCGTGACCTTCTATTTTGAGGCCTGGGATTCCCTTGCCGAGGTCTATCAGCGCATGCTCGATGACCCGCGCTTCGAGGTTCTGGTCGTGGCCATCCCCCGCAAGTTGACCGGTGATTCTGGCTGGGATGACGCATCCGGGGTTTCAGATTTCTTCGCCGCACACGGCATCGATCACGTCGTGGGTTCTGAGGATGCCTCGGAGCTTCGCGAGTGGGCGCCAGATTATGTGTTCATCAACTATCCGTGGCAGCGCAATTATCAAAAGGCCTATCGCGCCGAAGAGCTGGTCAAATTCACCCGCATCGCCTATGTGCCTTATTATTCACTGCCTTTGGTCAACGAGCCAGACGCCCAGGGTCGCCCGGTTTTGCCAGGCCCGGATGGTCGGCCGGGAGTCGCCGGGCACCTTTACACCCAGCGCTCACACCAACTTGCCTCGCTGATTTTCACCCAGGATAGGTTTGTGCGCGAAGCCTATGCCGGCACCTCGCGCGGCAACTCGCACGTGTTTTTCACCGGGTCGCCGAAGGTTGATGCGCTGATTCATTCGGCTGCCGAGATCGAGGCCTCTGGTTCGGTGGAGTCGGCCGCGCATCGTCACGCCGGTGGCGGTCGAACCCGAGTGGTCTGGGCTCCACACCACAGCTATTCTCCACACTGGTTGAATTTCGGAACCTTTGCACAGAACTATCTCGAGGCACTCGACTGGGCCACCGAGCACCCTGAAATTGACGTGTGTCTTCGTCCACACCCATTCATGTTTGGCACCCTGGTTGACCGCGAGGTCATCAGCGACTCAGACCTCGACGCCTGGTTGGCCGCCTGGGATGAACTGCCGAACACCACGATCGACAGCTCATCGGGCCCGGCCGAACTGTTTGTTGGCTGCGATGTCTTGCTCACCGATGGCATTTCATTTTTGGCGGAGTATCCGCTGGTCACCGGCAAGCCATCGGTGTTCATCGAGAACCAGGGCCACTGGGATTTCTCAGAGCTTGGCGAACTTGCCGCTCAGGCCTCGGTTCGGTTGAGTTCGTTTGCCGAATTCGTTGCCGGTTTCGACTTCATTCTCGAGGCGGGCTTGCCAGATCGTTCTGCCGAAATCGCGGCTTTGCGTGAGGCTTCTTCGCCATACCCAGGCGAATCGGCTGCGCGCATCGTCGAGATTGTTGCCGCCGATCACTCGGCACTGGTCGACCCATCATCGGTCACCGAAGTGCCTTGGGAGCGCCAGCCTGGCCGCGAACCTCTAGACGACTGAGTTCAACAGGGGCCGTGGTAGCCCAGTTATCCACTTTTTAAATTTCCCTGAAATTTTTCCCGCTTCAGTCTGCTCAACTCGTGGCATGGCAGCGCAATCAAAGCAAAATAAAACCTTTGACTTTTACAATGCAAAGGTTTTAGAATCATGACCTGGGAAGTGATCGTCACCGAAAAAGTAAAAGAGTGGATTTCGAGTCTCGATCAATCAACCAGAGACAGTCTCGGTTCGGCAGTTGGACTACTCCAAGAGCTTGGCCCAAACCTGGGGCGGCCTTTCGTTGGCAAAATTGTTGGCTCAACGGTCAAACACTTGAAAGAGCTCAGACCGCTTTCGAATGCAAACGGGCACTGCAGAATTCTGTTTGCCTTCGACCCACAACGAAAAGCCATTCTCCTAATCGCCCGCGACAAGACTGGTCAATGGAAAAAGTGGTACAAAAAGCACATACCTCTAGCCGAATCTCTGTATGAAAAGTATTTGGAGTCGCAGTGAATACCGAACAACGCACATATACCTGGGAAGAAATCCAGCAGATGTTCCCGCCTTCCGATGAAGGCAAGACTCTAGCCGCACGCGAGCGCGAGGCTTATCTTGCGTCATATAACCTCAAGCAGATTCGAAAACTTCGTTCGGTCACTCAGGTTGCCCTTGCTGGGTTGCTGAAGATCAGCCAAAATCGCATTTCGCAAATTGAACGAGGCAAGCTAGATGCCACACAACTCGGCACACTCGAGCGCTATGTTGAGGCGCTAGGCGGCGAATTAACCGTCTCGGCTAAATTCGGTGATGAGACCTACGTTCTATCGCAGACCAAATAACAAACTATTTATTTAGTCGCGGTAGGCGAAGGTGAAGCGCCAGCTGCACCAACGATGGTCAACTTGCCCTCTGGAGCGGCCGGCTTCAACTCAACCCAGGTGTTGCCCGGAGCTAGGTTGATTGCGGCACCCTTGGCGTCGGTCAGGATGATTCGTGCGGTCTGGGAAGACTTGGTCCAGGTGGCTTCAACATATTTGCCGCCGGTGAAAACCCAAGCCTTGCCGGTGCCGATGATGATCGCCTTTGGAATGTGACCATACTTCGGGTCGGCATAGCTGCGGTCTTCTTGAACATCGAGCACCACGACGTTGGTCGCGTGCAACTGCTGCTTGGTGGCCGAGTCGGTGTCAACCTTGCCATCCTGGATGCGAAGCCACTGGCTGCCATCTGAGCTCGGAACCCACTCGGCGAGCGCCGCCGGGAACGCCACCTTGAACTTCGAAACCGCGGTTCCGGTGGTGACTGCCGTTGCACCGGCTAGGTCGGTTGCGAAGTCGAAGCCCTGCTGAGGCGCGGCGATCTCTGGGTGGTTGGCGGCCAAGAGCTTGACGTTGACCTGAACGTTGTGTGGTGCCTGGCGAGTGGTTAGGCGGCTAAAGGTATGGTTGCCCTGCTCGCTGGTTTCGTTGGCGTTGAAGACCTTGGTGGCCTTCATCATGTTGACAAACTTGAGCTGACCGCCCGAATAGCAGACGATGCCGCCGAACTGGCTGATGATGTCTGGATCCATTGGGCGAATCGAACGAACCGGGGCGACGCCGACGGCGTTTGCGATTGCATCGGTGGTCGGCAGCTGCGAGTGGAAGACGGCAACGAAGCGGGTTAGGCCACCCTCGACCATCTCGTCGAAGACCATGTCGGTCTTGTTGAGGTTCTGCTGCGGTCTAGCCGCATCGCTGTTGTCAACCTTGCAGGCAACCGATGGGCCGGCAGCGGCAAGGGCCTCTGGCGACCCCTGCTCATACTTGACGCCGGTTAGCGGAGCTGTGACATAGGTCTTCTGCGCAGCCGAAGTCGAGCTAGTGCCCGAACCAGGTGTTGCGGTGGTGTTGCCGGCACAGGCGCTTAGCGCGAGTGCTGCGATTGCGGTTGAGGCGAGGGCGAGGCTGATGCGCGAGAACTTCATGGTGAAAGTGTAAGTCGAATCTGTTATTCGACTACGGCCTTTAGCACCTTGAGCCCGTTTTCGAAGTTCTTGGTCATCATCTTGTCTAGGTTCAACACAGCGCCCAAGATCTGCATCTTGAGGTCGCGTTCACCGGCCATGGTCCAGGTGACCTTGGTGCCCTCGAACTCTGGCTCGATGCAATATTCACACTTGGCAACTTCGGTCTTCTTGTTGAAGAAGGTCATGGTGAAGCGAATGCAGGTTGGGCCTGAAGAGATGATCTCCATGCGACCCTTGCCGATGCGCTTGCCCTGATAGTCGAAGGTTGCGCCCGGGCCAACCGACTTGTCAGAAACCTGGAAGGTGACGCTCTTATCCATGGTCAAGAACGGGTTCCAGTCTTCTTGGCGAGCGAGATCGTTCAAGAACTCGTGCACCTTTGCCGGAGTGGCTTCGATGATGGTGGTCGCTTTGATCTCAAAAGGTTTCATGGCCATGTTGAGAATCCTACTTAATCCAGGCCGTGGAGTTGGCTGGCAACTTGCCGTCGACGATTTCTTTGGTGGTCAACAAAACCTGACCCTTAGGCAACTTGAACGGCTTGGTGCCGAAGTTGGTGACACACTGCCAACCGTTCGGGCGCTTGAAGTGCAGCACGTCGGCGGCAAGCGGGTGCTTGACCCACTTGATCTGCTCGGCGCAAAGCAGGTCGCGACGAATGCGAAGTGCGTTGCGATAGAGGTTCAGGGTTGACTTCTCATCCTTGTCTTGAACCTCAACGTTGACATCTTTGAACCAGGCCGGCTGAGGCAGGTGAGCGCCGCCGGGGCCGAAGCCGAATGATGGGCCGGTTGGGGTCCAAGGCATTGGCACACGGCAACCGTCTCGGCTGATGCTGCCCTCGCTGCGGAACCACTGCGGGTCTTGCATCTGCTCGGATGGAATGTTGAGCGGCTCTTGCATGCCGAGCTCTTCGCCCTGATAGAGATAGGTCGAGCCAGGCAGAGCGAGCACGAGCATGGTCGCGGCGCGGGCACGGTCGAAGCCCTGCTGCACGTTGATCTGCTTCTCGCGATCGGCCGAACGGAACCACTTTGGCAGGTTCTTATTGATCTCGTCTGACAGACCGAAGCGGGTTGCGTGACGAATCACGTCGTGGTTCGAGAACACCCAGGTGGTCGATGAACCGGTCTCGGCCGCTGCCTTCAGCTGATAGTCGATGGTCGAGTGGAAGCGCTTCTTGTTCCACGGGGTGCCCAAAAGGTCGAAGGCGAATGACTGGCCAAGACCCTCGGTGCTGGCATAGCGCGCACGGCGGTTGGCGTGCACCCAGGCCTCGGCGACTGCCACGCGCGGTGGGTCATACTCGTTATAAACCTTGCGCCAAGAGGCATAGATCTCGTGAACTTCGTCGCGGTCGAACAGGTCGTCGGTGCCGTCATCCTTCATCACGCTGACGTCATAAGACTGACGCTCAGGCAGGTGGCCGGCCTTGAGGTTCTTGACCAGCGCGTGGGCAACGTCGATGCGGAACCCGTCGACACCGCGGTCAGACCAGAAACGCGCGGTCTTGATGAAGTCGTCTCGCACCTCCTGGTTATCCCAGTTGAAGTCTGGCTGCTCTTTTGCAAACAAGTGCATGTACCACTGGCCAGGGGTGCCGTCTGGTTCGGTGATGCGGGTCCAGGCGGTTGGGCCGAAGTGGCTAACCAACTCGGATGGGCGAATCTCGCCGTGCTCACCCTTGCCGTCGCGGAAGATGTAGCGGTCGCGCTCTTTTGAACCCTTAGGAGCCTTTAGCGCTGCCTGGAACCATTCGTGCTGGTCGCTCGAGTGGTTTGGCACCACGTCAACGAAAACACGGATGCCCGCGGCGTGCAGAGTCTCGAGCATGGTGTCGAACTCGGCTAGGGTGCCGATGCGCGGGTCGATGTTGCGATAGTCGGCAACGTCATAACCGCCGTCGGCAAGCTCTGATGGATAGAACGGGCTGAGCCAAACTGCGTCGACGCCGAGTTCTTTCAGGTATGGCACGCGCGAGGTGATGCCCTTTAGGTCGCCGATGCCGTCACCATTGTGGTCGGCATAGCTGCGAGGGTAGATCTGATAGACGACTGCCTGGCGCCACCAGTCTGCAGGGCCACGAAGGAATGTGTGTTCAGCCATGCTCGGCTCGCTTTCACTAAAGGTTGTGACAAGTTTAAGGCAAAAGGCACCGACCTTTCGGTCGATGCCTTTTGGTGATTCCCTGCCCGGATCCGCATTCGGGCAAAGTGTTTCTTACTAGGAGGTAAGAAAGCTTTTCTTACTAGGAGGTAAGTCGGTTATGGTGTTGCGGTTGGTGCCGGAGTCGGAGCAGTCTTAGGACCCTTGGTCACATCGATGTGCTCTGGCTTGGTTGGCTTGACCGGGCGGGTCGGAGCAACTGGCTTCACAGGTGCTGCGCCCAAGGCTGCGATTGCTGCATCGCGAACGGTTGCCGCTGCTGCGACTGCCGCCTTGCGAGCTGCTAGGGCCGCTGCCTTGTCTGCGTCGGTGGTTGCCGCTGCCTTCGCTGCTTCATAAGCGGTGTTGGCCGCCTGAACTGCAGACCTAAATGTGTCGCCGATGACCTTCTTGGCTGCGCCATAGGTCTGGTTGGCTGACTTGAAGGCGGCTAGTGCTGAATCAAAGGTGCTCTTCGAAGCCTTGAACTGCTCCTGTGCGCCCTTGAATGCTTCTTGAGCTGCGTGGAAGGCATCCATAGCGACCTTGTTAGGGTTTGGAGTCTTAGGAGCCTTAGCAACTGGTGAAGCCGATGGAGCCGGGGTGGCGTCGGCAGCGAAAGCGCTGACCGAGACGCCGCCAAGAACCAGAGCGGTGGTGACCGCGGTGGCGAGGATTGCCTTGCTGGTGTTCTTGAACATTTGAACCTTCTTCATTGGGGTGAAACTTCGGTTTGAATCTGAATCTGGGGTGATGCTGATCCTCTGGAAAGGATGCTCGGTTTTGACCTTGCTCAATAATGATGCGCCGGTGACTTTGTGAGTTCTATGTGAAAAGGGTTCGGGAGGCTTGGGAGTTTCATCCTTGTCTGCAGCGAGCCATAGCATTGAGGCATGAGCGCAGCACGTATCCTTGTGGTCGATGACGAACCCGGAGTTCGCGACATGATTTGCGACACCCTTCGCCTCTCGGGCTATGAGCCATTCGAGGCCAACGACGGCTTTCTGGCCCTGAAGTGGTTGCGCGAGAATTCGGTCGACCTGATCATTAGCGACATCAATATGCCGAACATGGATGGCTATGAGCTGCTCGAGCGACTGCGGGCAATCGGCGATGAAACCCCGGCGCTGATGTTGACCGCACGCGGCGAGCGCGGCGACGTTACCCGGGGTCTTCGCCTTGGCGCCGACGACTATGTGACCAAGCCGTTTGGGCTCGAAGAATTGATGCTGCGCATTGCGGCGATTCTTCGACGAACCAAGGGTGCCGGTGATGGAGGTTCGGCCGACATCGTCTGTGGCCCGGTGACCCTAAATGAAGACCGTCACAGCGTGACCTTGAACGGTCAGCCGATCGACCTATCACCCACCGAGTTCAGATTGCTCTATGAGCTGATGATCAAGAACGGCAAGGTGGTCACCAAGGCCACACTCTTGGATGTGGTTTGGGGCATGGCCTTCGCCGCCAACGCGACCGTGGTCGACACCTACATTTCATACCTGCGCAAAAAGCTGCACGTCGACGGCTTCGAGGGCATCAAGACCGTTCGCGGCATCGGCTTTCAGATTGTGGCCGACCCCGCCGAAAAGGCCTAGTCGATGCGCCTGCAAACCCGCCTCTCAATTGCCACCGCCTCGATCATCTCGTTGGTCTCGGTGGCAATCGGCGGCTTCGCGGTTTCGACCTCTTTCGACTCTGATGTTGCCCGAGTTGACGACGCCCTCTCGATGGCAGCCAACCAGGTCAAGCACGCGCACGGCGATGCGATCGGTTCGGCACTCTTGGCGGCAGATCAATCGGCAGTCAGCCTGACCGTTGACTTCTTGAGCATTAACAACGACCTGTTGTCGCTAAACCCTGGCAACTTCGAGATCACCAAGAAGCCGACGGCTGCATTCTTGAGCACGGCGGTCAACCACCCGATCACAGTGACCTCTGGCGCGGCCGAGACCTATCGACTGCGGACGGTTGCCCTGCCCGATAACGAATATCTGATCTTTGCCACCTCGCTCGCCGCGCAGATTCAGAGCCGTGATGCGAACATCAGGTTGCTGCTGTGGTTCATCCTGGGGTCTGTGCTTTTCGGTGCGCTGGCGATCACGCTTTTTATTCGCCGCGACGTGCTCAAGATTTCAAAGCTCGTGGATGCCGCCGGTTCAATTGCCAACGGCGAATCTGACGTGGTGCTGCCCAAGGGCACCGGGGCCTCTGAGGTCGACCGGCTCGCAAACTCGCTGCGCAACATGGTCGATTCGCTGCAGCACTCGATCGAGGTTGAGCGCCAAACCCAGCAGAACATGCAGACCTTTTTGGGCGATGCCTCGCACGAACTGCGCACTCCCCTGACCGTGATCAAGGGCTATGTCGAGTTGCTGCAAAAGAACCCGGATGCCGGCGCCGAACAGACCGAGCGCGCCTTCGACCGAATGTTGGCCGAGGCCAACCGCATGGATGCGCTGATTCGCGACCTGCTGCTGTTGGCCGAACTCGGCGAGGCAAAAACCGAAACCAAGATTATGAGCGAACTCTCTGTCATCGACCTGTCGGCCCTGGTTGGCACCTCCGTGGATGACCTGCGCATCTTGCAACCGACTCGACCGGTTTCGGTTTCGATCGAACCAGGCATCGAAATTCTCGGCGCCCGAGACCTGATTTTGCAGATGCTCGCGAACCTAACCTCGAACATTCGTCGCCACACCCTGGTGACCGATTCGCTGCGGGTTTCGCTGCGGCTCGAGGGCGAAAAGGCCGTGCTGAGTTTTGACGATAGCGGGCGTGGATTGCCCGAAGAGTTTTATGCCGAGGGCATCAACCACTTCAAACGCTTCGATAACTCGCGCTCTCGCGAATCGGGTGGTTCAGGCCTTGGCATGAGCATCCTGGCCGCGATTGTGCGCAAACACGGGGGCAGCGTCAGCCTCGAAAAGAGTGACCTCGGCGGCTTGCGCACCGAGATTCACCTACCGATTGCCGGCTAACTAACCGATGTTGCCAAAGGCCGAGTCAAACACGTTGACCTTGTCTTCAGCCAGCAACTTGCGCACGCGAGGAACAACCTCGGTGGCATAAAGCTCGATCGAGGTCATCAGGTGCTCGTGTGGCACCGGCCCGTTGTCAAACTTCATGTCGAAGCGCGAGGCGCCGACCGAGGTGATTGCGTGAGCGATCTTCTTGGCCACTGAGTCTGGCGAACCAACATAGAGCGAACCGTGTTCGATCTCTTGGATGTAGTGGCCCTTGCTTGCCGGACCCCAACCGCGTTCGCGACCGAGTCGGTCGATGAACTTCTCGTAATAAGGCCAGACCAGTTCGCGTGCTTCGGCATCCGTGGCAGCAATGTGGCCAGGTGAGTGAATCGAAATAGGCAGCGGCTGCTTCTCGAACTGACCGAGCGCCTCATAGTAGAGGTTGGCATATGGGGCAAAGCGAGCCGGGTCGCCACCGATGATCGCCAAGGCCATTGGAATGCCTAGGCGAGCGGCACGGATAACCGACTCTGGGCTGCCGCCGACGCCAACGCGCATCTTCATCGCGCCTGACTCGGTCTTCGGATAAACCTGCTGGTTGGTCAGCGGCTTGCGGGTGCTGCCGTGCCAGGTGACCGGCTGCTCTTTGAACAGCTCAACCAGCAACTCGAGCTTCTCTTCGAAGAGCACGTTATAGTCGCTGAGCTCATAGCCAAACAGCGGGAAAGATTCGGTGAATGAGCCGCGGCCGGCGGTGATCTCGGCGCGGCCGTTTGAAAGGGCATCGATGGTCGCAAAGCGCTGGAAGACGCGAACTGGGTCTTCGCTCGAGAGCACGGTGACACCGGTGCCCAGGATGATGTTTTCGGTCACGGTGGCAATGCCGGCCAGAACGGTGTCTGGTGCCGATACCGCGAAGTCGTCGCGGTGGTGCTCGCCAACGTTGAAGTTGCTTAGCCCAAGACGATCGGCAAGCTTGGCCTGCTCGACGATGTTGCGGATGGTCTGCGCGGCTGTGTGCGGTGTGCCGTCAAGTTTGACACTCATCGCTCCAAACGTGTCTAGACCAAAGGTGACTTTTTCAGGGTTTACGGCTGGGATAAATTCATACACGTTATAAGTTTAGGCTCGCCGTGGGGTGCTGTCTAGTGGGGCTTTACTAAATTTGCGCATCGACTATCCAGTCATGCCCCAAGGCGAGCATCCGTTCATCCGAAGTCAGAAGAATGGCCCGTTCATGAAGGGCCTGAGCGAGAATCATTCGATCAATCGGATCACCAGATTCAAAGCCGAGAAATGGCTTTGCGGCCTCAGCATGCTCTGAAAGCAAGGGAATCTCCTCGAACCCTGCGTCGACGATGGCAGCGGCGAAGCCTTGGCTGAGGCGAAGCACCGGCTTGCCATCTTTGGCGAGCTTCTGGCTCTTCAAAGTCAGCTCAAAAATAGATGCGGCCGAAAACCACAATTGCGGCGCCGACTCAATTCGATTTCTTGCCGCTCGACCGAGTTTTTCTGGGGAACGCAGCACCCAAAGCAGCGCGTTTGAATCTAGTAATAACTTCACCACTTGGAAAGATCCTCGCCAGCCCAAGGATCCCAAGGCTCTGGTTCAAAGAATTCTTTCTCCTCTGCATTGGTCATGTTGAAGTCAATTAGGTGCGCCAAAGACCCCAGAACAAACTTGGGTTTAGGAGTGTGAGGCGTCAAATCAACTAGAGGCAGACCAGCTCGGGCAATCGTCACCGATTCACCTGCCAAAACTTCTTCGATGAGCTTCGAGAGATTGCTCTTCGCATCGTGCATGTTGTAAATCTTTGCCATGGTCTCAGATTAGTTAGCCCACTTAGCCCGGTCAATGCCTATTGCGGATTTTGTGGATAGATTTGGGATTAACCCAAACCTTTGGAGAGTTGAGCAAAGCATGACCTCAAGACCAAACACTCGCGCCAAGTCGAAGATCACCGGCGACCAGTTTGCCGAATTCGCAGCCACGCGTCGAAGCACCAGAGACTTCTTGCCGACACCTATCCCCCAGGATGTGCTCGACGAAATTCTGCGTGATGCCATGACCGCGCCGTCCTGGTCAAACACCAAGCCGATTCTGGTTGCCGTCGCCTCGGGTGAAAAGCGCGACCGTTTGTCGGCCGAATTCAAGAACCACTGGAAGGCCGTGCAGAACGCTCGTTCGGGCGGTCTGTGGCCGAAGCTTCGCCTGCTGATCACCCGTTATGGCCTGCCGAGCAGCAACCGTTTCATCGCGAAACCATATGTGCCAGAGTTGCTGCCACGCGCTCAGCGAGTTGGCAAAGAGATGCTCGGGTCGATGGGCATCGCTCGTGGCGATCTCGCTGCACGAAACGCCAGCTGGGCTCGCAACTATGACTTCTTTGGGGCGCCAACCGAGCTGTTCATCTTCGCCCACAAGTCGCTCGGCGTCTTCGCCGCCAATGACGCCGGGCTGTTTGTGCAGAACCTAATGCTGTCGGCTCACGCTCGCGGCCTCGGCACCTGCGCCCAGGGTGCGCTTTCAACCTGGGAGAACGTGGTGCGCGGCGAATTCGAGATTCCGGCCGACTATGGCTTCTTGTATGGCATCGCGATTGGTTATCCAAGCGACGCCGCCATCAACGACTTCGGTGCCCACCGTCTCGACATCGAAGAAATTGTGATTCGCTAATCGGACTAAAACCGACATAGAAAAGGGCCCACCTCGATTGAGGTAGGCCCTTTTCTATTAGCTAGCGGCTACTTCTTACCCCAGGTCACGCTGATCTCGACTCGACGTGAGATCCACTTATTCTCTGGAGAGATTCCGGCTGCGGTGATCGAGTAAGGACCCTTCAGGCCGGCCTTCTTGAGGTAGTTTGCGACGTTGACCGCACGAGCCTTTGACAGCTTGAGGTCATAGCTCTTGTCTGCGGTCTCCTTCACACGACCGATGATGTTGATTGAAACCGCGGCGCCACGAGACTTCGCGATGGTCATCAACTTCTTCAGTGCGGTGATGGTTGCTGGCAATAGGTCGGCCTTGTCACCCTTGAAGTAAACAACTTCCTTCACGGTTAGCGGCTTGACCTCAACAACTGGTGGTGGGGTCGGCTCAACCGGTGGGGTTGGGGTGACCGGGGTGGTTACCGGGGTGCTTCCACCAACGCTCGCCGAACGCACGCGATAGTTCGCAAGCATGGTGATGTTGGTTGCCGGCATGGTTAGTGCTGCACCCGGGGTGTAGCTGACACCCTGGGTGACCTCGGTCCAACCGGTGAACTCATAGCCGTTCAAGGTTGGCGCCTGAGTTGCCACTGCAACGCTCTGGCCGGCTGCCGCAAGCTGAGCCGCAGGCTCGCCGCTTCCACCGTTGGCGTTGTATTCAACGACGTAGTAGACGCCTAGCCACTGCGCATACAAGGTCACGTCTGAGTCAGGCATGGTGAAGTCTGACTCGGCCGCATAGGCGGTTCCGCTGCCATCAGCCGCGGTGTTCCAACCGATGAAGCTAGCGTTGGTCTTGCCGAAGGTGTTAGCTGGCGCCAACTGAGTGGTGGTGTTGAAGTTCTGCGTGACATCTGCAGGGGCCGGCATGCCTGGGTTGGCTGCTCCTCCGTTTAGGTCATAGTGCAGGGTGATGTTCTTCGGGGTCCACTGGGCATAAAGAGTAAGTGCGGTGCCCGGCATCGTGAACATGCTGCCGTTGGCCTGCGCGGTTCCGCTGCCGTTGGCCGCGGTGTTCCAACCGGTGAAGTTATAGCCGGCACGGGTCGGGGTCACCGAGGTAACGGTCACGGTGCTGCTGGTTGCCGCGGTTGCAGCCGCAGGTGCGCCGGTTCCACCGTTTGCGTTGTAAAGCAGGTCAAGGATGTTTGGCACCCAAACCGCATACAAGGTCACATTGGCAGCCGGCATGGTTAGTGAACCGCCGCTTAGGTAGTTGATTCCGGTGCCGTCTGCGCGGGTGTTCCAACCGTTGAATTGGTAACCGGTCTGGCTAGGAACGGTCGAGCTCAGGGTCACCGAAGCGCCGGCGTTTAGCGGAGTCTGTGCCGAAGGGGCACCGGTTCCGCCGTTGGCGCTGTAGTTAACCGCATAGTCGATCGGGGTCCACTGCGCATACAGGGTCACGTTGCTAGCCGGAACGGTTAGCGATGAGCCACCTGCATAGGCTGTGCCGTTGCCGGCTGCCTGGGTGTTCCAGCCCGAGAAGTTGAAACCGGTTCGGGTTGGGGTCGCGTTAGAAACGGTCACCGAGTTGCCATAGCGGGCAGGCTGTGGAGCAACCGAGCCACTGCCACCATTCATGTTGTAGTAAACGGTGTAGGCGTTGAGTGACCAGATTGCATAGAGGGTCACGTTGGCGGCTGGCATGGTGAAGGTGCCCGAGCTTGGACGCGGGGTTCCGGTGCCATCTGCCGAGGTGTTCCACGAGATGAAGGTGTAACCAGGGCGGTTCGGGATTCCCGAGGTCGTGGTCACGGTCGAGTTGTAGGCCTGAGCGCTCGCGTTAGGAACGCCGGTTCCGCCGTTGCCGTCATAGATCAGCTGGTATGAAACGGCAACCCACTGTGCACAAAGCTCAACTGAGCTAGCACCCATGGTGAAGACGTTCCCGGCCGAGTATGGGGTTCCGGTGCCGTCGCAGCGAGTGTTCCAACCGGTGAAGGTATAGCCGGTGTAGGCCGGAACAGTGCTTGAAACGGTGACCGATGCGCCGAAGTTGAAGTTCGCTCCGGCAGGTGCACCCGAACCGCCATTGGCGTTATAGGTGACTCCACCCGAGTTCAACAACCACTGGGCATAAAGGGTCAGGTTGTTGCCTGGCATGGTCAATGGGTCTGACGCTGCATAGTTAGTTCCGCTGCCGTCAGCAACGGTGTTCCAACCATTGAAGGTGTATCCGGTGCGGGTAGGCAGGGTTGCCGAAAGTGGCGCTGAGGTTGCGAAGACGCGGTTCTCAAAAGCCGGTGCACCTGAACCGCCATTGGCGATGTAGGTCAAACGGTATGAGTTCGCGGTCCACTGCGCATACAGGGTCACATTCGAGGTCAGCATGACCAGGCTGTTTCCGCCGGCATAGTTGGTTCCGCTGCCGTTAGCCGCGGTGTTCCAACCTAGGAACACGTATCCGGTCTTGGTTGGCACGGTCGACGAAACGGTCGCGGTCTGCTGGTAGCCGTATGCGGTTGCATCGGTCGGTGCAGCGGAACCACCGTTGGTGTCATAGGTGAGGCTGTGAGTGATCGCAGTCCACTGAGCCACGAGGGTCACGTGACCTGCAGGAACCACAAACGAACCGTTTACACCGGTGCGGAATGGGCCGGTTGCCGGGCTGTTGCCAGCTGCCGCCCATCCGGTGAAGGTGTAGCCGACGCGGGTTGGCTCGGTTGGGCTGATCGTGTAGGTCGAGGTCGCAGCAGCCGAGGCAGCACCCGGAGCACCGGTTCCACCGTTGGCGTCATAGCGAATCTCGATGTTCGAAAGAACCCAAACCGCATACAGGGTGACGTCTGAGGCAGGCATGTTGAATGCTACGCCTGGTGCGTAGTTGGTGGTTCCACTAGGAGTGGTTGACCAACCGACTAGGTCGTAGTTCGCGCGGCTGAAGTTTGAAGCCGCAACCGAGTATGAGGTGACCGACGACAGGTATTGATAGTTAGTAACGTCGGCAACTGTGGTTGGGGTTCCATAGTTGCTGTTGTAGGTCACGTGATAGTTGTTGGCTGCACACACTGCATAGAGGGTGGTGTTTCCTGCAGGCATTGTGTAAGAGGCGCCACCCGCGTAGCCAGTTCCAAGACCGTTAGCTTGGGTGTTCCAACCCGAGCAGGTGTAGCCGGTGCGAGTCGGGTAGTTGGTCGAAAGGGTGACCGACTGCCCGGCGTAGGCCGAGGTTGCCCCAGGGCCACCGGTTGCACCGTTGGCGTTGTAGTTCAAGGTATACAAGGTTGCTGGAACCCACTGTGCATAAACCGTGACCGAAGCCGAGGTGTAGGTGTAGGTCGAACCGGCCGCGTATGCGGTGCCTGAACCGTTCTGAGCGGTGTTCCAACCGGCGAAGGTGAACCCGCTGAGGGTTGGCACGGTCGAGGTGACCGCAACGGTTGAACCCTGGCTGCCAGTCGGGTTAGTGATTGATGGCGAAGCCGAACCACCGTTTAGGTTGTAGACCAGACCTCCGGTTGAGGCTGCCCAGACTGCATAGAGAGTGGTTGCGGTTGCCGGCATGGTGTAGCTCGCACCGGCGTTGTAGTTGGTGCCCGGGGTCAGCGGCAGCGAAGGCGCAGCAAGGGTGTTCCAACGCACGAAGGTGTAACCGGTGCGAGTCGGGGTGACCGAGCTTAGGTTTGCGATCGAGCCGGCGTTTCGAACCTCAGAGCTAGGGGCTCCGGTTCCACCGTTGGCGTCATAGGTGAGGGTCACACCGGTCGGGGTCCACAGTGCATAAAGTGTGGTTCCACCGTTTGGCATCATGATGCTTGAACCGGCCGAATAGCTGGTTCCCTGGCCATTAGCGGCGGTGTTCCAGCCGGCGAAGGTGTAGCCGGTGCGAACCAGGGTGCCCGAGTTTGCACTGACCGCAAAGTTGCGGCCAGTCACACCGGTCTGGTTAGCAGGAACGGTTCCACCGGTCGAGCCGTTGCCGTCATAGGTGATGTTGTAGGTGGTTGAACCACCCTGGGTTGACGGAGTCGCGGTGCCCCAAGGCAGCGCCTTGAAGGCCACGCCATAGTAGTTCGGGGTTCCGGCAGCATTCTTACCGAACTTAATGGTGAAGGTGTCGATGCTGCCATAGTTCACGACCACCTGGTCTTGAACCAGGTTGGTCTCGTTGGCCGATGGGCCCTGGAAGCGCAGGCTAGCTGGGTATGAGCTTGGAACCTGGTGAGTGGTGTTGCAGCTGGTTCCGGCCGGGCACTCGTATAGGTGAGTGTCAGAGGCCAGGGTGTAGCTGTCGAAGTTTGAAAGTTCGTTCCACTGCAGATAGTCGATGTCAATTGCAGTCACACCGGCGTTCTTAAGAATCACCTTGGTGCCAGATTCGACGTTGCCAGAAATCGAGTATGTGCCACACACATAGAAGTCGAACTTGAACTCGGTGTAACCATTCGCGGCCGAAATGTTGGCGTCAACCTCGAAGTTCGAAGGTGTTCCACCAGCGTGGGTTCCGGTGTCATAGGCGGTGATGGTTGCGTTAGAGATGGTCTTGGTGGTGACCACGCTGTCGACACAGATGCCGTTGCGGGTGGTCACGTTCTGATAGAGAACCTTGTCGTTAACTGCGGTTCCGGTGCCCACCTTGTTCACGTGGTTGGCGTAGTCGAAGTTAAGCTCGGTCCAGTTCACATCAACGATTTGGTTGGTCGAAACGGTGATCGGAAGAACTCGGCTAGCCGAAGCATAGGTCTGATTGTCGCCAGCCATGCCGCCATACTCGACAACATAACCGAGGTTCTGAGAACCGTCGCTCGCCTGAAGGTCGTTCCACTTTCCGGTTCCACCAGAAAGCAGCTGAAGGGCCGATTCTCCTGAAGTGCCGGTTCCGTTAGGCTCACCGGTGTTCCAGTTGATGAAGGCTCCGTTTACGGCACCAGTGCCCTGAACGAAGAAGTTAGTGTCCTTTTCAGGACCATCGGTCCAATACCAGGCGTTAGTTCCAGTGTTGTGTGCGTTGGTTTGGTCACGACGTGCACCCAACCAAACGGCGGCTGAACCGACTCGGCTGGTGACGAAGTCGTTTTCACCTGAGCTGGTCACGGTAGCTAGATAACCGCGCATGCCGTTGAAGGTGTAGGTGAGCGGGTTGTTGGCGACGTCTGCCTCGGCCGCAGCCCAGGTAACCACGTTGTTGACGTACTGGTAGTAGTGGCCGTTAGCGGCATAGAAAGCAGGTGATGCGCCACCTCCACTGGCGCCAGCGTACGAGCTGGTCAGGGTGATGTTGGCGCTGCCGGCGCTGCCACCGGCGATGTATTTCAGACCCGAAAGCGCGGTGTTGGCGTCGGCCTGGGTCGACTGCCAGCCGATGCTCGAGTGAGCGGCGGTGTCTAGGGTGTAGCCCTGAATCGCCGAAAGGCCGGTGGTCGCAGCAAGCTGAACGTTGCCCGAGTCGACGCTGACCACGACGCGCACGAGGTCGGTTGAAGGGTAACCGGTCACCTGCAGGTCATTCGATGCGTCGAGCGTGTTGTTCAGAACAGTGGTCGAGTTGACCACCACTGCAACAGCTGAGCTCGGGTTGGTTCCGAGCGACGGGGCCGCGCTAGCCGGCGAGACGCCCATGATCGGTGAGATAACGCCTGCGATTGCAATGGCAAAGGCGGTGATTAGTCCAAGTGACTTTTTTGCTGAGAAAACGCGCATGATGATGAAATCCCCTTCATTTCGGATCACTTCAACTGTGCCTTAGAGATTTTTACAATCTGCCGATTTCAGGGGTTTACCCCGCCTTGCCAAAACCGCGATATTTAGCGGCGAACCCACTCGCGCGACACCGCGAAACGCTCGATGATCTCTGGGATTGGGTCGATGCCGATGCCCGGGCCGGTTGGCACCGAGATATGGCCGTCGACCAGCACGAAAGGCTCGGTCAGGTCGGTTTCAAAATAGCGACTCGAGGCCGAGGTGTCACCCGGCAGGGTGAAGCCAGGCATGGCCGCGAGGGCTAGGTTTGCCGCGCGACCGATGCCGGTCTCGAGCATGCCACCACACCAAACCGGGATGCCAGCGGCAACCGAAACGTCGTGAATCTTTTTTGACTCGATATAGCCGCCAACTCGCGAAGGCTTGATGTTGATGATCTCGGCTGCACCGAGTTCGATCGCGTCGCGGGCGATGTCGGCCGAGATGATGCTCTCATCCAAGCAAACCGGGGTTTCGATATAGTCGGCCAACTTGGCGTGACCGAGCACGTCTTCTTCGTTGATCGGCTGCTCGATTAGCAGCAGGTTGAACTCATCCAGGCGCTTCAAAAGGTCAAAGTCATCGCGGGTGTATGCGGTGTTTGCGTCGACCTGAAGCAGCAGGTCATCGCCGAACTTTTCGCGAACCATCTTGACCGGCTCATAATCCCACCCCGGCTCAATCTTGAGCTTGATGCGCACATAACCCTCGGCCAGATAGCCGGCGACAAAGCGCTCAAGCTCATCCATGCTGTTCATGATGCCGACCGAGACGCCCGATGGCACCCGAGTCTTGGTCGAGCCCAAATAGGTGGCCAAGGATGTGTTTGCCGCGCGCAACTGTGCGTCGAGAATCGAGGTTTCGAGGGCGGCCTTGGCCATTCGGTGACCCTTGGCCCAGTGCAGGGTCGGGGCGATCGCCTCGGCGGTCAGATCGTTGCCGAGTTTGAATAGGTCTGGCAGCAAGAACTGCTTCATCACGGCCATCGCACCGGTGTGATATTCGCTCGAATAGTCTGGGCGGTCGTTGGCGCCGCACTCGGCCCAACCCTCGCCCACATCGGTGATCGCGTGCGCCCAAACCACCTCGTGCACGTTGACCGAGCTGAATGAGGTGCGGAACGCCGACTTCAACGGAACATTCAGACGGATTAGCTCGACGGCTTCAAGTTTCATTATTCGGCTTTCTCTAGAACGAGCGATTGGCGGTTGAAAATTCCGGTGACCCGATAGCCTTCGGCGAGCGCCGGCTCGAGCACCTCGCGCACTCGGGCACGCCATTCGCGCGCCTCGGCAAGGTTGGTTTTGCGCAGACCTTCGATGTCTGCCGGCAGTTCGACCAAGATTGCCTCGACCTCATTGGCTCGGTCAGAGACCGGCTCATCGCGCAGCGACCAATAGGTGAAGAGGCGGTCTGATTCGTCGCCGGCGTTGATTGCATCGGTCATGGTGCCATAGAAATTTGGCAGATATTCGACGCCGAGAGCACCGAGCTTTTCGAAATTGAAGACGGCATTGCGTCGAACCAGCGGGTCGAAGGTCCAGGTGATTGCGTCGAGATCGTTCTCGAGGGCCCACTGGCGCTGGTGAAGTTTGATGGCATGGCCGACCCCCGGCACGGTGGCCGCGGTGACATGCGAGTGAAGAATTCGTTGGCCCGGGAACGCGTCGTGTGCACCTTGAAATCCGAAGGATGCGCCGACTATCTGGCCATCCAATTTCGCGACTGCCGAATAGCCGCCAACGTGCTGCGCGGCAAGCGCGAGGTCGAAGGGCACGACCTCTGGGCCATCGGCCCATACCTGCATGAAAAAAGCGCTCATCGACTCGGTGTCGGCAATTGTCGAGACCAGTTGGATTTGCGCCTGTGTCATGGGGTCTTTCAAAAGAAAGGGTGGGCCCGCGGCTTTGACCGTTGACCCACCCCCTTGCTTTTTGTGATTAGTTCTTGGTGCCGTTGATGGTTGCGGTGGTCACGCCGAAGGTTGACAGGTTCCACTTAGCAAGGATCTTGCCGTAGGTGCCATCTGCGATAAGTGACTGAACTGCAGCCTGAAGAGCGGCGGTTAGCTTGGTGTTTGCCTTGAGCACACCGATGCCGGTGTAAACAGCCTGGTAACCGTTTGGGTTAGCAGCGTCGGTGATTAGGTCGAAATACTGACCCTTGCCAGCGGTCTGAGCTGCATAGGCTGCGATCGGTGCATCCATAACGTCAGCGACACCCTTGCCAGCGCGAAGAGCGTTTAGCGCCTCTGGGTCTGATGGATACTCGTTGATGATGACGGCCTTCTTGCCGGCAGAAACACACTGTGGGGTTAGCGCCTTAAGCATGTCGCCCTGAACGGTTGCCTTCTGGATGGTGACTGGCTGACCACATAGGTCGGTCAGGGTCTTGATGCCCTGCGGGTTTCCCTTGGCAACGACGATTGAGAAGCCGCCCTTGAAATAGTCAACATAGTCAAGGGTCTTCTGGCGCTCAACGGTGTCGTTCATGCCCGACATGATGATGTCGTGGTTGCCTGCCTGAAGCGAAGGAATGATGCTATCCCAGGCCTGCTTGTTGAAGCTCACGGTGACGCCAAGCTTCTGGCCGATTGCCTGTGACAGGTCATAGTCGAAACCGGTTGGCTTGTTTGAAGCGTCGAACATTTCCATTGGCGCATAAGGAATGTCGCTGGCAACGTTGATGCCTGCGGTCATGTATTTGGCCGGAAGAAGCGCTGCGGCTGCCTTGTCAACCGAAACGGTTGGGATGGCTGCAGGTGAGGTTGCCGAAGCGGTTGGGGTTGCGGTGGTGGTTGACGAGCAACCGGCTACCAATAGAACTGCTGCGGTTGCCATTGCGGCAGCGGCAGCGAACTTCATCTTTGACATTGATTCTCCAATTTGGTGGTTTTTCTTAGGTTACAACTCTTGGGTGTTAAGCGCCGCTAGAGCACGCTGTTGATAAATGCCTTGGTGCGATCATGCTGCGGGTTATCGAGCACCTCGGCCGGCGAACCAGCCTCGACCACCAAACCTTGATCCATGAAAACTACGGTGTCGGCCACTTCGCGAGCGAAGCCCATTTCGTGGGTGACCACGATCATGGTCATGCCATCCTTGGCGAGGTCACGCATAACGTTGAGCACCTCACCGACCAGCTCTGGGTCGAGAGCAGAGGTTGGCTCATCGAACAACATCAGCTTTGGCTCCATGGCCAGGGCACGGGCGATTGCAACGCGCTGCTGCTGGCCGCCAGAAAGCTGGGATGGATAGTGGTCGAACTTATCGCCCAGACCGACTCGCTCAAGCAAGGCCATGCCACGCTGCTTGGCGGCATTTGGGTTCTCTTTGTTCACACCGATCGGCGCCTCGATCACGTTCTCGAGAGCGGTCAGGTGTGGAAACAGGTTGAAGCGCTGAAAGACCATGCCGATGTGACGACGCTGAGCGGCGATCGCGGCCGGCTTCATCTCGTGCAGCACATCGCCAGCCTGGCGATAACCCATTAGGTCGCCGTCGACATAGATTCGACCGCCGTTGATGGTCTCGAGGTGGTTGATGCAACGAAGGAAGGTCGACTTGCCCGAACCCGATGGGCCAAGCAGCACGAGCACCTGGCCCTGCTCGACCGAAAGGGTGATGCCCTTGAGCACCTCGTTAGAACCGAATGATTTGCGAACGCTGCGAGCGTCGACCATTAGCTGGCTCATGCTGACACCTTCTTCTTGCCGAAGCCGAACATGCGGTTGCGCGCGGTGGTCACGTTGAAGCCGCGACCATACTTCTTTTCGAGCTGGCGCTGCGGAATCGAAAGAATCGTGGTCATCACCAGATACCAGAAGCCAGCAACCACGAGCAGCTCGACCTGCGCTAGGTTCTGAGCCGAAATCATGGTGGCCTGGGTGTAGAGCTCGAGCACCGCAACGACCTCGAGAAGCGCGGTGTTCTTGAGCATTGAAATGAACTCGTTGCCCATCGGCGGAATGATCACACGCATTGCCTGAGGCAGGATGATTCGACGAAGGGTGTAGCCGCCGCGCATGCCGAGCGATGAGGCCGCCTCCATCTGACCGCCATCCACCGATAAGATTCCGGCGCGAACGATTTCAGCGGAATAGGCCGCTTCGTTCAGGGCGAGAGCGATGATTCCGGCGGCTAGAGATGGCACCAAGGCGCTGGTCTGGCCGTGAATGAAGACGATGTTGGTGAACGGAATGCCCAGGGTCAGGGTCGGATAGATGATGCCCAGATAGCCCCAAAACACGATCTGCAAAAGCAGCGGGGTGCCGCGGAAGAAACCGATGAAGCCACTGGCAACCAACTTGAGCAGCGGGTTCGGTGACAACTTCATGACCGCCAACAGAACCGCGAGGATGGTCGCGATCAGCATCGAGATCACCGTGATGACCACGGTCAGAACCGCACCGCTGAGAATCTGTGGGTTGAACAGGTATTGCACGATGGTGCCGTGGTCAATCGAAGGCGATGACCAGAGCGAATAAATAAATAGCGCCAGCACGCCAACCACAAGCACGCCGGAAATCCAGCGCCAAGGGTGACGGAGTGGTTTTGCGACTACGTCGTCTTCGTTCATAAGGGAAAGCCTAGTGTTATTCGGCCGCGGCCAACTGCCCGCAGGCGCCATCGATTTCTTTGCCTCGGGTGTCTCGCAGGGTGGTCGGAATTCCGGCCTTCTCGAGACGATAGATAAATTCGCGAGTCACATCGCTGGTCGAGGCAGTCCAGATTGAACCCGGGGTTGGGTTAAGCGGAATCGGGTTCACGTGAACCCAGCCCTTGCCGCGTTCGTTCAGCTTCTGAGCCAACAGATCGGCGCGCCAGGCGTGGTCGTTCATGTCTTTGATCAACGCATACTCGATCGAAACGCGACGACCGGTGGCATCGAAATAGGCGCGTGCGGCATCGAGCACCTCATCGACCTTCCACTTCGAATTCACCGGGATGAGTTCATCGCGCAAACCGTCATCCGGGGCGTGCAGCGAAAGGGCGAAGGTGACCGGAACCTTTTCGGCGGTCAGCTTTTCAATGCCCGGCAGCAGACCGACGGTTGAGACGGTGATGTTTCGGGCCGACATTCCTAGGCCCTCTGGCTGTGGCGCGATCATTGTGCGCACGGCTTTCATGACTCGGCTGTAGTTGGCGAGTGGTTCACCCATTCCCATGAAGACGATGTTGGTGACGCGGTCTGGTGAGTCGGCGAGCTTGGCCTTTGAACCACCAAGTTCACCGGCGGCAATGACCTGGTTGGCGCGAACGATCTGGTCGACGATTTCGCCGGCAGACATGTTTCGCGTCAGACCCGCCTGGCCGGTGGCACAGAACGGGCAGTTCATTCCACAACCGGCTTGGCTCGAAATGCAGAGCGTGATTCGGCCGGTGTAGCGCATGAGCACCGATTCGACCAAGGCGCCATCGTGAAGCTTCCAAAGGAACTTGATGGTGTCGCCGTTGTCGGTCTGCAGACGCTTGACCGGGGTGAGTAGGTCGGGCAGCAGGGCCTTGACCAGGTCTTCGCGACCGGCGGCCGGCAGGTCGGTCATGTCGGCCGGGTCACTCGTGTAGTGAGAGTAATAGTGCGCTGCGATCTGCTTGGCGCGGAAGGCCGGAACCCCTAGTTCCTTCATCTTTTCTGCGCGCTCTTCAGGGGTCAGATCGACCAGGTGAACCGGCGGCTTGCCACGCTTAACCTCAGCGAATTGAAGCAGTGGCTTGCCGGTTTTTTCGTCAAGTTTTTGCTTCCAGCCCTCGGTCGCTGGTCTGACCTGTGGTCGCTGCGACATGGGGCTCTCCTAAAGATTTGATAACAGTCAATATTAGAGGGCATATCTCGATGTAAACGCTTACAGTTTTCGACTAAAGTTGATCGAAATAGAAAGTTGCGTCAGCAAACTATTGTTTGCTGCGCGTTTCAAGGAGGAACTTATGTCTGGTGCGAGCATCCTGGTTTATGCGGAGCGCGTCGGTGGCAACCTTAGCCACATCGAAAAGCTTCTGAAGGGTCCGTTAGCCGACTTCAACGGCATTCACGTGCTGCCGTTCTTCCACCCATACGACGGCGACGACGCCGGCTTCGACCCGATCGACCACAAGATCGTCGACCCACGCCTCGGTGACTGGTCAGACTTCAAGCGCATCTCAGACACCCACGAGCTAACCGCCGACCTCATCGTGAACCACGCTTCGGCGCTGTCACCAGAGTTCATCGACTGGCAAGAAAAGGGCGACGCATCAGACTTCGCCGGCCTGTTTCTGACCTTCGACACCGTGTTCCCTAACGGCGGCACCGAAGAGGGCATCACCTCTTTCTATCGCCCTCGCCCTGGCATGCCATTCACCGCATACGAGGTCGCCGGCAAGCGCCGTTTGGTCTGGACCACCTTCATGCCTTCACAGGTTGACATCGACATCAAGCACGAAAAGGGCCAGGCCTATCTGCGCTCTGTGCTCGATGCTCTGAAGTCTGGTGGCGTCAAGGTGGTTCGCCTCGATGCCGTTGGCTATGCGGTCAAGACCCCGGGCACCGACTCGTTCATGACCAAGGAGACCCTCGAATTCGTCGAGGAGATCGCCGCGCTGATTCGCTCATATGACATGCGCGTCTTGGTCGAGGTTCACGCTCACTACACCCAGCAGCTTGAAATCGCTCCGCTGGTTGACCTGATCTATGACTTCCAGACCGCACCGCTGCTGTTGCACTCGTTCTTCACCGGCACCGTCGACCGCCTCGACGACTGGTTCAAGATTCGCCCAAACAACTGCCTCAACGTGCTCGACACCCACGACGGCTATGGCGTGATCGACGGTGGCCCAATCAACGGTCGCCCAGGTCTGATCACCCAGGATGAAATGGCCTACATCTTCAAGAAGGCCGAAGAGAACACCAACGGTCACAGCGCAATCGCGTCAGTGGTTCCGCAGTGGTTCACCCTGCCTCACCAGATCAACGCGACCCTGCCAAACATCGTCGCCGACGACACCGCATACGTGATCATGCGCGCGGTTCAGTTCTTCTTGCCTGGCGAACCGCAGATCTATTACGTCGGTTTGTTCAATGGCATGGATGACGTTGAGCTGTTCAACAAGACCGGCCAGGGCCGCGATGTGAACCGCCACAACTACACCCCTGAAGAAATCGAAGTTGCCCTGCAGCAGCCGGTGACGCAAGCGATTCTCGGTTTGGCACGTTTGCGCAAGCTGCCGGTTTTCGAGGGTGCCTACACCTGGTCGGTCACCGGCGGAGACAGCCTTCGCATCGAGTGGGTTAACGGTTCAGACTCGCTGATTCTCGACTTCAGCACCAAGGTTGGCGCAGCTTCGTTCAACATCTCGGTGACCGACGCGGCTGGCTCACGCAGCTATAACTCGGTTGCAGAGTTGGGTTCTGCGCGCTAAACCTCAACGCCTCTGGCGGTGAGCGCTTCGGCAAACTCATCGGCATATTTGAGTGAAGCAACAAGCAAGGGAATTGTCATTCTGACAGGGGTTGGTTTCACGCCTCGGGCAGTTTGAGCCTCTTTGGTCTGATTCAGAAACTTCAAGATCATCGGGATGGCGTTCATCGTCAGCACGAACGCCAAGGATACGGTTTCGGGTTTGAGACCCAGTCGAACCAGCGGTCTGAAGAACTTCGAGCCCAGCGCAACCTCGATTGACTCCATCAACGCCCGGGTTTTCGTGGTGAGCGAAAAGAGCGCGGCCAGCAACATCGCGTCGGTGAGCCGCAAGGTTGCGCTAAGCACATTGGCCCAGGGCGTGCCGAAGATCAGCTGCGGAATCGTGACCAGAATGATCAGAAACTTCAGGTTCCAGAGCTGCCCCAGAAACCTGCCTAGCCCCGAGAACGCCAAGGCATAGAGTGCCGCGGTCAAGGCGAGGGCAAGAGTTGGAATCCAAGGCTTGAGGCTCGCGGGAGCAAATGGCAAATCAACCGAAATGGCGGCGATCAGCAGGATGAGCGCGAGCAACTTGAACCCCGGGGTTGCGCGGTGAATCAGCGAATCGCTCTGCTGCACGGCTAGGCCTTCGAGTTTTCGGCCAGGTAATCGGCGATAACAGCAGAGGGCTCGCCAATTTGCACGAGCCTGGAATCGGCAAAGCGAAGGATGACATCGCAACCGGCGGCAAGTTCGAGGTCGTGCGTGACCAGCACGATTTGCTGAGGGATTTCGTGCAGCAGCACGCGCGCGATTCGCCTTGCGTTGACCAGGTCGAGCAGCGCAGTCGGTTCGTCGGCCACAATCAGTTTTGGCTCGGTGACCAAAATGGCGCAGATGGCAAGCAGTTGTTTCTGACCGCTCGATAGCGAGTGTGCCGCCTGATCGGCTAGGTGCTCAATTGCAAAACCACCCAGGATGGCTCGTGCCTTCTGATCAATCTCGGCCTTGGTCAACCCAGAACCGCGAAGAGAAAACGCCACGTCTTCTAAAACCGTTGGCATGACAATCTGAACATCCGGGTTGCTGAAGATGAAGCCGGTTTGCTTGCGCGCGGCTTTGGCTTCTTTGGCTGGGTCGACCTCGCCGACCCGAACCTGGCCCGAAGTTGGCGCGACCAGCCCATTGAGCAGGCGGGCAAAGGTTGATTTGCCCGACCCGTTTAGGCCGATCACTCCGATGCGTTTTTGATCGAGCTTTAGGGTCACCTCAGAAAGCGCGGTTGTGCCCTCGAAGGCAACCGAGACTCGGTCAAACTCGATCAGCATTATTAGTTCTTGAAGGCCTTTGGATAGGCGCGGTATAGGCCGAACGCGATGATCGCGGTCAGTGCAACCTTGATGAAGTCGCCGGTCAAGAATGGGGTGACATAGCCGGTTGCGGTTAGCAGGTCTACCTTCAGGCTTGCAGCCATCACCGGGATTCCGATTGCATAGACAACCGCGATTCCACCAATAATTGAGCCGAGCACGGTGCGCAAAACGCTGAACTTGCCCTTGTTGGCACGAGCGATCAGGCCGGTGACGAATGCGCCTGGGATGAATCCGAGCAGGAACCCGGCGCTTGGCCCGGCGAGCGCCGAGAGGCCAGAGCTGTGCTCGGCAAAGATCGGCAGACCAACGAGACCGAGAACCACATAGAGGGTTACGGCAAGGGCTCCGCGGTAGCCACCAAGAACTACACCGGCGAGCATTACACCCAGGGTCTGCAGGGTGATTGGAACTCCGGTGCCGAGCGGAATTGCGCCAGGGAAGGTGAGGGCCGCGATGATGGCGGCAAAGATTGCGATGCGCGAAAGGTCGCGAAGGGTGATCTTGGTGTTGGTTGCCATGATTGAGACTCCTGAAACTCGGGTTTTCATCGACCGTTTCGCCGATTCACTGAACACTGTTCATGATGTTAGTAGACTGAGTGCGAAATGAGCAAACCTGGCGCCTACACGAGAACAGATGTGGTCGAAACCGCACTGCGGATTCTCGACGAATTTGGCCTCGCCGATCTTTCGATGCGTCGCCTAGCCGGGGCACTCGACGTTCAGCCGAGCGCCCTCTATTGGCACGTGCCCAACAAGCAGACCCTGCTCGGCCTGGTCTCAGATCAGATCATCGACCGAGCCGCCGAGGTTAACCGTGAAGATTTCATGGTCGATGGCGCTCTCGACTGGAAGGCACTCACCCTCGCAGAGGCTGGCGCGATTCGCAACGCCCTGCTCGCATTCAGGGATGGCGCCGAGGTGGTCAGCAGCACCCTCGCTCTTGGTTTGGGTGCCGGTCAGGCCTTGGCGCGCATCCGTGCCGGCATCGATTTGGTCTGCGCTGATGAAAACCTTGCCCGCGTGGCGGCCAAGTCGATTCTGTTTCTGACTCTCGGTCAGGTTTGGCACGAGCAACAGCGAATGCAGGCAGACAGCCTCGGAGTGGTTGCACCGGCGGTTGAGGCCAAGCCCGAGGATGCCGGCGCAAAGCTCGATGGTTCGGATGGCTTCGGCATCCAGCTCATCCTTGATGGCTTAGAAAAGAAGTTAACCTTGAAGCATGGATCTCGATGAACTGCTCAGGGTCGCGCTAGACGCCGCCAACACCGGTGCCGCCGAACTCAAGAAGCGTTATCGGGGGCCACTTGAGATTAGCTCGAAGACCTCGCCCGAAGATCACGTGACCGATGCCGATTATGCGTCGGAGAACCTGGTGCGAGCGCTGATTCACGAGCGACGCCCCGATGACAGCATCACCGGCGAAGAGTTTGAGGGGCTCGAGAGCGCGACCGCAAGGGTGCGTTGGAGCATCGACCCGCTCGATGGCACGGTGAACTTCACCCGAGGATTCCCAAACTTCTGCACCTCGGTTGGTGCAGCCGATGTTGAAACCGGGCAGTGGCTGGTGGGCGCGGTGGTTGCCCCGATTCTCGACCTCACCTATTACGCCAAGCGCGGGCAGGGTTCTTTTGTCATTCGCAACGGCCAGCACACCCGCCTGACTGGCCCGCCGGCAGATCGTGAAACCAAGATTTTGGCAACCGGGTTTTCATACTCCGCCGAGAAGCGCATCGCCCAATTTGAAGACATCGCGCGAATGATGCCCGACTTCGTCGACCTTCGTCGAATGGGTGCGGCAGCGCTAGACATGTGTGCCGTGGCCGAGGGTGCAATCGATGCCTATTATGAGCGCGACATCAAGGAATATGACTGGGCTGCGGCCGCACTGATTGCCGAAGAGGCCGGGCTAACCGTGCAACGCCCCGAGTTTGTCGGCGACCTCTGCCACGTGCGTCTCGTCTAAGGCTTGTGCGAAACGAGAACTACGCTCGGATTCTTCGCGATCGAATTTGGCGGGGCGATTGCGGTGTGAAAGGTCACCTTGCTGATTAACCCGGCTGCTCTCAACTGGCCCTTCAAAGCCTTGACTTCTTGGTCGAACAGATTCTGAAGCTCTACCTTTGACAGCTTGGATAGGTTCACCGCCAGGCGAACATTGAGCACGAAACCACCATGGTCTTGAGCAAGCATCTTTCTCAGCGTTGAAAGTTGACCCGGGTTGAGCAACTTTGGGCCCAGGGTGTTGTTCGACTCAGACATCTGCCAGAGGTTGATGCTCAGCGGGATGAATATCTTCGAGCCGCTCAAAACCGTTGGCGCACTCTTTGCCGACGCGGTCAACGAGCGAACCGTGACCTCGAGATGTTGGCCGGGAGTCAGACCGCTCAGGCTGCAGCTAAGGCCTTTGGTCTGGCAGGTTTGCCCGGTTGACGCAGTCACCTCATAGCCGATGATCGGTGCACCGGCATTTTCGACCGGTGCCGACCAGCTAACCTCGGCCCCCTTCCAGATCGGAGTCACGGACACAGCCGTTGGAGCCCCCGGTGGCGCGACTGAAGGAGTTGGCGTTGCGCTTGGGCTTGGGCTTCCAGTTGAGCCGTCCGTTGGGCTCGATCCATTCGAACCGGCCGGGTCTGAACTAGGCGGTGGAATGACGTATGAGATGGCCACTCGACCGTTGGCATTCAGCCCATCTGCAAATGAATACGCAACGAAGCCAGCGTTTAGCCCAGCGAGACCAGCAGTCGAATTTTGACCCGGTGAAGCAGCGGTGGCGCAATAGTCAAGTTGACCGCAATAGACGTTCAAATCGAAGAAGCCAGTGGCTCCTCCGATGGCACCGCCGCCACCTCCGGCAAGTGCACCACCGACAACTGGATCAAACGGAAAATCTGGAAAAATCAAGCGGTACATTGACGAACCTGATTGGCCGCTCGTTAGTGCCGCGTCAGCCCGTGAAGCCGCCGCGCTTAGCCCAATTTTGCCGACCATTTGCGAGCTTGAACCGGTTGAGCCTGCCGAACCACCGGCAACGATGGTCGCGACAGGGGCGGGGCTGCTGCCGTTGCCGACTTTAACCACCGAGGCTGCGCCGCCGGCTCCGCCGTATCCTCCACAGTTATCTGTGCCAGGCGTTCCACCATTGCCACCCGAATAACCGCCTAGCGGGTTCGAGCCGCCCCTGGCAATTCTTGAATCGGTGGCTACGGCTTGCTGGCCAGCCAGGCAATCCGCCGGCGCATCGCTCGCAGCCTCGCCCACGCCAATGGTCAAGGTTTGACCCGCAGTCACAACCAAATCGCCGCTAACCAAACCGACAAAGCCAGCGCGATCTGGGCGAATCCCACTTGAAGCGCCACCCTGACTGCCTTGCGCACCCGTCATATCCAGGTGAATTCTGGTGACTCCCCTAGGAACCGTGAACGTTTCGGCAAGGTATGGATTTTGATAAACCAAGGTGGCAGTGTCGCCAGTTTGTGAGGTGGTCATGTGAAAAGCCGAGTTGGCCGCCAAATTGAACCTGGTGAGCAGCGCAAAACGCTCTGGCGAAGTCGGCAAATCTAGAATCTGCGTCTTAACCATTTGAGCTCGAAGACCATTTGACTCAAAGGAAACCACCGCGTTGGTCGCCGCACGCGTGGCGACTCGAAGTTTAAGCTGCGCCAAATAAGTCGAACCTGTGGCTGCGGCAGCGGCAAAGGTGGCAATCGCCGCAGTCGCCGAAGCCTCAGAACCCGAGCCCTGTTCAAACTGTTCGGTTGCTAGGGTTGCCGCAATTCCAGGGTCGAGTGGTCCGGCCGGAACCTGCCCCGAAGGGATGGCTCGATAGGCTGCTAACGCATCGGCCCAGGTGACTGTCGAGCCTGAATAATTAGCTGCCGAAACGAGGTTTTGATAAATAGCTGCCGGGGTTAGTTCAGAGGTTTTGATTAGGGCGATCCTGACATTGACGGTTCCAGAGGTATCCCAGTCGCTGACCGGTGCATCGTGATCGGCAACAACATCCACCGAGTTAGCAACTCCCGAATGCGCGATCCAATTCACCGAAATAACCTGGCTCGAGGTCGTCATGCCGCTGGTGTCGACAGCCAGAAGTCGACAGTCACTCGAAAGGGTGACTCCCGCAGGCAACGGGTTTGAACCATTAAGTTGACAAGACATTGTCATGCCAGCCGGAACCGGAATTAGGTCGCCAAAGACATTGGCAGAAAATGCGGGCCCGTCAATTCGCTGCACCACAGACGCCTTGGTTCCTCCAACACCTGGGCTGTCTAGCAATCGAACCGTTGCAGATTTAGACCCATCTAATGATTGAAGGTAGACCGACTGATTTAGCCCTTGATTGAACACGTAACCAATCTTGTTTGGCGGGCTGCTGGCGCTTGGGCTGCGTGGGTCTTTACAGTTAGAAAGCTCCAGGGGAAGAAAGTTGGAACCAACGAAATCTCGGTCGCCGGTCAGGGTGTTGCAGTCGATTTCAAAAGGTGAAATGTATTGCCAGCCGGTCGCTTGGGTTGAAATTGGGCGACTAGAGACATGCCTCGGAATTATGACTTTTCCGATCGAGGTGCTGGCTAAGGCATTGCTCGAGACGTTTGAATTTGAGGCGTTCAGGTAGGCGAACCTGAGACCAAGGCTCCAGGCAGCGGAGGACGGAAGATTGACTAGGCTCTGGGGGAAGGTAATGCCGCGAAGCGTGGTGCCTAGGGCGAAGGCGTTTGGCTCAACAGTCGTGAGTTGGCTATTGGCCTCGAATGAAATCTGGCCGTCGAAATTCACAAAAGCATTCCGCTTGATTGTCTTAACCCGAGACGGGATCACAAGATCACCCGAACACGACTCACCCGAAATCAGTTCGTCGTTGGCGTTGATCACCAGACAGTCTTGGCTCGAGTCGCGCGGTGTTGCCTGGGCAGGCGTGGCAGAAATTGCCACGAACCATGCTGATATCAGCATCGCACCGGCAGCAATAGATACAGCTTTTCGCAAACGCGAAATCATGACCATTCACCCCGAAAGATTGTCATGATTCTAACTAAAAATTGGGGCGAGGACCTTCTGATTTTGATTGCGAATGAACGAGTTCGAACCAAGCCACTATTCGATATGTGTTGATGTGAATCGGTGTGCAACTGGTCAAGGTTAGGAATGACCGTGACGATGTTTGCGCCTTCAGACCTATTGGTTTTGGATAAATCACACCGATCGAGCTAGGTTTGACAACCGCGGATTCGAGATATCGATAGGTAAACCACGTGGTTGAAGTCTCCACGTAGGCAAGATCGCCGACCCTAAATTTATCTATGTTTCGAAAAGGGCCGCCATTTCCTGCTCGGTGTGCTGCGATTGCAAAATTGCCGATCTCGCCCGGCATCTGGGTTGAAACATAGTGACCCATGCCAACTTTGTTTAGCACCTTGTCGAGGCTCGTGCCCTCAGCGATTGCGTGCACGTAGTTTTCGCCAAATCGAGGAACATAAAGCTTCGCAAAAACTGTTCCAACGTCAAGGCTCTTGGCTTGGATATTTGGGCTCGGCGCCGGCAACTTTACCGAATCTGCGAAAATAATTTGCTCGCGGGCACTGATTGAATCTTGGATATTCGGAACACAAACCGAAACCGCGATTAGCAAAGCGCCGGCGGCAATAAGTAAGCCGCCGGCGATTCTAGTCTTAAGCATTTCTAGTTCTTTGAACCCAAACGCTTACTACGTCGAACGCTGATCAAGACAACGCCGGCAGCAAGCATTAGCAAGCCGAACAGACCGCCGAGGTTTTGCGAGGAACCGGTGAATGCAAGGTTTCCAGAAGGCTTGTGTCCCTTCACACCTGCTGTCACTGGTCGTGTTGAGCCCGCGGTTGCAGAAGTAGGCTTCGAACCCGCACCAAAGAACTTGGTAACCACCTGGTTGGAATCGATCTGACCTGCAGAATTCACCGAAGGCGCCTCGGTTGAGGTTGAGGTTGATGACGAGGCAGTCAAGTCATCGCTCTTGGCTACTGCGACATTCACAATCTGGCCGGCTGCCAGGTCTGCAGTGGTGACCTTGTGAGTGGCACCACAGGTGATTGAAGCACCTGGCTTCAACTGAGCAACTGGCACCGATGGGCTGCAAAAGTCAAGGTCTGCGTTCGAATCAAGAATCTTCACGTTGCTCAAGATCGTGTTTCCGGTGTTGGTTGCAACAATGGAATAACGAACGAGGTCGCCTACCTGCTTAGGCGCAGCAGAAATCTGCTTCTTCACGACCGTCAAACCTGGAACATTCTTGAACTTGGTAATGACGGTGTTCGAGATCGCCTGCGTGCCTGACTCCGAAGCCGCGGTGGCGGTGTTAGAGATGCTTCCCGATAGCACATCGGCCAGGGTCACTGCTCGCACAGCCGTGCATCGAATGACCTGACCAACAAGCAACTTGGCCACCGGTAGAGCCGGAGAACAATCCTTGAGGGTGGTGCCTGGGTCAGAAATTGAAACACCAGACAAATCGGTTTCACCATCATTTTTAGCGGTGATCGAATAGGTGACTAGATCGCCAGGATACGAAGGGTCGGCCGAGGTCTGACTCTTTGAGACACTTAGCGATGGCACGGGAACATGCGGGGTCACCGGAGGTGTTTGCACCGGTGGGCTAGGCAAAGCCGCCGCACAAAGTGTTCCTGCGTTTGTGCCAGTAAGCGTCTGCGTGTGTGACTCGGTGATCGGGGATCCCGAAGTCGGGGTCATGACCGATGCAACCTGAATGATTCCATCTGGAACACTGGTGTCGCCGTTGGCAGGCACAAAGTTGGCGCAGGTTGCCTTGGCTAGAAGCGTCAAACATAGCTGCGGAGCATCGGCCTGATACTGAACATCTGCGGTCACGCTGCTAAGCAAAGCACCCGAGACGGCTCCCGCAGTCAACTCAATCGTTGCGCGCTTCACCGCTGTTCCACCCGCAGTGTTCAGCGGAGTCAGGTCGATGTTTCCGGATGAGTCAACCGGGATATTTGTGAAGCCCGAGATTGCGGTCTCGGTTCCTGAGGTCAAGTCATAGAGGGTGACGCGCAGGTTTCCGCCAGACCCCACGGTGATGCCGGTGGGCACTCCGAAGTGAATCGCGGTCCACTGGGTGACTCGACCAGCCTCCGAGCAAGACATACGTGGAGTCACGGCCGAATAAGGCATGCGTGCAACCGGTGAGCCGACGGCGCAACCGGCAAGACCAGTGGTGCCATTGAAGGTCGTGATTTGGCCAGCATTTCCGTTAGTCCAGAGACAGTCAGGAACATTCGGGTCGGTGGTGATTGCATAAATCTGGGTACCCACGTTTGCACCGCTGAATCCGACACAGTCGGCAGCAGTGGTGAAGTCGAAGCAATAGACATCATTAGAGGCGTCGATGTCAGGACCCTTGTTCAAGTAGATCCTGTTGTTGAGCTCGGCCCACTGCCCGGCGTTGAAGGTGTTCCAAGCCGGGATGGTGTGGGCGTTGATGAAAGTCAGCAAGTTAGCCGGCATCGAAACAACTGCCTCAGTGTTGCTCAGACAGATCTTAGTGACATAGAGACAAGCGCCAGTCACGGTGCCAGATGCGTCGCGGATTGGGAAAGGCGGATACTGGTTGGCAACGGCAACGGTGACACCGGTGCTCGAACACAGGGCGTGAGTGGCTGGGTTGTAGCAACCAAACTTCGAATCGGTTACGTAATAAACGAAGCCGTCAATAGCTGAAACGCGGCCTGAGTTTGCCACACCGTTCGGCGGAGTGCCGCCGATCATCACCTTGCCGGTGTTAGGCAGCAACTGGCCGTTATCAGGGGTGCCACAAGAAAGCCCGGTGGTTAGGTTGAGGCACATGAGCGAATCGTTGGCACCGTTAAAAGTCCAGACCTTGTTGTGCGCCGCGTCGAAAGAAGAGCTTCCGATGTATTCACGGTAGGAATCAGCCACGCCGTTGCCGTTGTAAAGGTTGACAAATGACGCTGCAGCATTGGCGCCACACAAAGCAGGGGTCGCAATTGTGGTTAGGTCGATGCACATGAAGCCAAAGTCATGCGAAGTGGTTTCCATAACAACCGCATACATCTTCTTCGTCACCGGGTTATAGAAGGATGAAGCTCCGTTTGGAGTTTGGTATCCCGCAACGGTGATTCCGTTACAGACACTTCCGGTGGCCTGAATGTGACACTGAACCTCGAGGTTCGCGTCGTGATGGAACTGGTTGAAAACGCGGTCACCAGCGAAGGTCAAATCGTATCCATCGCCACCAGTGCCACCAGTGAAAGAACGCTGCGACTGAATCAATGAACTCGACGGATGAGTCTTGAAAGCGTTAGGGCCAGTCGATTCGACGCTGCCCTTGGTTCGCACACCCACAGCGAGGCTGATTGGGTTTGGCGGGGTGCTTGACCAGTTGGTTCCGTCAGTTGTGTATTCGAGCGACCAACCCTCTGGGTAGGTGAGGCTTGATGCAGGCTTTACTTGCAAACTTTGCTTGCTCCAAAGGCTCGAAATCTCGGCGTTCGAAACTCCAACACCCGGAATTGGAGCATCGTTTGTGACGTCAAGGTTGTCACCGGCGGCGATCGAAGTCGCAGCAGTTGAAGTGCCCGAAGTGACCACGGTTAGGGTGGTTGCCGCTTGGGCAGCCGAGCCGAAAACCATGGCCGAAATTAGAGCAAGGGCCAGGGCAGCCGAAGGTCGAACGAATTTCATAAAATCACTTTCTTAGGAACACTCCCACGCTACCCTCCGAATCTCCTCTAAAGAGGGCGGGCAATGGGTAACCACAGGCTGGAACCTAACTGTGGCGACCCTTGCTAGCCCCTCGGCCCTCTTAGATGTTGAGCGATCAGAGCCTCATACTCTTCTTCGCTCAAGTCGTCGGTCTTGCGAGCCTCTTTGCGGTCTGATTTTCTCCAACGAATCAACAGCATGATCAGAAGCGGAAGGTCGGCGCCCTCGGCAATCATCCAGAGCAGATTGCCCGAGAAATGCTGGTCGTTTAGGTCATCCGGGAACCAGGCCGGCGCGTTGGCAATCACGTCGGTCACGCCATCCATGACCGTGTTGCTAATGCTCAGAACCACGCCCGGAATTGCGTCGAGCATCAGCTCAACAAAGGCCAGCATGAATTCGCCCGTGATGAAGAGGCTGCTGCGATGAGTCTGATGTGAGACCAGCGGCAAGACCATGATCAAACCAAGGATGGGAATGACCACCGTGATGATGTTCTCGGCAAGATAGCTGTGACGCACCGCGCCGGCAATCGGGGTGATGAAAAACATGAACAACACCAGGGCGAAAATTGGCGCAAAGATTGCGTTCGACATCAACCGAACCGGCCATGATTTGAGCACCCGGCGAAGGCGCCTGCGAGGGGCTTCGCGCAGCACGGTTAGGGCAAGGGCGATTGGTCGGCCAACCGACATCACTAGCGGCACACCAAAGAGCAGCAGGGCGATTCGGGTCGTGAAGGCCCAGCGGAGGTCGTGACTATAGGTGCCGAAGAAACCAAAGTTCACCAAGACATAGAGCCCGACGCCAAAGACCAGGAACGCGAACGTGCGGCCGATCGGCCAGCGGTGACCACGGCGGCGAAGATTGACAACGCCGGCAAGGTAAAGCGCTGCCCCGAGCAAACTGACAATCAGTGCGGTCGGGTCGAAGCGATAGGTGGCTAGAAAAACATCGAAGGTTGGCACCCATTAACTTTGCCACTGATTGAACTAGGTTTATCACCATGGGGTTGGAATTCGAGAGACGCAGTTTCTTGGCGGCGGTTGCCGCTGCGCCGATTTTGGTTGCCACGGATGCAACCGCAAGCGAGGCAGCCTCGGGCTGGCCCAAGGGTTCACTGTGGCGCCTGCCGGCGAACTCGGGGTCACTTGCCCTGACGGTTGACGATGGCCTCAGCTATGACACAGTCTCGAAATACATAGACTTCGTGGCGCAATACAACCACCGGCTCACGTTCTTTGTGACGACGAGGTATCCATCCTGGTTGAAAGTGCAATCGAAGCTTCAGCCATTTGTCGACTCTGGGCAGATTCAACTCGGAAACCACACAATGACTCACCCGAATTTGAACACCCTCTCGGCGGCTGGGGTGCAGAAAGAACTGGTGGGATGCCAGAAGTTTATCCATGACCACTTCGGCGTCGAGTCGAGACCCTATTTCAGGCCTCCTTATGGCTACATCAATGACCACGTGGTGAAGGCGGCTGCCGACATCGGATATACCAAGCCGGTCCTGTGGCTCGGCAGCCTTGGCGACTCGACCCCGATCAGTGCTTCTGCCGAGTTGAAATTGGCCAATACCTGGCTCACCGCCGACCGAATCGTCATCGGTCACGCCAACGAACCAACCGTCACTCACCTGTTTCCGCAGATCGACGCGATTCTCAAAAAGCGCCACCTCAAGACGGTGACACTCAAGGATGTGTTTGGTTAAAACCACTTCTCCCGAGGCTTTCAGCAATGGCTCTTCGACCAACGATCACGGCCTTTTTAATCACTTCCTGGCACAGAAAGGGCGATACGATTCAGTCGCTTCAGAGAGCCTTTGCTCGATTAGATTGAATTCACTTGAAGAATAGGCGATTTTCAATCCCGCGCCATATTTAGCAATCGCAATATGAAGTTGCTCCTTTGCGCCAGGAAAGAGTTTCTCGGCGCTTTCAATATTTAACTTCTCCATCTCTGGGCTACTAAATGCCCCACGAAGCGCCTCGGAGATTAGGCCGATGCACATGTCCTGCTTGACGGGATAAGTTTTTTGGAAATTGGGGTTTGGGCGAGCTTCTTTTAGCTTGAGTTTCTGAATCGTTCTCATGTCGCTAGGCAGCCCATAAATAAACCAATTCGCCATCAGATACACCTTTCGGCCGCCGGTTTGGTAGGGCACGTAAAGGTCGAGGATGTCCCTTGCCGCAGCTTCGGACTCGTAGATTCTCACTGATCGACTATTTTCACTCAAGCCGGTGACGCAGTAAACACCCCGCATCGGGGACATCCTCTGATAATCCGAGGCAAGTGGATACTTTTTTTCACATTTCAATGCTTTGGTTATTCGGGAGATGTCGGATAGCTCCAAGTGAGCAGGCAGGTCTGGTGTGTTCAAAATAGGAGTAGGGGTGGCTAACGTTACAGTTGCCTCTGTTTGCCTCGCGCTCTCCGCGCAACTAGAAAGCATCAAGCTTCCCAAGACCAATATTGCAACTGTCTTGTTTATCGAGCGCATGTTAGTACCAATAAAGTGGCGCCATTAGTCCTGAAAGGGACTTGAATTTCATTTTTGGGTAGGCGGCTACGTTACCCCAAATAACTTCAGCTTCGCCCGAGTCACCGCAGCCTAGATAGTGCCACGTGGCATACCGATTAGAAACGTAACCTAACCCCTGGGCGCATGCCAAGGCACTTGATTGAGGGCTGACATACCATCGGTAGTTCTTCGTTGCTGTGTTTGTAGCACCCCAGTATGAACACGAAATCCATCGAAATTCGCCCGACCATACGAAAAACGGAGGGGCGACGGCGGAGAGAAGATTCTCGCAAGGGGTGACGCTTCTTGCCCCCTCGAGATCGCTCGAAAGCACGTGAGGCAACGATAAATCGACATCTCCAATAGGGGTGGGCCCCCCTGAATTTACTGGTTTCGGTGCCGCCTGAGCAGTCACACCCATACTTGCAATCGCCAGGGCGGCGACAGTTGTTGAGATTACAGCCCGCACAATGACTTTGGCTGAATTACGCTCTTTAGCTATATTTTTTTCAAATTTCATTGTGTCCCCAATCAGATTGATCCCCCCTAATCCAGAAGATTAGGTGCAATCAAACACAGAGACAAGCGCCGAACGCGAATTCTGTGGACAAACTTTTTTGTCCTAAATGGAGCCTTCGGTTAGCCCTTCGAGAACCTGCTGGGCACGAATTCGAAGCTCGGGCAGATCAGACAACCGGTTGAGGCCGAAGATTTGCTGACTCATTCTGTGGTTCTTGACGAACCGGTCACGATGGCGATCGAGGAAATCCCAATACAAGGTGGTGAATGGGCAGGCGTCATCGCCAACCCGCTTCTTCGGGTCATACTGGCACCCCTTGCAAGACTGCGTCATTTTGTTCAGGTATGCCCCGCCGGCCGCATATGGCTTGGTCATCAGCAGCCCATCATCGGCGTGAGTTGCCATGCCGATGATGTTCGGCACCATCACCCATTCGGCGGCATCGATGAACTGCTCGCGCATCCAGTCGAGAAACTGCTGGGGATTCACGCCGGTGACTAGGGCGAGGTTGCTCAACACCATTAGCCGCGGAATGTGGTGGGCCCAAGCCCGCTGCTCGACATCGCCGACCACTGCCTTGACGCAAGCCATCTTGGTCTTGCCTGAGTCGTTGAACAGTGGCAAGAGTTTGCGCTCGGCGCCAAGCGAGTTGCGTTCGCGATATTCGGGACCCAAAAACCAATACATGCCGTTGATATATTCACGCCAGCCGATCACCTGACGCACGAACGCTTCGACCGAACCGATTGGTGCTCCGGCTCGATAGGCGACGAGCACCGCCTCGATAACCTCACTCGCGTGCAGCAGGCCGTTGTTCAGGTATGGGCTCAAGAGCGAGTGATGCAAGGCCCAGTTATCTGCCGCGATGGCGTCTTCGTATGGCCCGAAGCCATCGAGGTGATTTTCGATGAAGTTGCGCAGCTGGGCGAGTGCGCCTTCACGCGTGGTGGACCAGGTCTTGGTCGGAGTCATGCCGAGTTCGGCGGCAACTTCGAGGTCAATTGCGTCACGCTCGTGCTCGAGGTAGGGCGGCCAGGAGTAGTTTTTCGGTGGCGGTAGGCGGTTGTCGGCGTCGAAGTTCCAGCGCCCTCCGTCGGGCTCCCCCGCGGTCACCATGATTTGCAGGCGAACCCGCTGGGCGCGATAGAAATTCTCCATCACGAAGCTCTTCTGGCGATCTGCCCACAGCTTGAAGTCGCCTCGTGTGGTTAGGAAGAAATCGTTGTCAACGAACTCGACGCCGAACTGTTTGAGCTGGTCGAATTGTTTGAACGAGGATGGCTCTGCCGAGACAATCGGTAGGTCGCCGAAGTCGGCTCGCGCAGCCTTTAAACCGTCGATGGTGGTCGCGGCCTTCAGATAGCGAACCGTGAAACCCTGATTCTCGAGCCCGGCGGCAAAGTGCCTGGCAGCCGATAGCAGAAAGAAGAGTCGTTCTGGGTGCCAAGGGCGGCCGGTGGTCATCCGTGCACTTTCAACCAGCACGATCGCGTCACGATTTTTGTCGGCGCTCTTGAGCACCCCGCGGTTTAGATTCAGGTGATCGTGGGCGACATAGAGGATGCGTTCGATCATGCCGCTTTGCATTTCTGCGAGCAATATTTCACGCTATCCCAGTCGCGCTCCCACTTCTTGCGCCACTCGAAAGGCAGGCCACAGCGCAGGCAAATCTTTGGCTCGTGGCCGTTCTTGGTCTTTGCAATGCGAGGCATGCAGAGAACAACCGAACTAGGCCGAAAGGTGTTCCGCGAAGAACGACTCAATTCGCAGCCAGGCATCGGCGGCGTCGACCGGGTTCGGCTTGGCGCCGGTGATCTTCAACAGGGTGCCGAAAACCGGACCGCCACCCTGCTTCGGATTCATGAATGCGTGACCCGAATTCGGATACATCTTGATGTCGTGGGCAACCTCGAGTTTGGTGAGGGTTGCATCGAGCTTGACCTTGGCATCCTTGAGCTGGCCATCCTTGCCGCCATAATTTCCAAGGATTGGGCAGGCGCCCGAAAGCGCCTCGTCAAGGTCTTTGGGCAGCATGCCATAGTTTGAAGTCGCAGCGTCATAACCCTTGTTGGCGAGCAGCAGGGCAAAACCGCCACCCATGCAGAAACCGATAACCCCAACCTTGTCGGTCACATCTGGCCTCGCGGTTAGCAATGCCTTTGCGGTTTCGATGTCTTCGAAGGCCTGGCCGGTTCCGGCGGCAAGCGCCTTGAAGGTTGCGGTGAGACACTTGCGGGCGCCACCTCGGCTATAGAGGTCTGGCATCAGAACCACATAACCGGCCTGCGATAGGCGGGGGATTTGAGCGCGCATGTTGTCGTCGATGCCAAACACCTCGTGCACCATGACCACCGCGGGCCAAGGCCCACTGCCCTGCGGCACTGCGAGCAAGCCGCCGAGTTCATCGGTGATCTGAATGTTGGTCAAGGTTGGCATCGGCGCCGAGTTGGTTGAAGTCATATGACTATCTTTGCCCTAGTTTGATGTCCATTCCGGAGGCGAGGCTTGAGAACTGGGTTGAAGTCGTGACGGTCTTGCCGACGATTGACCTGATCAATCGTTGAGCGGCAACCATCTTGGCGCGGGCGGCTCGGTTTGCACCCGCAGGCTTAACCAAAATCAACTTGTTGAACCCGGTGGCATTGACGGTGTTGGCAAGCTTGCGCAGCGCAACCTTCTCGGTGACGCTCAACTTTGGAGTCATTACGTTCAACCAGAGTGTCGCGGCCAAAACCGGTGATGGGCGACCGAATGCGACTCGAACCTTGGCACCGGCAACGCCATCAGAGCTGAAAGGCACCACGGCGATTTCAGTCTTTGGCCCAACCGGGGCATCGATGGCACAGGCCTCGCCGACGGTTTCACAAACGACCTTGCCGTTGACGGTCACCTGATAGTGGCTTGCGTTGTTCGAAGGGAACCAGTGCACGGATGACTTTGCCAACGCCCAGGTGGACAAGATCGGCTGAGTCACAGACTGCGGTTGAACGATAACCGGGGCATCGATGATCACCTGATTGCCGTCTACGGTCACCGAGACCTTGACCGTGGTTTTTCCGCTGAAGAATGCCGGGGTCTTGACCTGAAGCTGACCATTGACCACCGAGATGCCAGAGACGTTTGGGTTGACCTCAACCAGGCTTGCCGAGGCGTTGGTGACGGTCGGGGTGTTGAAGATCTTGGTCAAGTCGATGGTGTTTGGCTTGCCGTTGCCGGTGCTCACCACTGGGACGGTAACGACCACCGGTGGTGCCACGATTGGGGCAGGTGCTGGCGCAGGTGGCACAACTACGGTCTGAACCAGGGTGGTGAACGGGCTCTGCGTCGATTCGGCAGAGTCAAGGTAGGTCGATGAGTTGCCAACTGACAGCGCGGTGAGCAGATAGTCGGTGGTTGAGGTGAGACCGGTGAATGAGTGTGAGCCCGAGGTGGTGTTCCAGGTGCGAATGACGGTCGTGCCGTTTGAGGCATACAGGGTGACGGTGTAACCGGTGGCGTTGGCAACCGGGGTGACATTGATGGTGAAACCAGAGTCGGTGACGTTCGAAAGCACAATGATCGGCGCCTGAAGCTGAACCGCCGCGTTGGTTGAGAAGCCGGCAAGGGCTGACTCGGATCCGTCGCGATAGTTGACCGCATCGGCCAAAGCGGTGACGCCAACGAAATAGCTGGTGCCGAGGGTTAGGCCGCTGATGGTTGAACCCGAGGTGAAGTTGTTGATCGTGCGAATCAAAGTCGTGCCATTGGCCGCATAAATCCTCGCCGTGTAGCCAACGGCGTTGGCAACCGGGCTGAAGTTGACCAGAATCGAGGTGAAGTCGGCCGAAGCGGTCGACACGGCGGTGACCGACACCGGGTCAAGGTTTGCTGTCACCACTGTGGTCAGTGGGCTCGCAGCCGAGGTCAAATAGTTCGAGTCGCCGACCGCGGTCATAGAGAGCTTGTATGTGGTCAGCGGCGAAAGCCCGGTCACGGTCGTGGTGCCGGTTAGGTTGTTCCAGGTCTGAATAACGGTGGTGCCGTTCGCGGCATACAAGGTCGCGGAGTAGCTCAAAGCGTTGCTAACGGCGTTGAAACTGAACTGGAAACCACCGTGGGTGATCGCGGTGACCGAATAGGTCGGGGCCGATAGCTGAACCGCTGCCAGGGTCGAGAAGCTGGCGCGGGTCGACTCGGCACCATCGCGATAGTTGATGCCGTCGGCGAGCGCGGTGATGCCAACGAGATAGCCGGTGCCCACGGTCAAACCCGAGATGGTCGAGCCCGAGGTGAACGAAGTGATCGTGCGAATCAGGCTGCCGCCAGAGGTGTAGAGGTTGGCGGTGTAACTGACCGCGTTGGTGACCGCGCCGAAGCTGACCACGATCGAGTTGAACCCGGCCGATGTGGTTGACACGTTGGTCGACGCCAGCGGGTCTAGGTTGGCCGTGACCACAGTGGTCAAGGCGCTCGGGCTCGAGGTGAGATAGTTCGAGTCACCAATGGTGGTCATTGAGAGCTTGTATGTGGTCAGCGGCGAAAGCCCGGTGACAGTGGTGGTTCCGGTGACGTTGGTCCAGCTCTGAACCACCGTGGTGCCGTTGGCGGCATACAAGGTAGCGGTGTAGCTGACCGCGTGGCTGACCGTGGTGAAACTGAACTGGAAGCCACCGTGGGTTGTGGCACTGGTCGAATAGCTCGGAGCCGATAGCTGAACCGCAGCCAAGGTCGAGAAGCTGGCGCGGGTCGACTCAGCCGAGTCAAGGTAGGTGACCTGATCGGCCACAGCGGTGATGCCCACTAGATAGTTGGTGCCAACGGTCAGGCCTGAGATGGTCGAACCCGAGGTGAAGTTGCTGATGGTGTTCAGCAGGGTTCCGGTCGCGCTGTAAACCTTGGCCGTATAGCTGACCGCGCCAGTAACCGCACCGAAGCTGACCACGATCGAGTTGAACCCGGCTGAGGCAGTCGAGGCGCTAGGTGCGGCAAGCGCATCCAGGTTGGCGGTGGTCACCGAGGTGAGTGCACTCGCGCTCGAGGTGAGATAGTTCGAGTCACCAACGGTGGTCATTGAGAGCTTGTATGTGGTGAGCGGCGAAAGCCCGGTCACCGTGGTCGAACCGGTGATGTTCGTCCAGGTCTGAATAACGGTGGTGCCGTTGGCGGCATACAGGGTGGCGCTATAGCTAACCGCGTGTGCCACCGGGCTGAAACTGAACTGGAAGCCAGACTTCGAGAGGCCCGAAACCGAGAAGGTCGGGGCCGATAGCGTGACCGCCGCGAGAGTCGCGAACGAAGCTCGAATCGATTCAGGCGAGTCTAGATAGTTCGTGTTGTCGGCCACGGCAACCACACCGACCAAATAGCTGGTGCCGAGGGTTAGGCCGCTGATGGTTGACCCCGAGGTGAATGAAGCGATCGAGCGAACCAAACTTCCGGCAGCGGTGTAAACGTTGGCGGTGTAACCGATCGCGTTGGTCACGGCACCAAAGCTCACCACAACCGAGTTGAACGAAACTCCAGAGGTGGTGACGGTCGTGGTGGCAAGCGGGTTCAGACTCTGAGTTGTGACCGCAAGCTGAGCGCTCGGGTTTGAGGTGGTGTAGTTGGCGTCACCAATTGTGGTCAGGCTCAGGTAATAGCGAGTGCTTGGCAACAGACCGGTCACGACGGTGGTTCCAGAAATGTTGGTCCAGCTCTGAACCACCGAGGTGCCATTGGCGGCATACAGGGTTGCGTTATAGCTGACTCCGTGGTTCACCGTGGTGAAGCCGAACTGGAATCCGAACTGGCCAATCGCCGAGGTGGTGACTGCTGGGGCGGCCAACTGAATCGGCGCGACAGTGCTGAAGGCGACGCGGGTCGACTCTGGTGAATCCAAATAGTTGGTGACGTCACCGAGGGCAATCACCGCGACCTGGTATGCGGTGCCCGCGGTCAGGCCAGAGATCGTGGTGCCCGAGGTGAACGAAGTGATGGTGCGAACTAGGGTTCCACCCGAGGTGTAAAGCTTGGCAACATAGCCGGTTGAGTTGGTCACCGCGGTGAAGCTGACATCGATGGTGTTGAAAGTGGCGCCGCTAACGCTGGCGGTTGGCGAGCTCAAAACCACCGGAGCTGCCGTGGTGATGAAGGCCGGGCTGCTGAAGTCAGAGTTGACATAGTTGACGCCGTCGGCGATTGCGCGAACCGAGATGCCATAGGTGGTCGATGGCGAGAGACCGGTGATTGCCGAGCCAGAGGTGAAGTTGTTGATGGTTCGAAGCACGGTCACGCCATCGGCTGCCAAGATCAAGAGCTGGAAGCTGAGGGCCGAGCTCTGGGCTGAGAATGAGGCGAAGGCAGTCGTGGTTCCGGTTGCAGAGGAAATTGTGTCAGGAACAAACAGGGCAGGGATGGCGATGGTCGAGGTTGCGGTTAGCGCACCGGTCGCCGAGTCGAGATAGTTGGTTCCGTCACCCTTTGCGATCAGAGCGACCTGATAGTTGGTGCTGATGGTTAGGCTGCCCAGCGTGCCGCCAGAGGTGAAGTTGTTGACCGTGCGAAGCAGCGTGGTGCCATCGGCCGCATAGAGCAACGCGGTGTAAGAAACGGCGCCCTGAATCGGCGAGAACGAGACCACTAGCGAGCGAGGGTTTTGACCCGAAATGAATGCGGTTGGTGCACTCAGGGTTTGGATCGCAAGGGTGTCAACCTGAAGCAAGGCACTCTCGGCTGAGGTCGTGTTCGAGATTCCGTCACCCACCGAGGTCAGCGACAACTGATAGGTCGTGTTCGGAGTCAGGCCGGTGATCGTTTGACCCGAGGTGAAGTTGGTGATCGTGCGAACCAGGGTGGTTCCGTTAGCCGCATAGAGCTTCGCGGTGTAGCCGACGGCACCCGAAATCGAGGTGAAGACGATAACCGCACTGGTCTGGCTGGCCGAGAACACGGATGGGCTGGCAGCAACCAACTGTGCCGGTGCCAGGGTGGTCAAGCTGAAGCCGGTCGAATAGGCCGAGCTCAAAATTGAGACTCCGTCACCTAGGGCCGAGACCGCAACCACATAGGTTGTCGAAGGGCTTAGGCCGGTGATCGCGCTGCCCGCCGAATAAGAAGGAATGGTCGAAAGCAGCGTGGTGCCATCGGCAGCATAAATTCTCACCGCATAGTCGAGCGCATCAAGAACTGCCGCAAAGGTTAGCGCGGTGGTGCTAGAGGTGCTCGAAGCAGCCGTGACCACAGGCACGGTCAGCTGCTCAGGTGGTGCGGTGGCAAAGCTGGTCTTCGGGCCATAGCCAGAGGTCAAGAAGTTGACCCCGTTGCCGATGGCATTCAAAGACACCATATAGGTGGTGCCAAGGGTTAGCCCGGTGACTACCTGGCCCGAGGTGAAGTTTGAGAGTGTCTGCAAAACGGTGGTTCCGAGAGCGTCATAAATCTTCGCCGCATAGCTTGAGGCGCCATCCACGGCACCGAAGCTGATGCGAGCGGTGGTCGAACCTACGGCATCCACGCTTGGGTTTGGTGGGCCAAGCTGGACCACGCCGACTGCTGTGGTGAACGAAACCGCGGCACTCTCGGCGGATGAAAGATAGATGGCCTCGTCACCGACTGCAACCAGGGTCACCTTATAGGTGGTGTTCTGGTTCAAACCGGTGATCGTGGTTCCGGTCGGGTTGAGCCCGGTATAGCTGGCAATCAGGGTCACGCCATCGGCAGCATAAATGTTCGCCGTGTAACCGAGTGCATTCGCGGTCGGCGAGAAGGTTAGGTTGACGCTTGAACTCGTGATCGACGAAAGCACCGCAGTCGGCGCATTCAAAGCCGTCGGCTGTGCGGTTCGCGCGGCAACCTGTGCAGATTCCACCGAAGTCAAAGTTGTGATTCCGTCACCCACCGACTGCAGAGTGACCATATAGTCGGTGCCCGGTGTTAGACCGATGAAGCGCATACCGGTGGCTGCGTTTGAAATCTGGCTGATTAGGGTGGCACCGTCGCCGGTATAAAGGCGAGCCGTGGTGCTTAGCCCGTTAGCGTCAGGGGTGAACGCAAACGAGATGCTGGTTGCCGAGGTCTGTGTGATGGCAGGGGTCGGAGCGGTCAGAGTGACCTGAGCCGTGGTCGTAACCTGAACTCCGGCGCTGTCGGCCGAGGTGCGATAGTTGATGCCGTCACCGATTGAAACTAACTTCAGCACATAGGTGGTGCCCGATGACAGACCGCTGATGGTCTGACCGCTGGTGAACGGTGAAACATTGCGCAGCAAGGTGGTGCCGTCGGCGGCATAGATCTTAACCAGGTATGAACTGGCACCCGAGATTGCCGAGAAGTTTACATTCACCGAGTAGGTGGTGACTGAGCTCGTGGTTGCGGTTGGTGCCGCAAGGGTGGCAATCGATGCGGTCGACGCGGCGGTGAGAGCGCCTTCGGCCGAGTTTAGATAGGCCACGCCGTCACCAATCGCGGTTAGGGTCACCTGGTATGCGGTGCCTGATGCTAGCCCGGTCAGCACGGTGCCGCTGAGGAAGTTGGTGATGGTGCGCAAAACCGTCGTGCCGTCAGCTGCATAGAGCTTCAAGGTGGTCGAGTTTGAGTGCGGGGTGGCCGTGAAGCCGATGGTGACTGATGACGAGGTCGCTGAACTCACGGTTGGCGTCGGGGCGGCCAAAGTGGTTTGGTTGATGGTCGACAACAGAACTCGGTTGCTCGCCAGTGAGGTTAGGAAGTTCGTTCCGTCACCGATCGCCTGAACCTCTAGCTGGTAGGTGATGTTGGCGCTTAGCCCGCCGATCACCTGGCCCGAGGTGTATGAGGTGATGGTCTGCAAAACGGTGGTTCCATCGGCGCCATACAGGGTCGCGGTGTATGACAGAGCATCGGGCACGGTCGGGAAAGTAGCCGAAACACTCGAGGTGGTCGCCGCCGAGGCCGAAACCACAGGGGCGGCCAAGGTGATGATTGCCGGGGTGACTGCGGTGACCAACGCACTCTCATCCGCCGTGAACACGGTCGAACCATCGCCAACGGCAACCAGACCGAATTGGTAGGTGGTGCTTGGATTAAGGCCGGTGATGCTCGAGCCCGAGACAAAGTTTGGAATGCTGCGCAACAGCACCGAACCGTTGGAGCTATAGAGGTTCAGGGTGTATGAAACTGCACCGCTGACCGCGCCAAACTGAACCACTGCCGACTGGGCACGAGCCGAGACCACGATGCCGGTCACGGCTGGCAGTGCTGTCAATGCGGCAAGCGGGGCACTGGCAGCCGAGTTTGCATAGCTGATGCCGTCGCCGAGCGCGACCACCTTGATCTTGTATGTGGTGTTCGGCGTGAGCCCACCGATGCTCGAGCCCGAGGTGAATGGCGAATAGATTCCGAGCAGCGTGGTTCCATCGGCGGCATACAGGTATGCGCTGTAGCCCACGGCACCGCTTTGCCCCGGGAAGCTGACGCTAATCGAAGTTGAGGTTTGACCGGTCTTGCTAAGCAGCGGAACCGCCAGGTTGCCTGGCGGAAGAGTCGTGACCGACTCCTTTGGGCTTTCGGCGGCAGAGATGTAGGTCGAGCCATCACCCAGCGCGGTCACGGTGACGAAATAGTTGGTTGATGAGATTAGGCCGGTGACGGCGTTGCCCGAAACAAAGTTATTGACAGACGCGATCACGGTCGAGCCATCTGCCGCATAGACGCGAACGTTATAGCTAACGGCACCGGTTGCCGCAGGGAAGGTCACGATGATCGAGTTCGAACTTGCCGACGAAGTGGTGACCACCGAAGAGACGGTAGGCAACAGGTTCGCCGCCAACAGGGCCGAAGTGGTCATCGAAACCTTGGCGCCCTCGGCGCTGTTCAAGAACGAGACACCGTCGCCGACCGCGGTCAGAGTGAACTTGTATGTGGTTGCCGGCGAAAGGTTGGCAACGATTGTTCCGGGCGTGAAGTAGGTCAGGGTCTGCAGCAGGGTGGTGCCATCTGCCGCATAACGCTTCAAGGTGTAGGCGTTCGCGCCGGTCGTGGTGTCAAAGTTCACGATGGTCGAGTTCGAGGTCGTGCCAGTGAAGCTCGGCGCCGGTGCGGTTAGGGCGGTGTTGCTTCCACCGCCGGTGAAGGTGAACGAAACCTTTGCCGACTCGGGTGAAGTCGTGTAGATCAGCGAGTCACCTACCGAGACGAGTGACAACTTATAGGAGGTTCCGCTAGGCAAACCAAAGATCGCGCTGCCCGAGGTGATCGGCACGCTGCGAAGCAGGGTGGTTCCGTCGGCGGCATAGACCTTGGCGTAATAGCTGACCGCTCCCGAAACCGGGCTGAAGTTAACCTTGAACGAATAGGCGCCGTTGAAGCTCACAGATGGGGTCGGCGCATACAGGGCCACCGTGGCAGGGGTCGTGAACGACACATACTGGCCAGGGTCAGAGTTGGTGAAGTTGACACCATCGCCGAGGCCGGTGAGCACGATGCGATATGTGGTGTTTGGTGTCAGGCCAGGAATCGTGACCGAGGTCGCAAACGATGGGCTCACAAACAGAAGTTGGCTTCCGTCGGCCGAATAGATTGAGGCGCGAGCCGAAAGCAAGCCCAACTCCGGGTTCGTGTAGACCACATAAACCGATCGCGCGGTGGTGACATAAATCTGCGGGACCGGCGCCAGAAGCTTGACCGGGCCAGGCGTGGTGAAGGCAACCTTGGCGCCCTCTGCCGAGGTCAGATAGTTGGTGTTTTCACCGATTGCCTGCAGGCTGATGAAATAGCTGGTGTTTGGCACTAGCGGGTAACTGATCTTGGTTCCGCTGCCGATGCCTGGGAAGGTAGCCAGAAGAGTGGTTCCGTCAGCGGCATAAATGCGCGCATAGGTGGTCACCGAGTTTAGGGTCGCGTTGAAGCCCACGATTGCGCTGTTCGAGGTGATGCTTGAAAGCGCCGGAGTTGGTGCAAGCAAGGTCTGCGCCGGCAACAAATCAACGTTAACCAGGGTCGACTCGGCCGAGTTTAGATAGTTGATTCCATCGCCGATGGCAGTGATCGAGAACTTGAAGCTGCTCGCAATGTTTGAACCAAAGTTAACCTGGGCACCGTTGGTGATCACCTGGCTGAAGACGAAGGTTGTGCCGTCGGCGCGATAAACCTTGAGCAGATAACTCACCGCATTTGCCACGGCGGTGAAGGTCGGCTTGAACGAGGTGGCGTTGACTCCGGTGGCCAAGAGGTTGATCGGGGCGGCCAAGATTCCGGCTGCGGCCGTGGTGAAAGCAACCTGAGCGCTCGGGTTTGAGTTGGTTAGGAAGGTGCCGTTTCCGATCGCAATAACTTCAACCTTGTATGTGGTGTTCGGCAACAGGTTGCTCACGGTGGTGCCACCGAGCGAAACCGGCAGGTTGAAGATCAGATTGGTTCCGGTCGAATCGTAGATGTTCGCGAAGTATTGCGTTGCGCCGACCACCGGGGTTGGCATGATGTTGGCCGTTGACTGAAGAACGGCGGTCACCGCGACGCTCGGCGCGGCAAGCTGAGATGTGCTCTGGGCTGGGGTCGTGAAGGTCACCGGTGTGCTGCTTGCCGAGGTGAACAGGTTGGTTCCGTCACCGATTGCCTGCATCGAAACCGACATGGCGGTGTTTGGCAGCACTCCGGTCGAATAAATCGAGCCAGAAGTGGCGGCGATGTAGGTGAAGCCGTTAATGCGCACGATATAAGAGGTCGAAACCAACGCCGGGATAGGCGCAAAGTTCACTGCCAGAGTGTCGGCGGTGATCTGGGTCAGAATCGGGGTTGGCGCAGCGGCAACGGTCGCCTGAGCGGTCGAGACCAAAACGCGGGTTCCCTCGGCCGAAGATAGATATTGAACTCCGTCGCCAAGCGAGGTGACCGAGACCTTATAGGTGGTGGCCGGGTTCAAACCGTTGATCACGTTGGTTGCCGAGGTGGTGGCAAAGGCACCGATGAGGGTCGTGCCGTCTGACGCATAGGTTCTAATCAACCAACCACGGTTTCCGGCGATCATCTGAGGTGCAACCAGGATGGTCGGGATGTTGATGGTCACCGTGGTTGCAGTGCTCGCGCTCTGAGTTGCCACCGGGTTGGCCAGGGTCGTTGCGGTTGCGGTGGTGAATGAAACCAGCGAACCCTCAGCAAATGTCAGGTTCGACTGACCATCCGAGAAAGGCTTCACGGCAACCTTGTAGCTGGTGCCCGGCAGAAGGTAATAGATCCAGGTGGCCGCCGGAGTTGCACCATTAATGGTGAATAGTCGGTTGGCGCCGGTGGAGTCGTAAACCTGAAGTGAATAGCTCGTTGCTCCGGCGATTGGCGCAAATGACACCAGAGCCTGATCGGCGCCGATGTTATAGACCACCGGGGTGGTCGAGCTAAGTGAAGTGGTCAGGGTCAGCTTGGCGCTCTCGGCCGAAGTGATTGTCGAAGCGCCGTCACCGATCGCGGTGAGTGTCACCTTATAAGAGGTGTTGGCGGTCAAACCGGTGATGAGTCGACCTGGGATGTAGTTCGAGATAGTCGAAATCAGAGTGGTGCCGGTTGAGTCATATAGCTTGAGCGTGTATGAAGCAGCGCCGGCCTGAAGCGCAAAGCTGACCGCGGCCGAGGTGCTCTTAATTTCGTTGATCTGTGGAACCGGTGAAACCAAGGTTGAGCTGGTGACATCCGAGCCGGTCTGCAACAGCGCGATGAAGGCGTCGGTGTTGCCGGCGGAGGTCAAGTTCACCGCGGTGTCGCCAAGCGAGAAGACCGAAACTCCACCGGTCGTCGGCTGGTCATAGCCGAAGTATCCGGCCACGGCCAAGGCGCCGGTGCTGCCAACCGCGATGCCGGTTGCGGCATCAACTGCGGCGCCACCAAGTTGACGCGCCCAGACCAGGGTTCCATCGCTGCTGTACTTAGCGACTAGACCATCCTGTGAACCGTCGGCAACCAGGGTCTGAGACTTGCCGCCGCCAGAGACCTTGGCGCTGATGTTGAACTGACCGCCGGCATAGATGTTTCCGCTGGCATCGACAGCAACCGAGTTGAACTGGTCAACCGATTGACCACCCATGTTGCGCACCCAAACCAGACGACCGGTTGGGTCATACTTGGCCAAGAAGCCATCCGAGGTGACACCGTTGGTGATGCTCAAGACCGGTGACAGTGGCTGGGCATCGGCACCCGTGCCGAAAACGGCGCCCGAGTGAATACCGACGGTATAGGCGTTGCCGCTGGCGTCGGTGGCAACCGCGAACGCCTGATCTGCACCGGTTCCACCGGCACCCTGGACCCAGCTGAAATCACCATCGTTGGTGAACTTGGCGATGAACGCGTCGGTTCCGGCTTCAGGCAAGAACTCCTTCGAGTTCGCACCGGTTCCGAAAACGGCACCCGAGGCGGCCGAACCGGCCACGAAAACGTTGCCGCTGCGGTCGACCGAAATTCCGTATCCCTGGTCGCCGCTGATGCCACCAAACTGCTTCACCCAGGTGAAGTTACCGTTAGCCGCATACTTGGCCAAGAAGCCGTCGTTTCCACCAAAGGTGCGAAGCACAACCTTGGATGAACCGCTGCCGAAGGTGATGTTGTCTGAGAAATAACCGGTGACGAAGATGTTTCCGGCGCGGTCGGTTGACACTCCTCGCGAGAACTCATCCGCTGTTCCGCTCAGCTGGCGCACCCAGGCGAAGGTGCCATCCGGGGCATATTTGGCGATATAGCTGTCGTTTCCGCCCATCGCAGTGATGGCCTGGCGGTTTGAGTTTTGGCCGAAGGCGGCGACACCTTGGAAGACACCCGTGACAACCACGTTTCCGGTGGCATCGAAGGCAAGCGCGTTCGCATAGTCATTTCCGGTTCCACCAGACTGCTGAACCCAAAGCAGGGTGCCATCGGCGGCATACTTGGCAAGGAATGAGTCTTGGCCGCCGGCTGCGGTTAGGGTAACGGCATTCGCACCCGAACCGAACACCGATTGGTTGACGAAATAACCGCCAACATAGACGTTGTTGGCCGAGTCAACCAAAACCGAGTTTTGGGCCGCATCGGCACCAAAGCCACCGATTCCCTTAATCCATGCCTGGTTTGGAACCGCTGGCAAAGCCGTGGTCAAACCGGTGGTGGTCATCGAGATTTTTGGGCTCTCGGGTGAAGTTAGATACGACAGGCCGTTGCCCACCGCGGTCACCGAGAACTGATAGGTGGTGTTCGGTGACAAGCCACCGATCGGAGTCAGGTTTGTAGTGACGTTGAGCACCGAGATCAGAGTCGAGCCATCGGCCGAATAGGTCTTGACCGTGTAGG